>OGHV01000431.1_pt1 | contig 30334 bp, 27 predicted proteins | sample 1571551 | NCBI WGS metagenome assembly OGHV01 (sample SAMEA2581960, study PRJEB24529) | metagenome | biome: Human gut stool | place: China | collected 2011 | reverse complement strand
AACGCCCCACGACAGCGCCGACCCGGTCGATGGGTCCGGGCTCCGGGGCGTTCGCGTTTGGAGAACCAATCTCATGATCGCCGACATTCTGAAGCAGGCCGAACACAAGATGGGCCGCACCGTTGAAACGCTCCGCGAGGACTTCACGAAGATCCGCACGGGCCGCGCCTCGACGGGCCTTCTCGACCACATCAAGGTCGACTACTACGGCTGCCCGACCCCGATCAACCAGGTCGCGCAGATCGGCGTGGGCGACGCGCACACGCTCACCGTCCAGCCCTGGGAAAAGAGCATGATCAAGGTCGTCGAAAAGGCGATCCGTGATTCCGACCTCGGCCTCAACCCTGCGACGTCGGGCGACCTGATCCGCGTGCCGCTGCCCCCGCTCACGGAAGAGCGCCGCCGCGAATTGACGAAGGTCGTCCGCGGCTTCGGCGAAGACGCCAAGGTTGCGGTGCGCAACCTCCGCCGCGACGCCAACACGCACATCGACCGCCTTCTGAAGGACAAGGAAATCTCGGAAGACGATCAGCGCCGCGCCGAAACCGAAATCCAGAAGATCACCGACCGCTTCATCGGCGAAATCGACAAGGTGGTGGGCGACAAGGAAAAGGAAATCATGACGGTCTAAACCGTCGGAAGTTTTCCGCTTCACGAAGACCCGTGCCGGACGGGGGCCGAGAGGCCCCGGGCGGCGCGGGTTTTTCTTTGTCCCTTGTATCGAAGTGTTCTGCGGGCTCAACACACCGGGCGCCGTTCGTTAAACTCCCCATTCGTAAGAATCTCCACCGCCACACCCATCCTCCCGGAGCCCTTCATGCAGAGCCGCCCTGAGTCCCAGTCCACGCACGCGCCCCGACACGTCGCGATCATCATGGACGGCAACGGCCGCTGGGCGAAGGCGCGGCACCTCCCGCGCGCGGCCGGGCACAAGAAGGGCGTCGACGCCCTGAACCGCGTCGTCGAAACGGCGGCGAGGGCGGGGGTCGGGAACCTCACGGTCTTTGCGTTTTCGAGCGAAAACTGGAAGCGCCCCCAGGCCGAGGTCGACACGTTGATGAGGCTCTTCGCCGAAGGGCTGCTGCGCTGGGAGAAGCCCTTGACGGACGCCGGCATCCGGCTTCGCGTGATCGGCGAGCGTTCGGCTTTTCCTGAGGACGTGCGAAACGCCATCGCGCACGCCGAGGCGGCGACCGCCGCCGGGACCGGCATGGTCCTCAACATCGCCGCGAACTACGGCGGCCGCTGGGACATGACGGAAGCCGCGAAGAAGTGCGTCGCCGAAGGCGTGGCGCTGACGCCCGAAAACATCGCGCGCCGCGTGGCGTTGGCCGACGCGGGCGAAGTGGACCTCCTGATCCGCACCGGGGGCGAGCAGCGCATCTCGAACTTCCTTCTCTGGCAGTCCGCGTACGCCGAGATCTACTTCACCGACGAACTCTGGCCCGACTTCGGGGGCGAAGGGCTCCTGGAGGCCTTCGCGTGGTTCGCGGGGCGCGAGCGCCGCTTCGGGATGACCTCCGAGCAGATTCAGGGACGTTCGGTCGTCTTCTGATGTCCTCGGGAACGCGCGTCCGCTCTTTTTCGGGCGCGCCCAACTCCGCTAAAATCTGAGGCACTCCACGGGACGGCCTTCGGGGCGTCCCTCAACATGCGCGCGCGGCCGACGCCGTCCGCTTCTTTTCTGGAACGAAGACAACGATGCTGATGCTTCGCGTCACGACGGCCACGGTTCTGCTCGTCATCTTTTGCCTTGCCATCGCGCTCGGTCCGCTCGCCTTCGCGGGGGTCATGGCGATCTGTTTCGGTGCGGTCCTCTTCGAGTGGCTACGCATGGGCGGGTTGGGGCCCATCCCCGCGGCCTTGGTCGCCGCCGTCGAAATGATCACGCAGTTCTCGCTCTACTGGGCGGGGGCGCTCCCGCGCATGGAGTGGTTCCTCTGGCTCGTCAACGGTTGCGTGATGGTCGCCTGGGCGGTGATCTTCTTCGCGGAGCTCTTCCACCGCGAGAACGGCTTCAAGGTGAGCGTGAGGACGTGTCTCCTCACCGCGGTGACGTTCGTCCCGAGCGCGTACCTGTCGCTCCTCTACCTTTTTGAGATCGGCGACTGGGTGATGGTCCTCTCGGTGCTCCTCATCGTCTGGGGCGCGGACATCTCCGCCTACTTCAGCGGCCGCGCGTGGGGCAAGCACAAGATGGCCCCGGCGATCAGCCCGAACAAGACCTGGGAGGGGGCGTTGGGCGCGTACGTGATCGTCATCATCTTCTTCCTGCTCACCTACTGGTTCTGCGTGCAGAAGAACGTCTTCACGAACTTCATCTTTGACGAGCTCGGTTTCTTCTGGGGCGTGGTCGTCCTGGCCGGCATGGTCGCGCTCTCGATCGCGGGGGACCTGTGGGAGTCGATGCTGAAGCGCTTGGTCGGCATCAAGGATTCCTCGAACCTCCTGCCGGGCCACGGCGGCTTCTTCGACCGCATGGACGCGACGCTGCCCGTCCTTCCCGCCGCCACCTGGATCGTACTCACGGTCGTCCTCCTCGGATAAGCGCTCCGTGAAGCCCGCCCAATACCTCGTCCCCGACCTTGAGCCGGGGACTTTTCATCGTGCCGAAGAAACGATCCGGCGTTCGCGCTTCATCGTGACGATGGCGCGCGTGACGAGCACGGCGGAGGCGAAGGCCTTCATCGAGCAAATCCGCGAAGAGCACGCGCACGCCACCCACAACTGCTGGGCCTACAACGCGGGCGCCCCGGGCGACACCGCCCAGGTGGGCGCGAGCGACGACGGCGAACCCAAGGGGACGGCCGGCCGCCCGATGCTCACCGCCATCCTCCACGGGGGCGTGGGTGAAGTGGCCGCCGTCGTCACGCGCTACTTCGGCGGGATTCTTCTCGGGACCGGCGGCCTGGTCCGCGCCTATCAGGGGAGCGTGAAGCTCGGGTTGGAGGGGCTTCCCACCCGCATGCGAGAAGAGACCGTGCGATTCGTCGTGTCGGTGGAGCCCCACCAGGGTCCCGACGTCGAGCACGTCCTCACGAAGCACCGCGGGCGGATTCTCTCGTCCGACTTCACGTTCGACGCGGCCTACGAGGTGCTCGTCCCGGTCGATGAAGCCGACGCCTTCGAGCGGGAACTTCTGGAGAGGACGGCGGGGGACGCGGACTGCGAACGGATGACCGACGACTGAGGCCCCGCGAAGACTTCACGGACCCCCGTCCGCGGAAGCGTTCGCAAACATTTTGAGAGACCTCCCCCTTGGGGTCCGGGAGGCCGCCTCCGTAAAATTCCGCCTTGGACCCGATTGAGATCCGCCCCTCCGTCGAAAAAGACCTCCCGAGACCGTACGAGACCGCCCGACTCCGCCCATGCGCTTTGCCATCTTCCACGCCATTCTCCTGATCATCGTGCTCTGGCGCTTCGTGCTGCCGATGCGCGCGACGCCGCTCGTCAAAGGGCTGCTGACGGCGTTTTTGGTCTGCGCGGCGGCGTACCCCTTCGTGACGGCGGTGTTTCTGGGCGGGCTTCTTTCGCCGGAACTCCCGTCCGGCCTCATGGTGGCGGGAAGCCTGGCGAGCTCGACCCTTCTCGTTCTCGCCGTCTTCACCGTGATGCGCGAGGGCGTCATCTTCATCGCGGTTTTGGCGGGGCGCTCGGGCGTGAAGCTTCACAAGGCCGTGCAGCGGGACCGCCGCAGCGTTCTCGCCTTGGGGGCCGCCTCGGTGGGCGTCGCCGCCTTCGGCGTCTGGCAGGGCGTGAAGGTCCCGGACGTGGTCCGGCGCGATCTCCCCGTGCCGAATCTGCCCCCCGAATTGGAGGGCTTCACCTTCGTGCACCTCTCCGACGTGCACTGCTCGTCGCTACTCTCGCGCACGCACATGGAGGCGCTCGTCGAACGCGTCAACGCGCTTTCCCCCGAACTCATCCTGATCACCGGCGACATCGCCGACGGCACCGTCAAGGCGCGTCTTGAGGACGCGGCGCCGCTCGCGGACCTGCGGGCGAGGCTCGGGGTCTTCGGCTGCGACGGCAACCACGAACACTATCTCGACTACGACCGCTGGGTCGAACACTACGCCGCGCTCGGGATCCGGATGCTCAGAAACGACCACGTCGTGCTCGAACCCGCCCCCGGCGTACGCTTCGCGCTGGGCGGCGTCTGCGACCCGCACGCCGCGCGCTTCGGGCGCGAGGCCCCCGACGCCGACCGCACGTTTGCGGGTGCTCCCGAAGGTCTCTTCCGCATCCTGATGGCGCATCAGCCGAAGCGCTTCCCCGAGTACCGGCAGGAGACGGCCTTTGACCTGCAGCTCTCCGGGCACACGCACGGCGGGCAGGTGGTCGGCATGCAGAAGGCCGTCGAAATCATGAACGGGATGTTCGTGAAGGGCCTCTACGCGCTCCCCGACGGGACGCGGATGTACGTGCACCCGGGGTCGGGACTTTGGAACGGATTCGTGCTCCGGCTCGGCGTCCCCGCCGAGATCGCGGTGCACCGGCTCGTGCGGGCGGCCTGAAGGGCCGCGCCCCGAGCTCACGCTGAACATACGGATGACGGAAGAACATGACTCAAAAGACTCTGACGATTCTCGGCGCCACCGGCAGCATCGGGCGCTCGGCGCTCGAGGTCGTGCGCATGCACGCGGACGAATGGCGCGTGGGAACGCTGGCCGGGGGCTCGCGCGTCGCGCCCCTCGTTGAAGCGGCCCTGGAAACGAACCCCGATCGCGTCGTGATCGCGGATGAAGGGAAGTATCAGGAACTGCGCCGTCAGCTGGACGCCGTGGGCTTGGGCCACGTCGAGGCGGCGGCCGGCGCCGACGCCGTGGCGGACGCCGCCGCGGAAGAAGCGGACGCGGTTCTTCAGTCGATCGTGGGCGCGGCGGGGGTGGAGCCCACCTTCCGCGCGGTGGAGGCGGGGAGGAGGCTCCTTCTCGCCAACAAGGAGAGCGTCGTCTGCGGCGGGGGCCTTCTCATGGGGCGCGCCCGGGCGACGGGCGCCCTCATCCTCCCGGTCGACAGCGAACACAACGCGCTCTTTCAGTGCCTCGCGGGCGCGGACGACGCGCAGAAGGCGAAGGCTCGCCTCATCCTCACCGCGTCGGGCGGACCCTTCCGGGGGCGCAAAGATCTCACCGGCATCACGCCCGAAGAAGCCGTCCGACACCCCAACTGGTCGATGGGGAGGAAGATCAGCGTCGACAGCGCGACCCTGATGAACAAGGGTCTCGAAGTGATCGAAGCCTCCTGGCTCTTCGGCTTTCCCGGCGACCGGATCGACGTCGTCGTGCACCCCGAATCGATCGTGCACTCGATGGTGGAGTTTGCGGACGGGTGCGTCCTCGCGCAGATGGGCACCCCCTCGATGAAGAACCCGATCGCGTACGCGATGGCCTGGCCCGAGCGGATCGAGGCCGGGGTCGAAAGGCTCAACCTCGCCAAAATCGGGCGCCTCACCTTCGAAGCACCCGACACGGAGGCGTTCCCGCTCCTGAAGCTTGCCTACGAGGCGTTGGCGGGCGAAGGCGGCGAGACGATCGTCTTGAACGCCGCTAACGAAATCGCGGTCGAGGCGTTCCTCGCGAAGAGAATCGCCTTCACGACCATCTTCAGCACCGTCGCGGGGGCGTTGGAATCGATCCCGGCGCCGAAACCTGCGTCCGTCGACGACATCCTCGCCTTGGACCGTGAGGTCCGCCGGCGCGTGCGCGCCGCGCTCGGCATGAAGGAGGGCGCCTGATGACCGGAGTCTGGATCGCGATCGGCTTTCTCGTCACCATCGCGGTCGTCGTGGCCGTGCACGAGGGCGGGCATTTCGGCGCCGCGCGCATGCTCGGGATCGCCGTCGACCGCTTCTCGATCGGGATCGGCCCGGTCGTCTGGAGCCGCACGAGAAACGGGATCGAGTACGTCTTGTCGGCGCTCCCGATCGGCGGGTACGTCCGCTTCATCGAGGATTCGCCGGAATTGTCGGACGATGTCCGCAGGACCCTCATCAAGAACGCCCCCATTTGGAAGCGCGCCGTCGTGATCGCGGCGGGCCCGGCGATGAACTTCATCCTCGCCGTCATGCTCTTCGCCGGGGTCGGCATCTCGGGCGTGCGGGACATCGTCCCCTACGTCGCGCCCGCGCCGGGCTCGATGGCGGAAGCCGTCGGCATCCGCCCGAACGACCTGATCGTGTCGGTGAACGGCGAGAAGGTGGACGGGATCTCGGAACTGAACGCCGAGCTGATGGGGCTGATCGGTGAGCCCTCGGTCTCGCTCGGGTTGATCCGCGACGGCCGCCCCGACGAGCGCACGATCGACCTCTCGAAGATCACCTTCGAAGAGATGACCGAAAACCAGGGGCTCGTGCTCCCGTTGGTCGGCATCCAGCTCTCGGGCCGCGGCGTGCAGATCGCCGAACCCGTGGCGGGCGGCCCGGCCGCGTCCGCGGGGCTTCTCCCCGGGGACTTCATCACGAGGATCGACGGGCTTCCCGTCACCTTCTCGGAGACGCTCCGCTTGATCCGCGAGAGCGGCGGCCGCGCGATGACGTTCGAATTCGAGCGCGCCGTGATGACGGACGGGCAGAAGGAACTGGTCGCGATGACGGCGACCGTGCGCCCTGAGCGGAACGACGAAGGCAATTGGGTGATCCGCACGACGCTGCGGCCCACGATCGAATTCACGACGGTGCGTTTGGGCCCCGTCGAAGCCGTGAGGCACGGCTGGGAGCGCGTGGCGCTCTTGACGCGCCTTCAGTGGAACGCCGTCTCCGGGATGGCCCAGGGGAAGGTGAGTACGGAGAACCTCTCCGGCCCCGTCGGGATCGGCACGATGGCGGGGAACGCGGCGCAGGCCGGTCTCACGCCCATGCTCGAATTCATCGCGCTCATCTCGGTCGCGATCGGCTTCATGAACCTGATTCCGGTACCCGCCTTGGACGGCGGCCAGCTCGTGATGCTCGTCGTGGAGTTCGTCCGCGGAAAGCCCCTCTCGGAAGCCTTCCAGATGCGGCTGACGCAGCTGGGGTTCGTCCTTCTGATGTTCCTCGCGGTCTACGTGACCGTGAACGATATCGGGAGGTTGTGAGCGAAGGAGGGCGGACGGCTCTGATCAGCCCCGTTGACGGATTCCGCCGCTTCCTGCGCCGCGTGAGAGGTTTCCACCATTACGCCCGCGCGGGAAGCGTTTCCGTAACCCGATAGGCCCGCCGTTGCGCCCCTTTTGACACCGGATTTTGGTAACCTTACAGAAATTTTTTGCCCGCCCCGTGCGCGCTTCTCCCCGAAAAGCGGCCCGCGGGGCTCCGGCCCGACCATCGAAAAGAGAGATCGTTTTGTCGATGCCCACCGTTTCCAAATTGGCTGCCGCCCTTCTCGGCGCCCTGGCGTTTGCTCAGGGCGCGGCGGCTTTCACGATTTCCGACATCCGCGTTGAAGGCATTTCGCGTACCGAGCCCGGTACGGTCTTCTCGCACCTGCCCTTCCGTGCGGGCGACGAATACACCGCGGAAAAAGGCACCCGTGCGATTCACGCCCTCTACGCGTCCGGTCTCTTCCGCGACGTGACGTTGACGCAGGACGGCGACGTTCTCGTCGTGCACATCGTGGAACGCCCTGCGGTGGCGACGATCGAAACGAGCGGCATCAAGGCGTTCGACAAGGACGCGGTGGAAAAGAGCCTGCGCGACGTCGGCTTGGCCGAAGGCCGCATCTTCGACCAGGCGGTCTTGGAGCGCGCCGACCAGGAACTGCGCCGTCAGTACTTGGCCCGCGGCTACTACGGCGTCTCGGTGAAGACGACGGTGACGCCGTTGGAGCGTAACCGCGTGCGCATCACGATCAGCGTCGACGAAGGGCGCGCCTCTTCGATCTCCGCGATCCGCTTCGTCGGGAACAAGACGTTCGACAACGACGAGCTCGCCGACCTGATGCAGTTGGGCGTCCCGAATTGGTTCAGCTGGTACACGAAGCGCGACCTCTACTCGCGTGAAAAGCTGGCGGCCGACCTGGAGAGCATCCGCTCCTTCTACATGAACCAGGGCTACCTCGACTTCAAGATCGACTCGGTCCAGGTTTCGATCGCCCCGAACAAGAGCGACGTCTACGTGACGATCAACATGACCGAGGGCGAGAAGTACACGGTGAACGACGTGCGCCTCACCGGCGACCTTCTGGGGCTCGACAGCGAACTCCAGGCTTTGATCACGCTCGAAAAGGGCGAGATGTACAACGCCGAAAAGGTGAAGAACGTCTCCTCGGCCATCACGGACAAGCTCGCCACCTTGGGCTACGCCTTCGCGACCGCGAACGCCTCCCCGATCTCGGACGCCCAGCGCCGCACGGTCGACATCGTCTACACGGTCGACCCGGGCCGCCGCGCGTACGTGCGCCGCGTCAACATCACCGGCAACAACCGCACCCGCGACGAAGTGATCCGCCGCGAAGTCCGCCAGTACGAAGCCGCCTGGTTCAACAGCGACCTCGTGAAGCTCTCGCGCGACCGCATCGACCGCTTGGGCTACTTCGAGTCCGTGACCGCGGAACCGAAACCCGTGCCGGGCACGCGCGACCAGGTCGACCTCGAAGTGAACGTCAAGGAACGTCCGACCGGCTCGATCTCCTTGGGCGCCGGCTACTCCACGTCTGAGGGCATCATCCTCTCGGCCGGCTTCGCGCAGAACAACGTCTTCGGGACCGGGAACTCGGTCTCGGTCGACGTCAACACGTCGAAGTCGCAGCGCACGATCGCGCTCTCGGTCGTGCAGCCCTACATCACGCCTGAAGGGATCTCGCGCTCGTGGGACGTCTACGACCGCAGCGTCGACCTCAAAGAACTCGAAGTGGCGGACGTGAAGTACGACACCCGCGGCTTCGGCGTGAGCTGGGGCATCCCCTTCACGGAACTCGACCGCGTGTTCCTGGGCGGGCGCTTCGAAATGACGGACGTGAAGTCGAACGCCAATTCGCCCTGGCGCTACCAGAACTACGAAGACAAGTACGGCGACAACCCGATGACCGTGGCGCTCACGCTCGGTTGGTCGCGAGACAGCCGCGACAACTCGCTCGCGCCGACGCGCGGCGTCTACCAGCGCCTGAACGGTGAGTTCGCGCTCCCGGGCTTCGACATCCAGTACTACAAGGCGACGTACCAGTACCAGCAGTACATCCCGTTGTCTCGTACCTGGACGCTCGCCTTCAACGGCGAAGTGGGTTGGGGCGACGTCTACGGCAAGACCGACGAATTCCCGTTCTTCAAGAACTTCTACGCGGGCGGCATCGGCTCGGTGCGCGGCTACAACTCCGGCTCGCTCGGCCCGAAGGAATACGACCCGTACGACGGCGACTCGGACAACCTGGGCGGCGACCGCATGCTCACGGGCTCCATCGAAATCCTTGCGCCGCTCCCGGGCGGCGACCGTACGCTGCGCGTCTTCGGCTTCCTCGACGCCGGCTACGTCTGGGGTTACGAAGGCGTGGGCGTGCGTCAGTACCGCCGCCAGAGCATGAGCCTCTCGGACCTCCGATACTCGACCGGTATCGGCGTGGCGTGGATCTCGCCCCTGGGCCCGTTGAAGTTCTCGATCGCGGCGCCCTTGAACGACAAGGACGGCGACGACATCCAGCGCTTCCAGTTCCAGATCGGTACGGGCTTCTAATCCAACCCAAAGGAAAGGGACCGACCGGACCCGCACGAAAGACGCACCGACCCTCACGAAGGGCAACGGTGCGTTTTTCTTTGCAAGGAAGTCCTGCCGACGGGGCCTCGGGAGGCCTCCCCGTTTGGAGCGCGATCCCCGCGGCCGCTACAATGCGCACCATATCCGGAGGATTTTCAAGGATCCTCTTCAACCATCATCGGGAAAAGGGAAGAACCATGGTCATGCGCACAACCCTTGGGGCGACCGCCGCCGCGCTCGCGCTTTCGTTCGCGGTGGGCGGCAGCGCCTTCGCCGCGCCCGCCCAGCCTGCGGCGCAGCCCGCGGCCGCCGCAACGTCCTCGCTCAAAATCGGCGTCGTCAACATGGAGCGCATCCTGCGCGACGCGAAGCTGGCGCAGCAGGCGAGCGACCGTTTGAACGCCGAAGGGCAGCGCCGTCAGGAAGAAATCGACGCGCTCACGCGCCGCTTCAAGCAGCGGCTCGAACGCTTCGAGAAGGACGCGCCCACCATGGATGAGACGACCCGCGTGGCGGAACGTCGCTCCCTGGCTGAAATGGAGCGCGACGTGAGTCGCCGCAGCCGCGAAGCCCGCGACGAATTCAACCAGCGCAGGAACGAAGAGGTGATGCTCCTTCAGGGCCGCGCCGCGCGCATCGTGCAGGACATCGCGAAGAACGAGAAGTTCGACCTCGTTCTCTACGAATTCTTCTACGCGAGCGACAAGGTAGACCTCACCGCCCGCGTCATCGAAGAGCTCGACCGCGACATCGCCCCCGCCCCGAAGAAGTAACCCAGGAAACCAGCACACATCATGAAGCCGATCGCGCCCATCACGCTTTCCGAACTCATCTCCCGCGTCGACGCCCTCTCGCGCTCGCGCCTCGACATGAAGACCGGCGGTGCCGCCGCCGACCCGACGGTCGGCCGCTTCATGCCGCCCGACGCCGCGGGCCCGGGCGACATCGCGTTTCTGACCGACCCCAAGTACGCGGCCGCGATGAAGACGACGAAGGCGTCCGTGGTCGTGATCCGCGAAAAGGACGTCGCGGGCGTCTGGGGTGAGGAAGCTCCCTCGCAGACGCTCGTCCTCACCTCGAACCCGTACGCCTTCTTCGCGTACGCCTCGCAGGTCTTCTTCCCCGTGAAGCGCGAACCGGGCGTGCGCCCCGGTGCGGTCGTCGAAGCGGGGGCCGAGGTCGATCCCACGGCCACGATCGAATCGAACGCCGTCGTGAAGGCGGGCGCCAAGATCGGCGCGCGCGTCGTCGTGGGGGCGGGGTCCGTGATCGGCGAAGACTGCGTCGTGGGTGAAGACACGGTGATCCACCCGAACGTCGTCTTGGGGTCCGAGACTCAGGTCGGCCGCCGCTGCGTCCTTCAGCCCGGGTGCGTGATCGGCGGGGACGGCTTCGGCTTTGCGCCGTTCCTCGGCGAATGGGTGAAGATCCCGCAGATCGGCCGCGTGGTGTTGGGGGACGACGTCGAAGTCGGCGCCAACACGACGATCGACCGCGGTGCCTTGGAAGACACCGTCGTGGGCGAAGGGACGAAGTTGGACAACCAGATTCAGCTCGGCCACAACGACCGCATCGGCCGCCACTGCGTGATGGCGGCCTGCGTCGGCATCGCGGGTTCGACTGAGGTGGGCGACCACACGATGGTGGGCGGCGCCGCGATGGTGAACGGCCACATCAAGATCCCGGCCGGGTCCGCGATCGGTCCGGCGACGGCGATCACGGGCTGGGGCCCCGAAGCCTGCCAGCGTACGGGCTTCTTCCCCGCGATGGAAGGGAAGGAATTCCAGCTCACCGCCGCGATGGTCGCGCGCCTCCCGGCGATGCGCCGCGAGGTGAAGGCGCTCGAGCGCCGCATCGCGGAATTGGAGACGCTAATCCGAAAGGGAGAAGCGTAAGCGGCCCCAAACGGGCGACAATGGCGCGACAATGCGGAGACGGGCCGCCCGGGGAGAACCCCGGGCGTCTTCTCCGGAACCCGAAGAGACCGAACACCGACATCCGGGCCTTTCCCCAACGCGCGAAGGACCCCAAAACCACACTGAAGCGAAAATGCCCAAGACCCTGAACATCACCGACATCATGGAGCAGCTTCCGCACCGCTACCCGTTCCTTCTGATCGACCGGGTGCTGGAACTCTCCGACGAACTCGACCGCGTCGTCTGCGTGAAGAACATCACGGCGAACGAACCGCAGTTCACCGGTCACTTCCCGCAGGTGCCCGTCATGCCGGGCGTGCTCATGATCGAAGCGATGGCGCAGGCCTGCGCGATCATCGCGTTGGCGCGCCTCCCCGAAGGGGTCGACCGTCACAACAGCCTCTTCTACTTCGCCGGCATCGACAACGCCCGCTTCAAGCGCGTCGTGCAGCCGGGTGACCAGCTGATCATCGAAGGGAAGTTCATCCGCCAGAAGCTGGGTTTGGGCGTCTTCGAAGCCGTCGCCCGCGTCGACGGCCAGGTCGCCTGCTCGGCGCAGCTGATGTGCGCGTACCGCCCCGTGAAGAAGTAACCGGGACCCGACTCCCCCAAAACCCTCCGGACCGTCGAGCCGCCCGGAGGGTTTCGTTTTTGAACACATCGGTTCGAAGGGCCGGAAGACCGCACGGGCGTTGCAAAGCCGCGTCGGCGTTTTCCCCGTTTTCCCCGAAAGGGCGCCGCAGGGCGCTCGGGAACGGGCCTCCGCGCCGATTTGCGGCGGCGAAACCCGCCGGGATTGCTACAATCCGTCCCTAGTTTTTTCGACCAGGAACATCCGTCCATGCCGAAGTCGAAGTCGAAGTCTTCCCGCAAGAAGCCGAACAACCACCGTGCCCACGACACCGCGCGCAAGCGCAGCGCGTCGCCCTTCCTGCGCTCGCTGCCCGTGCGACCGAAGCAGCTGGAGTACCTCCGCGAACGCGCGAAGTCGCACCTGACGAAGATGTTCCTCGGCACGGCCGACAAGCTCGACCTCGTCTTCCTCAACTACCTCTTCGAAGCGACGGGTCCGCTCTGCGCGAACTTCGACGCCGCGGACGACATCATGGCGGAGCTCGAGCGCTCGCTTGCCGCCGTCGAGGACGCCTTCTACGGGCGCCGCGACCAAAAGGAAGCCGCGGGCGACATTCAGGGCACCGTCGACATCTGCCTTGAGGTCTTCGCGCAGAGCACGCGCGAGGAGTTCGAGAAGGCGAGCGCCATCATGATGGGGGCGCAGCCCGAGGTGCTCACCGAGCGCCACAAGACCTTGGAGAGCATGTGCGTCGAGGCGCTCCCCGAGCGCTACGGGCCGGAGATCCTGAAGCACGTCATCATCCCCGAGCACGTCAAGGCCGAGATGGCGGAGAAGGCCGCCCTTGAAGAGGCCGCCGCGCTGGCCCAGGCCGAAGCCGAAGGGCAGGACGCGGAGCCCGCCGAAAAGGCCGAAAAGGCCGAAGCGTCCGCCAAGTAGGTTTCTGCCGGGCGCGGCCCGCGTACCTCTCCGGGGTATGCGGAATCGCCCGCCGGAAACGCCTCGAAAAGTCCCCGAAAAACCGGGGACTTTTGCGTTTTGGAGCGGCTCCTTATAATGGCGGCCATAACCTCGCCTTAATCCGAAAGACTTAGAGTTTCGGGCAGAAGCGATTCCGTTTCGCCGCCGTGACGCATGGCTCCGGCGCCGAAGCCCCCAACCTCAGGAACCGAACATCAATGGCTCAGATTCATCCGAGCGCCGTGGTCGACCCGCGCGCCGAACTTGCCGACGACGTGGTCGTCGGTCCGTTCTCCCTCGTCGGACCCGACGTCCGCATCGGTGCGGGGACGGTGCTGCGCAGTCACGTCGTCGTCGAAGGGCGCACGACGATCGGCTGCCGCAACGAAATCTTCGCGGGCTCCTCGATCGGCTGCCGTCCGCAGGACAAGAAGTACGCGGGCGAAGACACGATGCTCACGATCGGCGACGACAACGTGATCCGCGAGAACTGCACGTTCTCGATCGGGACCGTTCAGGACGAAGGTCACACCCGCGTCGGGAGCCGCGGCCTCTTCATGGCGAACGCGCACGTCGCGCACGACTGCGTCGTGGGCGACGACGTCATCCTCGCGAACAACGTCGCGCTTGCGGGCCACGTCACGGTTGAAGACGCCGCGATCATCGGCGGCCAGACGGGCGTGCACCAGTTCGTGCGCATCGGCCGGAACGCCATGGTGGGCGGCGCCTCCGCCGTCCTTCAGGACGTGCCCCCCTATGTGATCTGTCACCTGAACCCCTGCGTCCCCGCCGGGCTCAACATCGTGGGGCTTCGCCGCAAGGGCTGGGACGACCAGATGATGCGCGCGATGCGCCGCGCCTACGGCGCGCTCTACCGCGAAGGGCTGATTTTGAAGGAAGCCCTCGCGAAGATCGAAGCGCTTGAAGACGAATTCCCCGCGGCCGCGCAGGAACTCCGCCACTTCCGCGAATTCGTCGCGGCGTCGAAGCGCGGCATCATCCGCAGCTGAAGACACCGGACGCGACCCCGTTTCCGAAGCATTTCCGAAGCATTCCCCAAGAAGACCCCGAGAAAGATTACTGGAGAGAAGCATGGGCAACCATCACCTTGTTCCCACCCCCGAGAAGAACGGCGCCATCTGGCTCGCGGGCGAAGCGAGCGGCGACTTCATCGCGAGCCTCGTCATCCCCGAAGTCGCACGCCGCATGCAGGGCGCGCCGCAGTACGGCGTGGGCGGCCCGCGCATGGTCGAGGTGGGGTTCCATGCCTGGCACGACATCCGTGAGCTCTCCGTCCGCGGCTACGTCGAGGTGCTCTCGCACCTGCCGCGCCTCGTGCGTCTGCGCTCCGACCTCGTGCGCCGGTTCGCCGACTCGATGCCGCAGGTCTTCGTGGGCGTCGACGCCCCGGACTTCAACCTCGGGCTCGAAGCGAAGCTTCGCCGCAAGGGCGTTCCCGTGGTGCATTTCGTGAGCCCGTCTATTTGGGCCTGGCGTCCCGAACGCATCCAGGACGTGCGCCGTGCGGTCGACCACATGCTTCTCGTCTTCCCCTTCGAAGTCGACCTCTACAAGCGCGCCGGGATCCCCGCGACATACGTCGGCCACCCGCTCGCGAACGTCATTCCGATGGAACCCGACACGATGGGTGCCCGTCGCGAATTCGAAGTGGACGACGGCCTTCCCGTCGTCACGCTGATGCCGGGCTCTCGCATCGACGAAGTGAAGGGCTGCGGCCCGGCCTTCTTCGACGCGGTTGAGAAGGTGCTCCACCGCTTGGGCGACATGCACGTCCTCATCCCCGTCGCGGACGAAAAGGCCCGCGCCGACGTGATCTTCCACGCGAGCCTGCGCCCGCGCCTCGCGAAGTTCATGAAGATCGCGGTCGGGAAGAGCCACCGCATGATCGAGGCGGCCGACGCCGTGCTGGTCGCTTCGGGCACCGCGGCGCTGGAGTGCGCGCTCTACAAGAAGCCGATGGTGGTGGGCTACAAGATGCCTGCGTTGACCGGCATGATCATGCAGAAGAAGGCGTTGATCCGCCACGTCTCGCTTCCCAACATCCTTTTGGGCGAAAACGTCGTGCCGGAATTCCTCCAGTACTTCTGCGAAGCCGACCCGATCTCGTACGCGCTCGAAGACGCGATCACGAACGACGTCCGCCGCAAGGAACTCCAGGAACGCTTCAGCGCGCTCCACGAGAGCCTCATTGCGGACACGCCCAACCTCGCCGCCGACGTCATCATGGAGATGACGAAGCGCCGCGCGGGCGGCCGCTGAGACGCCCTCTGAGGCCGGACGGCCGTCCGGCCACAAAACCCACGCCCGTGCGGGGCCCAGGAGCCCGTGCGGGCGTCGTCGTTGATAAGGAACCCATGCCGAAGAAGAACTCCACCGCCCAACCGCTCCCCGCTGAAGACGATCTCTTCGGCGGGCCGCCCTGGGGCGAAGACGCCGACCGGTACGTGGCCGGGGTCGACGAAGCCGGACGCGGCCCCCTGGCCGGGCCCGTCTGCGCGGCCGCGGTGATCCTCGATCCCGCGCGCCCGATCGAAGGGTTGGCGGACTCCAAGAAGCTCACCGCGAAGAAGCGCGAGGCGCTTGCCCGCGAAATCCGCGAAAAGGCGCTTGCCTGGTGCGTCGCGTGGGGTGAGGTGGAGGAGATCGACCGCATCAACATCCTGCAGAGCACGATGGCGACGATGACGCGCGCGGTGGAGGGCCTGAAGGTCGCGCCCACCCGCGTCGTCGTCGACGGGAACCGCACGCCGCGGTTGAATGTTCCGGTCGAGGCGATCGTCAAGGGCGACGCCAAGGTGCCGGCCATTTCCGCCGCATCGATTCTCGCGAAAACCGCGCGCGACGAGCTGGTCGCGCATTACGATGAGCGCTGGCCCGGCTACGGCTTCGCGAAGCACGCCGGCTACGGCACCGCCGCGCACATCGAGGCGATCCGCACGCTGGGTGTGCTTCCCGTGCACCGCCGCTCCTTTGAACCCGTCAAAAGCATGCTCGCGTCGGGCGAAGCCCGCGAAGTGGAAGAGTAAATGAGCCGAACCATCATCGAAAGCGACGCCAACCCCCGCATGAAGCGCTGGCGGAAGCTCGCGAAGGAAGCCCGCGCGGTGAAGCGCGAAGGCGCGACCCTGATCGAAGGGATCCATCTCGCCGAGTCGGCGCTTCAGAACCCCAAGATCGCGGTCGACGCGGTGCTTCTCTCAGAGAAGATCGCGACGGATGAGGCCTTGGACCTCGCCGAAGCCCTGATGCGGGAGAAGAACGCCCGCGTCTACGTCCTGGCCGACCGCCTCTACGACGAGTTGGCGCCCGTCGAGCACGGCGTCGGGATCATGTGCGAGATGCCGGTCCCGAAGACGGGCGCGCTCGACTTCGGGCGCGCGGACGTGCTCTACCTCGACGGCATTCAGGACGCGGGGAACGCAGGTACCTTGATCCGCACCGCGGTGGCGGCGGGCTTCCGCACGATCGCGGCGTCTCCGGGCACCGCGCAGCTCTGGGCCCCGAAGGTGCTCCGCGCCGGGATGGGCGCGCACTTCGGCGCGCGGATCTTCGAGGGCGTGACGCCCGAAGCCTTCAGGGGCGCATTCAAGGGGCAGATCCTCGCCGCGGACGCGCGCGGGGGTGAGAACCTCTTCACGGCCCCGATGGCGACGGATGGTCCCGTCGCCTGGATCATGGGGGCCGAGGGCCCTGGCGTCTCGGACGCGGCTTTGGCCGTCGCCGACGCGCGGCGCCTCATCCCGATCGAAGCCGCGTGCGAGTCCCTGAACGTCGGCGCCGCGGCCGCGGTCTGCCTCTTTGAGACCCGGCGTCGCCGAATGATTTGAGATTGGGCCGGGGAAGACGGTTTTTGCCGGTTCCTCTTCCGGCCGCGGGGGAGTATCCTTCAGGGGTTGTCTTGACCCACCACAGATTCAGAGGACTCCCCCATGCTCGACTTTTCCTACTGCAATCCCACGCGCCTCGTCTTTGGGCGCACGGCTGAAGCGAAGATCGGCGGCCTCGTCGCCGCCCAGACGGGCGGCGGCAAGGTGCTCGTCGTCTACGGCGGGGGTTCCGCCAAGCGTTCGGGCCTCCTCGGGCTCGTGACGGCCTCGCTCACGGAAGCCGGGCTGGAAGTCTTTGAGAAGGGCGGGGTGCAGCCCAACCCCCGGCTCTCCTTCGTCAAGGAAACCGCGGAAGCCTTCCGCGGCGAAGCGCCCGCCGCGGTGATCGCAGTCGGGGGCGGGAGCGTCATCGACACCGCGAAGGCGATCGCGTTGATGCTCGCCGACGACCCGAAGGCGGACGTCTGGGACTTCTTTACGGGGAAGCGCGTCGCTGAGAAGGCGCTCCCCATCTACGCGGTGCTCACGATTCCGGCGGCCGGGTCCGAGCAGTCGATCCGCTGCGTGATCACGCACGGCGAAACGAAGACGGGCGTCGGCGCCGAGTGCATCCGCCCGAAGGCCGCCTTCATCAATCCGGAACGCTTCGCGACGCTCCCCCGCACGCAGATCGGCGCGGGGCTCGTGGACATGTGCTCCCACATCATGGAGCGCTACTTCTCCGCGACCGAAAACACCCAGTACGTCGACGGTCAGGCCGAGGCCGCCATGCGCACGATCATCGAGACGGCCCCGAAGGTCTATGAGGACCCGAGCAACTACGACGCCTGGTGCCAGGCGGGCTTGGCGGGAAGCTTCGCGCACAACGGCTACTTCGGCATGGGCCGCGAAGAGGACTGGGCCTGCCACGCGATCGAACACGCGGTCTCGGGCTGGCGCGAATCGATCACGCACGGGGCGGGCCTCTCGGTCGTGATCCCGGCGTGGATGCGCTACGTCGCGGCGCTTCGCCCCGCGCGCTTCGAAGCCTTCGCGGTGAACGTCATGGGCGTCGCGCCGCAGGAAACGGCGGAGAAGACGATTGCGCTGGGGATCGCGAAGTTCCGCACGTGGACGGCCTCGATCGGGCTCCCGCAGACCTTGGAGGAACTGGGCGCCAAGGACTGCCCGACCGAAGAGCTCGCCCGCCGCTGCTGCGGCGCGGGCACCGTCGGGAAGCTTCTCCCCCTGGCGGCCGCGGACGTGGCCGCGATTTTGGAGTCCGCGCGATGAAGCCCAACGCATCGAAGCCGAAGCGTGGGGCGGGGAAGTCCCGGGACACGGGGGCGGCGCTCCATCCCGGCGTCCTTCTCGCGGAAGTGTTGGACGACACGCCCGCCACGGTGGCGGCGAAGTGGTTCGGGATGCGCCCGGACGATTTTGAAAAGCTTCTCGCGGGCCAAATCCCGATGACGACCGAAGTCGCGACCATCGCGGGCTCCGTCTTCGGGACGGGCGCGGCCCCGTGGCTCGACACGGCGAAGCGTTGGGAGGAGGCGCAGCATCCTCAGGCGTCGGAGAAGGAAGACTGACGGCTCAGCGTTGCTGAAGCCACCACCCATAGGCTCCGAAACGAATCGGCCCCGGGGAACCGGGGCCGAAGTCGTTCGGGGGCGGGCAGGGAACCCGCCGAATCCGAGCCCGCTCAGGGCTTGAGCAGATCCGTGATCGTGAGCGGAAGCACGGGGTTCACGCGCTTCTTCAACTCGTCCGCGGCGAGCTTGCGGGCGAGCTCGCCCAAAGTGTCCTGCAGGCCGTTCTTGGGGTCGGTGAAGGCGAGCGTCGCCGCCTCGCGGGCGCAGTGCTTCGTGACGAGGCGGGTGAGCATCTTCTGCGCGTTCGATTCGACCTGGCGGGTCTTCGCGTCGGGGATGCGGACCACTTCGCGGGCGGGCGAGGTGCGGCCGATCGCGACGAACGCCCACTGGACGAGCGCCTCCTTGTCGGCCTGGCCCGCGTTCTGGTGCAGGCAGGTCGCGAGCTTCTCGCTTTGGGCGGAGGCCCAAGCGGCGGCGGGTACAATTCCAAGAAGCGCGGCCGACAGTGCGGCCGCAACGTTCAGTCTCAGCATGGCGCGGCGTTCCGAAGAAAAGATTGTGTTTTCGGGAAGGTTTCCGCGCCTATTTTAGGAGAGCCCGCCCGTGAGCGCCTACCGCATGCTTCAGCCCGACTACTCGACCGCGGACGTCGAGCGCTTCACCGCGCTCTCGATCCGCCGCGGCGCCGGACTCGAGTCGATCGGACGCGCGAACGAAGACGACCTGAGGGTCGTCGCGGGCGCGATGCTTTTGGGCGTCCCCGAGGGGACGTTCGACAGCGAGGCGCTGGAGCGCGCCGTCAAGGGATTCCTTCGCGACGAAGCCGATTGGCTGCGCGCCGAACCCGAAGAATTGATCGCGCTCGCCAAATCCTGGGGGCTTTTGGAAGAAACGGACGGTGGTTTCGTCTCCAGGCTCGAACCCCGGATCGACGTCTCCCGCTGCAGGCTTTTGGACGAGATCGAAAGCGCCCAGGTGATTCTGGAGGAGCGCCGCCGGCGCGCCCGCGAAGCGCTCCAAGCCCGCAACCGCGAGGTGAACGCGCCGCCCGCGCCCCTCATCGACGACGAGGCGGACGCGCGCTTCATGGCGGAAGCCCAAAAGGAGGCCGAGGCCGCGGGCGCCGCGGGTGAGGTCCCCGTCGGGGCGGTGTTGGTGAGGGAGGGCGAGATCGTCGCCCGTGCCGGCAACCGCACGATCCGCGACAAGGATCCGACGGCGCACGCCGAGGTGCTCGTGATGCGGGAGGCGGCGAGAAAGCTCGGGAACCACCGCTTGAACGGCACCACGCTCTACGTCACGCTCGAACCCTGCCCGATGTGCGCGGGGGCGATCGCGGAGGCGCGCTGCGCGCGGATCGTCTACGGGGCGCCTGACCCCCGACGCGGCGCGGTGGCGGGCGCCTTGGAACTCTTCGCCGTCCCCGGCGTCAACCACCGCCCGCACGTCACGTCGGGCGTGGGGGCCGAGGCCGCCGCGAAGCTTCTCTCCGACTTTTTTGCCGCGCGCCGCGCGAAGTGAGGCCCTGATGCCCGCGAACCCCCAAATGCCGGAATCCGATGGTCCCGTGAGGCCTCTTGAAGACCTGCCTCTTGATGGCCTTCACGTCGCCGTGGCGGCGCCTTCGCGCCAGCTTCTCACCCCCGAGGGCGAGGTCGACCACGCCCTCCTTGAAAAGGGCCTCCGTTGGCTCGAAACCCAAGGCGCCTCGGCGACGCTCTTCGGCGTCATGCGAAGCGTCGGGCGGTTTTCCGATACGGACGAGGCGCGAGCGCTCGCGTGGATGCGGGCGGCGACCTCGGACGCGGATCTTGTGCTCGCGCTTCGCGGCGGCTACGGGATGACGCGGCTTCTGCGGCGCTTCGACTGGTCGGCTCTTGCCGAATCCAAGATCCCCGCGATGGGGTTTTCGGACTTCACGGCGTACCAGGCGGCGCTTTGGACCAAGACCGGCCGCGCCTCCTGGCACGGGCCGACGCTGAGTTCCTTTGCGCACCTCGTCGATGCGCCCGACGCGCCGACGACGTTGAACAAAGAGAGCGTCGAGGCGTTCTTCGCGGCCGCCAAGACCACGCCCGAAGCCTGGCCGGGCTTCTCCTGGAAGACGGCGTCGGCCGACGCCTGGTCCTTCACGCAGCGGGGACTCCTCTGGGGCGGCAACCTCGCGATGGTGACGAGCCTCGTCGGGACGCCGTGGCTTGACGCCGAACGGATGTCGGGCGGGATCCTCTACCTCGAAGACGTGGGCGAGAGCGCCTACCGGATCGAGCGGATGCTCCTTCACCTTGCCGACGCCGGGATCCTCGGGCACCAGCGCGCCGTGCTCCTCGGGAACTTCGCCGGGGCCGACCGCGCCGCCAAGTGGACGAACGACTTCCGGCTCGCGGACGCCGTCGCCTTCATCCGGAGCATTCTCCCCGCCGGGACGGCGCTCGTCTCGGACTTCCCCATCGGGCACGGGGCGGAGCGCCGCGCGGTGCCCTTCGGCGTTGAAGCCGAACTCACTGTCGGCGAGGGCCGAGCGCACCTCGCGTCCGTCGGCGCTCTTCTGGAAGGAGGGCTCTCCTCGTGACCTCCGCAGCGAAAGACAGCCTCAACGGCAGGAAAGGTCGTACGGCCCGCACCGCCCGCCGCACGCGGGACTTTCTGAAGGCGTTCTTCCTCACCCCCGCCGCGCGCAGCATCACCGCGCGCACGCTCGTGAAGCTCATCCACTCGATGCTGAGGCTTCACCCCGTCGCCTTGGCGGCGCAGTTCGTCGGGATGGTATCCCTTCTCGGGCTCTTCTGGGAGTCCGGAATGAGCCAGTGGTTTCTCGTCGTTTGGGCCGTGCTGGGGTTGATCGTCATCTACATGTCGCTTCTCTTTGCGAGGAACTTCTGGCGCGACCGCGAGCGGGTCGCGCGGGTGCGCATCTGGATCCGCCGTTGGACGTGGCTCGCCTTCGGGGCGGGGCTCGTTTGGGGAATCGCCGGGGCGGTGTTCCCGTTTCCGGTCTCGGGCGTCACGCAGGTGACGACCGTGGCCGTCATCGTCGCCGTGACCTTCGCGAGCTGGCCCGTCTATGCGTGCTGGATGCCGAGCCTCACCGCCTTCACGCTCCTCTCCCTGGCGCCCCTGACCGTCGCGGTCGCGGTGCAGTACTCCGTGAGCCGCACGCTGATTTCCGTGATCATCGTCGCGGTGACGGTCTTCATCTTCTACTGCGGCCGCAGGTTGTCCGAAATGGTCGTGAGCTCGATCCTCACCGACGCCGAGAACCAACGTCTGGTGCTGCGCCTTCGCACCGAAATCCACCGCGCGCAGAATGCGCGCCGGGTCGCGGAAGCCGAGAGCGCGAAGCGCGCCCGCTTCTTCGCGGCGGCGAATCACGACCTCCGTCAGCCCCTTCAGGCGATGGGGATCTACCTCGATATCCTGCAGCGGCGCACCACGCCCCAGACGGCGCCCGTCGTCCAGCAGCTGACCGCCGTCTCCACGTCGATCTCGACCCTGGTCGAGCAGGTCCTCGAAGTCACCCGCATGGAGTTCGGGCGCGTCGAGATCCACGTCGAAGACGTGGCCGTCGCCGACGTGCTGGGGCAGCTTCAGGAAGAATTCGCGCCGCAGGCCGCCAAAGCCGGGCTTCAATTCCACACCGCGACGAGGCTCCCTCCCGACGCGACGGTGCGCACCGACCGGCAGCTGCTCCTCCGGGGGCTTCGCAATTTCCTCACCAATGCGCTTCGCTACACCGCCGAGGGCGAGGTGGTCCTCGGGGCGAGGCGCTTCGACGGCCGCATCGTCTTCGGGGTCTACGACTCCGGCCCCGGGATGAGCGCGGAGGAGACCCAGCGCATTTTCGAAACCTTCTACCGCGGGCGCGCCGGCATGGACCGCCCGGGGTCGGGCTTCGGCCTCGGGCTCTCGATCGTGAAGGGCTTGGCGAAGCAGCTCGACTGGAAGATTTCCGTGGGCTCGCGCCCGGGCCGCGGGAGCGTCTTCAGGATCGCCGTGACGCCGGGCGGCGCCGGCGCCGCCCTTCCGGGCGGGCGTCCCGCGCGCCGCGCGTTGGAGACGATCCGCGCGCATGCGGCGCTCCTCGAAGACAATCCGACCGTGCGGGAAGCCCTGGCGGCGACGCTCCGCAGCTGGGGCGCCGACGTGGTGGATTCCGGCACGCCCGACGAAACGACGCTCTCCGCCTTCCTCGCGCACGCCGAAGAGGCGGAAGGAACGGACGGGAAGCCCTTCGTCTTGATCACCGACTACAACTTCGGCGAAGACGAGCCGACGGGGATCGAATTCGCGGCGAGGCTGGAGCGCCTCGTCGGCCGTGCGGTGCCCACCGTCGTCGTGACGGCGGTGGCGGCGGATCTGATCGAGGCCGACCTCGAAGAACTCCGTCAGGCCGACGGCGAACGCCCCGAGAAGATGCCGCAGGTGCTCCAGAAGCCGGTGACGCCCGACGTGCTCAATCAAGCCGTCGCGGCGCTCCTGCGCGAAGCGGAGGCGGAGGCGGCCAAGGACCGGGAAGCTTCTGAGGCACCCGACGCTCCCCACGCCGACGGGTCTTCCGAGGACGCGACCGAAGGAGCGGCGCGATGAGCGAACACTTCGCACTCTTTCTCCTGACGAGCTGGGTCAACATCCTCACGCCCGGTCTCGGCGTCGTGATGATCGTGACGCTCGCGGTCGAAAACGGTTGGCGCCGGACGGTGGGCGCGGCCCTGGGGCTCGCGCTCGGGATCGGGATCCTCTTCGTGCTGGCCGTCTCGGGGTTGGGCGTCATCATGGCGGCGAGCCCGAAGCTCTTCGCCGCGGTGAAGACCGCGGGCGCCGGGGTGCTCGTCTACCTGGGCGTCAAGAAGCTCCTGGCTTCGGCCCCGCGCGCGCACGCGCCGGGCTTCGGGGGCGAAGAGAGCGGCCGCACGCTCTTCGTGAAGGCGATCGTGATTTCGCTCACGAACCCGCAGCCGATGATCTTCGCGGTGTCGCTCCTTCCTCAGTTCATCGACCCCGCGATTCCCTACGTCCCGCAGGTGACGCTTTTGGTCTCGGTCTACGTCCTGATGGTGTTCGCGACGATGATCGCCTACGCCGTCGCCGCCGGGCACGCCCGCCGGTTCCTCATGAAGGGGAACGGGCCCATTCTCATGACCCGCATCACCGGGTTCGTCTTCATCGGACTTGCGCTGTGGGTGCTGTGGGGCACGTTCTTCTGAGGTAATCTCGGAAGGTCAGGCAGGAGGTTCACCATGCGCGTCGCCGAGAGCATCCGGCTTCACGGGAGCCGACAGATCGAATTCAAGCAGGGCCTTGTCATGGCCCCGGGCGACACGGACTGCCGCTACGCGGTGGAGACGTACTTCTTTCTTCCCGCGGTGCTCCTCGTCAACCGCGACACGTACCCGAGCGAGGAGTTTCTCCGGAACCTCAAGAACTACGTCCGCATGCGCCCGCCGCAGCGTCCGCTCTCGACCTTTCTCGCGGGCGGCGTCTCGCGGGAGCTTTTGGCCGTCGCGCTCAAGCGCCCGAAGGAACGCCGCGAGCGCGCCCTGAAGCGCTTCGGCCTGGGGATCCGCGCCGCCTTCAAGGCGGCGATCCGCCCGATGGTGAAGGGCTCGGGGGCGCTCAAAAAGGGTGAGCCCGATCGGGTGTTGGACGAAGTCCGCGCGGTCTTGAACGGTTGGCGAAACGAAATCCTCCCGAGCCTCCGCGAAGAAGACCGCGTCGCGGGCGCCGCAGTGGACGAGTTTCTCTCCGTCACCTCCGCGGTCTTCTCCAAGAAGCTTCTCGCCGCCGCGGACCAGAAGGACTGGCCCCGAAAGGCCCGCGAAGCCGTGGAGAAGTTCCAACGCGAAGAGACCGCCTACCGGCTCGCGCACTACCCCGAGACCGCCACGTCGATCGCCCCGGAGCAGGCGCTCTACCGTTGGCGCACGCTCCGGAAGTACGTCTCGAACGTGCTCTTTCTCCGACCCAAGGTGGGGGAAGGGAACCCTTGGCTCAAGCAGTTCATCTACGGCGCGGCCGCCGCGTTCGCGATGCTCTTTGCGACCTTCGTCGCGTTCTTCTGGCAGTCGCGCTACGGGGCCCTCTCGATGAACCTCTTCATCGCGCTCGTCGTCGCCTACATCTTCAAGGACCGCTTGAAGGAGGGGCTGCGCGAAGCCTTGGCGAAGGTCTTCCGCCGGTGGCTTCCCAACCGCCGCACGATCCTCATGCGCCCGGACGGCGAAGAGGCCGGCAGGACCTTTGAGACCGTCGACTTCATGAGGGCGGACGAAATTCCGCCCGAAGTGCTGGCGCTGCGGCGCGCCGCGCATTCGCTGCCCTTCTCGGACGAATACCGCGAGAGCATTCTGCGCTACCGGAAGTCGGTCGAGATCGACGCCGAGGTGATCGCGGGCGAATTCGGCGCGCGCTCGCTCTACGACATCACGCGCATGTCGGTGACGCCGTGGACGGCCTCGATCGACCGGCGCTTCGAAGAACTCCCCTACGTCGACGACGAGGACGACGCCTCGACCGACACCGCCGCCGGGCGGCACCAGGAGCACCTCATTGAAAAGCGCTACCACGTCTACCTCGTGCGCGTCGTCGAGACGGGCGCGGGGAAGACCGCGGACGTGATGCGCATCATCCTCTCGGAAGCGGGCGTGTGCGCGCTCGAAGCCGTGAAGGCGTCGGAGCCGTTCTGATCCGCTCTGATCTGCTCAGAACCGCTTTGAGCCGATCGAACCGTCCTGAGGCGCCTGAGGGGAATGAAAAACGGGCGGACCCGCCGTGGGTGCCGCCCGTTCGGATTGTTGGTTGAGGTTGCCGCTCAGTCGACCTTCGCGCCGGAGATCTCGACCAGCTCGTCGTACTTCGCGTATTCGTCTGCGATGAGCTTGTCGAATTCGGCCGGGGTCATCGGGGCGGGCGTCGCGCCGAAGCCTTCGAAGCGCTTCTTCATTTCTTCCGTCGCCAGGGCCGGAGCGAAGGCGTCGTGGAGCTTCTGAACGACGTCGTCCGGGGTCGAGGCGGGCACCTGGAGGCCGAACCACGTGTAGATGTCGAAGTCGGGAATGCCGGACTCTTCGACCGTCGGGATTTCAGGCATCAGCGGCGTGCGGGCCTTGGTCGTGACGGCGAGCGCAATGAGCTTGCCGCCCCGGATGTTCCCCGCGGCGCTCGCGAGGTTGTCGATGATGAGGTCGGTCTGACCGGCCAAGACGGAGAGCAGACCCTGCGCGGCCCCGTTGAAGGGGATGTGCGTCATCTCGATGCCGCAGCGCTTCTGAAGGAGCGCCGCCGCGAGGTGGCCGGCGGAGCCGTTCCCGCCCGAGGCGAAGTTGAGCTTGCCCGGGTTCGCCTTCGCGTAGGCGACGAGGTCCTGCAGGTTCTTGATGTTGTTCTTTTCCGCGAAGGCGGGCGTGATCACGACGACGTTCGGGGCCGTGGCGACCAAGGTCACGCTCTTGAAGTCCTTCTTCGGGTCGTACGGGAGCGTCGGGTAGAGGTGCGGATTGATGGCGAGCGTCGCCACCGCGCCCATCACGAGCGTCTTGCCGTCGCCGTCGCGGCGCTTCGCCGTCGACATGCCGACGTTGCCGCCCGCACCCGGACGGTTTTCGACGATCGTTGTGCCGAGCTTGTCCTTCACCGCATCGGCCAAGGCGCGCGCCGAGACGTCGAGCGGGCCTCCCGGCGGGTAGGGAACGATGATCGCGGTTTCACCCGTGGCCGCGCAGGCGGAGGTCATCGGGAAATAAGAGGCACTGAGGAGTGCCACCACACCGATGGCACTCGTGAGAGCGCGACGTGAAATCATGATTTCTTTTCCTTCGAGAAGTGAGGGGAAGAAGCCGCCGACGGGGCCGCAAAAGCCCTGTCGGGAAAACCGGACCCGGGTACTCGCCCGCGGGCCGTTCCCTCATTTGAACACGGCGAACGCCCCAACGGGTTGGGGGCTTCAACAAGTCTTGCGTTCCGACACGCCCGTTGGGCGGCTCTCCTTAGGCGCAAGTGCTCAAGGGTTTGCGCGCGGAAACGAAAACCCTACGCTTCGAGCTCCCACCGGGCGAGGAGGCGGCGAAGCGTATCGTCTTCTTCGAGCCGCGTCCAGGCGTTGCGTAGCCGCGAGGCGTCAGCCCAACCCTTCGCCATCCAAATCCCCTTCGTCTGCACGGGCGTCAGAGGGAAGGGGAGCACCGCCAACCGTTCGTCCAAAGCGGCGTAGTGCCGCGCCTCGGTGACGTCGGTCACCATGAGGTCGCCGTCGCCTGCGGCGACGCGCGACGGGATCGCGACGTTGTCGGGTTCGAGGATCACGCGGGCGCGCGTGAGGTTGGCGTCCACCCAACGCTCGTTGGTGCCGCCCGGATTCTTGATCACGGTGACCGAAGGGTCGTTGAGGTCCTCAGGAGACCGGAAGCGCCCGAGCGCCTCGCGGCGCACGATCCCGGTCTTCCAGAAGGGGGCGTAGGCGGGGAGAAAGTCGCCCCGGGCCTCGCGCTCCGGCGTGATGGAGACCCCGCCCGCCGCGACCTCGTAGTCGCGGCCCAGCCCCTCCGCCAACCCCGTCCAGTCCGTCGGGACGATCCGGAGTTCCATCCCGGCCTCGCGGGCGAGCGCCTCCAGAAGTTCGACGTCGTGCCCCGTGAGCCGTCCGTCGGGCTCCAGGCATGCGAAGGGTCGGAAGTCGCCGGGAATCCCGGCGCGAAGATACGGGGTCATGAATGAGGGGACTGGTGGTCTTGGTCTTTGGGGCGCGTCGCAAAGCAATGACCTTTGGGTCGCGCTCTGCCGGAAAGGTTAGCACGCGGAGCCGCCGTTTCCGGGCGAAGGTTCCTCAGGAAAAAGCCTGAGGGAAGGGACTTTCGGGTCAAGGCGCCTCACCTTCGCATCCCCGCCCCTTGTCCGCCGATGGGCACAAAGAAGCCCCGCCGGGCTTGCGGCCGGGCGGGGCTCCTCAATGTCGTCGGACGCTTCAGGAAAGCGCCCGGATTACGTCGATCAGTATTCGAACGTGCCCTTCACGACGATTTCGCGGTCCTTCATCATGCGGCGGCCGCGCGCGAAGACGTCGGTGAGCTCGAAGTCTTCGGTGAAGAGGCAGGCGTTCGCGCAGGCGCCCTTTTCGACAACGCCCTGGCCGGCGAGGCCGAGAGCCGCGCCGACGTTCGACGTGACGAACGTGAGGGCCTGCTCGATCGGCATCTTGTAGTCGCGGATGAGGCGGCGGATTTCGTTGAGGTTCCCCTCGACGCCGCCGACGCCCAAGCCAACCATTTCGCCCTTGTCGTTGAAGCGCGGGACGGAGCCGTGGCCGTCCGTCGAGAGCGTGATGAGCTTCGGATCGACGCCCGCTTCGAGCGCGGCGATGACGGCTTCCGCAGGATGGTCGAAGCAGCAGGACGCCCCCGTCGTGATGTCGATGTGGCCGCCCTTCAGCGCGAACTGCACCGCGGCGTCGAAGACGTGGCGGATGCGGCCGCAGTGGGTCGGACGGATGTGCTTGATCGGGAAGCCCTTCGCGACGATTTCGTCGTACATCTCGAAGGAGCCGGGGATGTTCCCGGTGTGGACGTGCATGAAGCCGACCTTCCCCGCCAACATCGCGCCCACGCGGATGTCGGCGAGGAGCGCGAGCACCTGCTGCGTGGTCGGGAAGGAGGAGCGGTGGTCGCCCAACGCGATCTTGACGCCCAGGCACTCCGGCACGAAGAAGAGGTCGTTCGGGACCGAGTCCGTCAGGGTCGTCGCCGGATAGCGGTAGTTCGACGTGTACATCCAGGCGGAAACGCCTTCCGTCTGGAGCGCGCGGACCTTCGCGAGCAGGTTCGGGATCGAGCGCGTCGTGAAGTCCGTGCCGGAGACGCCGACCACGCTCGTCGTCCCGCAGGCGATGAGTTCGGAGAGCACGAGTTCGGGCGTGCGGGTCGAGGGACCGCCTTCGCCGCCGCCACCGGTCACGTGGATGTGCTGGTCGAAGAAGCCCGGCGTGAGGATCTTGCCCGCGGCGTCGACGGTTTCGAGCTCGGGGAGCGTGACCGAGAGGTCCTTCCCGACGGCGACGATCTTTTCGTCGACCATGAGGACGTCCTGGACGCCGAGGTCCTTCGGCGCGAAGACGCGCGCGTTGCGGATCAGAGTGGCCATGTTGGAATTCTCCTTTGGATGGTTTCGCAAACCGGTGGAAATCAGAGGAAGGCGGCCGACGCGGCGACGTTGACGATGAGCGCGAGGAGCATCACCGGCACGGTGCGTCGGACGATTTCAAAGGGCGTGAGCCCCGCGATGCCCGCCACGGCGATGATCACGCCGGCGATCGGGCACATCGTGCGGGCGAGGCCCGCGGACAACTGCACCGGCACCGCGAGCACGGCGGCGTTGATGCCCACCGAAGCGGCGGCTTCGGGAAGCAGCGGCGAGAAGGCGAAGAAGGCGGCGTTGCCGGAGCCCGTGACGACCGTGGCGACGACCATGATGCCGAGCATGACGAAGAGCATCACCCAGACGCCCGCGTTTTCCATCGACGCGGCGGCGGAAATGAGGGTGGAGACGCCGCCCAGCTTATTCATCCCGAGCGCGAAGAGTTCCGCGCAGCAGATGAGCCCGACGGTCGAGGTGAAGACCTTGCCCATGCCTTCGAAGACGGCCTTGGTGCGCTCGCACGCATCCTTGAAGCCGCGGTGCGTGAGGAGGTCGACGATGAAGGCGATCATGATCGAGACCATGATGCCGGTCTGAAGCGAGAGCTTCACGTCGGCGTAGACCATCGGCGAGAAGATGATGAGGAGCACGAGCGGGAGCATCGGCAGGAGGGCGTAGTAGGAGGGACCGGCCCCTTCAAAGGCCTTCTCGAGGTCCTGCGCTTCGGCGGCATTCCGGCTCACGCCCTTTTTCGCATCGCGCGCGTCGAACCAGCGCTGCACGAAGAAGTGCCCGACGGCGACCGTCGCCACCACGCAGAGGGCGACGGGAATCTGACTCTGCACGAAGTAGGTGACCACGTCGGTGCCCAGAAGGTCGGCGGCGCGCATCGCGTTCGAGCTCGCGGGACCGAGGTCCAGACAGCAGGTCGAGCCGATCACCGCGGCAGCGGAGGCGCGGGAGACGCCGAGCGCCACGAGGAGCGGGTAGATGGACGCCATGAGAAGGAGCCCGAGGCCAACGGCCGAGTTGATGAAGAGGGCCATGAACTGACCGATCACGTACGTGACGGCCAGAAGGATGTAGGGCGAGCGGATGGCGGACAAAGGCTTCACGCAGAGCTTCACGAGCGCCTTCGAGGCGCCGATGCGGTCCATGTAGACGGAAAAGCCCGCGATCATCATGATGTTCAAGCCCAGGCCCGGAAGGCGCCCGGCCATCAGGCTCGTGAAGGCCTGGTGGAGGTCGAAGCCGAAGAAGCCCGTGGACTTCCCTTCGGCGACCGGCATCTGGCCGTAGAACGCGGCGCAGATCAGCATGACGAAGCCCGCGAGGAGCAGGACGAACGGAGGATAGTAGTTCTTGAGCACGCAGTAGGCCACGACGGCCACGACCGCGAGCGTGATGAGGACGCCGATCACGACGAATCTCCTTTTGTGGGTATGGTCGAAAGCCTCCTCTCCGGGAGGGGCCGCGCATTCTATGACCGATACGCCTTTGGGGGTATCCGGAATAACCCCACTGGGGGTAGTCGTCTTTTGCGTCCATTTGATCAGACCGGGGTGGCGGGGCGCGTCTTTGCAATCACAGGGGCCGACGGGGCGACGAAAACCCCAAAAGAAAGGCTCTGTTCTGACCAAGTGTTGATTTTCAGGAGTTGCTTCGTGAGG
>OGHV01000429.1_pt1 | contig 30376 bp, 12 predicted proteins | sample 1571551 | NCBI WGS metagenome assembly OGHV01 (sample SAMEA2581960, study PRJEB24529) | metagenome | biome: Human gut stool | place: China | collected 2011 | reverse complement strand
TCCCCGGATAGAGATGGTGGCTTTGCCTTCTCATAAAACGGTGTCAGTCATTGAAAATAACGAGGAAGCTGCATCGCAGTACCAGCAACTTCAGTTGAGTCCGAAGGAGTTTGTCAAGACCCGTTCCGGAAACCTGCAACTGGATGCATGGATGATCAAGCCCGTCAATTTTGATCCGTCGAAGAAATATCCGGTCATCATTGATGTGTACGGTGAACCTGCAGGCTCTACGGTGCAGGATGTATGGCAGGGAGGTGACCTGTGGCATCAGTACCTGGCTAATCTGGGATATATTGTAGTCAGCATCGAGAACCGTGGAGCTGCAGCTCCTCGTGGACGGGAATGGAGAAAGTGTATCTATGGAGAGGTGGGAACTTTTGCTTCGCAAGACCAGGCGCAGGGAATTCTGGACCTGGCCCGTCAGTATTCATTCATTGATACTTCCCGTATCGGTATCACGGGCTGGAGCGGAGGAGGCAGCCAGACGCTGAACTGCATGTTCCGTTATCCGGATGTATTCTGCACGGGTATTGCCATTGCCTTCGTGTCTGACCAGCGGTTGTATGACACGATTTATCAGGAACGTTACATGAATACACCGCAGGCAAATCCGGAGGGTTATCGTAAGGGTTCTCCTATTACATACGTAGAGGGGCTGAAAGGTAACCTGCTGCTTATTCATGGTACGGGTGACGATAATGTGCATTACCAGAGTTGTGAGATGTTGGTAAATGAGCTGGTGAAACACGGTAAGGTATTTTATCAGCTGTCCTATCCCATGCGTTCACATTCCATCAGTGAGCGGGAAGGTACCACGTATCACCTTCGCAAGTCTATGACAGATTATTTCTTGAAGAATCTTCCGGCAGGAGGGCGGTAAAACTAAAAAACAGGCTAATCTCAGTTCTGAGGTTGGCCTGTTTTAGTTTTGATAGAATATGAGTATAATAATATAAAAACTATACTCTGGTGAGTTTAAGAATATCTCCTTTTTTCAAACTTATCTGAATAATATTCTTTGTATTAGGAATTTGTTGGATATGGCGTTTGTTTAGATATAGTTTATAATTTTGTGAAGGCAATTTTATAGCATGTGTAAATGATTCTTTTGCGTATAAGCAAACTTCTTTTATACCTTTATCATCCCAATTAAAATTTACTTCACCAGCACCTCTTACACATAATCCTTTACATTCACCTTGATTCCATTCTTTGGGTAAACAAGGTAAAAATTCTATATATTCTTCTTGGCTTTGTACAAGCATTTCTGCTATTCCAGCTGCACCGGCAGCATTTCCATCAAAAATAAAAATATCATATGGAGCTCCAGCAATGCCTTTGGGAGAAATGCTTAATAAATTTTCTCGTGTAAAGTCTCGAAGTAAAATATGGGTACTTTGATAGGCTTCTTTTTCTTTTTTAAGACGTGCATAAAAACAAATCATATTTGCTCTGCTCCATTCCACATCTTCCCATCCCGGAGCTGATAAACGGTTTTTTATCGTGATTAAAGCCCCTTCTGCTAGTTTTGGTGTTTTTTCTAAACTGATTTGATTAAATGGGTAGAGAGATAGTAGATGAGACGTATGTCTGTGATTGGGAACTCCTTCCTGATAATCTTCCATCCATTCACGTATACCCCCGTTAGACATGAGCTGGATAGGAGGAAGCTTTTGGATTGCATGTTTTAGTTGTCTTTGTAAGTCATGGTCAGTGTCTAAAATCTGTGCGGCCTGCAATGTGGATTGTAGTGTTTCATAGACCAATACTCTGTCGCAAGTTGGCATCATAGAGGCTGCTAGATATTGTCCTTGGTATAAGAAAGAGTTCTCGGGAGAGATGCTGGGGCCTGTCACAAGATACTTTTTGTCCGGTGTTTCTGTCATGTAGTCTAACAGAAATTCTGCATTGCCTTTTAAGAGAGGATAGGCCGTTTCTTTTAAGAAGGATTTGTTAAGTGTATATTCGTATTCGGTCCATAAATGGCTGGCAAGCCATGAGCTTGCTGTAGGGAATAAACCGTATCCGATACCGGGTGATGGAGCCGTATATCCCCATATGTTGGCAACAGTATGGGCTGTCCATCCTTTGCATCCATAGACTTTTCTGGCTGTTTTTTGTCCATGTACGGCTAGGTCCTGTATATATTTGAAAAGAGGTACATTGCATTCAGCCAAGTTACCTATGTTAGATATCCAGTAATTTTGCTGTGTATTGATATCTAGGTGATAATCGCTTGTCCAGCACATGTTGCAAGCTAGATTGTCATTGAAGAAGCTTTGTAGGGCAATGGGTAATGGAGAGTTTTCTCGTGAAGAAGAAATCATCAGATAGCGTGCATATTGGAAGAACAACGCGGCGAATCCCGGATCGTGTTCAGGAGCCGCTTTATAGTTTTTCCAACGCAGGTCTGTCGGGAGTTTTTCTATTTTGGGGTTATTCCCTAATGAGAGACTGACTCTGTTAAATAGACGACTGAAGTCCTTTATATGTTTGTTCCTGAGTGTTTTGTAGGATTTATTGGAAGCTTGCTGGATGCTCTGTTGGCATAGATACTGGAAATCCTTATTTTTATAATTGGTGCGTACATCAATGATTAATGTAATGTCATTGGCTTGTATGACTTTGATTTGTTGGCCTTTTTGTTCGATTTGTCCACCGGAAGTCAGGATTTTGACTCTGCCTTCAAAAAGTACTCCGCCTTTTCCTTGTTTTGGGAATAGAGCTTGGCCTTTAAAGATCAGCTGGTCGTTTTCTGTTACGATTGTGGAAGGTTCTCGTAGCAGATTGAGGAATATGTCTGTAGATATGGCTTTTTTCTTGTTTGCGCTGATTTTCAAAATGAGTACGTTGTCTGGATTGGATGCAAAGCATTCTCTTGTATAAGTGGTTTCTCCCACTTTATAGGAAACGGTATGTATTCCATGATTTAGTTCCAATCGGCGTGTATAGTTGGATATTTTCTTATTTTCTGGGTAATGGAAGAGTATTTTAAGGTCACCGATTGGGAGGTGTGTACCGAAAGAATGGTTCTTTCCGCTCAGATACTTGGAAGCCAATTGGTTACCTTCTATCAGTTTCCCTTCAAAGAATAGTTTCCGTAATTCTTGTAGTTTTTCTTTTCCAAAAGCTTGCTCTTGTGCTGGATCATATTCTCCAGCCCACATGCTTGATTCGTTTAATGCTAGTGTTTCTGTTTCTATGCCACCATAAACCATCATACCGAGACGGCCGTTACCTATAGGCAGTGCTTTCATCCATTCGTCGGCTGGGGTATTGTACCATAAGTTCATAGATTTTGTTGCTTTAGCATTTAGAATGGATGTTATTAGGATATAAAATATTAATATAGAATATCTTTTCATTTTAAATCAATTAAAATATTAAACATTTTAGTAAACATATTTTATTTGAACACCTTTTTTATAGGTTTTCCTGTCCATACAATTAGAGTTTTCAGATCAAAGAAATATGCTATAGTAGCAACAACATTGTATTGAACCATTGAAGTTTCAATTTGTTTTCCTGAACGCATATTCTTACCGGAAATTACAAAAGGAGTATGCATTTCATCTTTAGTGTGATACCTCCATGTCCAGTTTTAATTCCACTATAATCTGAAGTTATTATAAAGACAGATTTTTCATAGAGCCCGGCTTCTTTTACAACCTGGATAATTTCATCAATTTATTTGTCTGTCTGTTTCAGACCATTCTATACCATAGCCGTAAGGTTAGGCTTATTCTTTTTATATATTCGCTTGTTTCATATTCATTAAGTTTATAATTATCAAATTTATGAGATCTGTATTCTTTTCCATTCATAAAGCACTGTCACTCCTTTATTCTGATATTATGTGAATTGATGGTATCCCAATATCCTTCCCTTAGCTTTAATACATTTTTATAAAACTTAAAAAGGCCATAAAAATTATCTCCAACAGCATGAATAAGCTGGCTAAGAATTGATTTTTATTTTTAGGGGATTTAGCATAAAATAAATGGTATTTACCGTCCTCTCCTAAAAATCGTAGAATTACACCAATTATATCGTAATGAATCTTTGATAAATGTTGTAGTGTCAACGAGGTGAAGTAAATTATCTTTTTTGTGAAATACTAATTGGGCATTTTGATAATATGAATAGTGTAATACTAAAAGATGCTTATTGGATAAACTCACGTATTATAAATCTTTTATAAAATCAAAAAACTACAGGTACAAGAGATATTGATGATAAATCTGCTATACCTCCTCCTAATAAACGAGCAGTTAAAGTATGTTTGCCTGATTTCTCAAAATTAATCCAACCAATAGATGATTGTGTAAAAATAGAAGATGCTCCTTGTTGATTCTGTACAAATTTACCTTCATCTGATTCAACTTTCCAAACATATCTGCCATTACCTCTTACCGAAAGACTGACTTGATATATGCCAGGTTCTTTTATAAGAACATCCCATTTAACATTTCCACCTTTATTAAGATTACTTACACAATACTTGTGTTTCCATTCTCCAAATTTTTCCATCCAACTGGATTTCCTTATTTGGCAATTTTCTGCTTTGGAAAATTTGACTGATAAATTTGAAATACCCATATCAGGATCTACAGCTTGTGTATTATCAATAATGATATTATTATCTTTAAATTTTAGTTCTATTACTGATATTTTAGAATCAGGTTTCTCATAAGGTACATTAAAGATAGTCCAATTGTTTTCTTTATAATGTTTTAATTTCTTTTTGCCGTCTTTTGATAGGAGATAAGCATTATCCAATTTAGATTCAAGTCCAGGTAGATATAATTTCCCTGTTTGTGGCCAATCATATATAGCTAAATACAATTTATTATCTTGTTGAACAATATCTCCCCATGGCAAAGCATGTTTCCAAGGGGATGGGGATGCGCCATAAATAACTTGTGGATATCTATTTATCCATTCACCGGCAGAAAGTAATGATTGTGAAACAAAATCAGGAATATCTCCTAATCCGTCAGGTCCTATATTTAACATATAAGTACCACCACGGGCTATAGTAGAAATCAAATTCTTTAATATCTGAATAGGTGTTTTCCAATTTTTGTCATACCAAGCATATCCCCAGGCGTCATTAGTAACGTCAACGCTTTCCCACAAGCCGTCAATATTTTCTAAAGGAACTTCCATATCTCCCAAAGTTTGATAATCTCCTAAATTATATCCAACACGACCGGATACAAGGGCATTGGGTTGATTACGGTGTACTACGTCTACTAACTTTTTGGCGTAATCTTGTGGTATTCCTTCAGGTGTATCAAACCAGATTAGTTCTATATCTCCATAATTTTTGGTTATTTCTTCTACTTGTGGTAAACATTTTGTTTTAAAATAATCATCAAAAGTTTTGGGATTTCCATTTATATCAACTTTAGGTGCCCCAAAACCTCCAGGAGTAGTCCAATCCTGATTATGTGAATAATAAAAACCAAAACCTAATCCCAACTCTTTACAAGCAGCAGCAAGTTCTTTCATAGGATCCCTTTTAAAAGGAGTAGCATCTACTATATTAAATTTATCACAAGAAGAATGATACATTGCAAAACCATCATGATGTTTACTGGTAATTATAATGTATTTCATTCCTGCATTTTTTGCTAATTTTGCTATTTTGTAAGCATCAAAATGAATAGGATTAAACAATCTGGAAATAGCTTTGTATTCATTTTTATCAGCATTTGCCATGTTTACATTCATTATCCATTCACCAATTCCATAATAAGTTTTTCCATTCCAAATATTTCCTAAATGAGAAAATAACCCCCAATGAATAAACATTGCATAATTACCCCATTCAAATAGATGCCCTCTATCGCTTTGTATTTTTTTTGCCTGTTGTTCACCCCACATCTCATTCATTTGTTGTGCTTTTGTTTGAGAATTAAAGGATAAAAACAGAAAGCAGATACAAAGTATTTTTATACAGATTCTCATATTTCCTAAATTTTATATGTGTTATATTGCTTACTTGTTATTGAAAGTAATTAATTGGATTATCTTAATTATATTGATTATCAATTATTTATAGATATGTTCTAATAGGTATAAAACTATAGTATATACTTAAATTTATTAAGTATATACTATAGAAGAATTAAAGTTTTTATTATATTGGTTCAATATATGATTTTTATCTTTGTTCATAAGGTTGTGTGCCATTTTTATACTATCTTAATAGAAAGTTTAAAAATGGATCGCCCTTGAAAGTCGGGATTGCTCTTGTCGCTTAGGCCTTGTTCATGTACGTGGTAATTTGGTAAGAATGCATATCCCTTATGTCCACTTTCTGTAATGACTTCAACAAGAAATATATCATAATATGCCCATGGATATAAGTCCTTGTTGTCTTTCCAAAAGAGGTCATAGGCATCAATCGTGATGGTGCCATTGTCTGACACTTTGCTTTTTTCTTTGATAGCGTCCGTTTTTACTTTATGCCCTGAGGCATCGTAAAAGTTAACAGTGATACTTTCTGTTACGGGAGTTCCGTTCATGGTGGCAGCAATTTCAATGCCATCTGCGAAATAATCACGCATGGTAACTGAGATAAGGTTCAAGAGTTTTCTGGATTTGTTCACATTCAAAACTTTTGCCTCATATTGGTTCCATACGGCAGCTTCTTCCTCGATAGAAGGATAGCAGTTGTTCATATTCCCTGTTTCAGGAGTAAAGGCAGTGTGGCTGATTGGATTGTCTTGTGCACTCACGGAATGTGTATAAGTGTCAATTAACCCACGAAAATGTCCTAGTTCATGCGTAATGGACTCGGTTCCATAACTTGCATTATCAAAATGGTTGGTGAATTTGTTGTCTCCTGTATGGATTACCAGTATGTTACTGATACCCTCGTAATCACCGCATCCTCCAGAGCCTTCGCCAGATTGTGCCATGAAATCATATACCACGCAACATTGAAATTTTGTTTTGTCTAGCTTCCCTTTTTTATCATAGATTTTGGGTATATTCCAGTGAAAATCGTTGAGGTTTATGTCGCTAGGACATTCTTCTCTTGAATAAACCCAGATGTCTTCTAAATCAGGGATGAAGCGGTAGGTTCGTTCTAATAAGTTTTTTTTGTCAAGTGCATTAAATCGTTCATTAATAGCCCCCCATTGTTTCTTCAGGTTTTCTTTAAACCATTCCAAATCTCCATTTTTGAAGTCGAGCCCCTCTTTGTCAATTGCTATTTTTACGTTAAAAATAAGTTGTTCCCCGTCATCATATTCTATTTTGTTTACATCATTACTGTTTCCGGGTTGCTCTTCTTGTGTAGGGTTATTATCCTTTTGGGGAGCGTCTGGGGTATCTCCGTTTGAACAGGCTATACAGAGAGAACAATAACATAAATAGGTGCATAAAATGCGATAGATTCTTGTCTTCATGTTGTAAAAATATTAAGGACGACTTATTCTTTGGGGGAGAATAAGTCGTCTAGATTGTGATTAATATCCCCAAAGTTCTATTTCACTCAGGCCTACATTTTTTGTAACCCAATACCATCCGCCATCTTGTTCATAAACTGTAGCAGGTTGGGTAAGGTCTTCACCGTTACGGCTAGATAGAATGGCTATGCGTACGATGGTTGTTCGTTGTGTTAGACCCTTTTCATGTGTCCATGATTTTTCATTGTCAAAGTCAGGAAAGGCATCTTCTGTTTCTTCTAGTAATGTCAGGTTATCAGAAGAGGTTCCTGTATAAATTTTCACTTTCTTAGGATAGTTATTTGCTGCGTTTGCCCATAATTTTACTTTTATTTGATTACTTATATCTATGTTTGTGATGTCAAAATATACACCATATTGGGGGTCGAATAAGTTTGTTAGATTACCTCTTGGGTCTTGCTGTGTCATCCATAATGACTCCCATTTGTTTGTATAGTCATTGTCGACCAAATTGCTATTTGAATTGACATCCTGCGTATTGTTTAGGATGATATCAGAAACATTGATAACCTGTTTGGGTAGTGTACTGATGACTTTGACAGGAATATAACCTATTGCTTTGTCTAAAGTAAAAGGCATGCCTTCGCATGTTTCTAGCATGATTGGTAGTAAGTATGGTTCGTCATCAACTAAGGCTCCACGTATAATTTTTATTGGGGCATCTATTGTGTTGATGTCTCCAGAAAAACTTAGTTCGGGCAGCTCATAACATTCTTCAGGAAGTAGTTTATAAGGAATTTCAGGGAGCTTCTGCAGATTATACTCATTTACCAGGGCTTCTAGTTTTTCTCTGTTTGTAACAAGTTTAACCTTGAAATTCCAGTTATTATTTGCCTGATTCAACTTGATAGGCAGATTGAATGTTTTATAGGCATCAGCTGCCAATCCTGTATAGAATCTGATTTCTCCCAATAGCCCTGTATTCGCAATTGATAAGGAAGGGGTATTAGCTTTTATTTTGATGATGATATTTTGCTGTTCATTGTTTATGCTACCATTCTGACTTTTCATATTCAATCCAATAGCATACTCTTTACCTTCAATGTCCAGTCCGTCAATGCTGATTTCTTTTTTTAGGAGAATATTTACAGTCTGTTTGGGGGATTCGGGACTGAGAGTTAGTTTATCTGTATAGGTATAGTATTTTTCAGGAAGAAGAATTAGCTGAGTTAGATTGTCCTTATTATATTGCTCAAATTCTTCTTCTGTGAAAGGAATGAGTGAAACTTCTCCTGCTGTATTAGGATTGGTCCCTCCTTTTCCGATAGTAAAGGAATAAGTGACGTCGTTACTGGCTGTTCCTAAGTTGGGAAAGGTGACTTCTTGTAGTCCGTAAGTATCCATATAAAAAATGGTTGAGAACTCGTCATCTTCGAATGAAGTGTCTCCATCCTTACATGATGTAGAGAGGAACATCATTCCCCAAAGGAGTAATGAAGCAAATAAATATATCTTTTTCATATTTGTTTTATTTGATAAATGAATGGGGAAAATCTTTTTGTGGAGTTTCCCCGTTTGTGTATATTAATATCCGGGAGCCTGTACTAGTTGTTGGTTTTTCCCAATTTCGCTTTGGAATACGGGTAGAATGTACATACGTTCAGTCCATTTATAAGGTTGATTGACAATTGTACGTTGATTGAATTCTTCAAATGTAGGATTCTCTTTTGTGTTATTTAATCCTTGGCGTACTCCTGCTGCCATATATTTTTCACCTTGGCACCAGCGGCGTACATCAAAGAATCGCTGTCCTTCACCTACGAATTCTACGGCTCGTTCGTTGCGTACCCATTCAATAAGTGGATGGTCTGAAGTTATGTCCGTTTCGGTTACTTGGGGTAATCCTGCGCGTGTATGAACCTCATTTAGCTCATTTAGTGCCTCTGTTGTACGGTTAAGCATTGCATAACATTCAGCTAGATTCAAGTAGAGTTCCGCCATTCGTATTAGAGGCCTTTGGAATTTTCGATTATTGTCTGAACCTTCTGTTTGTCCGATAAGGCGGTCTGGACGAATGAATTTCTGGTTCAGGAAGCCTGTGATTGTGTAATTTCGCTTGAAACTTTCACTTCGGTCTAGACCTTGGTACCCTTCTCCTTTTTTCTTGAATTCCAGTTTTACAGCTTTTCCGTTTGAGACTAAAGTTCCCCAGTTCCCTTGATCAAATGCCATCCACGCATAGAATCTTGGCTCACGGTCAACTACTAAATTAGTCAAGTCAGGCCTGTCACTGGGAGCTCCAGTCCATCTTTGTAACTCATTGGGATTCGTATTGTCGTAGAATTTTCCATCTTTTGTATAGAAGCGTTCCATCGTGCCAAGGAATGGTGCGTAACCTTGATAACCATGTACCCAAGTTCCGTTGTTCCTCTGTACCACGTAGTAGGGCATAGAGCAGTAATCAATGTTTTCATTGGAGTCTTTAGAAAGTCCCCAAATGAGTTCTGTGTTTCCCTCATCAACTTGTGCGGTCAGCAAGAAGCGATAGAAAATGACCCATTTCCTGAATTCCTCATCTGCATTAGTATCACTACTTCCATTAGTAGGAGCATATACTTGCTGAATCATATTGTCGGTTATAATCGAACTAAAGCTGGATAAGTCACAAAGTTTATGTCCAGCTGCTTTTGCGGCGTTAATGGCTTCAATGCATGCTTCTGCAGCGCGTTCCCACTTCTGTGCATCATAGGTCTTGCTTACAAGTTCTTTTCCGTAATTTTTCCCATTATAGGAACTTTCTACTTTATTTTGCCAGTTTGTATAAGGAAAACTTCCATTCCAAAGTGGGGATGCGGCATAAACCAGTACACGCGCTTTGAGTGCTTTTGCTATAACACTAGTAGCACGTCCTCTTTCATTAACATCCCGATTTGTTGGGAGGTTTCCTTCATTTACAACCTTGTCAAGTAAGTTTACAATAAATTCGGTAACGGCATCGTAGTGCGAACGTCCGGGAAATTGTTCATTAGGCGTATCTTGTGGAAGGTATTTGTCCGTAATAGGACATGGACCATATAATCTTAATACTTCAAAATGATAATATGCAATCATGAATTCCGCTTCAGCGGCCCATTGTTTTTTTAGATTGTCGCTTACTCCAATGGCTTCTGGGAGTTTCTCAAGAAAGCGGTAGCATTGTCCTATTCCATGGTAATAGCTGTTCCAGCGTTGTTCATTACTGTTTGCTGGGGAGAATAAGTCCCATGCGATATCAAGTGGAGAACCTCCCCATTCTGAAGGAATTCCATATTCATCCGCAGAGGATAGTGCTGTATGATATTCAAGGGGATTTTCAATGTAACTGTAACATGAGTATAAAAACTTTTCTGTTTCGGTAGCGTTGCTTACAGCATCGTCCAGGGTTATCTGTTCTGGAGGTACGACATCCAGAAAATTACATGCTGTAAATGAGAAGCTTGCCGTATATAGAAATGCACTACTCAGTAGTATGCGTATAAGATTAAATCGTTTCATGTTCAAAAGATATTAGAAGTTTAATTGTAATCCAATATTAAAAGTACGTTGTAAAGGATAATCATACCAGTTTAATTCAGGATCCCATTCTTTAAATGGACTGAAAACAGCAAGGTTATCTCCTGTCAGATAGATTCTTCCATATTTAAATGTATAACCGATTTCTAATTGTTTAAGACGCAAGAAATTTCCATTTCTCATCCAATAGGTACTTGCTACGCTATTATTCTTTTGGTCGGTATCAGTAAGGGCCAGGCGTGGATATTTGGCATCTGGGTTTGGGTTATTTTCTGACCAGTAATCATCTGCTATAAATTGGAATACATTTAAATCGTTTTGTCCAAATGGATGCAGACTTTCTGCAGGCATCATGATTTTGCGCATGGCTGAACCATTGAAGAAAACTCCAAAATCAAATTTCTTCCACGTGAGATTCATACCGAAGCCATATTGAATGCGTGGCTGAGTTCCGTACTCTGAGATGAATGCTTGGTCATAGTTGTTAATAATTCCGTCACCGTTTAGGTCTCTATACTTAATGTCACCTACCATTGGAGTTCCGCCAAGATCCTGACGGGCATGTTTTTGGATTTCTTCTTCGCTAGTAAACAGACCTTCTGCTACGTAACCATAGGTTGTTCCTGTTAAATATTTATTGTTGACTGTGACGTTGATAGGCCGTCCAGTTTCTACTTGCCAAGGGTATTCATGCCAGATTTCATCTTTGTATACGTATTTATTTTCTACATACATAAAGTTACCGTTGATAGAGAATGTCCAGTCCTTACCTAGCTTTGTTGAGTAGTTACTGCTAAGTTCATATCCCCAATTGTTTACTTTTCCAATATTGCTCCATGGGTTGGAACCCCCATAACCTAATGTGTTTGGCCATGAGGCTCTTTGCATTAGGATGTTGTAACGTTTCTCTTGGAAATAGTCGAATGTGATATTCCATTTTCCAAAAAGATTCAAGTCTAATCCTAAGTCTAATTTTTTTGACCGTTCCCAGCCTGCATCTTGTACTCCATATTGATTAACCCAAGGTCCCCATCTTGTGACATTGAAGTTATCTCCTGTTGTAAATCCTTTTTGATTCAGTGATACATTGTCTAGATATATATAGCGGCTAGGGAAGTTACTTCCATCACTTCCTACCAATCCATATGAAGCACGTATTTTCAGATTGTCAATTTTGTTTCGTAAGGGTTCGAAAAACTTTTCGTTGCTAATAACCCATCCTAATGACATGGCTGGGAATAACTCAAACCGATTCCCATCTCCTAAGCGGTCAGAACCGTTATATCCGAAATTGACTTCTGCTAAATAGCGCTGTCCGTAATCATATGTGAACCGTCCTGAGAAGCCTTGGTTACGCTCAGGATAGACACCATAGCGATAATCTCGTTGCATATACATTAACATACCGCCAATGTTATGAAGACCAAACTGACGTTGGTAATTTAATTGGAATTGTAACATGATTGTGCGATCTCCACTTTTTGAGGGAGAGGAAGTTACCATGTATTCGCTACCGTCACTGTTCAATAATTCTGTTTCATAGGTTGTTGGATTTACAGGGTCATAGCTCATGCTGTTTACCTGATAATAAAATGGTCTTATTGTACGGTTATAACTTGTTATAGAGTAGTTCTTGAAGTTGACTAGAGCATTTGCAGAAAGTCCCGGAGTGATAAATTTAAGATCTTGTTCTAATCGTAATGTGGTGTTTAATGTATTTAAGTCTTCTTCTTTAAATGAACTTACCATGTATGCAAATGGATTACTGCGTAAATCATTTCCAGCATAACGTGCATTTCCGAAGCGAACATGTGTATCTCCTTCTTCCGCAGGGAAGAAAGCTGGGAACATTATCGGATTAGTACTTAAGGCCATGGCAAATAGGTCCTTTGGCGCATAGTTGGGTCCTTTGTTATTGCGAATCTGGGCATTCATATTAAGACTTAATTTCGTAGTAGGTGTTACTTTAACCCGAAGATTGCTTTGGAAGTTGTATGCCATGTTGTTAATGTTGCTGTCCCATGAGTAAATCTTTGGAGCATCCAGTAATCCGGTATCATGATTTACATTTAGGCTGACATAATATGTAACTTTAGAACCACCTCCTTGAATATTTATATTTGCTCTTTGGCTCATAGCCATATCCTTGAATATCAAATCTCTCCAGTCTACGTCTGGATAGACATAAGGATTTACTTTATTTCGTGTATTTGCAATCTCATAATCTTTGTAGAGTGATCCAGATGAATTGCGTGTAGTTATAGCTTCGTTATACATTTCCATCCAAGTTGCGCCATCTACGAATTCTGGGAAGTTTGTAGGTGTCTGGAAGGAGTTCTCAAAAGTGATATTAATTTTTGTTTTTGTATTTTCTGCACCATTTTTGGTTGTAATCAACATAACTCCGTTAGCTCCACGTGCACCATAAATAGCAGTGGCAGAGGCATCTTTAAGAATGGAGAAACTTTCAATTGTTTCTGCTGGAATATTATTTAAATCGCCCGAGGATATTTCCACATCATCTAGCATAATCAGAGGTTCTGCACGTCCTCCAAAAGTAGAGATACCACGAATACTGAAACTAGCTGCAGAGCCCGGTTCTCCACTGATGGTGTTTACCATGACACCTGCAAGTCTTCCTGCAAGTCCTGCTGTAAGTGAAGAACTTGGCACTTTAAGGGAAGAACCTTTTACAGAAGCAATTGCTCCCGTGATGCTGACTTTTTTTTGTGTTCCAGACCCTACTACTACTACTTCATCTAGCATTTCATTATCAGAGGTCATTTTTATGTTTAAAACGCCTAAATCTTCTACTGGTACTTCACGTGTTTTATATCCAATATATGAAACAACTAGAATGTCGCGGCTGCTATTTACGGGAATTGAAAAGTGACCGTCAATATCTGAAATGACTCCGGTAGTTGTCCCTTTTACAAGGATATTGGCTCCAATGATAGTAGAACCGTCTACTGCATCTGTGATGGTACCTGTAATAATACGTCCTTTTTGTTGTCGGATCGTTTGAGCTTCTCTATTTTCGCAGTCTAAGGAATAGGCGTTAGTTGCCATACCAGGAAATGCCAGTGCTGCAAAAAGTAAAGAAAACACCTTTTGGGAATGTTTTTTCATTAAAAATACATTTTAAAATTAGACTTCTGTTAACTGTTTGTACATTGCTGTACTAAAATATAGTGTCACAAAAGTCATTTATTTTTTTATTCCCATGCTTGTTTTCCGTCTAAAATTCTATTCTATTTGTGCAGCATGGACATATAAAACAGATTTGGGACGATTTAAATATTTTTAGATTTATGGTCACAGAGTGAGAATTACATATAAGGACCTTTGAAAGCTAGGAAGAATTGATAGTAATTTTTGCATAGCAAAAATATGTATGACATAGCAAGCGGCTAGCATAAATATAATTGGCTAAGAATATATCGTCTATGAGTTTAATTCCGCAGTATAAATTAGAACAACTAAAGCTCAGTTTACTTTATTTGCCAGACATTTTTTTATTGTTCATTCTTATTTCCCTATAAGAGTTATTGATGCACAATAATTTCTATGTTATTATTTTACAATGCGATAGATAATTATACTCAAGAAATATAATGTACCGTTTTTACATTTTTTTATTATGACCTTTTTGTTTGTACTCTAAAGGTGAGATATTGTATTTTAACTTGAATATTTTTGAAAAATGGGATGCATTGATAAATCCTATTTCATATACTATTTCTTGGATAGTATATGACGTATGTGTTAACAGGTAAGTAGCTTTTTCAAGTCTGTAGTTTCGTACGTAGTCAGCAAATGACATTCCATCTATTCTTTTTACTTTGCGGTAGAGGTTTGAACGACTGATACCTAATTTGCTTGCAATGAAGTCTGGAGATAAATTTGCGTCACTGATATTTTCTTCTATAATTTTCTTTATCTTTTCTATGATGATTTCTTGTTCTTTTGTTTCTATCTTTTTTGAAAGTGATAATTCAGGAGCATCGTTCTCGTTGCTGTCGTTTGTTCTTTTAGATTCTTCTTCAGGGAGAGTTGCCTGCCCTTTTTTAATTCCTTTCATATTTTGTTCATGGATAGACAGCAAGCGCTTGAGATTCACTTCTAGTAGTTCAGTGGAGAACGGTTTGGGTATATATAAGTCTGCTCCCGATTCATATCCTTCTATTTGGCTTTCTACATTGTCCTTTGCTGTAAGGAGAATAATGGGTGTGTAAGCTATTGATAGATTATTTTTTATACGACGACACATTTCTATACCATCCATTTCTGGCATCATCACATCGCTTATAATAATATCAGGGAAATAGGAAAGACACATATTAAGTCCCTCTTTTCCATTGGCTGCAGTCCTTATTATATAGTCAGAAGCGAAATGCTCCTTTAGCATCTCTCTCAAGTCTTGATTGTCCTCTACTATTAGGATACATTGCTTTTCTTGATTGTCTTTATCTTTTTCTGCTTTTGCGCCAGATTCTTCAATGGTGGGTAGTTCATTATAGTTTTCTTGAATGAATGTTTTTAGATTTAGATGTTCGGTATTTATGATTTTTTCTTTGTAATTGTTTTTTATTGGTAATGTTACAATGAATTCAGTTCCTTTCCCCCGTTCACTACTTATTGTAATCATGCCATTGTGTTGCAATACAATGTTTTTTACTATTGCTAGGCCCAGCCCTGAACCAAGATGATTGTCGTTGGCTTGTTCTTTTATTTGGAAAAAACGTTCATAAATCATTTTTATAGATTCAGAAGAAATCCCTATTCCGTTATCTCGGATTATTATTGTACATGATTCAGTTTCTTTATCAACTTTCCCTTCTGTATATGATGTCTGGAAATAAGGTTGAATAATATTCGTCTTATTTCTATGTAGTGATACATAAAGTTCTCCTCCATTGTTGGTATATTTGATAGCATTAGAGATTAGATTTGTTATTAGTTTGTATATCTTTTCATAATCTGCGTCCATTATGATTGAATCTGAGTCAAATTCGTACTTTAAACTCAGTTGTTTGTGCTCAATCCAGGGTAAGATTTCGTCTAATAAATTCTGAGTTATTTGTGATATATTAACACTTGTGAGGTGTATTTTACTAATTCCTAATTCTGTTTTTCTAAAATCTACTAGTTCGGATATTAATGATAACATTCTTTTGGTTTGAGATAGAATGGTTTTATGTTCTTTATTATCGGTGTTTTCTTTTATTATTTTTTCGATGGATAGAAGGATTAATGTAAGAGGGGTTTTTAACTCATGGGATATGTTCATGAAAAAACGTATCTTTGACTGATATCTTTCTTCATCTTTTTCTATCAGAATCTTTTGCAGTTCGTTTTCTTTCATCAGGCTTTGCTCCTTTATGTAGTGCTTCAGTGAGTATACAAATATGGTTATAAGGAGCAATGTATATATGGCTTTCATCCATGAAGTCCACCACCATGGGGGGAGTATTTGTATTTTTAGCTGTTTGATAGGCGAATCCCATGTGTAACCTTTGTCAAGTGAATGTTGGATCTCCAATGTGTATGTGCCATAAGGCAAATCAGTAAAATAAGCATTATTCTGTCCGCTAGGAAGTAATATCCATTTATCGTTGTAATTTTTAAGACGATATCGAAATGTACTTTGTGATGTGCTGCCATAGTTTAAAGCAGAGAAAGTAACGCTAAAATTGTTTTGTCTGTGGTTTAATCTTATTTTGTCTGTATATTGAAGTGAGTATTTTAAGACACAATTGTCTTCATACTTACTCTGTGGCTTTATTGATTGATTGTTTACGGTTAAGTCCATGAAGTAAGGCTTGTGCTTCGATTCTTGTAGATGAGGTATATACGGGTTGAATGTCGTTAAGCCATATAATCCTCCCATATAATAATGTCCGTTATCGTCCTTGCATGAGACTCCTACTTTAAAAGCCTTATTTTGCGGCATGTCATTAAATACTTCAATATGTTCGTTCTTTGTATTTAGAAATGATAGTGTATTGCATCCTATCCATAGATTGTTTTCATTGTCTAACATTATGATTTCACAATCGTTGCTTGGTAATCCATTTTTTGTAGTATACGTTTTTACTGTGTAATCATTGTTGTTTTCTGAATGTATTACTAACCTGTTAATTCCTCCGCCAATAGTACCCAGCCAACAAGTAGAGTCATTTTCGCAGTCTATAGCAACTATGTAGTCGCTTGTCATTGAATATTTCTTGTTAGAATCTGTTTGGTATAATGATACATTTTTTATCTTTCCATCTTTACCTGTTCTTATACGTTGTAACCCATTTTTCGTACAGAGGAAAATATAATCGCCTTTTCGTTCTATGGAGTTGATATCGTCTGAAACTAATGCAGGGTCTGTTTTTGTAGACAGGTGTTCTCTTATGAGATACTTGTTGTTGGTCTTGTTAATGCAGTATATTCCTTTTCTCCAAGTTGCTATCCACATTATTCCCTGCTTGTCGTTAATTATATATGAAATACTGGCATTGTCTAGATCACTTTTTGTGTTTAGTTTATGCAATTTTTTTTCGAGCGTATTATATATATATAATCCAGCATTGCTTCCAATGTATATATTACTCTCTTTGTCAATGTATATATATTGGAATAAGATGTTATCTTCTTTACTTATTTGTATCTTTTCCAGTTTATCTAGCTCTTTGTTATATGTGAATAGACTTCCATATTCAACAATCATCCATATTGTACCATCAGGATGTTTACAGACAGATACAATTTCATTTTGAGATAATCCAAGTTTCCGAAAATCCTCGTTGGATAATGTCTGGAAGAATGATTCATTCAGATTTCTGTAGAATATTCCTTTGCTGGTCGACGATAACCATAGGTTGTTAAATTTGTCAATAAGTATGTCTGTTGGTCTTAGAAGAGATACGTCATTACTGAGGGGACTGTCAAGATATCTGTGAAAAGTAGGATTACTTGAGTAAGGTTTTCTTATTTCCGTAATACCATTTTTTCCGCAACACCATAAGTCTCCTGATGAAGAAACTGTAAAACTATAATTGGTAGTAAAACTTAAATCTGTATTCAGAAAATCAATATATAATAGACTTGAAGGTATGGGGGTGCCATTTTCTATTTTTACCCTGTAACAACCGGCCTCAGTACGTATGTATAGGTAATGTCCTTTGGAAGCATAGTCTTTTATCTTTATGTCTTTTTTATTTAGTAATTTATTTAGTGATAGAGAAGTGCTGATTGTGGCTTTATCTTTTTTCTTGTCTATGACAAATATTGTATCAAAATTTCCGCTGCCATGAATCTTGTTATTATAGAAATGGAATTTTTTCATGTTTTTGCATTGTATTCTTTCTTCATCACTGTTCCATTGTAGTATTTGAATGTGATTACTTTTTATTTTGGCTAGAAGAATATTGCGATATGTCTTTATTAATAGGAGGCTGTCTGATGGATTGAAACATAAATTGGTTATATCGTTATTTAATCCTTCTCCTTTTCCTGTTATAGTATATGGGATATACTGTCTCGTTTTCAAATCAAAGCATGTCAGTCCACTTTCTGTTCCTATCCATAAATGTTCTTTTGTGCATGCTACTGCATGTATTCTGTTATGCGATTGGTATATTTTTGTGCTGTCTGTATAAAAATCGTAGTGCTTTAATGAGTATCCGTCATAACTCTGTAGTCCAGCATATGAACCTATCCATATAAGTCCGGTACTATCTTGTGTAAGACATAGTACGTCGCTGTGTGATAGGCCTTCATTTATGGAAAGTTGTTTGAAACGATTGTTTCCCAATGTCGTGACTGACAGGATTAAGGTTAAAAAAAAGAATAGAATTTTATTGTGTTTCATGGTGTGTCTTTAAATTTTAATTACAAAGGTATAAATATGGAATTATAAATACAATAGATTCTTATTTTATCTCATTGGTGTTCACTAAAATGAAGATGAGTTAAAAATCCGAATAACGGGGTCATAATAGAAGTAGCTTTTACGTTCTTTGATATAAAAGAAAAATTTTTAGTACAAATTTTACAGAATGTGTCAGAGTAATGTTGATTAAAGCTGCTGGGCAGTGTTGTTATGGAGCCTGATTGTTTCTAATCGAAAATCGCTTATTGAGACAGTTAGAATATATTTAAATAAATGATGAGATGCATAGAAAAATAATTAGGACTTATTGAAAAGGATGCTTTATGCTTATTGACTAATTTTACAGACATAAAATTTATGAGAGGTCTATTCTCTTTATTGGTATTTGTTTTCCTTTCTTATGAATCAACAATAGGTATCTAATATATAAAATACGTTAATACGGTTTATTTGTATAAATATAAACCGTATTAACCTGTATGAGTTTAAGATTATTAATCATTGGTATAATTATGAATATGCAATTGAGAAGATTATTATTTGCTTTTGTTAGTATGATTTGTTGTGGAGAAACAGTTTTTTCCGAGAATTATTCACTCGCTTCTCCAGATAAGGCTTTGAAAGTTGATATCGTTGTAGGTAATGTTATTTCTTATAGTGTTTATCTTCATGGCAAAGCACTTATGAAAGATAATTCCTTGTCGTTAAGTTTGGAAGGTAAGATTCTGGGAGATTCTCCTTCAGTAAAAAAAGCGCTAAAGACTTATCAGAAAGAGTATATTAAGACCTTTAATTATAGATGCTCTGACTTTAATACGGATTATAATGAGTTGAATATTTCTTTTAAAGGGGGATACTCGTTGATTTTTCGTGCTTATGATGAGGGCATAGCTTATCGTTGGAATACGGAATTTAAGGATTCTATTATTATAAAGGATGAAACAGCAGACTTTAATTTTTCTGATGACTATGAAGTTTATCTGCCTCATACAACCAATCCTAAAGGTGATCAATATGCGATGGCTTTCCAGAATATTTATATGCAAACAAAGCTGAGCAATGCGAATGATAAGGAGATTGCATTTTTGCCTGTCACTGTAGATTGCGGAAACAATGTAAAGGTAACTTTATTGGAATCAGATTTGGAAAGTTATCCCGGAATGTTTGTAAGAACAGATAATGAAAATCTTTCATTAAAAGCTGATTTTGCATGTTATCCATCCGAGATGGCTAGTCGTCCTCCTCGTGCTATGACCTATGTGAAAAAGCGTCATGACTATATCGCTAAAACATCGGGTAACAGATTTTATCCATGGAGAATAATGGCTGTTACAGAGCGTGATGAAGATATGCCTGTAAATAATATGGTATATGCATTGGCGTCACCAAATAGGATTGGTGATATTTCTTGGGTACAAGGAGGAAAAGTTGCTTGGGATTGGTGGAGTGACTGGGGTATTACCGGAGTTGACTTCAAGGCTGGTGTTAATATGGAAACTTATAAGCATTATATAGATTTTGCTGCAGAAAACGGTTTGGAATTTATTGTACTTGATGAAGGTTGGTATGATCCGAGTAAAGGGGATATGCTTACAGTAGTTCCGGAATTGAACTTGCCTGAACTGGTTGACTATGGAAAATCAAGGGGGGTAAATCTAATCTTATGGGCTGTTTTTAATGTTTTGGATAATCAGTTGGAAGAAGCTTGTAGAAAATATTCAGCTATGGGGATAAGAGGTTTTAAGATTGATTTTCTTGACAGAGATGATCAGACTGCTGTAGAAATGCTTTATAGAATCGCAGAGACAGCGGCCAGGTATCATCTTACTTTAGATTTGCATGGATTCTATAAGCCGACAGGGGTAAACCGTACTTATCCGAATATCATAAACTTTGAATCTGTTTTTGGAATGGAGGAAATGAAATGGAGTACGGTAGAAAAGGATATGATGGAATATGATGTAACTATGCCTTTTATACGAATGATGGCTGGCCCTGTAGATTATACTCCTGGAGCAATGCGTAATGCTACTAAGAAAGATTTTAAGCCGATATATTATAATCCGATGAGTCAGGGAACAAGATGTCATCAGCTTGCTGCATATATAATCCATGATTCTCCTTTGACAATGTTGTCGGACAATCCGCAGGCTTATAGGAAAGAAAAAGATTGCCTTGATTTTATTGCATCTGTACCTAATATAGGCATAGAAGAAACTAAGGTTCTGCAAGGTAAGCTTGGTGAATATATTGTAGTGGCACGCAGGATAGGTAATGACTGGTATATTGGTGGTATGACAGATTGGAATGCAAGAACAATAAAATTAGATTTGTCATTTTTGGCAGATGGATTATATAGGTCAAAGTTATTTACTGATGGAATTAATGCATACAAGAATGCCTCTGATTATAGAATGAAAGAACAGATTCTCCATGCCGGTAAAGAACTTAAAATAGAAATGGCATCTGGCGGAGGGTTTGCAATGTCGCTGAAACACGAACCTTTATATAAGAGTGAAGTGATTGATACACTTGATTTTAATATTTATGTGGCAGCAGATAAGGCTTCTGTTGATTTTTTAGGGGGAAGTGAGGCATATCAGAAAAAATTGGATATTGCCTTTCATAAGGTGAACCGTAAATGGAATGGCTATGACCGTAATAATTTCAACCATTATTATCGTTTTATTCCACATCTAGAAAATGTGTATGAAGGTTCTTCCATGCAAGCTCAGGATGCTATTTCAAAGAAGATTGATAAAAACAGATTTGACTTGATGTTTATGATTGACGGGAAATGTGATTTCCCTGATGAAAAAGGAAATTTTGCATGTGGTGGAAATAGTGAAGGATTTACTATTGTTTCTATAAAAAATGGAGATAAAAGTAATGGTGTAAAGGACTTTGCAAAACTTAACTGGGAGGGATTTGCTCATGAATTGGGTCATTATAGAGGTGTGACAGATTTGTATGCAAGCCAGATTCGTGCAGAAAAGAACCCGGTGAACCATCGTACATATATGCCTGAGAAATGTTTGATGTTATATTCTTCTGGAAACGATACTTGGTCCACCTATGCTGTAAACATAATTAATAGAACAGCTAAATCTAAACAGTTGTCGAAGGATTTCCCAAACTTGTTTAAAAGCCTGTTTCCTGAAAATATAAGAGTATCTGTTTTTAAAGATGGAAAACCTTTGTCAGGAATTGATGTGAAAATTTATGGAACCCGTGCTCTTTATTATGATGTGATAACTCCGGCTTATAGAACATTCAGAACAGATAGTAATGGTATGTGTACGATAACTGATGTGCCTGACATATATTGTAATCCTTCTCAACCTGGCAGGCCTGATGAACTTCCTTGGGGCAGATGGTTTGGATTGTTGATGGAGGTAGAATATAATGGGGTAAAGAAGTATGAATGGCTTCCTGAGTACAAAGTACAGAATGTTTCTTTTGAAGGTAAGGATACTTATTTATTAAGTTTTAATTTTTAGCAGATTTTATGCCTGTGTTAAAATTGCTGATTTAAAATGACGAGATTCTTAATTGTATGAGTGATTGGGTTTTACATTGTGCTGTTAATGTATTAAAGAAATAAGATTATGACTCGTAGATCTTTAGTTGGATGTGCTGTAGGTTCTGTTATATTTATGGGGTGCAATGGCATTCAGAAGGCTTTTGCAGAGAAGAGAACAAATGTTATTTTTATCGTAGCTGATGATTTGGGATATGGTGATTTGAGTTGTTATGGTGCAACTAGAATTTTAACTCCCCATGTGGATAGTCTGGCAAGTGGAGGGCTCCGTTTCACAGATGCTCATTCTGTGGCGGCTACTAGTACCCCATCACGTTATTCTCTTTTTACAGGACAATATAATTGGAGAAAGAAAGGTACTGGGATAGCTGCTGGTGATGCGGGTATGATAATCAGACCTGAACAAGAGACTGTGGCCGATATATTTAAGAAGGCTGGGTATGTGACTGGTGCTATTGGAAAATGGCATTTAGGATTGGGTGATAAAGCCGGATCGCAGGATTGGAATGGTGTGATAAAACCGGGTCCCAGTGATATAGGGTTTGATTATTCTTATTTGATGGCTGCAACTGGAGACCGGGTTCCATGTGTTTGGATTGAAAACCAAAAAGTCGCAAATTATGATCCTTCCGCTCCTATAGAAGTCAGTTATGAAAAGCCATTTGAAGGTGAACCTTTGGGTAAAGATCATCCCGAACTGTTGACAAACTTGAAACCTTCGCCTAATCATGGGCATGATCAAGCTATAATTAATGGTATATCCAGAATTGGATATATGAAAGGTGGTGGTAAAGCTTTATGGAAAGATGAAAATATCGCTGATACGATAGCTGCAAGATCTGTGGAATTTATAAAAAATAATAAAGATAAAGCGTTTTTCTTGTATGTTGGAACCAATGATGTTCATGTTCCAAGATTTCCTCATCCGCGTTTTGTTGGTAAAAGTGGAATGGGATATCGTGGGGATGCAATTCTTCAATTTGACTGGACAGTGGGTGAAATATGCAAAGCTTTGAAAGAATATGGAATATCTGATAATACTCTTATTGTTTTGACAAGTGACAATGGTCCTGTCGTGGATGATGGCTATGCAGATAAAGCATTTGAGTTGCTTGGTGATCATAAGCCATGGGGAGAACTTCGTGGGGGTAAGTATAGTATATTCGAAGCAGGGACTAGAGTTCCTTTTATTGTGAATTGGCCTTCTGGTATAAAACCGGGTGTTTCTGATGCGTTAGTGTCGCATATAGATTTGTTTGCATCAATGGCAGAATTAGTAAAAGTACCATATAATAAAAGTCTTGTTGCTCCTGATAGCCGTAATCAATTGCCTGCTTTGTTAGGAAAAGATTTGAAAGGACGTGATTATGTGATAGAGAATGCCATGACATTTTCTGTTACAGATGGCGAATGGAAATATATTGTGCCTTGTAGATGGAGTCCTTATTTTGAACTTACTCGTACAGAGTCTGGAAATTCTCTAGAGCAACAATTATATAATTTAAAAGAAGACATAGGTGAGAGGAAAAATGTTTCTTCACAGTATCCTGATAAAATTTCATACTTTAGAAATATTTTGAGAAAAGAGAAAGTCCCAGGTATAAATTAAGATTGATATAAGTTTAATGGGAAAATCAGTTCTTTATTCAAAGAGCTGATTTTTTATTATCCTGATAAGAGAAATACACAAATAGAACATCTTTTGGGATTGGTAGCAAAGTTTTCAAGACTAAAAACAATATTCATTTTTAAGTTTTCGGATAGTTTTGTAATGATGGTTTTTGATAGAAAACTTAAAATCAGAAATAATATGAAAGCAAAATTTTTAGACATTTTTTTGTATGTATTGTTTATGCAGTTGGTTTGTATAAATCAGATGCAAGGTAAAGAAAAAGAGATTTTGGTTCCAGCCAATCAAATTAAAGAAAATAAGTTTGATATTGAAGGAGGTAGATTCTCTATGGATTTTAGAGCAGAATCTGAAAATCTAGTGTTATTTTGGGAAAAATCTTTTGGTCGGAATCCAGAGGCTTATAGTGATGTGTCCAGGCGTTTTTATCCTAAAGAAATATTGGCAGAAGGTGAAAGGTTTTATAGATTATATTCTGATAAACTAAAATTTGTAGATAAGAAAAGGTCTTATTCCTCTAAATATAAAATGATAATTTGGATGTATAATGATGACCAAACTACTGCTTATGGATGGGGAGATGAGGGAGTCGGTATGATGTGGATGCGTCCATGTCGTACCAATTCATATCCTTATTGTGCGCTTGCTCACGAGATGGGACATTCTTTTCAGTATATGGTGGGAGCTGATGGCGCCAGAAGTTTTCCTTCATGTCCGCTTGTGGAATATTCTTCTCAGTGGATGCTGTGGCAGGTTTATCCTGATTGGGTTACTATAGAGAAATTTCATCTGGATACATATATGAAGCAGACTCATTATTCATTGTTTAATGAAATAAATATGTATCATGCACCTCAGTTTATGGAATATTGGTCAAACAAACACGGTCAAGGTATTATTGGACGTATATGGAATGAGGCAAAAGATTCTGAGGACCCTGTGGCTGCCTATAAACGCATTACCGGAATTGACCAAAAAAAATTCAATGATGAAATATTTGATGCAGCTTCTCGTTTCGTTACATGGGATATGCAGAGGGTGAAAGAGGCTTGTAGTAGTTATGCAAATGAGCACACGTGTAAACTTGAGATAGTAGGGGATGGGTGGTTGCAAATAGCTAAAACACGTTGTCCGCAGAATTATGGCTATAATGCCATAAGATTGAATGTGCCGAAACCTGGGACAAAACTTGAACTTGAATTTAAAGGGATTGCAGGCAGTAAAGGCTTTAATGTTGTTGATACTTGTATTGCAGAATGGAGATATGGATTTGTTGCAATGACAACAGATGGGAAAAGAATTTATGGTGAGGCTAACACTGGTAAAAATGGAACTAATACTAAGGTTTATTTTGTTGTTCCACAGAGAACTCAATATCTTTGGTTGGTAGTGACTGGTGCTCCGGCTAAACATACGGAAGTCTTTAAGAAATGGGAACAATTGTCAGAGGAAAAGGGGAAGGAAGCTGAATGGCCTTATCAGATTCGTTTGAAAAATGTTAATGTAAATAATTCGGTTTTAAAATCCAAAGAATAAATTTTCTATGAAACAAATATTTTTTACGGCTCTTTTGGCGTTTTCCGGTTCTTTGTGGGCTAAAGATTATTTGATTTCTACTCAAAGGACCTCACTTTTGATCACTGCGGAAAAAGGTGAAAAATCTAAACTCCAGTATTATGGGGGGCTTATTTCTGATAAGGATATTCAGAGCATATATGATAGTAAATTGAATTTTAATGTACTTAGCTATCCTGTGTTTGGCCTTAATACTCCAGGAGAGAGGGCTATGGCCGTTACTCATTCTGATGGCAATATGTCTTTGGATTTATTTGTGGAGAGTGTGGAACAGCATAACGATGAAGAAGGACGGATAACGGTGATAAATATGAAGGATAGTATATATCCTTTTATTCTAAGGCAATATTTTAAGGCTTATAAAAATACTGATATTATTTCTACTTGGGTTGAAGTGGATAATAAAGGTAAAGAAGCAATAACCCTACATCGTTTTGCTTCAGCTTTTATTCCGGTTCATCGTGGTGATAACTGGATGACTCATTTCCACGGTCATTGGGGAGCCGAATCTACTATGGAAGAAGAAAAACTGACTAATGGGCAGAAAGTCATTTCCAATAAAGACGGGCTTGTTAATACGGAAACAGATAATCCATCTTTTATGATTACGATGGATGGTAAACCAAGTGAAGATAATGGTCATGTTTTTGGAGGTACTTTAGCCTGGACAGGTAATTATCTTATCAAAATGGATGTGAGAAATACTCAGTTCAATATGATTGCAGGAATTAATGAAGAAACGTCTCACTTTGTTCTTGATTCTAAAAGAACTTTTGTAACTCCGGAGTTTGCTATGACTTATAGTTCAGAAGGTAAAGGTGGAGTGAGCCGTGCTTTTCATCGTTGGGCTAGGGAGTATAAATTATATCATGGCAATGAACTGCATGATATTCTATTGAATAGCTGGGAAGGTGTATATTTTAATGTAAACCAAAAGGAGATGGATGATATGATGCGTAACTTTTCGGCCTTGGGAGGAGAACTTTTTGTGATGGACGATGGATGGTTCGGAAATAAATATCCAAGAAATAAAGCCAATTGTGGATTGGGTGATTGGGAAGTATGTAAAGAAAAGCTGCCTGAAGGAATCGACGGATTGTTAGCGTCAGCAAGAAAATATGGTATAAAGTTTGGATTGTGGATTGAGCCAGAAATGGCTAATACTAAAAGTGAATTGTTTGACAAACATCCTGATTGGATATTGAGAATAAAGAATCGTCCGTTATCCACAGGTAGAGGTGGTACTCAAGTGGTATTAGATCTTACAAATCCAGAAGTGCAGGATTTCGTTTTTGGGGTAGTAGACAAACTTATGACTAAATACCCTGAAATTTACTATATGAAGTGGGATGATAATTGTTGGTTGTTAGATTATGGCTCATCTTATCTTCCCAAAGATAGACAGTCTCATCTGTATATTGAGTATCAGAGAGGTTTGAATAAGGTATTAAGGCGTATTCGTGCAAAATATCCTGATCTGGTACTTCAGGCATGTGCTGGTGGAGGGGGACGTGTAAATTATGGGATTCTTCCTTATTTTAATGAATTTTGGACCAGTGACGATACGGATGCTTTGCAAAGAATATATTTGCAATGGGGAATTTCCAATTTTTATCCAACTATTGGAATGGCTTCTCATGTAAGTGCTGATAAAAATCATCAGACAGGCCGTGTTATACCATTAAAGTTCCGTTTTGATGTGGCTATGTCTGGTAGACTTGGAATGGAAATTCAGCCTAAAGATATGAGTGATACTGATAAAGCTTTTGCTAGACGTGCTATATCTGCGTATAAGGAAATTAGACCAACCGTGCAACTGGGTGATTTGTATCGTTTGGTTTCTCCATACGATAATAAAGGAATAGCATCTCTTATGTATGTATCTGATAATAAATCTAAGGCTACTTTATTTGTATATAAAACAATGCATTTTATAAATATGATTATACCTAAAGTGAGATTGAATGGCTTGAATCCGGATTCTTATTATAAGATTAAAGATCTGACACCTATTGATGAAAATAAACCTTGCTTTTTGGATGGTAAAATTATCAAAGGAAATATTCTTATGGAAGAGGGTGTTCCTATGTCAGGATTATTGAAAACGGAATATTCAAGTCTTGCTTTAGAGTTAATAGAAATTGATTTTAATTCATAAATAATGTATTTATATGAGTAACATTTCGTTATGGGGAGGTTTTTGTTTGATTTTGTTGATTGCTTCATGCAATAATTTGTCAAATGTAAAAGCCGAGTTTAAAGTAGATAAAGATAGTGTTAAAATTCTTTCTACATCAGGTAGCCGCTTAATTAGCGGAGTGTATCCGCATCTGACCACTTATGCCCATAATCGTGTCAATGGCAAATATGGTTACGGGAATGAGTGTGGTATTGGGGCTATTGTACCATGGCAGGGTAAATTATATATGGTAAATTACGCAGCTCATTGTCCTAAAGGAAGTGAACATAATCTTTATATAATAGATAAGAATAAAAACATGGAAATTTATTCGGGTAGTATTGGTGGAACACCAGCTGCTCGTATGATTCATGCGGAAAGTAATCAGTTATTGATAGGGCATTATTTGATTGATACATCTGGGAAGATCCGTACAATTCCGATAGATAAAATGCCGGGAAGAATTACAGCTATAGCCCGTCATTTAAGCGATCCTAAGAATAAAGTTTATTATTATGATATGGAGGGTATGTTGTATGAAGCGAATGTATATACGTTGGAAGTAAAAAAACTTTTTCACAATCCATTGCCCGGATGGCATGGGAAAGGAGGATATACGGCGCAGGGAAAGTTAATCCTGAGTAATAATGGGGAGTCGGATGGAGATGGTTTTGATATTGTATCGGAGTGGCAAGTTCCTTTGGCGAATCAGATTGGTGCTGGAAAATATGGGGTATTGGCAGAATATGATGGAACAAAGTTTTCGGTTGTCGAACGTAAACAATTTACGGATGTGACTACCAAAAGTGGAGTAAATGCGATAGCGAATGATAACAATCCTTTATGGAGCATTGGATGGGATGAAAAGTCTTTACGTTTGAAGGTGATGGAAGATACAGTTTGGAAGACTTATCTTCTTCCTAAGGCAGCTTATAATAATGATCCTTCACATGGTTGGTTTACGGAATGGCCTCGGATACGCTCAATTGGTGGAGGAAAAATGATGATGGATATGCATGGCATGTTTTTTGATTTCCCAGAAACTTTTTCTCATAAAAATACGGCAGGAATACGTCCGATAGCTTCTCATTTACGTTATATTCCTGATTTTTGCGAATGGAATGGGCAAATTGTGTTAGCTACGGATGAGGTTAGTATTCAGGGTAATCCTCTTTCGGGGCAACCACAGTCAAATTTATGGTTTGGAAAAAAAGAGGATTTTTTGAATTGGGGACCGTCTACGGGCTATGGGGCTATTTGGCTGAAAGATAGTGTCTCTGTGAATCAGTTAAGTGATCCATTTCTGTTTGCTGGTTTTGATAATCGTATGGCACATATTATTAATCATGGTAAAACTACATTGGAGTTTGTTGTTCAAATAGATAAAAAAGGAAACGGTCAGTGGAGTGATTTCCGGACAATACGCGTGGAAGGTGGCGAATATCACGGGTTTATATTCCCGGAAAATCAAGTGGGAGAATGGATTCGTTTGCGGGCGTTAACTGATGGATGCATTAGCTTTGTGTTACATTATACATCGGATAAGTTTGTTGACCATAGAAAATTTGCACAACAGTTTGAAGGTTTGGCAGAAGTAGGAACAGAAGATATGGTACTTGCTGCAAAATTATATAGTAATGGGAGTAATTATAATTTGTCTTGCTATACATCGTTACAGCAGAATGGCAGAACATTAGAGCAGAATGAATATGAATTCCGTAAGTATACCTTTGATTTTGTTCCTGGAATTACAGACTCTCTCGCGTCAAGGGCTTTAAGTGTAGATGGTGGACGAGATTTATGGACAGTAGATGATGCGTCTGTTGTTTTACACACTCGGTTGGGAAATCTACGTTTGCCTAAAGGGAATCCGGCTTTTGATTATGTAAAGAATCTACGTTCTATTCGCGAGGTAGAGTCTGAGCGTGAGCTGGCTAATATACATGGAACTTTTTATGAACTTCCTTTAATGTATGTAGGTCAAGAGCCTCGTTTTGAGATGTTACGTCCGGTAGCTTCGCATAATTATTTAATTAATGATTATAACACGTGGAATGGATTGTTAGTTTTATCTGGTATTCGGAGAGATGCAAAAATTTCTGAATCGGTTTATATGAATGAAGATAAAACTGCAGGGTTATGGTTTGGAAGCATTGATGATTTATGGAAATTGGGAAAACCTGTTGGAACTGGCGGGCCTTGGAAGGGTACACAGGTAAAAGCATACGTGCAGAGTGATCCTTATTTGATGACGGGATATGATAAAAAAACATTAATTATTCAGTCGGATAAAAATGTGAATGTGACTCTTCGTATTTCTGTTTGCCATTATTTGGATGAGCCTGTTGTTTATAAAACTTTTGAAGTAAAGGCAGGGGAAGTTTTGAAATATGTTTTTCCTAAGGGATTTAGTGCGCATTGGGCATATCTTTCTACTGATAAGGATTGTCGGATTTCTGCACAGTTTATATATGAATGAAATAAAAATGTTATGAATAATAGACTCCTTTAGGGGAATATTTTATTATTTGATATGAACATAAAAAGCATCTTTTTAGCTCTGTGTTGTCTGACCGCCTTTTCATCCTATGCACAG
>OGHV01000416.1_pt1 | contig 30782 bp, 41 predicted proteins | sample 1571551 | NCBI WGS metagenome assembly OGHV01 (sample SAMEA2581960, study PRJEB24529) | metagenome | biome: Human gut stool | place: China | collected 2011 | reverse complement strand
TATCGTGTATAATGTGAGTAAATCAAGAGAGGAGATACAAAGAAATGAAAAAATACAATTTATCAAAAATCATGAAAAGAGCGTGGGAGTTAGTTAAAAAGGCAGGTCTTTGCATCTCCGAAGGATTAAAATTAGCATGGAAGGAGGCAAAGAACATGGGAGAAATCACAAAAGGTTCCGTAAAACAGATTGCATGGGCACAGGACATTAAAGATGGCGTAATCAAAGCGTTAAATCTGAGTCTGAAACTCAACAAAGAAAGTGAAAACAGTTACCTGGCTTCAATCAGAGAAAAAAATCTGGTTGACATTGAAAAAGTAAACGAGGCTAAGTGGTTTATTAACCTTTTCTTGACTGCTAAAGAAAATTACAAGGCTGAAATTTGTTTCGGAAACTATATGACAAAAGAAGAATTAGCCGAAGATTATGCTAGTCTTGTAAGTTCTAAATTGATGGAAACTTTTTAAAGGAGAAAAAAATGATAGAAGGAGCAGAAAGAGCAAAAAAAGAAATGTTGGATTTTTTGAAGAAAAATGAATCTATAGGAACTGCAAAAGAGGATTTTTGCGAACTTAAAGAAAAAACAGAACAAGCTTTCTTTGTATCGCTCGCGTTAGACCTGCGAGAAAGACGTGCTAAACTTTGGATGAAAGGAAAACATGACGAAGTGGACTCATGGGCATTGTCAAAAATTCACGAAGCATTAGTTTCTGCCAGAAAGACCGAAGTGAGAAAGATAACGGATATAGTAGAAAAAAACACTCATATCGCCTTACGAAAACGATTTCTTGATTTGTATGATTTTTTGTATGCTTGCAACGATGACAAAATATCATATAGGCAAAGGGTAGAAGAGCTGCATAAATTGGGGTATACCGCGGAAATGTTGTGGGATATGCCGCACTATGATACAGGGGAGGATTATTTGCAAATGTTGCTAGATACAGAAAAAAGAGGCTGAAAACAGCCTCCCTCCCCATTAACTTAATAGTTAATAAAATAATTTCTACTCACACGCATATATAATATGCGGACAACTATATTATAGCAAAATATTATCGCAAAGTCAAATTAGACTTAGCAGCTATAATTAGCAGCGCCCGCCCCGGAGGTACGAAGGCAGGAAGAGGAATAAATGAAAAGAGCCGCTTTATACGTGCGAGTAAGCACGCAAGAGCAGAAGAACAGTGGATTGTCTGTTGATTCGCAGATAGGTGCACTTGAAAAATATTGCGAGGAGCAAGGTTATATGGTTGCTGGCATTTATAACGATGCCGGCATATCTGCACGTAAAAAATACACAAAACGCCCTGCCCTCTTACAGTTACTTGAGGATTGCGAGAAACATGAGATTGATATAATACTCTTCACACGCCTTGACAGGTGGTTCAGAGCCGTTGCAGGGTACTACGAGGTACAAAGTGTACTTGATGCGTGTAAAGTGCCTTGGAGGGCTATCTGGGAGGATTACGAGACAGAGACAAGTCAGGGAATATTTAAAGTTAACATCATGTTATCTGTCGCACAGGCAGAGGCAGACAGAGACAGTGAGAAAATACGCTCCGTCATGGAGTTTAAAAGGCAAAACAAAGAGTATATTGGTGGAAAGGTGCCGGTAGGGTATCGCATAGAAGGAAAAAAAATTGTAAAAGACGAAAAGACGCGCGGAATAATTGAGGATATGTTTGAGCACTACTTTCAAACCTTCTCAAAAGCAGGAACCGCCGACTATATTTTGAGTAAATACCCTGATTTTGTAAGAACCAGAACAAGGTTGGTTAAGATTATGTCTAGCCCGGCTTATTGTGGTGAAATGTATGGAGTAAAAAACTACTGTGAGCCGTACATCACAGAGGAGCAAGCACAAAAAATTAACGAGGTATCCAGCCAAAAAACTTGGACAGATTGCAAAAGGCGTATTTATATTTTCTCCGGCCTGATGAAATGCCCGCTTTGCGGTTGCAGGCTTTCCGGGTGTGCGATAGGCAAAAAAAGAAAAAAGTATAAAGTATATCACTGCCCCCACTCTGTCGCACAAAAGCACAAGACCTACACGAGATCAGAAAAAAAATTAGAAACATATATGCTCGACCACATCGAAGAAAAAATACAGTTAGATGTATTAAGAGCAGAAGGTCGTGTGAAGGCAAGCGGAAACGATGTGGAAAAGAGAAAGAAAAAATTATCCAGTGAGCTGGGAAGAATTAATAAAATGTTTGAAAAAGGCAGGATAACAGAAGAATACTATGACGAAAGATACGAGGCTATATCGAAGGAATTAAAAGAACTATCCCAGACCGCCGCAACGGAAGAACTAGAAACTAAGAAAAAAATACAAAGCAGATTTCCTGACGGTTGGAAAGATATGTATATGCAGTTAGACGAACAAGGCAAGCAGGTGTTTTGGAAAAGCATTGTAAAAGAAATAAAAATATCCCCCAATGAGTTTGTGGAGGATATTATATTTTTTTAGTTTTAGTTATATAGTAACTGACCGCAACCACCGGGTTAAAACAAGTTACTGTATAACAAAATATTAAAAATAAAAGAGATACAGTTACATTATACAGAATAAAAGAGGACGTTTCAACCGCCCTCTTTTATTTTTCGCAAAACTGACCGATATTCACGCGGGTACATTGCTTCTATTGCTTTCATGTGTTCATCAAGTACGTGTAATAAATGCTCAAAGTCTGCGTTTCGGGCGATTTCTTTAAATTCAGAATCTGGCTCGGAACTGTAAGAGTAGTATGATGTGTTGGAAGATAGTTGGTTCGGTTGTTGATTGCTCATTAAATTGTTGCGTACATTGTATAAAATCGAAAGCCGTTCGCAAGTGGCGTAGGTTGTTTTTCCTGCCTCTAATGCCGCAATTTCGGCATTGATTTCGTCCATATTAATCATTGCGGCACCCCTTTCTTCTATCGGTCTAATTCTGCTAATGCTCTGCCTAGTGCTGCCTGATCTGTGCTAGACAGATTGCCGTCATGCATCATGTCTTTGATAGTCTCTTTTACCTGCATCTTTGCGTCATTGTAAGAGTAATGACCTCTCACATAATGCTGACCTCTACGGGCATTGCTATAGTCGCCGTAATCCATATCAGGATAACGCCCGCGACTATATCTTCCTGACGCGTCCCAGTCACCGCCACGGCTGTGCTCGTTGCCACCTTCCAGATACATGATTTTGTCAATATTTTTGATTGTGTCTGTCAGTTTATGGACTGCTTCTAAATCCCCGGCGCTCATGTCGCCTTTGTTGGAAATCTCGTCCAGCTCTCTACACATCATCTTTTTTAATTTGTGTAATGATTCCATTTTTGCCCTCCTTTATGCTACTCTCTCAACAATTAAATTGCTGTTGGCTATATTAATTGCCTGTGTAGATGTATTTTCGACTGCAATCGTTATGCAACATCCGCGCGGTACATCAATAAACGCTGCCGTAAATACATTAAAATATCCGCCTGCCGCCGCAGGTGTTACGATTGCTGTCGCACTATTTAATGGTTCTCCGGCGATTGCCAAAGCGACAGAAATAGGTGCTACAGTTCCACCGTCAGGTATGGCGATATTGGCTCCAAAGCTGACCTTATAGCGTGCCCTGCACTGGTTTGTAAGGCCTCTAAGGGTCACAATTCCCGCCCCTTCTCGGTGTGCGATACAGCTACCGCACTTTACGGCTGTCTCTGTGAGCGGTAAATTCTGCCCCGCTGCTACAGTTACAATATTACTATTGGTAAATTCTGCCACGTTATATCACTCCTTTTTTTAAATAATAAACGGCGGAACGATTGCCCCGCCGCTATAAGCATCATCGGCACAGGCCGAACAATCCCGTCAATGCAGGAAGCTGCTAATTATAAAATTTTAGCATCCGCAACCGGTATTGCATCCGCAATTACCGTACTGATATGGTGCGGAAACTGGGAAAGCTGGGACCGGTCTAGGATTGTAATAAGTAAACTGACCCTGCATGTATGCCTTTAAGGTTTCGTTCTGTGACGCCTGAGAAGCCGCTAACTGCGCCGCAAATAACTGCTGATTCTGCTCGGCAATCTTAGCGTCCTTAGCTTCGATTCTCTGCGCTGTGAGGGCATCTAGGATAGCTCTAGCGTTGTTGTTCTGGTTGTCAATGATGTCTCTTGTGTTGTTTGCATTGTTAAAGTTTGTCTGGCAGAAGCCGTTTGTAACTTCCTGCTGGATTGCATTGGTATTCATCGCCATGTTGTAGTTGACGCCCGCAATAGCCTGTTTGTTATCACAACAACACTGTGCTAACTGTGCCTGTAAAGCGTTAAAGCTTTGCATATCTGCAATCTGTCCCTGCTGGATTGCGTTTCGTGTATCATAGCCGTTCTGCTGGATTGTGCTATTTGTTCCTGCAAATCCGCTGAGAAGAGAGGTATTCATCGCATAAAATCCGTCACAAATACCGCTATTGATGGTATCACTCTTGCGCTCAAGGGAGGAAATGCCACTATCAATCTGACGCTGTAAGGTTGCGAAGTCAGAAGCTAATACATAGTTGTCTGCCACACCTCCGCCACCATTATTCCATCCATTTCCGTTTCCCCATCCACAGAAGATAAAGAGGAAAAGAATGATAATCCACCAGGCACCGTTGCCCTCACCAAATGCGCCGTTATTGTTGCCTGTGACTGCCGCCAAATCTGCCGGGCTCATTCCGTCTGTTGTTAATCCCATGAAATCACTCCTTTTTATTTATTTAAAACCCTTTAAAAGGTTTTGAAACTGTGTCGCCATACCTTGCAACTGGTTATACTGTTGCTGGCTCATTTGCCCACTATTTAGCAGGTTTTGTACTTCTTGCTTCGGGTCCCCTTGAAACTGCTGCCTGAACTGTTGAAACTGCTGTATCATCTGCATTGGATTGTTCATTCAATACCCTCCTTCTTAACGTCTCCATTTGCCTTTCTAAGGCGTTTAATCGTTCTTCGTAGTTGACTGGTTGACTAGATTGCGAAAGCTCCGCTGTGGGCGAATCTGTGCCTTTGCGCTTGTATTCAAACACCTCTAAAAACGGTCTGCCCGTCTGGTCTGCTCTTTTTTCATAAAAAATTGGTGCTTGACTGTCCCACAGGCGGACAAAAGAATTTGGTGCTACTAAATACGCCTCCGCCGCACCCTGTCCTTGCACCCAAATGCGTTCATCCGGATTGGATTGTTGTTGCATTTGTTGAGGCGGCGCCTGCTGTTGTTTTAATCGGTTGAGCTGGTCGAGATAATCCGGTTGTGGATATTGCGGATACTGTGGATACTGTTGTGGATATTGTGGATAACCGAACATTTATTTTCCTCCTTCCCTCCAGTAGTAGATAGGTGTCATTGCTCCGCTGTCCCACGTATCATAGTAATTACCATCAATTACCGCTATAACGTGCCCTGACAGTGCTAAAATATAAACCCCTTCCGGGTGGTTGTTTGCAAACTCCGAGACGGTACAGGTCATATATTCGTCCGGGATTATATAACGGCTAAATCCATTATCTTTGAGGTATGCGCCCCACACTGCATTAGCCGAGGGCATATCTGACAGCATCAAGCCATACAGTGCAAGCTGTATATATGTTTCTTCCCATGTCTGACCCATAGCCTTTGAGATAGCACGCACAGTACAATCTCCCACTTTTGCCGCCGCTGGGTTAGGATTCCAATATTGATACATCTCTCCGCCCTCCTTATAGTTTTATTATCGCAAAAAAATAAGCGTGCCACCACGAAGGCAACGCGCTTATTTCTCGCATGATTTTTAGTTATCTTTAGTTTCTTAAAGGCTATTTATGTACGGAATTGCGCCAGGAACTAACAAAATCTTTTCTACGGCACAACTTCACAGCCCCTGTAATCCTCTCGTGCTTATATCCATTTTCTCGGCGGCTTGCTCCTGCGTTAATCCATCGAAAAGCAAGTACTGTACAGTTTCGCGCTCCCGCAAGGTTAAGCGGGCACACGACAAGGCGTAATCAATAAATTGTTTATCGCCTAATTTCCAGAGTTTTTTTATCAAACTTCTGTTCACTGCATCACCTCAAACACGCAAAAATTACGTAAATTTATTTCATTTTGTCCAGTCCTAAAATCGCTCTAACCTTGTCCGGCAATAAATCTGGGTTAATTTTACCGATATTCTCCACGATAGAGCCAAGCTCCATTAAAATGATGTATACGCACACACCTGCGGCAATAGGCACCCGAAAGCCCAAGTCTACATATTTCTGAGCGTAGTCGATAAGATACGCAAGCACTACAAGCATAATGGAGCCAAATTTGTGGTACAATCCTTTCCGCATTTCTGAGGATTTCCACTTGTGGTTGGCACAGGCGGCTACTCCGCCGCTAGCTAAGTCAAAAACTACAAAAATACAAGTTATTAAGGGTAACATAATATCTACCATCTCCATTCCTCCTTAAAAATTATTTTTCTTTTGTTTTTATAAATTAATTAAAGCCCTCTTTAGTTAATTACATAAACTTCGATTCGTCCATATCTTTCGTTTTTTCTTCATACTTATTGATAAGTCTACGCCATTCTTCTCTCTGTACTCTAACAGACTCGTATTCCTCATCGCTCATTGCACCATCAGCATGTTTTAATGCCTTATAATCAGTATCAGCGAGTAAACTTTTTAGAGCTACTATTTCGGATTTATAATTCATAAGATTCTCCTTTCATTATACTGAAATACGGAAGCAGACGGGCGCACCGATCCGCGCGTCGGCTGCAATGGTGCTGTTGGCATTGCCGCCGACGCCGACATTACAGAAAAGGCTCGTGCTGCCAGTACCAGAGGACATCAGCCACCAGGCGTAGCGGCTCCCACCGTCTCCCAGACCTTTAACACGATTCGTGTTACAACAGTTGAATATTGGATACTGGACGAATCCACCATTGTCGAATTTGTTGTTTGCCCATACTTCACAGCCGTATACTTCCATTTCAGAAGGGATCCACAGTTTACCCATGTTTTCCCAACCCCAGCTATTGCTGTTGGAAAGAACACCAGAATCGGAATATCGTTTCTGGTGTAATGCACGTTTCACTACGATCACGGCTTTTAAGGCTTCCGGAAGTTTCGACCAAATACCATCTTTTGTATAATCTACCAGTTTTACCGGCGATGTTTTACTTGTACCGTCTGCCACGTGTCCTTTTAAGCTGTTCGCATACAAATACAAATCTGAAGCTAACCAAGGATACTCTGATCCAGTTCCGGTTACTACAATATTGTTTGTGCCTGCTACCGGTGCGTCGGTAAAAGTGATTGTGTGAGTGTCAATGTCGTATGTGTAGCTTGTCACCGCAGTACCGCCAATCGTAACAGACGCAATACTAGCCATTTCGTTTGTCAGTACAAAAGCTGTTTTCGTACCATCACCGGACAAATTTTCAGTTGGGATAATACCATTATTGTAATTAACCGGATTCATTACATGCAGTGTCGGCCACAGGTCTTTACTAATGAAGTCAATGTGGTTTGGCACTTCACGGTCACCGTACCCCCTATAGGTGTTGATACCGGCGATGCGTGACTCGATCCATTTATTATCTGTGGTCTGCCAGCGGATAAAATCATTTACATGAATACCTGCAAAGTTTCCTGCCTTGATTCTGGCTTTGATCCACTGCCAGATGTCTGAGTAGTTAGCGATTTCATCTTTGAATTTTTCGGCAAGGTTTGTACCTTCATATAGTCTGTCGTTTTCTAATAGTGAAATCTCTAAATCTTTCTTTAGCTTACTAATTTCTTTTTTTAGCGGGCCAAGGTCTTCTGTTGTTTTCCCATGCTTTGAGAGCATATACGCCTCATCTCCTGTTAAGCCACTTTTTCTCATGCTCTACACCCCCCTAAAGTAAAAACCACTTGCTGCCAGGTGCATAAAAGCCATATAATTCTCCGGTATCTACGCATAGCGCTGTCGAACCGCTTGCAACATAATGAGGTAATTTATCCACTTCGGAAGACTTCCCCCAGTAATATCGCTTACTTCCGTCTGTATCTATGCAATCCCAGCCGCCTAAATCGTGTATAACATCTCCTTTGCGGTATGTCTGTCCATCAATAATTATTGTTCCACTAGCTATCATGCTTTCGCCTCCTTATGCATAAATTGTATCAGATATCCTCTGCATCTTCGTAATCTGGAAGTGTTTTGAGATACTTATAAGCATCTTCAATAGTCATATTCTCTTCATATTCTTTCTCATATGTAACAGCGGCTCTATACGGTCTGTCACCGTTGTTTTCCATAGCTCTGCCAATCTCATCTACATAAGACACTACAGCTATTGAATCATGACTGTTGATTGTAGACTGAATATATAAGATTCTGTGATAATTAGTAACTACACCATCACTTTGACGGATTTCTTTTTTTAAAGCCAATTTTATTCCTCCTATGAGAATGTTATCTTAATATTAGCATAGATGCCGCAAGGACTATTGTTTGTAACATCTGTAGTATTTGGCATTGTTGCAAATACATGGATGCAGCCTCCGCTAAGCGTTGAGCGTATGGCATATTTGCTAGGTTTGACATATTTTGTTGACGAGCCACCGTACAAATACTTATTATTTTGTCGGACCATAAGTCCTTCCACACTTGTTACTGTTATCGTTGGGTTCCCAACCATTGGTTTTGATAATGGAATTATAAAAATGACATCCTTGCCGGAATTCGTAATATATCCAGCAGTACCAAAAGCTGCACTGATCGAATCGCCAGCACAAAAATAGGGTCTCCAAGTCCCTAAAGAGGTAGATAAATATATTCTCCTTGCATCCAACTTTATTACGTCTGAAGACACAATTTTTGCATTAGAGTTATCAGCATATATCCCATTTCCAATGCTTTCGTACAAATCAGTATAGGACGTTCCGCTTTTTACAGATAACGAGAGACCAACTTTGTCCTTTACACTATCATAATATAATTCAAGCGCAGCCTTACCACCGACATTAGTATCGCTTGCATCTTTTGTTTGCTGTGTTGATACAACAATGTTATTTTTTGACTTTACGACAGAACCAGTGCCACTATAAATAGGGTCTCCATCTTCATTTACTACCTTGATATCTGTAATTCCAAATCGTACAATTTCGTTGTTATTGTTGCGTACACACATTCCATTCGCGTCAAGTAACACGTTCTGTCTAAGCGTATTTCCTTGCATATCACCGACAACTAATCCAAGCCCTTCGATATATTTCATGAAGTTAGTTGCAACTTTAGCAGCCTCTGATATCTTGTCTTCCTGACTGCTAAAGTTTTCCTCAGTAACATCTTTAAAGTTCTCGTAGGATTTCTTTACCTTAGTAGCTGTCTTATTCGCTTTAATTGCAACAGAGTCATCTGTAGGTGGTGCTGTAATGTTTCCTGTTAACCATGCTTTTCCGCCGCTGACACGGATTTTTACTGTGTCACCTGTCTTGCAATTAATCGCCATCTGTGCGGGGGTTTCATCTGCTCCGCCGTCAATGTGGACATATGCCGTTTTTTCGTCAACCCGAAGGACTTTTGCAACTGTATCATATGCTTTTGTCTTGCTTTCTTTCATCGCCGAGGCAATCTCTTTTACAAATTCATTCAATACTTTCCACCTCTTCTTTCGTGCGGCAACCATGTTCTAGGGACAGTGATTGTGATGTTATTCTAAATTTCCCGGTAAGATTATGCCGCGGATAATTTAGAAAGACCACGTCACCCAAAAGTACATCCTCAAAAAACCGCCGGCTGTACTGTATCGTTCTGGCAGGATTCTGCAATTCTTTTAGCTTTCTAACGGCGTATGCCGCTATGTTTTCCCCGGAGGATAATTCAACGCCTGTTTCCGATTTCCACACTTCCCTACCCCGACTGACGGTTGATAGATAACTGTCCGGACTGTCGTCCCGCGCGATGGCTGCGCCGTAATCGTCATGTATTGCCATAAAACAGTTTGGTGTGTCATACCAATTAAATGTGTCTGTTACGTCACACTCCATGATGTCGTTTGCGTTAATCCCCACTGTAAGACTGCTATTATTATCATTTGCACAGATAACAATACTTCCATCGCCAAGTATTCGCATCCGCCAGCCGATGGCATCTAAAATATGCAGTGCCATTGTGAGCCTTGTTTCCCCATCTTCCGCAACGATGTTATCCGTGGTAATAGGCGATGTTCCCTCGACATACACAGGGGCAGGGATGCAATCATTAAGCAGATTTTTAATCTGTTTTGCTCCGCTACCGGCTGGTGCATAATAACCACGCGGCAGAATCACATCATCTGCCGGCTTGAGAACGGAATAGCAGTCAATATTGTAAGTCTCTCTCACACCATCAAGCTTTCTTTCCGGAAAGGCGGTCAGGCCAGTAAATAGTGCTACTTTTGCTCCTGACCCTCCCTGTTTAGCTTGCAGGTAAATGCGTACCCAGCACTCACTATCTGTTATCTTTTCTGTCATTGTGACGGAGGCAGATTCCCTTAAATCTGACGTGCTGTCCCGGTCAATACTTCCCTCAGTAAATTCAAACTCTTGACGGTCTGTCCACGTCTTGGGGTCAACCGTCGTTAAAATATATCTTGCTGAAAATCCTTTGCTCCAATCCATCACGCCACCTCATTAGGATGCTCTGCGCTCCACTGCTCTTCAGTTACGGCATCCAGCTCTTCCGAATCCACTTTTTTTATCGTCAGGGAGAAATCTGTTCGCATTTTGTTACTATGGTCTTTTTTCTCCGATACCTGTATATCGCAGGAAAACGATGAGCCATCCGGTGTTCTAACGTGACATATTCCGGGATACGTTGCGAGCCGTCTCATTTGCTCAATCATCGTTGGTTCTGTCAGCGAGATACTTACTGCATCAATTTTTAAATCACGAGTGACTGCAGGGTTCCAGTCACCTTGTATGGAGCCACCGAGATAAATCGTCCTCTCGAAATCCTTATCCCATGAATTGTCGCAATCAATGTTGTATTGTATTTCGACAGATTCCCCATCAAAATCAATGATTGCCTTTTTATATTCGATAGAAAAATCGCTATACAACCACGCAAACGAGTTGTCTGACGTTATATAGTCACCGTTGGCAGTTTTATTTACAACTAGTATTCCGCCATGCTCATTTAATGCAGGGTATGGGTCGATATATTTTTGACCGTATGTTCCGTCCTCCAGAATCAGTTCTGGTCTATCTACGCTCATTCTATACAAATTAAATGTATCTCCATCAACATATGTACTTGGCTTACTAACAACAACGCTTGCTGTTTTATTATCCTCAATAATGTTTACAACAGCCGATGGTACTTCCGGCTGATGTTTCCACCGCACAACAAACGGTATCTTTTTTTCTGCCACATGGTCATAAATATCTGTAAATGCAATCTGTATGCTATACCTTGCACCGTCATCCATCTGCCCGATCAGGTCGCTCAAGTCAATAGCGTAGCTGTCTGTTTCGCTACCAGTAAAACTAGCAATAATTTCATTGGAAAAATGTTGTTCCTTTAATCCGTCCGGGCGGAGAATATAATAGTCCTCGTCCCTGACAATCGTCACTTTTGCTGTGCCAGAAGAATTCCCGAAGGAAGGGACTATTGTTAGCGGTAGCTGCTCTAAATAGTTTGTTGTGCCTTCCGATGATTCTGGTACTGCCTGGCCGCTTGTTTCCGTGGTAACATCACTAGGATTATATGCAGTTGATTCCGAAACAAGATTTGTTGCAACGCTGTCTATCGCAGGTTTTGCAACAATTTCAACAGCCACAGAATCTGACCATGCACCTTCCTTGCCTCCCTGTGCTGTAACCATTGCTTTTAAATAATGGATTTCTCCTACATTCCACAGATTGCTCAAAAGACCACTTGCAGTATAGATTTTATTAATGTTTTCAATAGTTTCCGATAATGTCTCCATGCCGGAAGACATCATTAAAACAACGACGTTTCCATCTTTGCCTTTAACTGGCTCATCATTAACCGCTTCCGCTATTTTTATGCTCGCTTTGCTGTTTCCGGTGTAGCCGACACTGCAAATAACTGTATCGTCCAGGGAAAGATAATTTTCTGTCGTTGCAAGCGTAGGAGTTGTTGGGGTCTCACTCAGAGATACGGAAACTGTATCAGACCAAGGAGATAACACTTCCTCATCCCCGGACGTATCCCGCAATCTTACGCGGAAATAATATGTTTTTGCCGATTCCAGGGACCCGATATGCCACGTTGTTTCCCTGTCCTCCACGTCATAAGTAGTTGGGGCTTCCGTACTAATCCATGCATCCTCGTGATCTGCCCACGCAACGGTAGCCGCATCCGCATTTTTCCACGACCAATCCCATGTTAGTTCCACGGTATCAGATGCCACCGCCATTGCAGTTATATTTTTCGGCGGGACTGCAATCTTTCTTGTTTCCGAATAAATCCACCCAGACTGCATGAGAGGGCTAAGTTTGTAGATAGTGCCAGTCGCTCCATTTTGAGGTGTGGAAGTTCCGGTAAAATTCTTGAGGGCAATCTGGTATTCAGCGCCGCCGGAAACGTCCGGACACGTAACTGTGATTGTACCCTCTTTGTCGGTGACCGCAATAATGCCTTTTTCCTCGTTGTCTATTTTCATCCAGATTGCTGTTTTGGCGTCAGGAACCTCTGTATTTCGCTCAACGCTATTGATGGTAAGCGTTGTTCCCGTTGCCGATACCGTATCAAATGACGGGGATTTTAAAGCCCCTCGTGCCGCTACTCGTGGCTCGGAATACGCATGTTTTTTATCGTGCGTACTTTGCACCCTTGTCCACATGATCTGGTCTTCCGCTATGCCGTCGTCCGTGTTAAAATCTGCTGACACCGTATAATCATGGTACGCAACAGTTACTCCTGTACTCCACGATGTGCCAGTATACCTCTCTCCGCTTTCTGGCGTGTCTATGGCGTATTGTAACTCCATAGAATCCACAGGGCGGTCCCGTGGCGATGCCTGCACCCAGTTTGCCCATACATAGCGGCTAGAGGAGCCTATCTCTTTACTCCCTGTACTCTGTATGTTTGGACGCTCTGGGATACTGTAATAATGATGCGCATAGCTCCAACCAGAATCTCCGGCGCATCCTCTCGATTTTACCCTTACAATACGACAAAACGTCTTGTTCTGCGTTGGAGAGCCATCCTCTGTTATCGCCCATGTACCATACGCTCCTGTGTAGGATGCATTGGCAAAGCGAGCGTTTGCAATGGCGCCCTTATAGTTTGTCATTAATGCGGTCTGTACCTGTGTCCTTGCAAAATGCCTTGCATCATTCGCCTCGTATGAGGTACTCCAGGTAAAAGTACCTTTATTTGCGTCGGCATCATCAAGAGAATAAGAAACAGAAGGGGCATTTGGCGCATGAATAGCAAACGTTTTTGTGGAATGTGCGGCTGTATAGGTATGCTTTTTATCGCTTTTTGTCTTGCCCTTTACCTTAAATTCTATCGCGTTTAATAATTTTGATGAGACAGGATAATAATTTTTTGCATTAAGTGCTACCGTTTTTTTAGTTGCTGATTTTCCCACATTTATTTTCTTCCACTTTGTCCAATCCCATTTAGAAGCACCGGCGTTTTTTGTATGTAGACGATACCATAGCCACTGTCCATCCTCATATTTTTTCACCGGTATTTTCCAAGATATTGTAAATTTTAAATTGTCTCTCGATATAGACAGACCGCTGGGAGCAGCAGACTTTTTCTTTGCCATTATGCCATTTTCACCTGCCTTCTAAGCTCACTTGCCATTCTTCTTCCCCATTCTTCTGGGTTATCTGCACCGTTTACAGTTACGTTAATAGTTACATCGTTTTTCGTTCCCTGTGTTGCCTCTTTGATGTCGCTCATTAATCTGCTACGACCGTACAGCATCTCGTCTCCCGATTCTCCTGCTCCAAACAATGTGGCATCAGAAAATACATATGGACTTTCCATAGCCTTTTTATACCAGCTAATGTGGAATGATGGCAGAGAGCCTTTGCCGCCGATTCCGAATGGAGCCTTTCCGCCGGAAACACTCAGGTGTGGTAGGTTTAGGTGTGGAAGAGACCAGCTAAACTTCAAAGCGCTCTTAAATCGTCCAGGGAAGCTTTTTACAAGGGATACTGCCTTAGTAAATATGCTTTTAACAGCTGATGGTATCTTAGTAAATGCTCCCTTTACAGCCGATAAAATACCATTTCCCTTAAATGCCCCCTTGAATCCGTTTACAGCACTTTTAGCGGAAGCCTTTAAAAGAGAGGGAAGATTTTTGATTCCTTTGATTATGCCGGTAACAATGTTTTTGCCAAGCGACAGCCAGTTGAATGCCGTAAACACACTTACGATGGCTGTGATAATTTTCGGCAAATTGGCAATCAATAACGGAATAGCACGAACTAATCCCATTGCTAAATTCGTTATGATTGTTATTCCCGTTGCGAGGATTTTCGGTGCATTGTCGTTAATAATACCAGCTAAATTCGTTATGATTGTAGGCACATATGCAATCAGTACAGGTATGGAATTAATTAACCCTTGTGCAAGATTCTGGAGAAGCGTCAAGCCCGCATTTATCAAGGTTCCTGCATTGCTCCTCAGTGACTCCGTGAATTGCGTTAACATCGGAAGCGCCTGCCCCAAAAAAGTTGGGATGCCCTGAGTCAAGCCGCTAGCGATAGTCGTTAACAAATTAACTCCGACCGATGTAAATACATTTAGCCCCGTGGAAATCGTAGAGGCAAGATTATTTAACAGCTGGCCGACAGCAGTTGTAATACTGCCAGAATTTTGAGTAACGCTCGAAATCAACCCGTTTATGAGGTCACCGCCGATTTTTGTCAGCCCCGGCAACTGACCACTAAAGTTGATCGCATCTTGCGCCAGCTTAGAAAGGGCGCCACTTATGCCGCCGGATTCCATCGCCTCAGCTAATCCACTAACCTCGCTTGTTACACCTTTGATGGCGCCACGGATAGTGCCCGAAAAAGTATTGTAAAAACCCAGTTCTAAGCCCTCTGTAGCACTAGATAGCAAGGTTATGTCGCCTTTTAGATTGTCTAGCTGTGTAGCCGCCTGTTGCGCCGCAGAGCCGGAAGAATCCTGTATTCCTTTCCAAAATTTTTGCACAGTCGCATCACTTGAGGCAGTCATTTTGTTAAATGCCTGTAAGCCTTGCGTTGTAAAAATCGTTGCAAGGGCATTGTTTTTTTGCTCCGCTGTCATGCCCTGCAAAGAGCCATTTAGTTCGTCTACGAGATCATTAAAATCCTTTGCATCTCCGTTGGCTTTGTAGGCTGATACACCTAACTGATCTAAAGCTTTTGATGCATCATCAGTCGGAGTATATAGGTCTGCCATTGCCCTATTTAACGCCGTAGATGCCTCAGAGCCTGTTACGTTCTGTTCCGCTAAGCGGAGCAGGGAAAGCGTGACACTGTCCGCCGCTTGACCGTAGTTTTTTGCTGTAGCAGCAGAACCGGAAAAAGCCTCTCCGAGTCCTCTTACATCCGTATTGGCAAGAGTAGCACCTTTTGCCATCAAATCGGCATAGTAAGATGCGTTACTCATCGAGTCACCAAAGCCTTTTACAGCTCCGGCAGTATATGATGCCGATTCTTCCAGACTCATAGCACCGGCAGAAGCAAGGTTAAGTACTGTCCCGATGCCACTAATCTGCTCATCCGCCGACAAGCCAGCCTGGGCAAGAATGTTCATTCCTTCCGCTGCTTCTGTTGCTGTGTACTTTGTTGTACGCCCCATTTCTTCAGCCTTGGCTTTGACATCCCCTATTTTATCTACGGTTGTTCCCATGGTAGCCGCTACCTGAGACATTGCGCTGTCGAAACTCATCCCGGCATCTGTTGACGTTTTTGTAAATGCAACGGCGGCGGCAGAGCCAGCCGCCATGGCTGTTTTAGCTACTTTCCCGACCGATTTAAATGCCCCGCCGATTTTTGATGTGGACGAGCTGGCGTTACCTTCTGCGTCTTTCAGCCCCTGCTTATATGCGGTGTCTTTGATTGCCAGAGTGACAAACAACTCCATTACATTCAATTATTCCACCACCAATCCGGCTTTTTTAATGACGTCCGCGGCTATTTCTTCGCCAGTCTTTGTTGCTGTTTGCTTTTTATCGCTATTAATTAAATCAAAAAATGATACATAGAGATATTTCCCACCGAATGCCTGCGAAATGCTTTCGGTTACATATTTCAGCCCATCGGCCATGTATCGCTTGTAAATTAATTCCTCTGTATCGTCTAAAATCTTAGCCTTGACATACAACAAGAAGCCTTTTACGCTGTTGCCTCTGTATTCTCCTGCACATCGCCAGAGTGTTCGCCGGTTTCGCCTGTTGGCGCTGAGAAAAAAAGCTGACGTACCTCCGGCTCATTGACGAGGTCAACCATACCCTTGATAACATCCATTAATTTGTGCGTTTTCTTGTATTCCTCAACTGTCTGTAATTCAAACGCCGCTAAGATTCCGATTACGTCATCTTTGTGTGTTTTTAACAGTCTAGGGGCTGTTTTAGCGCCCCTGGCAAAGACTTTGATGTATTTCTCACCTTCCCGCGGCACAAGTTCCTGACACAGCTTAAGCGCGTCATCATCGTCTGCAATGTTTCCGATATGCTCAAGAGAATTCGCAATCGCTTCTAAACCCTGTTCTGCTGTTAATTCTGATAATTTCATGCTTTACCTCCTACGCCGCTTCGCCTGTTTTGATATAGACCTCGTAAGGTACTGTCTCTGCGTTCTTAATGCTGTAGTGCCCTGTGTATTCAAAATCAAAATTTCCTTTGGATTTATCATCTGATTTAATCTTAAAACCGCCTGTTGAGAGCGCATTCATAATTTTGATCGCAATAAATCCGGCGGAATCTCCGGAATTTTCGTCCGAATAGTCGCCAATCCACCAAATGTCCTTAAAATCTTCTGTCTTTAAATCCGTTCTTGGCGTCACCTTGTTTCCTGCCACGTCTGCCGCCGCCATAAAACTTTTAGCCTGTGTGGTATCCATAGTAACGGCTGTACCTGATAATTTTACTTCAATAGATTCGATTTCTTTGAGTTCCATTGTGTTTTTGGGTACGTTGTCAATATCTTCCCCGAAATCCGTAAAGGATGGTTCTGCGCTAAAGCTACAACCACCGCTGGTTGCCATGAGGATGTTAGTTGCTGTTATGGCGCCCGTTTCTGGCTCAAAAGCTGATACAATAATACCAGCGTTAATCTGTATTTTTTTAAAAAGGTCAGAAGGTACCTGTGTATACTTCATTTGCTCACCTCGTTAAATAGTTATAAATTGCATAGTTATTACTGTGTATCTGCGTACTATTGACGAGTCGGCCTCATCGACCAAAGGAGTCCACGGCTGGTCCTGCGACAGGAAAATAAATCCATCATCGCATTTTACCGTAGTGCCTCCTTGCAATCTGTCACTGATTTCTTTTGCTTTTTTGTTTGGGACTGCCTCAGATTCTGTGTGATACCAAATGTTTACAGTACTAGCGGCGGCCGCGCCTGTCCACCAGTTTGCTATAATCGGCTCATATGTGACAAAAGGGAAGGCGGTATCTTCCGGCACCCTGTTAGACGGATATGCAGTTATGCCGAAGGATGACCAAAATTGATACAGTGCCGCTGTCGGGGTCATGACGTTAACTCCCACTTCTCCGCCATGACCTGTGCTATGTCTAAATTAGACGACGCAGGGGTTTCTTTTTCTCCCGCATTTGATGTAACTCTAAAAATCTTTCCGTCTTTTGTTTTTAATACATCATGATAGCCTAGCTTTACTGTTTTAGCTGTAGTGATTGTATATGTTGCTGTTACACCCTCTTTTTCCGCCACTCTGGCAGACATGGAGGTGTCGCGGACAATGGCCGCCTGTATTTCTGCGCCTTCTACCCATTCGGTGATAAATCCACCCTCACCGTCGGAAGTGCGCTTTTTATCCATGAGTATGCAATCTTGTAAAAATTCATTGATTAAACTCATGCCATTTTCCTCCACGGATTCAAACGTGCCCTAAAGGCATCCTGCCATGTGTAAGTCTCGCCTTTACTGTTTGTTGCCCTACTGTACGAGTAGCCGCCAAATGACTCAGACTGATACGCCCCTAAATTGCCGTTTTTCGCCTGCCACTCGCTGATTTCGTCCACCAGTGATAAAAACGGTTTAGGGATAGCCAGTGGAACCACTACACCGTCAAATGTCTCCTCCTGTAACGGGGCAGCATCGCCTTTGTGATACTGATAAACCCCGTCATTAAATACGGAGCCGCTAATTAAATAATATTGCCCGTCCTGTAGCGGGAGGCGAATCGCGGTGCCAGAATAACGTAGGTCTTCGGCGTCTGTCGCTGCATCTATGTGCGTGTCAAAAAGCCATTCCCCGATTGTTATTTTGCCTGTGATTGCTGCCCCCTTTACCGGGAAGAAATTGTGAATGTGATTCATGATTTCATAAAGCACTCAATCAACCCCTTTTATTTTCCGCTCGAACTTGCTTTTGAAACGGTGCTTGATACTTCTGGGATAGTTTCTGTAGTTCCAACGGTGACTACGCAAATGCCGTCAAGGTATTCTGCCCACAGTTTCATGCCCATAATGGCGTATGTTTCGCCTGTGGCGTTTGTATAGTTGCCGCCTGCGTGGAATCCAATCAGATTTGTTTCGCCAGATGTCGTGTAGTCAAGTCCAAGCTTTTTGAAATCGCTGTCGCCGGGATCAATATAATATAAATCAATATTTTCCACCGGTGTTGCGATGACGGTTTTTGCCGGGATGTAGTCGTCAGGGAGGAGGAACAGTGTAGAGAAGCCAAAAAAATCTTTGATATACTGCAATCCAAACATTGTCTGTACGGTAATCTCTTTGTCCCCTAACCAGTCGTAAAAATCCATTACGTTTGCAAATCCTACGACTTCGGTTATGTTTCTGTTCATCCCTGCGAATTTATTGAGTACAGCACCTTTTGCGATTGCAAGCGCTTTCTGCCATTTTTTCTGTGTTCCTTTTAATGTTCCTGTTTTTAAAAACGTGTAAAAGTCTTTTAAAACCTTGTTCTGCAGCTCGACCATAAAGGCATCATCTGTCTTTTCAATTGCGACTGTTGCGCCCCATTTTGACACAGATTCAAGGGATAAAGATTTAGCGTATTTTTCTACGACAATATCTTCCCTTTTACTCTCTACGACTTTAAACTGTGTAAAAGGGATTGCCTCTCCCTCACCCACGCTTGCGCCGCCCTGTAAAGCCTCGTCCTTCATCTGCGCTTCATAGGTCACTAAGCTAGTGCCTGGCTCTTTTCTGATAGGCTTAAAGATTCCTAAGATAGTTCTTAATGCATCCCAATTTTTGTCAAATCTTGTTACAAAATCAATTTCTCTTGCTTTAAGAGCACTATCTGTGTTTAACACAGTGCTAGTGGTTACTCCTGCCATTGTTTACTCCTTTCAAAAACCAAAAAGTTCGTGATTTTCCGCAATCGCTTTCTGACGTTCGCCTGCATCTTTAATTTCCATGATTTCTTTCTTAGTCATTTTCCCCGGTTCTCCTCCCGGTGGGTTCGATACGTTAGCGCCCTGAGTCGTTTCGGTTGTAATATAATCGGCATACGCTTCTTTGATGCCTTTTTCTACCTCTGTTGCGTTCTCAAGTTTACCGTCAGTTCCGATTTTTAAATTATCAATAGTCTCTTTTGATGCTTTTAATGCGAGGCTAATTATCTTGCTAGACACGCCGGAATCCTCAAGCATCTTTTTGTATGCAGCTTCTTTTGCATTGTAGGATGCTTTCTTGTCCTGTTCGGCTTTGTAGCTCTCAAAGCCTGCGTGTTCCTTCTCGTACTTGCCTTTCCAATCGTCCTTTTCGTAGTCCTCCAATTTCTTCTGGAGGTCTGGAACTTTCTCCGCATCCTCTTTGTATTTACCAATCTTATCCTTGAGACCCGTAACGGTTGCGGAATGTTCTTCGATGATCGCGGAAATCTGTTCGTCTGTAAGTGTCATGCTCTTTAAAAAAGCCCTTGTTAATGCCATTTGATTACTCCTTTTCTTTGAGGGATTTCTTTCCCTAAATGACTTTATATGTAAATCACAGTACTTCGTGATTACTTTCTAAATGTTTTTGCGGCTTTGAGGGATTTTGCTCCAAATTTGCCGTCAATTTTTAATTTACATTTCGACTGGAAAATGCTAACCGCATCTTCCGTCTTTTCGCCGTATTTGCCGTCAGTATCTAATTTCGAGCCGATAGCCCAGTTTAAAAATTTCTGTAATTTTTCAATTTCCCCTCTTGCGCCTTTTAACACTGTAATACCGTCTAAAAACGCATAGTAGCCGCGTGACGGCAATTTAGGGAATTTCCCAGTGTATTTAACCTCTTTCGTTGTTTCTTCCTTCTGCTCCACCGCTGGGAAGTCATGATACAAAATATTTAAATCAAAATTTCCGCCGTTGCCGGTTGAAACCTTAGTCGGAAATACGCCAGAGCTGGTATACTGCCACATCATGAGGTTAGGCACGCTTGCAGGCTTGTAAGATTTGTTTGGTGTCGCTTTAAACGCCATGCGGTTATAGCCTTTGTAATAACGTGCAATCCACCAGTTTTTACAGTTAACTTTGCTTTTATCAATATGCTCCGCAAAGTATGATTTACCAGTGTAAACGCCAAATTTATACCCTCTTGACTCAACGACAGTCTGTGCCGCATTGAGGATTGATGCAATCATGCCTTTTGTCAGCTTAGCCTGCACTTTGTCCTCAATATCAAACCAGACGCCGTATTTAAAATGCTTTTTGCTGACTTTGTCGAGGATGTCGCACACAAGCTCCATGTCTGACTTAGCTTTTGCTACTGTGGTTGCATATGTGTAGTTATATACGCCCCATGGGATACCTAACTCCTCACACTTTTTATAGTTCTCTTCAAATTTTTTATCTTTACCCAAATCCTTGCGGATAATCTTAATGATCGCACCATCACAACCGTATTTCTTTACTTTCTTCCAGTCGATTGTGCCGTTATATACCGACACGTCAATAATTTTCCTCTGCGTCATTTCCTCATCCTTTCCATCTCAGCACATATAAAATCTTCTGATTTCCGTTGATGACTCTGTGTATCTTTTTGTATGTTCCACCTGCTTTTTTAGTGTTAGTGCTAGCCTTTCCAGCATCCCACCAGACCATTTTGTTCCTCTCGTTTATTCCTGCGAAAATATTGGTATGCAGGCGGTAAAAGCAAATATCTCCCGGTTTTAATTTGTTTTTATAATCCTGGGGTAATTTATTTACTTTTATCAATCTATATCGTTTTGATATAGCCGTTCTTGTTCCTGCGCCCTTATAGACAACTGTTCCGTTTCTGTTGCAATAAAACAGTTGTCCCGGTTTGAGGATGCCTAATTGCTGCAGGCAATAGCATACGTATGACGCACAATTACTTACTTTTTTCTTCTTTGCGCCCGCCCAGCTATTCGCCACGTCCTGCGAGTATTTAAACTTTTTATCAGTAAAATACTCCGCCGTTTCCTTTGCCTTGACGAGCAAAGACAATCTGTCCATTATCCCATCGCTCCTTTTAATTCGTCCGCAATGATTGCTGTGTATTCTTTTGCGTAATTTGCCGCCGCCGGTTTTAAATACGGCTGCGCCCTCTGACCGTTTGTGATATGCCATTGTCCTTTATCGTCCTGATAAGTCCACGGGGTCTTTCGCCCTCCCTTGTAGTACACGCCGGTTCCCAGTTCCACATAGGCGGCGTACTCTTCGTTGCTACCTATTGTTTCTGTGAGGTTATCCAAGTCAGTCCGATGCGTAATGCTATTTCTCAACGCGCCCGTATCGACCGGGCAAAGGTCTTTTGCGTGCCCTTCTGCGGCGGCTCCTGCCTGTTCTAACGCTCTTGCAAGTGCCATCGTGGTCTTGAGTATTACTTCGTCTACGTGGCTCACAACATCAATATCCGCCATTATATTCGCCCCCTTTGCGTTGCTAACCATTCATAATAGGTCATGTCCTCCACGACTTCGTTTCTGCCTGTCTCTGGGTTTCTGACACGTATCATTCGCGGTTGTGCCAGTTCGGCGGGTAGCGCAGTTCGTTGCGTGCATCGACAGTTATAAACTTCCGCCGGGATTCCACTTGGGTCTCCCGGATACATAAGACCGTTTGAGTACGCCATATTAAACGGTACTTCCTCGCCATCTAGTGCCCTGTGGCTGTCTCGTGTCCTCAAATCCTTTGTTGCTGTCCAGTGTTTAACCACATCAATTCCCATCTGGTAGGCTTCCTCGTATGCCGCCTGCCTGCCCCCATTCTGCGCCCCTGTGAACGCTGTGCGGGCGTTTCTAATTGCAGCAGTATAATTCATGCCCGTAACGTCCTGAAATCGCCCTGCGAGCTTTCCTATGCTGTCGCCCTGTAAAATCCCTTGCAGTAGTGCGTTTTGCAATTTTTTCTTGTTCCACTGAATATCCTTGCTTTTTAAAACTCTCCGGGGCGGAAGAATCTTCTGCTTTCTGACTGTCAGCCGTTTAACTGTGTGCTCGTCAACCAAATTAAATGCAATATCTCCAATCTCTTTTATCTGGTTGTCAGGCATAAGAGACTTAATCATGTACGCCTCGAAGTTATGATTAAGAGCAATTACAAGCGGGGCGCTCTCATTGATGTATGCTGCGGCAATCTGGTTTGATTCTGTCAGCCGCCGCGCCATATCCTCGCGCAGTGCTTCCCACCTCTGCCCTCTGCCACACTGATTCATCAGCCATGCTTCAAACTCTTTCTTGCTGTACTTCCCTGCCTGGTATGCCGCATATTCTTTGGCGTATCGTCTAGAAAACTGTTTAAAATAGTTTCTCGCTTTGCCGTCAAGTTCCTTTTCAGCCTGTTTATATACGTCTGTCAGCCGTTTTTCTAACTTTTGTAGCTCTTGTTCTGTCCACTTGTCGGATGGATACATGGTTATTCATCCCCTTCCGGGTTATCTTCCGGCGTATCTGGTTCAGGTGGCTCTGTGTAGCGGTTATACGATTCTTCGTCCAGCTTTGCCAAAATGTCCGGCACTTCCTCCGGTGCAACAAACGGTAATTTTTTCAGGACGGTTTCTTCATCCAGATAATTAGCTGCCTCAAGAATCATGTCTGTTCGTTCCTTTTCGTTGCTGATTCTGTTCCGTTTAAATTGCGGTTCGTCGTCAATCCCTGCAAGCTCCAGAATCTTCTCAATCGCATCGCCTACGAAGTACTCAAAATCATCTGCATTGTCGTCTAGCGGCTGGTATGCGGCGTCTATATGGTCATTTGTTGCTCCGGCGGCTATGGTGTGTACATCCAACGCCCCGAAGTCCTCATAAATTTCTGACCGCATCTGCGTGAGAAACTCTTTTCTAGCGGTATATGGTGGCTCTTGCGTGTATGCCTGTACCTGCCCTTCCTCAGCCTTTGCGATGTGCTGAAATTTGAGCCGGTCTCTAAATTCCGCCAGCTCATCGTCTGTCATGCCGTCAGCGTTGGAAATTAGCCAATACATCTGCGCGCAGTCGTCTAGATCATTGGCAAAACCACTTTGTACTGCGTCATATGCATCAATCTTTGACTGCATCCCTCTCAGAGTGCTTATATGTCGTTTGTTCCCAAACATTGGCACAATAGGGAGACTGCTATAATTTTCTTCTCCGATAATTTCGGGTTCCAAATTGTTCGCAACCTCGACTCTTTGTCTGTATGCCCGCTTGGGAGCGGTCTCTTTTAATTCCCCAAATTTACTTTCTGCGCTGTAGGTTGTATAGCCATCTATTTCGTACAGTACAACCTTGAATGGTTTTTGTTCGTCCAGTTGCCAGAATCTTATGCCTGCCATCAACGCTCCTGTGTCCTCGTCCCACATCGGAGCAAATTGCGTAAGGGGAAATTCGTGCACGTGGTCCACATTCCAAAACAAGAAGGACTGCCCATGGATTAATGCGTTGTAAGCCGCCTCTTTGATTCTCCTGTCGAACTGTTTGCCTAGTTTGTCCTTAACGCTCATGTCGTTAAAAAACACGCCATTTCCTAGGCTGTACGAACAACGCTGTGTATTTAATTTGTGAAAGAAATTAGAGCATATCTGTGCGTTAGACGAAAAATTATCTATCTTTTTCTGGCCTAGTAGAGTGTAATAAACACGCTGAAATTGCAAGATAGTCTCATTTTCCTGTGCATCATACTTGTCCGCTTTTAACGCCTCTTCGTATGCTCCTGTGCTCTCGTGGAATTTTATAAACTGATTTATAAATTGCCCTTTGTCTTTTGCGGCAACGAAATCTTGATATGATAGATACATTGTTATCACCCTAGAATTGATTTGTATTGTCTTGTTCGGCTGCGCTTGACGAGTTTTAATGTTTTCACAAGATACCTGATAGCGTCCATTGCGTGGTCTGACTGTTTTATAACTGCATCCCTGCCTTTGTCGGCCGCTGTTGGGTCCCATGCATAGATGCCAAATTCCTCGATCGTGTGTGTGCAAGACGGGTCAAACGATAATTTGTCTTGTGTTAACATTGTCTCAACGTCTGCTATCCCGTCGTTAACAGTGTTATCCGCCTTTTTGACCTTATGTCCTCTACTGCGTAACTCTACGATGAGAGCGGCGGCGGATGGGTCAACAATCACTAAATCATCTTTCTGCCCGTTTAGTGTGTCCTCTAGTCCTTTTACCAGCTCACTGACTGGTTTCATACGGTTGTTCTCTCTGCCTGAGTAATAATACTCTCGTAGGCAGTGCCAGTTACCAGTATCTACTCGTTTCTGCCAGACCAGGAAGACGGTAGCGTTTTGCATACCAAAATCAGAGCTAACAATTATCTCTCCGCTAGTCTCTGCCTTGCAGACGTGCCTTTCTTCTGAAAACATATCGTACACAAGCCCTTCTGCCACTGCCCAGTTGCCTAGTATGTAGCGTTGATACCGGTGTGTCCCTGAGTACTCTTTTATTAACTCGTCTACTACCGCTGGAGGTAAACAACCATCATGTATGTTGTACGCCTGCTGAAATATATCGGCATCCGAATCCAGAAAACTTTTAAACCAGTGCTTCGGTCCCGCCGGGTTGCACGTCCCATCAAAATGACTGTGCGATGTCCTGAGACGAGATTTTAACATCTCGAAAACTTCTTGATTCCATGTTGTTACTTCGTCGCCGTAAGCATACTCAATCGTTGCTCCCTGTATCCTTGCAACGTGTTTCTTATTGTCAGCACCTAATGCATATACCTTTTTGCCAAATAGCTGCACTGTATTGTCACTGCGTATCTCGCCAACTAGCTCCTCGCCCCATATCTCTCGCATGGGGTCAAGTATGTTACGTTGTAATGTGCCTCTGGTGTTTCCCAGCATCACAGCAAGCCCCAGTCCTTTTAGATGCGTCAGGCGTTGAGGGATTACGATTGCGTAGTCAACAAAGGATTTCCCGGAGCCTGTCGCCCCGGTCTTTACGTTCCAGCGATGGTTGCAGCCTTGCAGGTATTCTGCCTGTTTGCTAGTCAATGACACTATTGACACCCCCAAGGATTTCAATAGCTTTTGCTAGTGCTTTGTCGCTTGCGCTCTCTGACTGTGGCTTATCACGCCATTGTTCTGGTTTTCTGTTCTTTAGCCAGAATATTTGTGCTGTCGTATCTGGCGCAACGTGCCTCTCTGTTACTTTTCGCTCCGTCATTACTCCGCCTTCGTACTTTTCGCTCGTCTCCTCGTAGCTGTACCCTAACGCCCGTTGTAGCAGGCTTTTTTCTACCTGTCTGTCCACAACGTCTTTTCCCTTTTTTAAGGACTCGGCTAAAATTGGGAATTTTTTCTTCCATGTGTACAAAGTGTCTGGATTGATACCGATGTTTGCCGCAATTTCTTTGTCTGTGCATCCATCTCGTGCCCATCCCTCTATTTTTAGTAACCCTTCTTGGGTCAGCCACTCCTGGTATTTACTTATCCCATTTTGGGTCACCTCCTAAATACAACCATAACCCCGTAATGGATTGTTTACGGGGTTATATGAAAGGAAAGAAAATATGAAAAAAATCATTTGCACCAGTTGCATTATGCAACTAAGTACAAGTATAAGGAATTGCACCTTAACAGCCGCCGGGGTAAGACTAATAAAGCGGCTGGTCTCTAAACACTTGTAGACCCGCAACCTGTATGGGACACAAGGCACCGTGGGATAGGCGTCTTATGTACTCTCTTTTACGCGGGTGAGAGTTTACACTTTTACCACAAAAAGATAGAGAAAGTTATGTTTCACAAAAAGTTACCAGTACTCGTCCGTACAAGTGTATTGTACGACATCTTTTAAGCCGTGTTAGACAAACATAAAAAAGAGAGGGAGATAATTTTCCCCCTCTAATATCCCGCATATTTCCCAGCTAAATTGGCGAAAGCACTAAGCCATCTGCGTATAGTCATTTCTGCATATCCAAGCTTATTCGCCGCCCCTGCTATCGTGTATCTATCTTCGAAATATACTAGCTGTACAGCTTTCATTCTGTCCTCACCGTTGTCCATCCCCTCTGTCTGCTTTATCGCCTTGTTAATAGCGTACATCCACAGTGCTGACTGGGCTGTGTTTTCTGAAATCAGTTTGTCTGGGTATTTTTTTACTTGCTTTACTGCGTGTCCGTACCAATCATGTTTCGGGTTACTCATTTTTTATCCTTTCTGCAATAGCTTTTATTACGTTTACGGTTACGCCGTTTCCTGCTTGCTTATATAATTGACTATCAGAATTAACAAACTCTGCTTTTTCAAAATAGTCATCTGTCCAACCTTGCAGCCTAAAGCATTCTAACGGCGTTAGTCTTCTGATTGCTATGTAACATTGATATTTTTCATACCAGACCGCATATACAACCAGTTCTTCCGATACCTGGACGAAGATTCCCTGATTGCAACTCGTGTCGAGCGTGTTGGCGATTTCTTGTCCGACTCTTCCTCTTCTTGTCTTGCTGTTTGGCATTGAGAAGTTCACGCTGTCAATTCCCGCTCTGCATTCTGCATAACCTTGTTTTGTTGCTTCTTTGACTCCGATCGCGATTCCGCTATCTTGCCCTGCATGGTTCGATACTCCTTTATAATATCTTGCCTTCAGGCATCGTGCCTGCCCCGTCATCTTCGAGCCTTCACGACACAAGTCAATGAAGCATGGTAAAGCAACATGGTGTTCCCTTCCGCCGCCTTGACAAGTGCTTAATGCTTCTGTGATTCCATCTTGTGCAAATACCTGCGTATTTCTTCTGTAACCGTCCCTGTGACCTATTATTTGAATACTATCTTCTCTGTCTGCTCTTTCGACAGGAAATACTTCTGCGGAGCCTCTGCCTCTAAGATGCCCGATAATGAAACACCTTTCTCTGTTCTGTGGAACTCCGAAATCTTTGGAGTTGAGCACCTGCCATTCTGCATCATACCCCCCCTGCTCCATTTCAATGAGCAGTCTGGCGAAATCCCATCCTCCATTAACACTAAGCAAATTCTTAACGTTCTCAATGAAAAGGTAAGTGGGTTTATTTTCTTCTTCGAGTTGTCCGATAAGGTACATAACTCTGAAAAACAAGCTTGAACGGTTTCCTTGAAATCCAAGCTGTTTTCCTGCAACTGAGATGTCTTGGCACGGGAATCCGAAACACCAGCAATCTGCTCTTGGAATGTCTCCGGCATATACTCTTCTAATGTCATTTGCGTACCACTCTCCATTTCTGTATTCCTCCTTTAGTATTTCTTTTTGTCGCTGTTTCAACGGCATTTCATTTAAACGTTCTCTTTGCTCTGATGTAAGCAGGTGCATTGATGTGTAACTTGCGGTTGCAAATTTATCGAATTCGCAAAACCCGACACATTCATGCCCCGCTAATTCCATGCCTCTGCGGAACCCTCCGATTCCGGCAAAAAAATCAATAAACTTCATTTTCTCTCCTCTTAAATATGCTCATGTGGTTCGACCGGTTCCCAGTGTTTTTCAGCTTCCTGCTCAACCAATCGGTTATACCGCTCCACAAATTCGTCCTCGCTTATTTCACCCTGCATAAATTTTTCTGATATGCTCACGTAGGTGTTTATTGGTATCCTTTTCAGTCGGTTACACCGCTTTGTAAACTCCTCATCACTTATTTCATCTTTTATGTATCGCTGCGATAAACCCATATATGTATCCGGTTCGATTGTATTATCGCTCATCTATACCTCCAATCTAATTTCTGACCACACCAAGAACAATATTGAATACTTTGAATCTCCACTTCGTTTGGTGTGTTTGTTAAGCCATGACTCATGGGCTACTCCATTAATCTGATAACAGGATCCGACTTTCTTAAATTCCAATTTTCTGGAACTCTCCCTGTTATGCAGCAAGCGCCATCTCCTTTCCCTAATGGACACTTCTCACAGCATTCAACGTCTGCATTACCATTATAACTTCCACATACTTCTTTTATCATCCTAAGTGCTTCATAAATTTTCTGATAATCCATTTTTACCTCTCCAATCCTTCGTCAATATCACTCCAGTCAAATTTGCAGCCACATTCACCGCAGTATTTATTTCTGCTTTCTGCACCCCCCCTTATTCTTCCGCACGCTTTCGTCCACTTCCTCACAAATCTCTTTTCTGCCAAGTCGCTTGGGAAAACTTTGTTTTTTGTTTTTGTATTTTATCAAAATCTTTATCTTTCAGTCCGTATGGCATTTTTACCCCCTCCTCTTCGTTCTGGATAAGCATAATTTCTTTGTTTCCCCCTTTTCCCCTTCTTTCCGTGCCCCGACACGTAGGGGCACGATTAAAAGATTATACTGAGATTACACAAACGAGGCAGAACCAATTCGCCCAGCCCGCGGTGCTAGAGCTGACTCTCCCGGACGGGGCCACGTACCAGGTGCTGTACCCATTGCCTCGGGCCGCACTACGCGTCCAGTACCAGTTCGTTTCCCCTTTGGGAGTAATTTTTACTCTTTTCTTTTCGTTCTCAAAAAATGCATATTCACCTTCCACTTCTTCGACAGACGGCAAAAAAAACGTATCTACAGTTTTTTTCCCTATTGTTCCATTATCTTTATATACTTTGCAGAGTAATTCACGAAATTCCGGTTCAAATCTGTTAATAAATTCCTCACTGTTAATATATTTTCTGATGTCCGAAGTTTCCCATTCATTTCCTCCATTTTCGCTAAATGGCATCGGACCAAAAATAAGGTCCCGAACCGCAAGTGTCACGCTGTGCTTTTTATTTGCATCTGCAAGTTTTTCCTTGTCGTAGTCTAAGACATCAAAAGTCACCGCTCCGAAGTCTTCTACCTGGACTTCCATAGATGCATTCTCACCAAAAAATTCTCTGGCTTCTCCATTCTCAATATAATGCTTGAGATTCTCCCATGTGCTAATGCATTCTATTTCTGCCTTTCTTTTAAATTCTTTTGCCATATTTCTTTCCTTTCTCCTCCGGAATAAATCCGGAGGAATCAATGGCATATAGCTCCTCATGGAACCGTTAACGCGTTACTGTAATGTGTATCTATCCTTAACCCCGGAGGGTGTCCAGCTTTAATATCTCACCCAGTCAAACGGCAATTTATTTACTAGCAGGCAAGCCGCGCCTTTCTTTCCTACCGCAAAAAGGCAATTTCGGCAATATTTATGCTCGTTGCAGTACTTATTGAGTATTTCCGCCGCTTTTCTTGCTTCTGAGTCTCCTGTTTTTTTCATTACTCCACCTCTTTAATTGTGATGCCGTATCGCTCAAGCATCAACTTTCTCTTGATGATATATTCCGGATTTTTTCTTGTACGTGGGGATTTAACATCCTCGACAATAATCTTGCCTTCTTTGTCTGTGTAGCGGAAATCTGCTGTATATGATACAGGGCGTTCTGTAGTGCCGTCTTCTCGCTTTTGACTGCCTACAAGGATATATTTCGGTTGCCTTTCTAATCCTGCGATTTCTCCTGCCTCCTGCAACGCTACAAGTTCTAAATAGCGATGCATTTCTTTTTTGCTGTCAAACTTCCCATCTTTCGTAAAAATCTTTTTATTTCTAAATTTGTTCACAGGTAATTCCTCCCAAATGTTTTGATAAATTCTTCCCTCGTTCCGTTGTTCTCTTCCCAGTACTTCTGCGCCAGCTCTTTGAGATACCTGTCTAGCGGTCCGTTTGGGTTGCGATGCACTGCCTCGCCGCCGTTGGTATGATGATTCAAACACAAATAAACTGTAAAACCATACTTTTCGGCTTGTTTTCTGTTGCTACTGCCATATAGGACATGATGTCTGTGCAGATTTCTAGTCGTTTTGCAGAAAAAACACTCTTTTTTAGTTTGTAGTACGCTATTCATTGCCAGAATCCTCGCTTGCAAAATGATTTTCCATTAAATCAGCAATCATTAAGTATTCCTTTGCTATTTTTTCACTTCGTGTTTCCTTTACCTGTTTTTTAAATTCTTCTAAATCTCCATGAAAGCATCCGCAATTAACCATTATTTTTTTATTTTTGCCCCTGTAAAAAGTTGTGCAGCGGAATTCTGTTCCGAAGCCCTGTATTAGTGTATAATCTGCATTGCCGGAAATCCTTGCATCGCCGGAAACCTCTGCATCGCCGGAAACCTCTGCATTGCCGGAAACCTCTGCATCGCCGGAAACCCATGCATCGCCGGAAACCTCTGCATCGCCGGAAACCTCTGCATTGCCGGAAATCCTTGCGTTGCCGGAAATCCTTGCGTTGCCGGAAATCCTTGCGT
>OGHV01000403.1_pt1 | contig 31473 bp, 23 predicted proteins | sample 1571551 | NCBI WGS metagenome assembly OGHV01 (sample SAMEA2581960, study PRJEB24529) | metagenome | biome: Human gut stool | place: China | collected 2011 | reverse complement strand
CCTCGTGCGAATAGAGCCCGCGGCGCACGCCCGTCATCAGGATGAACCAGAGCCCCGCGCCCCCGGCCGCTTCGGGCGTGAAGGCCGAGCGCATGATGAGGGCGAGGACCTCGGGAATGCGGTCCACATAAATCAACGTCACCGCGAAGGCGAGGAAGAGGTAGAGCGCCAGCATGAAGGGGACCAACTTCGTCGCGAACTTGGCGAGGCGCTTCGCGCCCGCCCACGCGACCCAGGCCGCATAGGCCGCAAGGAGCACGCCGCCCACCGTACGGGGAACGTCGGCGGTCGTCGCAAGCGAGATCGCCATCGTGTTCCCGAGGACGGAGTTGAAGATCAAACCGTCCGCCAAGGCGAGAAGCACCGCAAAGAGCGCGGCCCAGAAGGCGCTCCCCAGGCCGTAGCGGATCGTGGCGGCCGTGCCGCCCTGGTAGCCCTTCCCGTCGGGACTCTTCCGCTTGTAGAGCTGCGCCAATACGCTCTCCGCGAAACCGGACGAGGCGCCGATCACCGCCGTCACCCACATCCAGAAGACGGCGCCGGGGCCGCCCGTCGTCACGGCGAGCGCGATCCCGGCGATGTTGCCGACGCCGACGCGCGCACCGGTCGAGACGCAGAAGGCTTCAAAGGGCGTCAAGCCGCCGGACGTCTCCGCCTCGTGGGTGCGCTGCCGAAGGATCCGGCCCAACGCAGGGAGCATCGTCACCTGCACGGCGCGCGTCCTCACCGTGAACCAGAGGCCGGCCCCCACCAGGAGCGCCGGGAGGAGGTAGTCCCAGAGCGTGTCGTTCACGCGGGTGACGACGGAGAGGAGAAGGTTTTGGAAGGCGGCGAAGTCGGGCATGGGAAAGGGTTTCTGAGGGCTTGGGGTTGGATGAGTTGACGGGCGGAAGGCGCCTCTTGGGGATGCATCTCACGAAACTGCCGGACGCTCCGTCGAAGGAGCACCCGGCAGATGATTGGATTTCGGATGTCGGGGAGGCGCTCAGCCTTCGCCCCAGCGGGCCTTCGCCTTGTCGTCGCTCTCGCGGGCGTCGACCCAGCGTTCGCCCTCGGGCGTCGCTTCCTTCTTCCAGAAGGGCGCTTCGGTCTTCAACCAATCCATGATGAATTCGCACGCCGCGAAGGCTTCGCCGCGGTGCTCCGCGGCGACCCCGACGAAGACGATCGGGTCGCTCACGTCCAGGGGGCCGACGCGGTGGATCACCGTGACGGCGCCCAACGTCCAACGCGCGCGGGCGCGCTTCACGATCCCGGCCAGGGCCTTTTCGGTCATCGCGGGGTAGTGCTCGAGCGTCAGCTTCGCGACGGCGTCGCCGTCGTTTCTGTTCCTCACGACTCCGACGAAGGTGGCGACGCCGCCCACCGAAGGATCCCCGGCGTAGAGGGCGGCCGTTTCCGCGCCGGCGTCGAAGGGCGCTTCGCCCACGCGGATCGTCGTGCGTTCCAGCATGGATCAGCCTCCGGTGACGGGCGGGAAGAAGGCGACTTCGTCGCCGTCCTTCACGGGTTCGTCGTCGTCCGCCATCTCCTGGTTGACGGCGCCGCGGATGCGCTTGAGGTTGGCGAAGGCCGAGGCCCAGGGTTCGCCGCGGGCGACGAGCGCCTCACGGACGGCGCCGAGCGTGGTGCCCCCTTCGGGGCATTCGACCTGGTCTTCCGCGTGACCGATCGCATCACGCAGGACCGCAAAGTAAAGAACGCGGATCATAGGGTGGATTTCTTTCTGTTTGTCAGGGTTGATGAATGGCTGCGGATCTTCAGGCGAAGAACTCGCAGAAGGGGTAGTAGCGGACGAGGTCGCCGCGCTTCACGGACGCCCCGCCCGGGATGTCGGCCAAGCCGTCCGCCCACGCGCAGGAGCTCAGCACCTGGCTGTTCTGCGTCGGGTAGAGGTCGAGCCCGCCCGCGTCGTTCCTGCGCACGCGCAGGAATTCTTCGCGGCTCCCCGCCTTCCAGTCAAAGTCGGCGCGGATTTCAAGGGCCTTCAAGTCGACGTTCGTGAGCCCCATGCGGCGCAGGAGGAACGGGCGCGCCATCATGAGGAAGACGACGAAGCCGGAAACCGGATTCCCGGGGAGCCCGATGAAGGGCACGCCGCAGACTTCGCCGTAGGCCAAAGGCTTGCCGGGCTTCAGATTCACGCGCCAGAGATCGAGCTTCCCCAAACGCTCCACCGCGGGCTTGATGTGGTCTTCTTCGCCCACGCTCATGCCGCCCGTCGAGAGGATCACGTCGGCGGCGTCCGCGGCCTTTTCAAAGGCACGCACCGTCGCGTCGAGGCTGTCGGGGATGCTCCCCAGGTCGATCACCTCGCAGCCCAGCATCATGAGGAGGCTCCGCATGGTGAAGCGGTTCGAGTTGTAGATGCCGCCCGGAGGAAGGGGCTCGCCCGGCTGCACGAGTTCGTCGCCGGAGAAGAAGATCCCTACGCGGATGCGGCGGCGCACCGTCACGTAGGCGCGGCCGATCGAGGCGAGCATGCCGATGGCGCCCGGCGTCAGGCGCGCGCCGGCTTCCAAAACCGTGCTCCCCGCCTCGACGTCCGAACCCTTGCGGCGCACCCAGGCGCCGGGTTTGACGGGCTTCGTGAAGAGGACGCCGTCCTCGTTCACCTCGACGTCTTCCTGCGGGACGACGGCGTCCGCACCCTCGGGGAGCGGCGCCCCCGTGAAGATGCGCGCGACCGTGCCGCGTTCGAGCTTCGTGCCGACGCTCCCCGCGGTGATGCGCTCCGAGACGGCGAGGCGCACGGGCCCCAGCTTCCCGTCGGCCAAATCCACCGTATGCACGGCGTAGCCGTCCATTTGGGAGTTGTCCCAACCCGGCACCGAAATCGGGCTCACGACGTCGTGCGCGAGCACGCGGTTCGTCGAATAAAGGAGCGGGATGGTTTCGGTGTCCTCGATCGGCTTGGCGGCCAGGAGAAGTCGTTCAAGAGCTTCGGCGTAGGAGATCATGGCGAATGCGTTCGGAAAAAGGCGCACGGCGTGAAATGCCCTGCGCCTCTTGGGTCTTGAAAGGTTGTTCGGACGGATTTTAAGACGCGCCGCGGCGCAGGTCGAGAATGAACCGCGCGACCGCGCCCGGGTCGTCGATGGGAAGAAGCGGGAGGCCGGGTGCGGCGAGTTCCGGCGCGTCCGACGCCACGGCGACGACGTCGTCGTGCAAGGGCGTCAGCGCGGAAGCGTCGCCGCCGCGTTCGATCCAACTCTCCGTGCGGCGCACCTCGATCTTCGGATAGTCCCCCTCGTGCTTGAAGCCTTCGACGACGATCACGTCGTTCTCGGGCGAAAAGCGCGCGAGGAGCGATTCGATCGGCGCGCGGCCCGCGGGGGTCTCCGTGAGCATCGCCCAACGCCCGTCGGTGCGGACGATCACTTCGCCCGCACCGGACTCGCGGTAGCGCCAGCTGTCTTTCCCGGGGCGGTCCATGTCGAAGCCGTGGTGCGCGTCCTTCAAGGCCGCGCACCTGAGGCCCGACCGGACCAACGCCGCCGTGACGCGCACGGCGAGCGTCGTCTTCCCCGCGCCCGACCAACCGATGAAGCCGATCACGAAGGGTCGGCGCATCAGAGCTTCGCCCCTTCGGCTTGCACGAGCTGACGGACGGCCGCGGCGTCGTCGGCGACCGGATGCGCGTTGATCGGCTGCTGCGAGAGCACGCCTTCAAAGCCTTCCGGCACCGGCACGTCGAGACCCGTCGCCTGACGGATGATCTTCGGGAACTTCACCGCGTGGACCGTTTCCAAGCAGATCGTCGGCACCCCCACCGGGTGGAGGTAGATCCCGCTGTAGAGCGTGTCGGCGGTGTGCGGGTCGACCAACGTGTCGTACTCGAGATTCATGGTCTCGATGATTTCGAGACGGTTCGCGTGGTTCGACGTCCCGGAGGAAATCCGGGTGCGGCGCACGAGCGCGAACTCTTCGGGCGTCAGCGTCAGGGAGCCCTTCTCTTCGAGGTCCGCCATCAGTTCCTTCACGCGGGAGGCGTTCCGGTTGAGGATCTCAAAGAGGAAGCGCTCGAAATTCGCGGCGCGCGAGATGTCGGTCGAGGGCGAGGACGTCGCGATCGTCTCTTCGGACTTGCGGGGCGCGTAGGTGCCGGTGCGCAGGAACGCGTCCAGCGCGTCGTTTTCGTTGGTCGAGACGATGAGGCGCAGGATCGGCAGACCCATGCGCTGCGCGATGAGGCCGGCGAAGGCGTTCCCGAAATTCCCCGCGGGAACCGCGAAGACGACGTCGTCGCCCACCTGCTCGACCGCGCGCAGATACGCCCAGAAGTAGTAGACGATCTGCACCGCGATGCGCGAGAAGAGCGTGGCGTTCGAGGCGCCCAGGTTGTTCGCCTCCGCGAAGGCCTTGTCTTTGAGCATCGCCGAGACCATGTCCTGGCAGTGGTCGAACGTGCCGTCGACGACGAGGTTCGTGACGTTCTTCGCCTTGATGCCGTAGAGTTGCGCCCCCTGGAAGCGGCTCATGCGGTCCTTGGGCGAGAGGAGCACGATGCGGACGTTCTTCTGTTTCGCAAAGGCCGCGGCGCAGGACGCGCCCATGTCGCCCGTGGTGGCGCCCACCAAGAGGAGCTTCTCGGGCAGATTCCCGAGACGGCGCTCCCAGATCTTCGCGAGGAACGGGAACGAGAGGTCGTCGAACGAGAGCGTCGGCCCGTTGCAGAGTTCCAGGAGACCCACCCCATCGTGGAGCCACGTCACGGGCGCCACTTCGGTGGTCGAAATGCGGTCGCGGCCGTTCGGGTAGAACTGCGGCTGGAAGACGTCGCGGCAGAGCGTCCAGAGTTCGCGGCGTTCGAGCTCGGGCCAGAAGAGGTGCATCACCTCGAAGGCGAGCGACGCGTAGTCGAGGCTCTTCCACGAGGCGATCGTTTCGAGCGGGAGTTTCGGATAGGCTTCGGGCACGTAGAGGCCGCCGTCTTCGGCAAAGCCTTCGAAGATCAAGTCGCCGAAGGTCTTGTCGGTGCGGAGGCCGCGCGTCGAGATGTACTGCATGTGGCATCTCCCTAAATCTTGATTCCTTGAAGGTCTCCGCGGCCGGTCCGCACGCTTCCGGAAGCCGAAGCGGAGGGCGGAGACGCACTTTTCACTCATCCTACTCGAATTTCCGTCCTTTTCACGCGGGGTCTCCCGCATGCCGCGCGTATTCCGACGAAAGGCGTAGATCCTTCGTCCATTCCGGCCTTCCGTCAACAAGCCGTTCTGACGGCACGATCCACCCCGAGAGGTGAGTTCAGCCTCTTCGTTAGAATGCTTTGCAGGTCTTCCTGGAAGACCACCATTCACCACGAATTCGAGAACGACCATGCCCCTTCCTCCTCTGCCTGAAGACATGGGGGCGGTGCTCGCCGACTACGGCGAACCCGCCAAACCCACGCGCCGATCCCGCGCCGCCCGTACGGCGCCCACGTCCGCGACCGCAGCGACCGCTGATGCGAAGGCCGGGGGCACGGCGCCCGAAGCCGAAACGGCCGCCGCCGCGAAGCCCGCCGCCAAGGCGAAGACGAAGCGCATGACGACCGCGGACTCGGCCCTCGTGAAGGCGCCCGCCAAGGCACCCGCCAAGACGAAGGCACCCGCGAAGAACGTTGCCCAAAAGCAGGCCGGGAAGGTTGAGGAAAAGCCCGCCGCCAAACCTGAAGAGAAACCGGACGCGAAGCCGGCTGCGAAGGCCGCGAAGCCCGCAAAGGCCGCCGAGCCCAAGACCGAGGTCAAGGTTGAGGCGAAGGCCGAAGCCAAGCCCGTCAAGAAGCCCGCCGCGAAGAAGGGCCCGATGGCGGCCGCCGACGCCGCGCAGGTACTCGCGCCGCAGAAGCTCCCTTCGACGGACCCGCAGACGCGAAGCGCCGCGGGCCGCCGGGGCCGCATCGTGACGCCCGAGGACAAGCCGAAGCTCTTCGTCTTGGACACCAACGTCCTCATGCACGATCCGCTCTCGCTCTTCCGCTTCGCCGAACACGACGTCTTCCTGCCGATGACGACTTTGGAAGAGCTCGACAACCACAAGAAGGGCCTCACCGACGTGGCGCGGAACGCCCGCACGGTCTCGCGAACGCTCGACAACCTGATTGAACTGAACGGCGGCGACATCCTGAAGGGCGTCCCCTTGAACCTCCTCGGGAACATCGAAGCGGGCGGGCGCCTCTTCTTCGAGACGACGCCGATGGCGAAGCCCCTTCCCGGGCTCCCCGGCATCAAGGGCGACAACTCGATCCTAGCCACCGTCGGAGGTGCCATGGAAGCCTTCTCCGGGCACGCGGTCGTGCTCGTGAGCAAAGACATCAACATGCGCATCAAGGCGACCACGCTGGGGATCCCCGCCGAGGACTACTTCAACGACAAGATCCTCGACGACACCGACATGGTGTACACGGGCCGCTCGGAACTCCCCGCCTCCTTCTGGGACGAGGTGAAGGGTCGGCTCGAGTGCTGGAACGACGGCGGCGCCACCTGCTACGCGTTCGAGACGGACGAGCCCTCGAAGTGGAACGTCAACGAGTGCGTCACGATCGAAGGGGACGACGCCTTCGCCGCGATCGTCACCGCGATCGAAGGCCGAACGGTGAAGCTGCGCCTCTTGAAAGACTTCCGCTCGAAGCACAAGGTCTGGGGCATCCAGGCGCGAAACGCCGAGCAGAACATGGCCCTCAACCTCCTCATGGACCCCGAGATCGACTTCGTGACGCTCCTCGGGCAGGCCGGCACCGGGAAGACGCTCCTGACGCTCGCGGCCGCCTTGGCGCAGACGATCGACCAGCGGCGCTTCTCTGAGATCATCGTCACGCGCGCCACGGTGAGCGTGGGCGAAGACATCGGGTACCTCCCCGGCACGGAAGAAGAGAAGATGGCGCCTTGGATGGGGGCTCTGGAAGACAACCTCGAGGTCCTCCACAAGTCGGACGGCTCCGGCGACTGGGGCCGCCAGGCCGCGATGGACCTCATCCGCAACCGCATCCGCATCAAGTCGATGAGCTTCATGCGCGGGCGCACGTTCCTCCAAAAGTTCGTCATCATCGACGAAGCGCAGAACCTCTCGCCCAAGCAGATGAAGACCCTCATCACCCGCGCGGGTCCGGGGACGAAGATCGTCTGCCTCGGGAACATCGCCCAGATCGATACGCCCTACCTCACGGAAGGGAGCTCGGGCCTCACCTACGTCGTCGAGCGCTTCGCCGGGTGGCCGCACGCCGCCACGATCACGCTCGCCCGAGGGGAGCGCTCGCGTCTGGCGGAATTCGCCGCGGAAGCGCTCTGAGCGCCGAGCCGCAGGATCGGCAGCCCTTCACGGAAAAGCCCGCGCAGCCTTCTCGGCCCGCGGGCTTTTTCCTTCTTTCGGCCTGAAGCGAAGCCGGACTTCCTCCTGATGTGATCACCCCGATGTGCGCACACGCTTGAATGTACTCACATGTGCGCGCCCGATCGGATCTCCGAGACGGTCGTCAGACGTCCTTCGCCCCCGCGCAGGCCTCCCGGATACGGTCGGCGAGACCCGACAAGCGCCGGGTCGGCTCCGACACGCTTCGCGCGAGCGCCTCTTCGCTTCCGAACACCGTCACCCCGGCCTTCGTGCGGGTGATGCCGGTGTAGAGGAGCTCGCGGGTCGAGAGCGCCGAATCGGGCTTGGCGGGAAGGAGCACCGCCACGCGGGCGAACTCCGACCCCTGCGACTGGTGGATCGTCATCGCGAACGCGGTGTCGTGCTCAGGCAAAAGCGCCGAGGGGACGCGCACGCCTTCACCCTCCGCCCGTCCGAAGTACGTCACGAACCGCGGCGGCGCGTCGGGGTCGGCGACGCCGTTCGTCCCCAAAGGAAGTTCGATCCCCACGTCCCCGTTGAAGACCCCGAGGACGTCGTCGTTCTTCCTCACGATCACGGCGCGGCCCGCATAGTGCGTGAGCGGGAAGCGCTCGTCCAACGCGCCCTTTTGGCGCAGGAGCGCCGTCACGCGCCCCTCCGCCCAGCGGTTCAAGGCGGCGACGCTCGATTCGCCCTCGCGCTGTGCGGCGAGCGGCCGAAAGCTCTCCAAAGCGCGCCAAAGGGCGCCAACGAGCTTCTCTTCCTCCGCGGCGAGCTTCCCGTCCGCGTAGGTCCCGCGGGATTTGCGCACCGCGGTGCGGTGCTTCTGCCAGAAGTCCGTGCAGTCGGCGAGCGCTTCAAGGTAGGGCTCCATCGAGGCGTCCAACCACATGCGCACGCTCTCCGACAATCCCGTCTGCGGGTCCGGCGCGTCGTCGTGCCAGGCGACCTGGTAGCGCCGGGCGCTCGTGGGGGCCTCCGTTCCGAAGAGCGACCGGATGAGGCCGGGGGCGTCGGCTTCAGTTGAGGTGAGGAGCGTCTTCACGGCGGACACCGCCGCGTCGCCCTCGATCCCCATTTGGTTCACGACCGAAGCCAACGCCCACACGATCGAGCCCCGCTCGAAGCGGCGGCTTTCCTTCAAGACCGCGGTGTTGGCGGCCAAGGCGCCCTCTTCTTCCGTCAAGTCCGCGAAGACCGAGCCCGGCCCCACGGCGGCCAGCTGGTGCTTGTCGCCCAAAAGAATCAGACGGGTCTCGGGCGAGAGCGCGGAGAGGAGCCGCGCCGCCAGGTGAATGTCGATCATCGAGGCTTCGTCGACCACCAAGAGGTCCAACGCCATCGGGTTCCCCGGCCCCGGCATCTCGCCCGTGGGCGTGCGGGTGACGAGCCACTTGTGGATCGTCTTCGCCTCCATCGTCGCGGGCGACGTGCCGGCGTCCAGCGCACGCATGGCGGTGAGGAGCGCCGCCAAAGGCTGGCGCGAAAGGCTCTCCCGGATCGACTGCAGCATGCGGCTCGCGGCCTTCCCCGTCGGGGCCGCCAGGCCGATCCGGAGGTCGGGCTTCATGGCGAGCAAGCCTTCGAGCATCATCACGACGCTCGTCGTCTTCCCGGTCCCCGGGCCGCCGCTCACGATGAGAAGGCGCTGCTCCAGCGCCCCGCGCACGGCCGCGGACTGGGCTTCGTCGGTGCCGAGCGCCTCACACATCTTCCCGACCAACGTCAGGGCTTCGGGCGTGGGCGCGGCCTCTCCCGTGAGGCTCTTCGCACGCGCGGCGAGGCTTTCGGCCAAACGCCGCTCTTCGTCGAAGAAGCGCGCGGCGTAGAGACGCCCGGCGGCGTCCAACGCCCAAGGCGCGGGGCTCCCCGGGTCGCCGATGAGGCCGAGCTCACGAAGGATGCCGAGGCCCTTGGCGGCCTGCGGTTCACGCGCCTCGACGTCCGCCCACGGGATGCAGACGCTCCCCTGGGTGTCGGGGTCGGACGTGACCGCCGCGACGGCGCGGATCGTCCTTTGGGCGGCCTCCGCGTCGGCCGGGATGAGGGTGCCCTTGAGTTCGGCGTCGCGGCATGCCGCGCGCAGGAGCCCCGAGAGGAGCGCGAACGAGGCGGGGTTTTGGATTTCGGTCGTCATCAGAGAGTCTCCTCGCTCGGGCGCTCACGCGCCAGTTCTTCTTCGGCGGCGCAGACGTCCGCTTCGTTCCAGCCCGCTTGGAGCAGCTTGTCGAGCGTCCTCACGACGGCGGGCGGCACCCGGTCGACGATGACGCCGGTGCGGCGTCCCTCAACCAAAGGCGTGTCGTCCAGCCCGCGGATGAAGACGTACGCGGCGCCGGCGATCATCTCCTCGCGAAAGGCGTCACCCAGACGCGCCGCGAGGAAGCGCCGGAGCGCGACGAGGTAGAGCAGGTACTGGAGCCGGTAGTGGTGTTCGCGAAGCGCGATCGCGAGCGCCCGTTGGTCATAGTCGGCGGCGTTGGGACCCAGCGCGTTGCTCTTCCAGTCGAGCACCCAAAAGCGTCCGTCGGGCGCACGCACGGCCAAGTCGATCGAGCCCGTGAGGAACCCGGCCAAGGTTCGGGGTTCAATGCCGTCGACCGCATAGTCGCGGCCGCAGGCGGCGCCCAGGCGCTGCAGCGCCCGCGCCAAGTCGTCCGCGCTCACCGACGGGTGGATGGTGAGGAGAAAGTCCATTTCCGCCGCGCGGTCGCCTTCGGGGATGTCGGCGAGCCGCAGCCCCGGGAGGAGTTCCGTCGAGAGGACGGACTTCAGCATCCCGGCGCCGGCGAGTTCGTTCAGGCGCGCCGCATCGCCGCGCTCGGGGAGCGTCACGTCGAAGATTTCCCGGCAGAGCGCGATGCGGGCCTCCTGAGCCGCATCGCCCTCGCCCGCCATCAGCGCGTAGTCCGCACGCTCCATCACGCGGTGAAGCGCGTCCCCGTAGCGGGGACCGCGCCCGAAGGTGAGGATCGTCCCGTCGGGCGGGTTGGACGCCGGCCGGGGCTTTGACGGGAGGTCCCCGTCTTCGATCGTGCGCGCCAACGCCGTGTAGGAGCTCGTCGCCCAGCGGGCGCGCACGTCCGCGGCCGGGTCGACCGAGAGCGTGAGCGTATCGGGCGAGGCTTCGAGCGGGCTCGCCGGCACGTGGGCCTCGTCCATCAGGTTCTTCACCCGCACGCCCGGAATCGAGGCGAGGCGCCTGTCGATGTCCGTGCGCTCCTTCTCGGTCCAATTCCCGGGGAGCTCACCCAAAAGCGCCAGATGGTAGACGTTCGAGGCCGTGGTGCTGATCCACTCATCCGGATTCTTCGCGCTCTTGCGGGACTGCGGGATGAGAAGAACGAGCTTCGACGAGGCGCGCGTCATCGCGACGTAGGCCAAGCGCACGAGCTCTTCACGCTCCTCCTGCTTGAGGGCCTCATCGGTCGAAACCGCCCCGGCGTGGATGTCGAGCACCGTACGGCCGCCGCGGCGCACGCGCCAGACCGCGCACTTGCTCTTCGAACTCGGGGTCATCCCCTCGCCTTGCGGAAGGTAAACGATCGGGTACTCGAGCCCCTTGCTGGAGTGAATGGTGATGACGGAGACGACGTTGTCTTCGCTCTCCAAGCGCAGCGTCCGCTCGTCACCCCCGGAGCGCCCGCGCGCCGCTTCGAACCAGGCGCAGAGCGACGAGGGCGTCCGGTGCGTGCGCGACGCCGCGTGGATCAATTCGGTCAGGTGGTCGTAGTTCGTGAGGGTGCGCTCGCCCAGGGCCGTCGGGAGAATCCGGCGCACGGTGTCGCGTGCGCGCATGATCTCGCGGATCACGGCCGCGGCGCCGCCGCGGGCCCAGAGCTTCAGGGCGTCCTCAAGAAGCGTGCGCGCCTCGACGCGGCGGGCTTCGTCCGCGGCGTCGATGGTGGAGAGCGTCTCGCCGAAAATCCGGGTCGCACGCGCGCCGTTCACGTCGTTCACGTTGTCGGGGCGCCGGAGCGCCCGCAGGAGTATCTCCATCTCCAGCGCTTCGGGCGTATCCATCACGTCGTCGACCTGCTTGATGCGGCTTCGCACGCCCAAGCGCGTCAGCGCCTCCATCGTCTCGAGGGCGACGTCGCGCTTCCTCACGAGGATCGCGACGTCGCGTGCTTCGACGGGGCGCATGCGCACGGTGCGGCCGTTCACCTCCACGTCGCGCGTTCCCGGCACTTCGGGCTTTTCGGTCGCCGGGACGAAGACCTTCCCTTCGCGGGCGTCGGTGAGAAGCCGCGCGATGTGGCGCGCGACCGCTTCGCCGCCGTCGTTCTTCCGGTCCGCGGCGACGCCGTAGGGGACGGGCGAATTCCAAACCTCGAAGGGGTCTTCTTCGAAGGCGACGCCCGCGTCGGTGAAGCGCACCAACCCCGGGCGCTTCGAGCCCGCGTCGACGGGCGCGTAGGCGAGCTCCCGGCGCAGGAACGCGCCCTCGCCCGTCACTGTTCCGAAGAAGCCGTTCACGGCCTCGACGAGCCCCTTCGACGAGCGGAAGTTGCGCCCCAAGCGGCGGCGCCCGCCGATTTGGTCGATGAGGTCGCGGGCTTCCAAGTAGGTGTTCAAGTCCGCGCCGCGGAAGTGGTAGATCGCCTGCTTCGGGTCCCCCACGAAGAAGAGCGCGCGCTCGGACTTCTCACGCTCCGAGAGCCCCTCGATGAAGAGTCGGCGCATGATGTCGAACTGCACCGGGTCGGTGTCTTGAAATTCGTCGATGAGGACCCCGGTGAAGGCGCGCCGGAGCGACCGCGCGAAGGGACCCGGGCGACCGTCGGGACTCTCGTCCCTCAACGTGCGCCAGAGATCGGTCAGGAGGTCGTCGAAACTGAAGATCCGGCGCTTGTGCTTCGCCTCGCGCACGGCTTCGGGCGCCCGCTCGATGAATTCGAGGATCGAGTTCCGAAGCGAGGGCGTGAGGTCCTGGTCCACAAGCTCACGGCGCACGAGCGCTTCGGGGAGCTTGACGCAGTTTTCGAGAATCTCCAACCAGGGGATCGCCATCAGCTCTTTGCGCTTCTCGGCATCGCGCTCGGCGTCAAGTTTCCTCCTCAGGAAGTCTTCGACGACCTGATCGAGCACGTCCGCAATCGCGTCGTCGTCGCCCTTTTCGAACCCGAAGGGCGCCCCCGCGCTGAAGGCGCGGTTCGAGAGCATCTTCTGGCAGAAGGCGTGAATCGTGTGGATCGCCGCGTCGTCAAAGCGCGTGAGGGACGCGCGGATGCGCCGGAGCGCCTCCTCGTCGGTGAGACCCCACGCGCGCCAGAGCGCGATCTGCTCGGTGACGATGGGCTCCACTGCGGGCTCCAACGTCAACGTCGCCGGATCGGCCGGTGCGCCCTCGTCCGCCGCACGGTGGATGAGGGCTTCAAGCGCCCGGTACGCGTCCGTCATGTGTTCGCGGATGCGCATAGCGAGTTCCGCCGTCGCGTCCTTCGTGAACGTGACGACGAGGAGCTGGTCGATGCGCATGTTGCGCTCGACGACGAGGCGCAGCACCAGGTGCTTGATCGAATAGGTCTTCCCCGTGCCGGCGGAGGCTTCGAGGAGCGTCGGCGTGCAGAGCGGCGCCGTCTTCACGTCGAAGTTCATGGGATCGAGGTCGGGTGTCGCGGGCGCCACCCGAACGCCTTCGGCCTGCGCTTCGAGCGAGGTGTCGCTTGCCAGCTCGGGTGCGGGCTTCCCCACCGCGTTGGGCGTGGCGGGAACGACCTTGGCGGCGGGCGCCGCGGAAGCCGCCGCAGGCGCGGGCTCAGCGGCCGACGCGGGCACTTCCGCCAACCCGAAATCTTCCGGAGGCACGTCGCCGAAGGCTTCCGGGAACGCCTCCGCCTCGAAGACAAATTCGGCGTCCGGGAATCCGGCTGCGGCCAAGTCGTCCTCAGGGAAGTCGACGGCGCCCATATCAGCCTCAGCCGAAAGCGACGCCCAATCGTCGTCGCGCACGGGGAGATCCGCGTTCATGTTCTTCTTCGTCATCTCACTTGTCTCCCTCGGCCGTCTGTTCTTCTTCATCCTCCACGGCTTCGCCCAACAGCTTCGCCGTGATCCGGCGCCACGCATGCGCACCGGCCTTGGGGTTTTGATCGGGGTTCTTCAAGAGCGTCCCCAGGAATTCGATCCACGCCCCACGAAGGGCGACGCCGCGGTTGAGGTCCGCATTCCCCGTCCAAAGGACGCGGTCCGTGTCGTTGCCCTTCACCTTGGGGAGTTCCTTCTCGTCCGTCACGAAGGCCGCATTCCCCAAAACGCGCAGCACCACTTCGGTGACGCCCATGAGGAGTTCCAGAGCGCCCTCGGGTTCACGCCACGAGAAGGTGACCGTCCCGATCTTCCGGTTTTTGCTCTCGCCCATCGGCCCCACAGACACCGTTTCGAGCGGCTCGCCCGAGGCGACCGCCGCGGCGTGCCGGAGCACCTCGTAGGCCGGGCGCCTTTCTGCTTGATCAATGCGGCTCGGCGTCGGGACGACGCGGCGCTTCTTGTCGTGCTCGGGGTGCGTCATGAGGCCCGAGAGGTTGACGCGAAGCGCCACGGGGAGTTCCCCCCGCTCAAGGTCCCGCCACTTGAGGCCGGGAAGGCGCACGTAGGCCGTGCGGGGGTCGGTCTCGTTCCAACCTTCCCTCAGGGCCTTGGTCTTTACGGCGATGTCCTGCGCACCGTTGAAAAAATCCTCCCAATACCACTCGCGCACGCCGACCGAGCCGAAGCGTGTGTCGGCGCTCCAACGCGCCTTGACGGACGCTTCGTCCTCTCCTCCAAGGAGCGCTTCGAGGGCCTCGTCTTCGAAGCCCCATTTGGTGAGGGGTGTGGCTTCCGGCTTCATCCCCGCCACGGCGGTCTCGTCCCCGTCCATGGGAACCTTCACGCCCCAGCACTTGAGGACGGTTTCAGAGGGCTTCCTCCAGTAGTTCACGACGACTTCGAGCGGCACGACCGCCGTCATTTCCCCGTCGACTTCGGAAGGGAGAATCCACCCGGCAGAAGCCGGCACACCCGCATCCGCAAAGGGCGAGGGCTGCGCGCGGTAGCCCGCGGCCTCCGCCTTCCGGACGGCTTCGAGAGCCGTCGCGTCGGTCGCGCGCCAAGGGGCGGCCGCGGCGAAATTCGCTTTGGACGTGGCCGTCAAGGGGATCCGTTGCGTGAGCTGCGCCGCCCCGCGCTCGCGGGTGTCGGCGTCGGGCGCCATGCCGAGGATCCAGCTCCGGAGCTCCTCCGCGACGATCGAAGGCTTCTTCGCGGCCGATCCGGACCCCGTCCCCGCGACGTACGAGACCGCGAAGACTTCGCGCGCGGCGAGGAGAAGGTCCAGGAACACGTTGCGGTTGTCCTGACGGCTGTCGCGGTCGCCCCGGCGGGGAGCCGAAGCCATCAGGTCGAATTCTTCGCGTTTGGTCGACCCGGGGAACGCACAGTCTTCCGACAACCCCACGACGACCACCACCTTGTAGGGGATGCCGCGCATGACGTTCATGCCGGTGATCGTGACGGCGTTCCCGGGCTTCCCGCCCGGGCTCCCCGACCCCAGCTGTTCGTTCAGGGCCGTCGTGAAGAGTTCGAACGACACGTGGTCGGCGTTTTCTGCGCCGTCCCCGCCCGTCCTCAGCGTCGCGCGCTCAATGTCCGCGGCAAGCGCCTCGGTGGTCGCACGGACGTCCGCCCACGCGTCCGCGGGTTCGAAGAACGTTTCGATCGCGTCCTCGACCCAGCGGCGCCAGTGCGCGGGGGGCGCCATCAGCGGCGCGCCCGCGTCGTCGCGGGTGCGCAGACGGAAGTCTTCGAGCGCGGCGCCAAGACGCGCGAGGCGCTCCAGGAGCCCCGCTTCGTCCGCCGTGCCGTGAAAGGACGAGCGTCGGCCGTCGACCGGCACCATCCCCTTCCAGACGGCCTTGTCGCCTTCGGGGCGCATGAGCCCCAGGGCGAGGCGCTCCAGCGCACGCTCCAGCGTCATGTCGGTCGCGGCCGCGGTCGCGAAGGTCTCCCCGTCGGTCGACATCAGGTGCGCGTCGGAGAGCCCGTAGCGGCACCCGGCGTCCCGGAGCCACGCGGAGACGGTGGAGAGCGATTCGGCGTCCAGTGCCCAGCGCTCCGCCACGGGCGGCAGCGACCACCACCCCTCCAATTCGTCCATCTTCGCGCGGCCGGTCATGAGCGCCGCGAGCCCGCGGACGGCTTCCGCGGGAGAGGCTTCCGAGACGCGCGGCGCGCCCGCGATCTTCCAGGCGATGCGCCGTCCTTCGGGGAGACTCCCGAAGACCTGCTCGACCAAAGGCGCGGCCGCCGCGACGTCGGGCGTCACGACCAAAACGTCGTCGGGCGCCAACCCCGGCATCGTGCGGAAAAGGTGGTGGAGCCACTCGGCCAAGGACTCCCACTCGCGCGTGGCGGAGGGCGCCGCGAAGAACTGGACCGAACGGTCGTCGGGCGCGAGCCAGAGGCCCGCTTCGTCGGCTTCGGCGCGCTCGGGCTCGAGCGTCAGGATCGAATCCTGGATGCGGTGAAGGAGCGTCGGGCGGTTGGTTTCGAGGTAGTAGCTCTGCATCTCGGCCTCGGTGCCGACCTCGACCTCCTGCGGGCGCATGCGCGCGATCGCGGCCATCTCGCGGAAGACGTCGTTCCTCACGACGGGCGCCATCGGGGCGCGGCGGTCGAGCTGAACCGGATCCAACGCGTCGCTCTCGAGCTTGAGCGTCCGGAGCGCCTCCTCGGTGTCGTCGTCGGACTTCGACTCCGCCGTGAAGCGCCAGAGGCGGTCGATGTTGGCGCGCACGCTCCGCGCGTTGTCGGCGAGGATCGGGTGCCCGGATTCGCGGTGCGCGTCAACGCCCTCAGGAGCCGCTTCGATCAAACGCCTCGGGAGCAGGTCGAACCAGTATTCGGACGAGGGGTTCAGGAGATAGAACCAGATGTCGCGGCCCGAGTGCGCGTAGGCGCGCAGAAGCGGGAGCATCAAGGGCGGCACGACAAACGGCGTGAAGACGTGCAGCGCGTCGGGCAAGGCGACGACGCGGCCTTCGTCCAACTTCACGCGCTTCTCGCCGCCCGCGCGCGCGAGCTTGACGAGCGTCTCGGGGAAGTTCTCCAGGTACTGCCTCCCCTGCCAGTCTTCCGTTTCGCAAAGCCGCCGCCAAAGGTCGCGCTCCCAGACGTAGTCGGGGTGGGACGCCAACGCATGGTGCTCGATCCCTTCGTCCTCACCCCGCATCCACGCGAGAAGCCAGTCCGTGCGGTAGGAGGCGTACGTGACGAAAAGCGCCGAAATCCGGCGGGAGAGTTCGAAGACCTCGCGTTCGCTCTTACCCTCCAGGTACGCCTTCAGGCGCTCATGCCCGGGCACCTCGCGAAAGCTCCCCGGTCCCGTCGCCGCGAGGATCCCGCGGATCATCCAGTCCGCCTCGTTCCCGCCGATGTTGGCGAGAGGCTCGCGCGAGAAGAACCCCATCCAGGCGGAGAGCGTCGTGAAGTCGTACCCGGCGCAGACGCCCGCGTCCCGCGCGAGGCTCTTCTTCAGGTCCTCGGCGACGGCGGACGACGGCACGACCACGGGTCGGCGCTCGAAGACGGCGCCCCCGCGGCCCGCATCGTTTTCCATGCCGAGGTTGTGCAGAAGCACGGCGCGGAGCGCTTCGTAGACGTTGCTGTAGACGGTGTGGATCATGGCGGCGCAGAAGGAATCGAGTGGTCCGGAAGCGGTCCGGAAAAGTCGTTCCCACAAGTCTAGCGGGGCGGCGCGGGACGCGTTCGGGGTCCCCTGCGGACCCGGACCGGACACCGCGGCGGGCGCCTCCCGGCGCCGCGCCCCGACGCAAAACGGGGGCGCCGCTTGAGGCACCCCCGTCGGGAAAAGTACGGTTTGAGGCGGGCATCCTCAGATGAGGTACGCCCCTATCAGGATCCCCGTCATCGTGAAGGCGAGCGCGATCTTGACCGCGGTCCCCGCCACCATGCCGATCCAGGTGGCCACGCCCACGCGGCCCGCGTGGATGAGGTTCCTCTTCGCCCAGAATTCGCCGATCGCGGCACCCACGAGCGGCATGAAGAGAAGGCCGAAAAGTCCCATGAACATCCCGGCGACGGTGCCGACGACGCTCCCGATCAGCCCAGCCTTCGAGGCCCCCGCGCGCTGCGCGCCCGCGGTCTGCGCTACCGTGTCGACGACCACCCCGATCACGGCGAGGACGACCAAAAGCGCGACCACCCAGCCGCTCACTTCAACGTAGTCGCCGTTCCAGGCGATGAGCCACCCGGCGACCGCGATCATGGGCAGCCCCGGGATCGCCGGGACGATCGTCCCGGCGAAGCCCGCCGCGATGAGGATGATCGCCGACGTCCAGACGACGAGCGACATCCAGTCGATGTTCGAGAGCCATTCCATGTGAGTGGTGTCCTCCGTGTTGGTGGCAGAGACGTCTCGGGCGCCGTTATTCGGCGTCGCCCCAATAGCCTTCGTCGGCGTAGGGCTCAAAGCGCGTGTTCCCGCCGAGGAACGTCATGCGCAGCGTCCCGATCGGGCCGTTACGCTGCTTGGCGATGATCACTTCCGCGAGGTTCTTTTCCGGCGTTTCCGGGTTGTAGACCACGTCGCGGTAGATGAACATGATGATGTCCGCGTCCTGTTCGATGGCGCCCGATTCGCGAAGGTCGGACATCATCGGGCGGCGGTTCGTACGGGAGTCGACCGAGCGGTTCAGCTGCGAGAGACAGATGATCGGCACCTGGAGTTCTCGCGCCAAGGACTTGAGCCCGCGGGAGATTTCCGAGAGTTCCTGCGAGCGGTTGTCGGAGTTGCTGCGCCCCGAGCCCTGCATGAGCTGAATGTAGTCGACCACGACGAGCCCCAAGGGCCCCACTTGGTTCACGAGACGGCGCGTGCGGCTCGCGAGTTCATTGATCGTGAGCGCAGGGGTCTCTTCGATGTAGATCGGCTTGTTCTCGAGCTTGTGCATCGCCGCGGTGAAGCGGTCCCAGTCTTCGTCGTCGAGCATCCCCTTGCGGAGCTTCTGCGCGTCGATCTTCCCCACCGCCGAGATGAGACGCTGGGTCAGCTGGTCCGCACCCATTTCCATCGAGAAGACGGCGACGGGGAGCTCCAGATGGATCCCGACGTGCTCGGCGATGTTGAGCGCCAACGAGGTCTTCCCCATCGAGGGACGGCCCGCGAGGATGATGAGGTCGCCACGCTGCAGGCCCGCCGTCACGTTGTCGAGGTTCTTGTACCCGGTGGAGACGCCGGTGATTTCGGACGAATTCCGGTTGTTGTAGAGGTCGATGATGCGCTCGGACACCTCACGCACCAGGGTCGACATCCCCTGAAAGCCCTTGTTGCCGCGGCCGTTCTGCTCGTTGATGGCGAGGACGTCGCGCTCGGCTTCGTTCAGGATGTCGCGGGTCTCCCGGCCTTCCGGAGAGAGTGCGGTCGTGACGATCTTGTCACCCACCGTGATGAGCTGGCGCAGAACCGCCTTGTCGTGAACGATCTCCGCGTAGCGGCGGATGTTCGCCGCGGAAGGCGTGTTGTTGACGAGTTCGGACAAGTAGGAGAAGCCGCCCGCCTCGTTTTCGAGGCCGGCGTTACGCAGGCTCTCCAGCACCGTCACGATGTCCGCGGGCTGACCCCGCTGGATCATCTTCGCGATGTGCTCGTAGATCAGGCGGTGATCGCGTCGGATGAAGTCGTCCGGGCCGATCGCGTCGACGACGCTGTCGAACGCCGAGTTGTCGACCATGAGCCCGCCCAGGATGGCCTGTTCGCTCGTGATGCTCTGAGGCGGTCGGCGCAGATCGGCGGAAAGATCTTCGGTCATGAGGGCGTTCCCGGTTGAGGTTGGACGGCACCGGAGTGTGCCGGACGGAGGTGTGAGGAGCACATTTTAGACGGTCCGGATGGGCCGGGGCACGGCCTGACGCACATGCTTGCAGACGCAAAACGGCCCCCGAGTTTCCCCAGGGGCCGTCTTGTCGGATTCGATTCGGAAAGCGCGGATTAGGCTTCCGGAACGACCTTGACCGTCACGTCGGCGGTGATGTCGGTCATGAGACCGATCGTGATCACGTAGTCGCCGATCGCCTTGATGGCGCCGAGCGGGGTGCGGACCTGGGACTTCTTGATTTCGAAGCCGAGGGCGTCGACCGCTTCAGCGATGTCGGCGTTGGTGACGGAGCCGAAGAGACGGCCGTCGACGCCGCACTTCGACGAGATGGTGATTTCAGCGCCGTTCAGCTTGGCGGCAACCGCTTCGGCGGCGGCGACGCGTTCGGCCTGGGCCTTTTCGAGCTCGGCGCGGCGAGCTTCGAATTCGGCGATGGCGGCCTTCGTGGCGCGCTTGGCGTGACCCTGGGGGATCAGGAAGTTGCGGCCGTAGCCGTCCTTCACCTTGACGATGTCGCCGAGGTCGCCGAGATGGGTGATCTTTTCGAGCAGGATGACTTGCATTTCAGTTGCTCCTCAGCGATTACTGGTTGTCCGTGTAGGGGAGGAGGGCGAGGAAGCGGGCGCGCTTGATCGCGGTGTCGAGCTGACGCTGGTAGTGCGCCTTCGTACCCGTCAGACGAGCCGGCATGATCTTGCCGTTTTCCTGGATGAAGTCACGCAGCGTGTCGACGTCCTTGTAGTCGATCTGTTCGACGTTTTCGGCCGTGAAGCGGCAGAACTTCTTGCGCTTGAAAAGCGAATTCTGTTGGTTGGCACGGCGAGGCTTGCCCTTACCCTTAGCACCAAAAGCCATGTTGAGCTCCTTAAATGTATTCCGTGATGTGAACGATCAGACGCTGGCTGCGCTGCGAGCGCGGGGCCAGAAAACCCTTCAGGGTGAGATGGGTTCCCAGCGGCACCTTGTGGAGCATTTCGGCGACGGGTCCGAAGGAGACCGTCGGAAAGTCGTACTCCAGGGTGCGGGGTCTTCCCGCCTCCACCAACTCGGCCCGATGATGAAACGTCCCTTCGAAGACGATCAGCCCCGCAGGGGTGTACCGCACTTCTTCTTTGGCCGTCAGCGTGCCGGTGATGGTGATCTGGTTCAAATTGCGCTCCGCGGCGTTCGGGGACTGCTGCCCGGCCGAACGGCGCATTCAGCCGTCGTGATCCTGATTAAGCCTGTTCTTCCTGAGCCGGAGCGGCAGCTTCGGCGGCAGCCTTCTTGGCTTCTTCCTTTTCGACGATCTTCATCATCGGGGAGGGAGCCGTTTCGGCCTTCTTCGTCTTGACCGTGAGGTGACGCAGGATGGCATCGTTGAAACGGAAGCCGTTCTCGATCTCAGCGAGCGTTTCGTGGCCGCATTCGATGTTGAAGAGAACGTAGTGAGCCTTGACGAGCTTTTCGATCGGGTAGGCGAGCTGGCGGCGGCCCCAGTCTTCGATGCGGTGGATCTGACCACCCTGCTCGGTGACGAGGGTCTTGTAGCGTTCGATCATCGCGGGGACCTGTTCGGACTGGTCGGGATGCACGATGATGCAAAGTTCGTAGTGACGCATTGAGCCTCCTTGCGGAAAAAGCTGCCCGGAGCGTCTATTCCGGTGCAGCAAGGACAGAAAGGATGCGATTGTAGCCGGTTTCCCACCCGCATGCAATCGCGTCGTCGGGAAAATTTGGGACCTTACTTCGCGCGGCGCTGGCGGACGGACTCGTAGAGGCAGACCGCGGCGGCGACCGACACGTTGAGGCTCTCCACCGACCCCGCCATCGGGATCGAGGCGAGCTCGTCGCAGCGCTTGCGGGTGAGCTGGCGGAGGCCTTCGCCTTCAGCCCCCAACACCCACGCGAAGGCGCGCTTTTGGTCGACGTCGTAGAGAGACTGCGTGGCTTCGCCCGCGGTGCCGACGACGAAGACGCCGGCGTCGCGCAGTTCCATGATCGCGGACGCCAAGTTCGTCACCGCGCAGACGGGAACGCTCTCCGCCGCACCCGCCGCGGCCTTCGCCGCCGCAGGGCTCATGTGCGCCGCGCGGTCGCGCGGCACGATCACGGCCTGCACGCCCGCGGCGTCCGCGGTGCGCAGGCACGCGCCGAAATTGCGCGGGTCGGTGACGCCGTCGAGGATGAGGAGCAGCGTGTCCGGCGTGATTTCATCCAAAAGATCCGCGAAGTCGAGCGTCGCGGACATTTCCTCCGCGAGCGCCACGATCCCCTGATGAGGAACATCGGGGGCGAGACCGTCCAGACGGCGCGCGTCGGCGTTCATCACGCGCACGCCCGCCGCAAAGAGCTTCTCGCGCATCTCGCGCATGCGCTTGTCGCGCCGCGTCGGGTCGATGTAGACCGCTTCGATCGATTCGGGCTTGAGGCGCAGACGGGCGCCGACGGCATGAAAGCCGGCGAGGACGGTGTTCTTCACGGAAATGCTGCCGGACGCCCTTCGGACGGGCTCCGGTCGAGGATCGGGTTGGAATGAAAAGGGCTTCATTTTAGAGGAAAAGACCGGGGACCGAAGCGGATTCGTCCGCTTCGATCCCCGACGGGGCTTTTCCTTCTCCGGAGGGGCCCTCGGAGAGCTCCTCCTCGGAGCCTCCCCCGACCTCCCGGTCAACGGCGATCAGTAGAAGTCGTCGTCATCGTCGAAATCGTCGAAGTCGTCTTCGTCGTCGAAGAACCGTTCGTCGTACGAATCCCAACTCCAACGGCGGCCGCGGCGTTCGCGGCGGCCGGCGCCCTTCAGCTTGAAGTTGATGCGGCGCGTCTCGATTTCGACGCTCTCCAACTCCACCTCGACCTGATGCCCGATCTTGATCGTGCGCATCTCGTCGCTCGAACTCATCGTGCACTTCTGCTCGTCGTACTCGTAGTAGCCCCAACCGATGTTGGAGATGTGCACGAACCCTTCGATCGGCATGTCCTCGAGCGTGACGAAGAGCCCCGCGGGGATCATCCCGGTGACGCGCGCCTTGGCGGTCTTCTTCGCGAAGGCCTTCCGCGTGAAGACGCACTTCAGGTACTGCATCACGTCGCGGGAGGCGTCGTCGGCGCGGCGCTCCGCCGCGGAGCAGAGCACCCCCAACCGCACCCAGGCGGCGTCCGCCGCGGTCGTCTTGGCGGCGGTCTTCCCGGGCTTCTTCGCCGCGGCGGCCTTCGTGCGCTCTTCCGTCAACTTCGTCGCGTGGTAGCCCGCCATCGCGGCCGCGTCGTCGAAGACCACCTCGGGGACGTAGGTCCGGCGCGAAAGGATCCCCTTGATCGTGCGGTGAAGAAGCAGGTCCGGGTAGCGGCGGATGGGCGACGTGAAGTGCGCGTACGCCTCGTACTGAAGACCGAAGTGCCCGACGTTTTCCGGCTGATAGACGGCGCGCGACATCGCGCGCAGGATCGTCTGCTGCACGACGGGCTTGTCCTTGGTGTCGCGGATCAGCTTGGCGAGCTGTTCGGGCGACTCCGCCTTCGCGCTCCAACCGAGGGCGCGCAAGGTCTGGTGCATGAGGCGCAGGCGCTCCAATTCGGGCTTAGGGTGGACGCGGAAGAGCGTGTGCTTTTTCTTTCGGATCACGAAGTCCGCGGCGCAGACGTTCGCCACCAGCATGCACTCTTCAATCAGGCGGTGCGCGTCGTTGTGCTCGCGCACGCGGAAGCCCTCAATCTGGCCCGAGGCGTCGAAGAGCGCCTGGCTCTCGGGCGTCTCGAAGTCGAGCGCGTTCCGCTTCTCGCGCGCCGCGCGGAGCACCTTGAAGAGCGCGTGGAGTTCGCGGAGTTCCGCGATCCGCTCACCCACGGCGTCCAACCCCGCCTTCTCGCCCGTGAGCGCGCTCCAGACCTGCGTGTAGGTCAAACGCGCGTGCGAGTGGATGACGGCCGGGTAGAACTGGTAGGCCTTCGTGAGGCCGTCCTCACCCACCACCGCGTCGCAGACCATCGTCAGGCGGTCGACGCCGGGGTTGAGCGAACACAATCCGTTCGAGAGCTTCTCGGGGAGCATCGGCACGACGGACGACGGGAAGTAGACCGAGGTCCCGCGCGCCTGCGCGTCGCGGTCGAGGGCGCTCTTCGGCTTCACGTAGGCGCTCACGTCGGCGATGGCGACCAAGAGGCGCCAGCCGCCCTTCTCTTTCCGGCACCACACCGCGTCGTCGAAGTCGCGGGCGTCTTCGCCATCGATCGTCACGAACGGGATGTCGGTGAGGTCGACGCGGCCCTTCATGTCCTTCGCGGGGACGGTGTCGGGAAGCGCCGCGGCCTCTTCCAAGGTTTCGGCGGAGAATTCCACCGGCACGCCGTGCTCGGCGGACGCGATGGCGACTTCGCCCAGAGGATCGTTCGCCTGCCCGACGGTGCGGACGTAGCGCGCGGGGACGTTGCCGATGTTGGCGCCCGCGAGCTTCTCTTCGATGATCTCGACCTCGATCACGCAGCCGGTGGGAAGCCCCTTCGGCAGAGTCGAGGCGTCCACGTTGAATTCGACGGGCGCGAATGGGTTGACCGACTGCCAGACGGTCGCCTTCCAGCCCTTCACCGCGCGGCAGATCCAGCGCTTCCTGGTGCGCTCAATGACGCGCACGAGGCGCGGCGTGTTCCCGTAGCGGACCTGGGGGCGAAGCTCCAGGACGTCGCCCGGCAGCACGAAGTCGTAGGTGATGTCTTCCAGGGGCCAACTCTTTTCCGAGTCGTCCTCACGCACGACGGTCATCATGTCGGCCGTGCGCGCCCCGCGGACGATCCCGCGGAAGCTCTGCACGGTGTCGGAGAGGAAGACGCGCGCCGCGTCGTCGTTTTTGAAGCCCTCCGCGCGCAGCTGCAGTTGGAGCGCGTTCGCCTCCCCCGCGCCGATGCCGAGCTCGTGCCGGAACCACATCTTCGCCTTGTTGTAGGGGAGGTCCGCGTCGAGCTTCTCGATGGCGGCCCGGGCGCGCCCGAGAAGCTCGGGCGTGAGGGTCACCTCTTCGGGCGCCGCGTTTTTCGTTGTCCTTTTCTTCTTCGCCATGATGGAAATTCCGTCGGCTTTTTCTCAAACTTTCCCGAGTGTACAACGGTATCCGGGAGGACCATCCGGGGGTGCCCGGCGGCGGAATGCTCAAAAAGGCGCCGTTTCAGAGCCCCGTCGAGCGCCCGGCAGAAAAATTTTTGCGAGACCCTTGACAGTCTCCGAAGCGCTCGGCATAATTCACCTCCTCAGTGCCCAGGTGGCGAAATTGGTAGACGCACCAGCTTCAGGTGCTGGCGGCCGCGAGGTCGTGAAGGTTCGAGTCCTTTCCTGGGCACCACGAATTCACTGAGAAAGCCCGTTGACGACAAGTCGGCGGGCTTTTTCGCATACCCAGCGACTTTTCTCCACCCGAGAGGAGAAACGTTCGAGGTTCGCGTATGCCCGCCCGAGAAAAAGCCCCCAAGGCACCTCAGCAGGCGCCTTTGGCCCCCCTCTTCCCCGACGACCTTTATCAGGATTTCGATCCGTATCTCTTCGTGGAAGAGCCCGTGGAGCCGAAAAGCTTCCGCAAGCTCCTCACGTCCGCACTGCTCTGGTGCGTGATGATCCCGCTCTTCATCATGCTGATCGTTCATCAGCAGACGATGAAGCGCACGGTCGAGCTCGCCGACCAACAACAGGTCGACCTCACGCGGATGTGGGCCGCCGCCATCGACAACGAACTGCGGAGTCTTCAGTCCGTCGCCGCCTCTCTGGCCTACACGGAACATCCGGCGGCGACGGGCGCCGTCGCCGCGAAGACGCTCCCCGCGCACGTCCTGGCGATCCGCGAAAAGCCTAAGGAAGACGCCCGCACCGGCGTTCGCACCGGGATGTCGATCACCGGGCGCCCCAATCTCTTCGTCACCGGATGCTCGGACGCCACCTGCGTCGAGCTCCAAATCGATCCGCGGAGCATCGGCGACAACCTCTGGAACCGCTTCTCGGAAGAGTCCGCCGTCGGACACGTGCTGGACGACAAGGGCGCGCTTCTCTTCACGTCGGACGCCTCGTTCGTGAAGAACTTCCCCGACACGAGCTTCCACGAGCACCTCAAGGAAGGGCTCAGCTTCTGGAGAGCGACCGTTACGCGCGAGAACCCGCAGGTTCAGGCTGCCGTCCCCATTGCGGGCACGAATCTCATCGCGGCGACGGAGTTTTCACTCACCGCCCGCAACATGGCGATGCAGGACTCGCTCGAAAGCTCGGGCTTTCTCATCCTCTTCGCGATTTTCGCGTCCTTCATCTCGGGGATTTTGACCAGCCGTCCCATCATCCAGAGCATCAACCTTTTGGGCGACGCCGTCGATGCGATGAAGAAGGGCGTCCCGATCAAGGTCTCCGAAACCATCGCGCAGTTCGGTCCGACGGAGCTCGTGCGCTTCGCGACGCGCTTCGAGGACATGGCTGACGAAAACAGAGACAAAAGCCAAAAACTTCAGGAACTCACCGAAGCGCTTGAGCAGCGCGTGAAGGAACGCACCGAGTCGCTCCAAAACCGAAACAAGGAACTCAGAGCGCTCCACCTCCTTTTGGCACCAATTGAAGGCTCGGTTCAAACCGAGGTCGACAAAGCCGTCGCGAACGTGCGGCAGATCTACGGGATCGACGACCTGCACTTCCTTCCGGCCGGGGAATCCGTCGACCCCGAATGCCGGTCCGTCCCGGTGTCGTTGGGCGACAAGACCTTCGGCCACCTGGTCACCGCCAAGACTGAACTTCGAGGCGAAGACGATCCGACCTGCGCCGCCGTCCGGCGCCTTGCGGGTTCGATCGCCATCGTGCTCGCCAACCGTGAGCTCCTCGTCTCGTTGCGCAAGGAGCAGGACACGCTGAAGGGTGCCTTCGGGAGCATGACCGAAGGCGTCGCCCTCGTATCGGACACCGACCAAATCGCCTATGCGAACCGGCACTTCCGCACGCTTCTCGGATTGACCCAATCCGACCCGATACTCTTTCACGACGTGATCAGCGAGCAGTTTGCGAGCGTCGTGCGGTTGGACGAAGCCGGCAAGCCTCATCCTGCGCCAACCGAGGACGCCTTCCTTCCAGAGCGCATCTATCGGGCCACCACCCGAGGCGACTCCCCGCAGACCTTCGAAATGCGGACCTTCGCGGTGCGTTCAGGCATCCTCCAGAAGGAAGGCATCGGCCTCGGCGTACTCGTTCGCGACGTGTCAGAAGAAATGGAGATGTCCCGCATGAAGGGCCGGCTCGTCTCCATCGTCGCGCACGAACTCAAGACGCCGATCACGAGCCTTCGCCTTCAGGCCGAGACGCTCGCTTCCGGCATCGGACTCGAAGACAAGGACCGCGCCCAGATCCTCACCGAAATGTGCGAGGAGAGCATCCGCCTTCGAAAACTCATCGACGACTGGCTCGACCTCGCGCGCCTCGACGAAGGGAAGCTCCTCCTCGAGAAGAAGATCGTGCACATCGCGACGCCGATCGACAAAGCGGCGAAGCTCGTGAAGACGCGCTTTCCCATCATGGTGCGGCGCACGATCGACGCGGACGCCGAATGTTTCCGGTTCGACCCGGCACGCATCACGCAGGTCTTCATCAACCTCTTCTCGAATTCCGCCCGCTACACCAAGGAGGATGTGCCCGCCGAGGTGACGGTCGACGTGAGACGCGTCGGCGAAACCGTCGAGATCGCCGTCGAGGACAACGGCATCGGGATCGCGCCCTCGAAGCTCCCGCACATCTTCGAACGCTTCTACCAGGCCGACATGCGCGACCGGCGCCGCAAAGGGGGCACCGGTCTCGGGTTGGCGATCGTTCAGGCGATCGTGGAGGCACACGAAGGCACGATCCGGGTCGAAAGCCGTGAGGGCGAATTCACCCGCTTCGTGATCGCGCTCCCGTATTGAATCAGAGGTACTCGAGCGCGTCTTCTCGCATGTCCCGAAGGACGTAGCCGTGGCTCGAATAGGCGGAGATGATCCCGCCTTCGAGTCCGGCCTCTTCGAACTTCCGCCGCAGCTTCGTGAAGGCGACGCGCAGGCACTGGACTTCCGAGGTCTTCCCCGCACCCCAAACCTTGTGGAGGAGCTCCTCATGGGAGAAGATCGCGCCGGGACGGCGCATCAGAATCTCAAGGAGTCCGAACTCCGTCGCGGTGAGGTGCACCTCGTGCCCGTTCGCGACGAACGTGCGGGCGTCGAGCCGAAGCGTGAGAGGCCCGTTTTCGATTTGGGTTTCGGGTTCATCCGGCTTCGCGGCCGCCTGACTGCGGCGCAGCACCGCACGGATTCGTGCGATGAGCTCCTCAATCGAGAAGGGCTTCGTCACGTAGTCGTCCGCACCCAAGTCGAAGCCGCGCAGCTTCGTCGTGCCGTCAGACTTCGCCGTAATGAAGATGATCGGAACGGCATCGATATCGCGGATCTTCGCCGCGCACTCCAACCCGTCCATACCCGGCATCATCACGTCCAAAAGAATCAGGTCGGGCCGGGGCGAGCTCTTCATGAAGATTTCGACGGCAAGCAGCCCGTCCGCAGCGCTCATCACGTCGAATCCGCTGCGTTCGAGGTTCGTCGCGATCAGTCGCCGGATCTTGGTCTCGTCGTCGACGACCATGATGAGGGGACGGTTGTTGTCGTTCACGTGCTTCTCCGTTTGGGCAGGCGGCACCCGGTGTCGGCATGCCGGTTCAAGGGCATCTTACAGCCCCGCGTAAAAAAGCGCCGCAAAACCGAAGGTTCGCGGCGAAGCGAGAAAAGCGGGACGCACCGGAGAGCTCAACGCGCGTCCCTGGACGACTCCTTAAATGTCGAGTTCGGCTTCGAGACGCGCACGGTCCGTCGCCCATTCGGGATGCTCGGAGAGCATCACCATGAGCTTGAGGCGGGCCTTGGCGGCGGAAATTTCACCGGCCATCGCAATCCCGGCGCGTCGGCTGTCGGTCACGGAACCGGGGTAGCCGTAGACGTCGAGGACGCGGCCGCCCGGCGTACGGGTCGTCAGCACGACCGCCACGCCCTTCTTCACGGCGTCTTCAACGCCCGGGACCATGGCGGGCGGGATGTTCCCGCGGCCGAACCCTTCGATCACGATCCCCTTGACGCCCTGCGAAACGGCGAAGTCGATGTATTCGCGGCCCGAGCCGGTCATCGCCTTGATGAGGTCGACGCGAGCGGTAAGGGCCTTCGGGTGATAGCGCTTCACGCCGAGAGAGGAGCGGCGCAGGATCACGCGGTCCAGATCAACGTAGCCGACCGGACCCCACCAGGGCGACATGAAGGTCGCGGGGTTGGCGGAATGGGTCTTCATCACTTCGCCCGGCGCATGGAGCGTTTCGTTCAGGCATACCAACACGCCCTGCCCGATCGTCTTTTCACTCGCCGCGGCCTTGACGGCGCAGTAGATGTTCATGGGACCGTCGGGGCTCGTGTCGCCCGCGCCGCGCATCGCGGCCGTCGTGACGACGGGCTTCTCGCTCACCTTGGTGATGTCGAGGAAGAAGGAGGTTTCTTCGAGCGTGTCGGTACCGTGCGTGACGACGAGGCCGGCCACGTCGTCGCGTGCCAGGAATTCTTCGATCTTCTCGTGCATCGCCCACATGTTCTGCGGGGTCATCGCCGGAGAGGCGATGTTCGAGAACTGATAGAACTCGAGCGGAGCGATTTCACCGATTCCGGGAACGGCCGCCGCGAGGTCTTCGCCCGTGCACGCCGGAACGAGCCCCTGGCTCGCTTCATCGTACTTCATGGCGATCGTGCCGCCGGTCGCGAAAATGATGATCTTCTTGTCAATCATGGCAAAGCTCCTTTTGATTCTTCACGGGGCGGCTCAGTCTTCAGCCGCCCAAGGGTTGCGGTAGTTCTGTCGCAGGACCTCTTCCGCCTTGGGAAGAAGCCCCTCGCCGGCCATCACGTCGACGGCCTCATAAAGCATGTCGGCAAAGCACCCGGCGTCCGCCGTCGAAAGGACGGGAAGCACGGTCCGAAGCTGCTCGGCCTTCGGGATGAACAAACTCATGCAGGCGGTCGTACCGGGAATCTGCCCGACGCCGCCCATCACGCGGTGGATGTCGTCGCTCATGAAGGTGATCCCGCCGAGGTCTTCACTCGCGAAGCGGTGCACCTCGGCAGCAATGCGGACCTTCTCCGCAGACGTGCGGGCGGCTTTGAGCTCCTCACCCAGCGCCACGAGCTTCTCGCCCATCGTTTCCGTCAGACGGCGCATGGCATCGGGGCTGCGCTGCAGGAGTTCCTCTCGGTAGACCGCAGGGTAGCCGAGGCGCTTCGCCGCGCGCATGTACGCCTCGGCGACGACGGGGTTGTCGTCCGTCGGATAGGCGCGGATGAGGAAGGTCGGTACGTCGATGATGGGCGAAATGGGACCCGCACACACCTTCCCCTCAATCAAGAAGGTCGGCACGTCGCGAAGCCCGAATCGGGCCATCGCTCCGGTCTTGCCGTAAAGGTCGACATTGCCTTCGACGTCTTCGTTGGGACCGAGCCCGCCGACCGTCGCGTTGACGAGCGCCATCATCGAAACGTCCAGGCCGTGGATCCTGAAGGAAGCGCAGGCGCCCAACCCGCAGTTTCCTTCAACGCCTTCATCGAAGATCTCCACTTCGTCGGGATTCGCCGCCTTGAGACTCCGGATCGCCGCGTTGGCGATCGCGGTTTGGAGCGCAACCGGCGCCTCCATGGCACCCTGTCCGAGGATGCGGCCGAAAGCCCGCACGGCGAGAGCCTGCGTGCAGATCGCCTGTTCGCCGACGACGGCCTGTGCCAAACGGGCTTCGTACGGGGTCACGCCGCGGCGCGCGGTCGCGGTGGCGACGCCGCCCGAAGCGGTTTCGACCGTGAAGCTGCCTTCCATGCCGACTTCGGCGCGCACGGACGTGATCGTGAGGTCGACGCCGGTCAGACGCTGCCAGAGCGTCAGCACGGTCGCCAAGCCGCCGGAGTCATCCTGGATGAAGCCGAGATGGCTGTTGGCGTGCCCGCATCCCGCATGGCCGACGATCCCCAAACGGGCCTTCGTCGGCATTTGGATGCCGTTGCTGCGCTTCGCGGAGGGTTGCATGTCTTCGTCCTTTTCGCTTTGGTCTGGTCGCCTCACTGAGGCTTGGGTAAGCCGTCAGCGGCTTGCCCAAGCCCGGTCGGGAGGAGCTCCGACCGGAGAGGGTTCGCGGCGTGGCGGCAACCAAGCAGCCGCCGCGCCGCGTGGTCAACGTATTAACCGAACATCATCAGAAGGATGGTGATGACGAGAGCGGTCGCCGAACCGGCAAGAATCGAGGGACGCAGGAAGGCGTTGGCGGCCTTCAGTTCGGAACCCGGGATCACCGGAATGACGGTCGCAAGAGCCGCAACCGGGCCACCCGTCAGGAAGTACTGGATGAGGGCGGCGCCCGAAGCCGCGGCGAAGGCCGAAGCGAAGGGATCACCACCGGCCGCCAGCACGATCTGGAGGAACGGCACGAGGACGGCCACGCTGGCCGCGTAGGACTGGGTCATGAAGGCGGTGCAGAACGCGACGCCGAACATCACCAGCACGGGCGAGGTCGTCATGATCGGGGCGACGATTTCGGACATCGTCTGAACCATGCCGATTTCCTTGATGACGGTCGACATGAAGAGGAAGCCGATCGTGGCGACGAGCGGGGTCGCGATGAGCGAGACGCCCTTCATCATGTCGGCTTCGGCTTCACGGGGCGCACGGTGCGCGAGGAACATCGTGAGCATCGCGGAGAAGAGGCCGACGAGGAAGATCGGCAGACCGGCCACGAAACCGACGAAGAGAACGACGAACGGCAGGAACGCCTTGAAGGAGGTCGTCGTGTATTCGCGGTTTTCGATTTCAGCCATGATCGCGTCGTGCTGGGCCTTGTCGATCTTGACCCTGAATTTCCACGCTGAAATTACTCTCAGCCCCGCTATGCCCTCAGCGGCGTAGGTACGTGAGGACGTCCTCCAACGTCTTCCCACTCTTGGCAAGCGCCTCTGCCAGCACCTCCGCCTCCCTCTGCTTCCTCTGCTTGTTGAGCCCCGTCAGTTGGGCCGCCAACCTGTCGTACCGAGCCTTCGCCGCGATCAGCTGACGCTGGGTCTCCTGGATCTCCTTGTCGATAGCGGCCAACGTCTTACGCCTCGCCATTGTCGTTCTCCTCCTCATTGTTCTCTTCGGGCTTCTGGGGCATCTCGGCATCTGCGGCCTTCAGAAGTTTCGTGATTTTCGCCAACTCAACCAACACGTCGTCCTTCGTCAGGCCGAACGCTTTCAGGATGGTCTGCTGCGTCTTCGTCAAGG
>OGHV01000391.1_pt1 | contig 32009 bp, 24 predicted proteins | sample 1571551 | NCBI WGS metagenome assembly OGHV01 (sample SAMEA2581960, study PRJEB24529) | metagenome | biome: Human gut stool | place: China | collected 2011 | reverse complement strand
AGGTTTCTATTGATCTAGATCCAAAACTCAGGAGTTACGTCCCGGGAGTTCAGGGGGGTTCTGAGGGGTTGAGGAGGGGATAAAAGAAAAGCCCGATTTCCAACGAAATCGGGCTTTTCTGAGGTGTTCTGGCGGAAGGAGAGGGATTCGAACCCTCGATACGGAATTTCCGTATGCCGCCTTTCCAGGGCGGTACAATCAACCACTCTGCCATCCTTCCATAGATGTTTCGGCGTCAACGCGGGCCCGTGGTGACAGGGTATCGCGTTCAAGGGCTCACGCCCAAACCGGAGAAGTGCAACTATACCGACGCTCCGGCAGGCTGTCAAGACACAAGAAATTTTTTTGTCACTTCGCGGTCATCAGCGCCAGCGTGACCTCGAGACTCTTCTCCCAACCGGAGAGCGGCAGCATTTCCGCGCGCGAGTGGAAGTTGAGCCCGGCCGTGAAGTAGTTCGGCGTCAGCAGCCCCTTGGTCGAGAGGAAGGAGCCGTCCGTGCCGCCCCGCATCGGCATCGTGTTCGGCTCGATGCCGAGCTCTTCAAACACTTCGTAAAGGCGGTCGATCCCGGAGCGGTTCTCGTCAGTGACGCTGTCCGCGATGTTCGCGTAGCTGTCCGCCATGGTGAGTTCGATCTGCGCCTTCGGATGACGAAGCTTCAGATACTCGCAGGCGGCGCGCACGAGCGCCTTCTTCGCGTCGTAGCCGGCGCGGTTGTGATCGCGGATGTTGAGCGTGAGCTTGCCTGCGGCGGGCGTCGCTTCGATCGTCTTCACGTGGATGAAGCCTTCGCGCATTTCGGTGTGCTCGGGCGTCTCGGCGCGGTCGAGCATCGAGATGAAGTCGTGCAGAACCATGATCGGGTTCACCAACACGTTTTTCGACGACATCGGGTGTGCGGGCACGCCCTTGACGCTCACCGTAGCGCCGCCCGCGTTGAAGGTCTCGTAGACGAGTTCGCCCAACGCGCAGCAGTCAATCGTGTAGGCGACGTCGACGGGGAAGCGTTCGAGCTCAAGGCGCTTTGCGCCCAAAAGCCCGATTTCTTCGTCCGGCACGAAGGCGACGTAGATGTCGCCGTGGGGGCGGTTTTCGCGGATGACGATGTCGAGCGCCGCCATGACGTTCGCGACCGCGGACTTGTCGTCCGCGCCGAGGACCGACGTGCCGTCCGAGACGAGGATGTCGTCGCCGACATTGGGGGCGAGTTCGGGGTGCGCGTCGGCGCGGATCCAAAGATTCTTCTCCGCGTTCTGAAGAATGTCGCCGCCGTCGTAGTTTCGGACGAGCTTCGGATGGATGTCGGGCGAGAGACCCACGTCGACCGTGTCGAGGTGCGCGACCCAGCCGAGGGTCTTGACCGACTTACCGGCAGGCAGGTTCGAGGGAAGCTTCGCGGTGAGGACGGCGTATTCGCTCAGATGAATGTCGACGAGACCGAGTTCGCGAAGTTCTTCGGCGAGGATCTTCGCGAGCTCGCGCTGGCCTTCCGTGCTCGGGACGACGCCCGCCTTAGGGTTGCTCTGAGACGTGCAGGCGACGTAGCGCAGGAATCGTGCGAGGAGATTCTTCTTCTTGGCGGAGAGCGCGTCGTCGGTGAGCGCGGTGGTGGGGTCGATGGCGGTGTTGGCCGTCATGATTGGTCCTTTGGCAAAATCAGAGATTCCGCGCACGCGTGAGCGGTGCTCCTCTATACTGCGCGGGTTCTTACTTTCGACTTTTATGGCGCTCAAAGTCTACGACTTCTCCTGCGAAAACGGGCACACCTTCGAAGCGTGGCTCGCTTCGCCCGACGACGAAGCACTGTCCTGCCCCGTGTGCGGTTCGACCAAGCTCGAACGCCGTCCTGCGGCTTCGCGCATCGGGCGCGTCGAGGGCACCGTCCGCACTGACGTCGACCAAGATCTCGCCAAGCGCCGTGCTTTGGAGGCGAAGGCGCTCACGGCGATGCGCCGGGTCGTCGCCGAAGCCGAAGACGTCGGCCGCCGCTTTCCTGAAGAAGTGCGCAAGATGGCTCTGAACGAAACGAAGCAGCGCCTCGTCAAGGGGGAGTGTTCCGCGGAAGAAGCGCTATCGCTTCTTGAAGACGGCATCCCCGTCGCGCCCGTGCCGGATTTTCTCAAGTCGAACAACTGAACGACAGAATCCTCTCTGCTTTTCCACATACGTATGACCGAAGAATTCGCCCCGCATCCCGCCATCGACCTCATGAATCAGGACAACGTCTTCCTCGCGTTGGAAGAGCTCGGCATTGCGCACATGCAGCACTGCTGGATCCTCGCCAACGCGCCTGAGCACGAAGACGCCGCCGCGGTGGCGGAACAGGCGTCGGAGTTTCTCGAAGACCTGACGTCGCTTTTCGTGGGTGAGGCCGGTCCGGACCGCGTCGTGCCGAACGGTTGGGCGGGTTTGAAGATGGGCGGCCACCTGCGCCGCGCGATGCCGACGGTCCTCGCCGCGCGTATGCCGGAGGCGTTCGCCGGTCAGGCTTTGGAATCGGTGCCGGATGCCGTCATCATCCGCACCGCGCTTGAGGCCTATCTTTCGTCGCTCGAAAAGGTCTCCGCCGAAGACGCGGCGCACGCCGCCCGCGGCGCGAAGCTCCCCGCGAAGGACTACGTCGACTTCATGGTCGCCTGGTCGGGCGTCTTCTCCGGCAAGGCGGACGCGCTCAAGCTCGATCCGCGGTTTGCGCCCTGATCGGCTTCAAAGACAGAATTTATCGACCGCCTGCGGCGCCGTGCATCTGCCAAGCGATGCGCGGCGCTTTGCGTTTTGGTGCCTGCGCTTGAGCGCTAATGCGTTCGGATACGTGCTCGTCCTTAAGTCAAGAGGGGGCGCGAAGAGCGCGAAAGATGCAAAAAGGAGTACTCCGAACGGCGGATCCCGGTGGATATAATGGCCCGGACTCTCATGCCCGGCCGCGTCAGCGTTAAGGCACTGAAAAAGGAGACAAATCATGGAAACATCTGCCGGCGTCAACGCACTGACGATCGTCTTTGCGGCGTTGTGCGTCTTCGCCATTGCGTACCGTTTCTACGGCCTCTTCCTCGCACAGAAGGTGCTTTCGCTTGATGCCGCGCGGCAGACGCCCGCGGTCCGTCAGGCGGACGGCAAGGACTACGTCGCCACCGACCGCTACGTCCTCTTCGGCCACCACTTCGCCGCGATCGCGGCGGCGGGTCCGCTCTTAGGGCCGGTGCTCGCGGCCCAGTTCGGCTACATGCCGGGGTTGCTTTGGATCCTGATCGGCTGCGTGCTGGCGGGCGGCGTGCACGACATGGTCGTGCTCTTCTGCTCGGTGCGCCACCGCGGCCGAAGCCTCGCCTACATCGCCTCGAACGAAGTCGACAAGCGCACGGGCTTCGTCGCCTCCTGGGCGGTGCTCGCGATTCTGATTCTGACGCTTGCCGGACTTTCGATCGCGGTCGTCAACGCGATGCATGACTCGCTTTGGTCGACCTACACGGTCGCGGCGACGATTCCGATCGCAATCCTCATGGGGCTCTACATGCAGATCTGGAGGAAGGGGGACGTGCGCGGCGCGACCCTGATCGGCGTCGTTCTGCTCGTGCTCTGCCTCCTCTCGGGCCCCTGGGTTGCGGCGCACCCCGAGTATTTCGGCTGGCTCGACATCGACCGCAAGACGATGAGCGTGCTGATCCCGATCTACGGTTTCTTCGCTTCGGTCCTGCCGGTGTGGCTCCTCCTGCTGCCGCGCGACTACCTCTCGACCTTCCTCAAGATCGGCACGATCGGCGCGCTCGCGATCGGCATCGCCTTCGTGATGCCCAACTTCCAGATGCCCGCCTTCACGCAGTTCGTCGGTGGCGGCGGCCCGATCGTCGGCGGCCCCGTGATTCCGTTCATCTTCATCACGATCGCCTGCGGCGCGCTCTCGGGCTTCCACGCGACGATCGGAACCGGCACGACGCCGAAGATGATCAAGAACGAGCGCGACGTGCTCTTCGTCGGGTACGGCGCGATGCTGATGGAAGGCTTCGTCGCCGTCATGGCGCTCGTTGCGGCCTGCGTGCTCGTCCCCGCCGACTACTTCGCGATCAACGCGACGCCTGAAAAGTTTGCGGCTTTGGGCATGTCGGTCGTCGACCTGCCGACCCTTGAAGCCCAGGTGCACGAAACGTTGGCGGGCCGTCCGGGCGGTTCCGTCTCGCTCGCCGTCGGCATGGCCCACATCTTCGCGCAGGTTCCCTTCATGGAAAACCTGATGGCCTACTGGTACCACTTCGCGATCATGTTCGAGGCGGTCTTCATCCTGACGGCGGTCGACGCCGGGACGCGCGTGGGCCGCTTCTTCCTGCAGGAAATGATGGGGAAGGTCTGGCCGAAGTTCGCCGACAAGAACTGGGTGCCGGGCGTCATCATCACGTCGGCGCTCTTCACGGGTTCCTGGGGCTACCTCGTCTACTCGGGCGACATCGGTTCGATCTGGCCGCTCTTCGGCATCTGCAACCAGCTGCTCGCCTCGGTCACGCTTCTGATCGGCACGACGGTGATCCTCCGCATGAACAAGGCGAAGTACGCCTGGGTGACGGGCGTGCCGGGCGTCCTGATGACGTTTATCACGTTCTGGGCGGGGATTTGGCTGATCGTCAACCAGTACCTCCCCGCGAAGCAGTACCTGCTCGTTACGCTCTCGATTTTGGTCATGGTGCTGATGGTCTTCGTCATCTTCGGCACGATCAAGCGCTGGCTGGAGCTCCTCTCGATCCGCACGACCACGAAGGACGCGTGGGGGAACGAGGTCAAGGTCTGCGTCGAGGAATAATGTCCTCCTGAGCCGCTACAATGAAGCCGCGCCGGACGAAACCGGCGCGGCTTTTTTATGGTCAGATGAAGGAGGATCCCGTGCCGAGCAACCAGTACGAAACCTTTCTGAAGTACGTCTTCGAACACGGGACGCCGAAGAGCGACCGCACCGGCACCGGGACGCGCTCCGTCTTCGGCTACCAGATGCGCTTCAACCTCGAAGAGGGCTTCCCGCTCGTGACGACGAAGAAGCTCCATCTGCGCTCGATCATCCACGAGCTTCTCTGGTTCCTCCAGGGCTCGAGCAACATCGGGTACCTCAAAGAGAACGGCGTCTCGATTTGGGACGAATGGGCCGATGAGAACGGCGACCTGGGTCCCGTCTACGGCGTTCAGTGGCGCTCCTTCCCGACGCCCGACGGCGGGCACGTCGACCAGATCGCGAACGTCGTCGAGCAGATCCGCTCGAATCCCGATTCGCGCCGCCTCATCGTCTGCGCGTGGAATCCGGGCCAGATCGACAAGATGGCGCTTCCGCCCTGCCACTGCCTCTTCCAGTTCTACGTCGCCGACGAGAAGCTTTCCTGCCAGCTCTATCAGCGCTCGTGCGACATCTTCCTGGGCGTCCCCTTCAACATCGCGAGCTACTCGTTGCTCACGCACATGGTCGCGCAGCAGTGCGGCCTGGGGCTGGGCGACTTCGTCTGGACGGGCGGCGACTGCCACATCTACGACAACCACGTCGAGCAGGTTCAGCTGCAGCTCTCGCGCGAGCCGCGTCCGTATCCGAAGCTCGTCATTCACCGGAAGCCCGACTCGATCTTCGACTACAAGTTCGAAGACTTCGAAATCGTGGGCTACGACCCGCATCCCCACATCAAGGCCCCTGTGGCGATCTGAGGAGTGGCGATGCTGCAGTTGATCGTGGCGCGGGCCCGAAACGGGGTCATCGGTGGGGAAAACAGGATGCTTTGGCACGTGCCGGAGGACTTCCGCTTCTTCAAATCGACGACGATGGGCTCGCCCGTCGTCATGGGACGAAAGACGCGCGAGTCGATCGGTCGGGCCTTGCCCGGCCGGCGAAACATCGCCGTGTCGCGCCGAACCGATTGGCACCCTGACGGCACGGAGGTCTTCCCGACGCTTGCCGCCGCGCTCGCCGCGGCGTCGGACGGGGCGGAAAACGTCTTCGTGATCGGGGGCGGTGAGATCTACCGCCAGTCCCTTCCTCAAGTTGAGCGCGCCTACGTGACGGTGATCGACGAGGACTTTGAGGGCGATACGGTCTTCCCGGACCTCCCGGAAGCCGAGTGGACGATGACGGTGCTCGACCGCCTGGAGCCCACGGAGACGCGTCCCTTCGCGGTGGAATTCCGCCGGTACGACCGGCGCTGAGAAAGCGCCTCCGGGTCGTTTTGGAAAGGCGTCAGGCTTCGGCCCGGCGCCTTTTTTGTGCGCTGCGGGGAGCGGAACGGGAGGGCGGCGAGGGCGCCGGAATATTTTTGAGAAAACGTATCCGAAGGGTGGGGCGGAGGCTTTTTCCGAAGATGCCGTTCGGCTTAACCTGACGGTGCCAGGCAACTTTTGGGGGCGTACCGGGGACGGCTGAACACGCGCCCCGAAGAAGCCGCAAAGACGGGGCTTTCAGGCGGAGGCGCCGGTCGGGTGCCGGATGGTTGTGCACAGGTCGGGGGCTCGGCGCGGAAAATCGTCCACAGGTTGGGTGGGACCGGTGGACAACTCGGAAGAGCGGTGGAGAACCCCACGGACAGATCTTCTTGACACCCGCAGGCGTAGCGAAGAGAGGAAGCGCGTGAGGGGTCGGAAAAGGGGCTTCTCCACCGTCGGCCGCAGAAGTTGTTCACAGAAATTGTGCATAACATGATCGTGGAGAACGATTGCGGCGATAGATCTCCGAGGAATCAAGGGCTTAGCGGTTTGCTTAAATTTTAGGCAGCCGCGGAAGGCTCGAATCTGCGGGGACGCCGGGGCGCAGGACTTCGGAGAAGTGCGCCCCAAGTGCTTGGGATCGCGGGCGGGGAAGTGCCGGGGCGCCGACGGAGCAAAGGATCATTTTGAGATTTAGGGCAACAAAAAAGCGCGCTTTTTCAAGCACGCCTCTTCTTGCTGCCATCACCGCCCTTTCGTCCCGGAAAGGAGAGAAGGAGGATGGCGCGGCTGGCAGGATTCGAACCCACGACCCTCTGGTTCGTAGCCAGATACTCTATCCAACTGAGCTACAGCCGCTCCGAAGTGCAGAAGTAGAACTATACACATCCCGACGACGTTTGGCAAGGGGTTTCACCAACTTTTTTAGCCGCCCCGTCGTTCGGGCCTTCTTTCGGGGCTTCGGACGGGGGTTCCCGCGCACTGCAGAGCCGCACGGTGAGGGCGATCCCGAGAAGCTCCGCGACGAGTCCGACCGCGGCGGTGAGCGTGACGGTTTCGCCCTGCCAGAGGGACGCGTAGAGGACCGCGGCGAGCGTCTCGAACACGAGCATCTGCCCGATCAGAACGGAAGGGATCCTGCGGCTCGCGGCGTTCCAAAGCGCGTTTCCGGCCCAGGAGCACCCGATCGCCATGACGAAAATCCAAAAGATGAAGGTCGCGTTGATTCTGCCGAGGAGCCCCGAGGCTTCGGGGAGAAAGGCCAAGCCGGCCAGAGAAACGGGCAGAAGCGCCGCGCCCTGCATCGCGAGCCAAAGCGAGCCGGGAAAGCCCGGGTGTTCGCGGAGCCACCGGCTGTTCGAGAGCGGGAACCACGTCCAGATCGCGACCGACCCCAGAGCCGCGGCGACGCCGAGGGCGAAGTCGGCGCCGGACGCAAAGAACGCGTGGCCTTCGAGCCGCGCGAACTCCTCCGCGTTGAAGACGACGAGGCCCCCGAGAATCATCACGAGGGGCAGGGCGAGCGGCTTCCAGGGGAGAGGACGCCTCGCGGTGAGGTTCGCGGTGATCGTGCAGACGACGGGAATCATCGACGTGAAGGCGCCGGCCACGGCGCCCCCCACGCGCACGACCGCTTCGGTGATGAGCCAGAAGTAGACGAGGTTCCCGATGATCCCGAGCGCGACGGCGAGGAGCCGGTCGCGCGCGGAGGTGCGCAGCGCGCGGCGGAGCTGCGAAGCGACGACGGCGACGCACACCGCGCCGAAGACGGTGTAGCGCACGAGCGTGATCAGCACCGGTGAGTAGTCGCTCAAAATCAGGGGCGCGACGTAGGTCGAGCCCCAAACGAGGCAGGCGGCGAGCGCGAAGAGAATGCCGGTCAGCATGAGGGAAACGTGGGAAAACGAAGAACGGCGCGCCGAACCGCAAGGTCGGCGCACCGCCCGGGGACCTTTTCCGAAGCGTCGACCCTTTCGGCGGGGTGCTTCGGGAAAGGTCCGGCGGCCGGAGCCCTTGGAGCTCCCGCCGCCGGAAGGTTCAGAGGTGAAGTTTAAGCCGCAACGGCCGCTTCCTTGTCGTGGAGCCGTTCGGCGGCGACGCCGAAGAAGGCCCAGCCGGCGAAGGTCGCGAGCGACCCGTACATCATCGCTTCAAAGCCCGCGGCGTAGAGCGCGTAGAGGCTGTAGACCGTGCCGATGAAGGCGCAGAACTTCACGATCGTGGCCATGCCGCCGCCGACCTTTTCCGAGCGCAGCAGCACCGGAACGGCCGCCATCGAGAGGAGGTAGGGCATCACGTTCGTGACGACGGCGAGGTCGACCAGGACGTTGAACTGCTTGTAGAGCGACGGGCTGATCGTGAGGAACGAGAGGGCGCTCTGCGTGAGCGTGATGAGCGTCATGCCGACCACCGGGGCGTCGTCCTTCGTGAGCTTCGAGAAGGCGCTCGGGAAGAACTTCGCGTCGGAGAGGCTCTTGAAGACCTGGGCGATCGTGAACTGCCAGGAGAGGAGCGAACCCGCGCAGGAGACCACCATCATGCCGATCACGACCTTGCCGACCGTGCCGTTGAACATCGTCGCGAAGACGAGCCCGAAGGGGGCGGTCGACTGGACGAGTTCCGCGTTGCCGACGATGCCCGCGGCGATGTTGGTCGAGAGGATGTAGATGGTCGCGACGCCGAGCGTGGCGCCCAGAACGGCCTTCGGCACGTTCTTTTCGGGGTTGTCGACGGCTTCGGAGTTGGCGCAGGCGGATTCAAGGCCGAGGAACGCCCAGAGCGTCATCGAGATCGAGGCGGAGACCGCGTCGAAGAACGGGATGTTGTTGGGGTTCCAGCTCGCGACGTACATGTCGGGGCTGAACCAGAACCAGCCGAAGACGGAAAGCGCCGTCACCGGGAGAATCGCACCCCAAGCCGAGAAGTTCGAGATGTAGCCGGTGATCTTCGGGCCCTTGAAGTTGAGCACCGTGCAGATCCAGAGCGTGGCGATCGTCGCCAGGCAGGTCATGACGGGCGAGAGCGAAATCTCGAAGAAGGCGGAGAGGTAGCCCACGACGGTGATCGCGATCGCGACGTTCGCGATGACGAGCGAGACCGCATAGGTGTAGTTCGCGAGGAAGGCGCCGGACTTGCCGAACGTGTACTCGGCGTAGCCGCCCATGCCGCCCGCCTTGCGCGAGAGCATGCCGCACTTCGCGAAGGCGTAGGCGAGCGCGGTGGAGCCCGTCGCGGTGACGAGCCAGGAGAGGATCGAGAGCGTGCCCACTTCGGCAAGCTTCGTCGGGAGCATGATGATGCCCGAGCCCATCATGTTGAGGGCGGTCAGGAGCGTGAGCTGCGTGACCGACATCTTGTTCGATTTGGTCGAAGACATGGTGTTGTCTCCTTGAAAGAGGGTGAGTTCCGCCCGCCCGGAGGGCTTTCGACCCTCCGGGCTGCGTTCGTCGTTAGTCGTTCACGAAGCTCAGCCGAGCATTTCGCGGGCTTTTTCTTCGGTCAGCACGTATCCGTAAGCGCGCTTGCGGCCGTCGGGGTCCTGCTGGATGTAGACGCCCTGAAGTTCGGGGGAGAAGCCCGGGAAGCGGTTGATGCCTTCTTCGAGCGCGAGGAAGTACTGCTGGACGGCACCGCCCCAGACTTCGCCCGGGACGACGCAGAGCACGCCCGGCGGGTAGGGAAGCGCGCCTTCGACCGCGATGCGGCCTTCGGCCTTTTCGAGCGCGACGAGCTCGGCGTTCCCGCGGATGAACTCGTAGTGCGCGGCCTGCGGTTGGAGCGGACGCTTCGGGAGGAATTCCGCACGGAACATCTTCTTCTGGAGGGTCTTCACGTCGCCCGCCTTGTAGAAGTCGTGCATTTCCTGGCAGAGGCGGCGGATCGTGTAGCCCGCGTAGCGCGCTTCGTTCGCCTTGTAGATCGAGGGGAGGACTTCGGCGAGCGGGGCGTCCGCGTCGAGGAAGCGCTCAAAGCGCGCGATCTGCGTGACGAGGTGCTCCATCTTGGCGCGGTCTTCGGCCGGCGTCATGAGGAAGAGGATGGAGTTCAGGTCGCACTTTTCGGGCACGATGCCGTTTTCGCGGAGGAAGTTCGCGAGAATCGTGGCGGGGACGCCGAAGTCGGCGTATTCGCCCGTCTCGGGGTGGATCCCCGGCGTCGTGAGCAGGAACTTGCACGGGTCGACGAAGTACTGGGACTTGCCGTAGCCCTCGAAGTTGTGCCACTTGGCGCCCGGCTCGAACGCGAAGAAGCGGAGGTCGTTCGCGATCATGTCGGTCGGGTGGTCCTGCCAGGGCTTGCCGTCGATTTCGGTCGGGATGAAGGGACGGATGTACTTGCAGGTGCGGGCGAGCTGCTTGCGGGCTTCGATGCCGACGCGCACGCAGTCGTCCCAGAGGCGGCGGCCCGATTCGCCTTCGTGCATCTTCGCGTTGATGTCGAGCGCGGCGAAGAGCGGATAGAAGGGCGAGGTCGACGCGTGCATCATGAAGGCGTTGTTGAAGCGCTTGTGCGGGCAGTAGCGCGGCTGACCCTTGATGTGCGAGTCCTTCTTGTGGATCTGCGAGGTCTGGGAGAACCCGGCCTGCTGCTTGTGCACGGACTGCGTGACGAGGATGCCCGGGTCTTCGGGACCGAGGTCGAGGAGCAGCGGCGAGCAGTCCTTCATCATCGGGATGAACTGTTCGTACCCGACCCACGCGGAGTCGAAGAGGATGTAGTCGCAGAGGTGACCGATGCGGTCGACGACCTGGCGGGCGTTGTAGATCGTGCCGTCGTAGGTGCCGAGCTGGATGACGGCGAGGCGGAACGGACGCTTCGCGTCGGCGCGCTTCGGGTCGACCTCGCGGATGAGGCCGCGCAGGTAGTCTTCTTCGAAGCAGTGGTCGTCGATCCCGCCGATGAAGCCGTACGGGTTGCGCGCGGTTTCAAGGTAGACCGGGGTCGCGCCCGCCATGATGAGGGCGCCGTGGTGGTTCGACTTGTGGTTGTTGCGGTCGAAGAGGACGAGGTCGCCCGGGGCGAGGAGGGCGTTCAGCACGACCTTGTTCGAGGAGCTCGTGCCGTTCAAAACAAAGTACGTCTTGTCGGCGTTGTAGATCTTGGCGGCCGCCTGCTGCGCGGCGCAGGGGGCGCCTTCGTGAATGAGGAGGTCGCCCATCGAGACGTCGGCGTTGCAGAGGTCGGCGCGGAAAACGTTTTCACCGAAGAATTCGGCGAATTCGCGGCCGGCCGGGTGACGGCGGAAGAAGGCGCCGCCCTGGTGGCCCGGGCAGTCGAACTGCGTGTAGCCCTGCGCGACGTAGTCCTGGAGCGACCCGAAGAAGGGCGGCAGGATGTCGTCTTCGTACTTCTGGGCGAGCGTGTCGATCTTGCGGCCGAAGAGTTCGGCGTCGCAGACGTTGCGGTTGATGACGCTCGCCACTTTGCCGACCAGCGTGTCGGGAAGCGCATCGATGTCCGTCATCACGACGACGGGGATGCCGAAGCCGGTGTCTTCGATGCGGGCGATCGCAAAGCCTTCGGCTTCGACGGGCGTGACGACCACGACGGAGACTTCCGTCAGGTCGCACTTTTCGAAGTCGACGACTTCACGGCGGCAGCGGAAGGCGCTGATCGTGTCGGGCGTGGCTGCAACTTTGAGTTGACGCATGTTTCTTACCTCTTTGGAGTTTTTTCAGCGTCGCCCGTCTTTGAGGTAAAATTCGCAGTTGGCACTGCAAATCCGTCCTTTCGACGGGCCGGTGGTGCCGCAAGTCGACTCGCTCTGGAGGCAAACCGTAGCGCAGGCGACATTTTGGACGGCGGTCTTGATGCGCTCTATGCGCAAAAAGGCTGCCGTTTTTTTCTGTCTGGTCGAACTTGGGGCGTTGGGTGTTTCGGCAGGTTCCTCGATCCCGTGCGTGTGGCGCAGCGGGGGTTGTGCGGTATGTTGTCGCCGGGGAACGAGCGAAAGGGATGCGGACGGACAGGTCAAGGGCGACCCGTGCGTCGGCGGGGGACGGACTCTTAGAGTCGATTGGAGGTGAAGCGGTGGAAGTCGAAGCTGGAACGCGTCGCAAAGCACATCAGGTGCTTGGGACGGCGAAGTCCGACGTTGTGAATTCTCATGACTACCTCCTCGGCACTCATCGTGAAACCACTTCGGAAGCCCGGCGGGACCGTTCCCGTTCGGGACTTCCTTTCAGACGGGAATTTCGGGCCGCGGAGGCCTTCGGTTCCTTCGTCTTGCGCCAATCATAACCGCAACACCGTCTGCAACTTTGACTTATATCAATACAGACGAGATCCTAAGGGATAACCCGTACATTTTCTTTGACCGGAACCTAAGTCTTTGATTTTTCGAAAAGATAGTTTTCACTCAACGTCGTACGGTCAGAATGGACGACGTGTCAGGGAATGCTGAACAACGATACCGGAGTACGTTCGCGTAAGTGAAGGCGAAACTGTCCGCTGTTGCGGAAATCCTAAAAATCAGGCGAAACGAAAGAGTTCTCTCGACGTCAAGAAAAAACGGACCCCGAAGGGTCCGTTTTTTCACGGTGCGGAGGATCTCAAGCGGCGTTTAGCCGAAGTCTATTCGGGTTTGCGCTCGATTTGAGAGATCCAAACTGCCTCATTTCCCGATCCGGAGGTCGTCTGCGAGAGCAGAACGTGTCCGGTTTGGCGGCAGAATTCCGCGAGGTCGGGATGGCTGTGCGAATCGGTCGAGCGCACCTCGAGGAGGGCGCCCGGCGCCATGCCCGACAAGGCCTTCTTCGCCTTGAGGACGGGCATGGGGCACTCGAGCCCCGGGAGGTCGAGGACGACCTCCGGGGACTTGCCGGGGGCGTCGGCGCTCATCAGAGGCGCTCCGCCGCCCAGGCTTCGACCGAGGCGAGCGCGGCGTCGAGGTGGGTGGCGTCGGTGCCGCCCGCCATCGCCATGTCGGGCTTGCCGCCGCCCTTGCCGCCCACCTGCGCGGCGACGTGGTTGACGAGGTCGCCCGCCTTCACCTTGGCGGTGAGGTCGCGGGTGACGCCGGCAGCGAGCTGCACGCGCCCGTCCGTGACGGAGGCGAGGACGACGAGGGCGGAGCCCAGCTTGTCCTTCACCTTGTCCATCGTTTCGCGCAGGGCCTTCGCGTCCGCGCCGTCCATGCGGGCGGTGAGGAGCTTGACGCCGTTCACATCCTTCGCGCCGTCGACGAGCGTATCGCCCAGCTTCGAAGCCATCTGGCTCTTCATCTGTTCGAGCGTCTTTTCGACGGCCTTCAAGGACGCGATCACGTCGTCGATCTTGACGGGGAGCTCCGCGACCGGCGCCTTGAAGCGGCGGGCGCAGTCGGCGAGCATGGCGGCGTTCTCCTGCGCGAGCGCGACCGCGGCCATGCCGGTGACGGCTTCGATGCGGCGCACGCCCGCGGCGATGCCCTGTTCGCTCACGATCTTGAAGAAACCGATGTCGCCCGTGCGCGCGACGTGCGTGCCGCCGCAGAACTCGATCGAATTGCCGATGTTGAGGACGCGGACGGTCTCACCGTACTTTTCGCCGAAGAGCATGACGGCGCCGGTGGTCTTCGCCTCGTCGATCGGCATCACGCGGCAGAGCGTTTCCGAGTTCTTGAGGATTTCGGCGTTGACGCGGCGTTCGATCTCGGCGATTTCCTCGGCCGTGACGGGCTGCGGATGCGAGAAGTCGAAGCGGGTCGATTCGGGCGTGACGAGGGAGCCCTTCTGCGCGACGTGCTCGCCGAGCACGGCGCGGAGCGCCTTGTGCATGAGGTGGGTCGCGGAGTGGTTGCGGACCGTCGCCGCGCGGCGGTCTTCGTCGACGGCGAGAGCGAAATGGTCGCCCACCGCGATGCGGCCTTCTTCGACGTGGGCTTCGGAGCCCGTGACGGAGGCCTTCACCTTGAAGGTGTCGAGGACGGCGAGCATCGAGGTCGCGTTCTTCGCGACGCCGCGGTCGCCCACCTGGCCGCCGGATTCGGCGTAGAAGGGCGTGCGGTTGAAGACGACGACGCAGTCGGAACCCGCTTCAACCGAGTCGACGGGCTGCCCGTCGACGTAGAGGGCGAGGACTTCGGCGTCTTCTTCGGTGAGGGCGTCGTACCCCGTGAAGACCGTCTCGGCGCCGTCGTACTTGAGGCCGGCGGCCATCTTGAACTTGGCGTTCGCGCGGGCGGCGGCGCGCTGGCGTTCCATCGCGCGGTCGAACCCTTCCGTGTCGACGGCGAGGCCGCGTTCGCGGCAGACGTCGGCCGTCAGGTCGGCGGGGAAGCCGTAGGTGTCGTGAAGCTTGAAGAGGACTTCGCCGTCCAAAACGCCGTTCGTCGTTTCGGCCATGGCGGCTTCGAGGATTTCCATGCCCTTCGAAATCGTCTGGAAGAAGCGGCGTTCTTCGTCTTCGAGGACGCGCGCGATGCGCGGGTCCTTCACTTCGGGGTAGGCGTCCCCCATTTCGCGGGCGACGGCGTCGACGAGCGTGTAGAAGAAGGGGGCGCGGGCGCCCAACTTATAGCCGTGGCGGATCGCGCGGCGGCAGATGCGGCGAAGGACGTACGCGCGGCCTTCGTTCCCCGGGACGATGCCGTCCGCGACCGAGAACGTGCAGGCGCGGATGTGGTCGGCGATGACCTTGAGGGAGGGCGACGTCGCGTCGACCGGCGCGTCCGACACCTTTTCGACCGCGGCCTTGGCGGCGGCGAGGAGGTTCTGGAAGAGGTCGATGTCGTAGTTGTTGTGCACGCCCTGGAGGACCGCGGCGATGCGCTCCAGACCCATCCCCGTGTCGATCGAGGGCTTCGGCAGCTTGTGCATCACGCCCTTTTCGTCACGGTAGAACTGCATGAAGACGAGGTTCCAGATCTCGATGTAGCGGTCGCCGTCCTCTTCAGGGCTCCCCGGAGGGCCGCCCTGCACGGATTCGCCGTGGTCGTAGAAGATTTCCGAGCAGGGGCCGCACGGACCCGTGTCGCCCATCATCCAGAAGTTGTCGGACATGTAGCGCGCGCCCTTGTTGTCGCCGATGCGCACGATCCGCTCGGCCGGGACGCCCACTTCCTTGTTCCAGATGTCGTAGGCCTCGTCGTCCTCGGCGTAGACCGTCACCCAGAGCTTCTCGGCGGGGAGCATGAAGTGCTTCGTCAAAAGCTCCCACGCGAAGTGGATCGCGTCGTGCTTGAAGTAGTCGCCGAAGGAGAAGTTCCCGAGCATCTCGAAGAACGTGTGGTGGCGCGCGGTGTAGCCGACGTTGTCGAGGTCGTTGTGCTTGCCGCCCGCGCGGATGCACTTCTGCGAGGTGGTGGCGCGGGTGTAGGGACGCTTGTCGAAGCCGAGGAACACGTCCTTGAACTGGTTCATCCCGGCGTTCGTGAAGAGAAGCGTCGGATCGTTCCCGGGAACGACCGGGCTCGAGTGCACGATCGTGTGGCCCTTGCTCTCGTAGAACTTGAGGAAGGTCTGTCGAATGTCAGCGACTTTCATGGGTCTTCAAGAATTTGGTTGGAAAGGGGATCAGGCCTGCGGGCCTTAAGCCCCGGGTCCGAAGCGGACGATGCCGCGAAACCCTGCATTTTACAACGCGAGGGGGCCGGACTTCTCGGGAAAACCGCGTCGAAACGGGGCGGATGCGGCCTCTCGGGGCCGCCAGTGGAAACGAAAAGGCGCTCCGGCCTTGGAGGCGGAGCGCCGGGTGGGTGCCTGGGCGTTTACGCGATGCGGCTGTAGCCGCCCGCGCGGTCGGATTCGCGCAGGTACCGGTCGAAGTGCATCGCGACGGCGCGCACGAAGATCTTGCCCTTGGGGCTCACGACGAGGCGGTCGGGGTAGAGCTCGACCAATTCGTGCTTCACGTAGGGCTTCATCTTGCCGAGCTCGTACGCGAAGGTCTCGTCGAAATTCACGCCGAAGCGGGCTTCGACGTCGGCCTTTTTGAGTTCGAAATTGCACATGATCGTCATGATGACGTAGCGGCGCATTTCGTCGTCGGCGTTGAGCGTGTAGCCGCGGTTGGTCGCAAGGCGGCCGTTCCTCACGGCGTCGTACCAGTCTTCGAGCTCGCGCGGGTTGCAGGCGTAGTGCGGGCCGATCTTCGAGATCCCGGAGACGCCCAAAGCCACCATGTCGCATTCGGCCTTGGTGGAGTAGCCCTGGAAGTTGCGCTGCAGCGTCCCTTCGACCTGCGCGCGGGAGAGTTCGTCGTCCGCTTTGGCGAAGTGGTCCATGCCGATGTAGCGGTAGCCGTTCGCGGTCAGGCGCGTGATCGCGTCGAACATGATGTTCACCTTCTCGACCGTGCCGGGAAGGTCCGCGGGGAGGATGCGGCGCTGCGCCTTGAAGTGGTTCGGGAGGTGCGCGTAGTGGTAGAGCGCGATGCGGTCGGGCGAGATTTCAAGAACCTGGTCGATCGTCTTCGCGAAGGTTTCGCGCGTCTGCTTCGGGAGCCCGTAGATGAGGTCCATGTTGACCGACTCGAAGCCGCAGGCGCGCGCGGCGTCGATCGTCGCCTTCGTCTGCTCGAAGGGCTGGATGCGGTTCACGGCCTTCTGGACGTCGGGGTTGAAGTCCTGAACGCCGCAGGACATGCGGTTCAAGCCCAGCTGACGGAGCTTTTCCACCTTTTCGGGCGGGGTCGAACGGGGGTCGACTTCGATCGAGAATTCGCCCTTTTCGGCCAGGGGGAAACGCTTCGTCAACGTTTCCATCATGAGTTCGAGTTCGTCGTTCTCAAGGAACGTCGGGGTGCCGCCGCCGAAGTGGAGCTGCTCCAATTCCTGCGAGCCCGTGATGTGGGCCTTTACGAGGTCGGCTTCCATTCCGATCGCCTCGATGTACTCGCGGCTCTTCGAGTGGTCGCGCGTCACGATCTTGTTGCAGCCGCAGTAGTAGCAGACGTCGTTGCAGAAGGGGACGTGAACGTAAAGCGAGAGGGGCGCGGGGTCCTTCGCGTCCTTGCGGCCCGCGAGCGCGCGCTCATAGTCTTCGACGCCGAACTGGGCGTGGAAGCGGTCGGCGGTCGGATAAGAGGTGTAGCGCGGCGCGGGTACGTCGAACTTGCGGAGCAGGTCCATGTCGGGCAGCTCGACGCCGCTGGTTTCCGGGGTCGTCATCGTGTGTCCCTCTCTTTGGTATGACTTAAGTTAAGGTTCCTGATATTATTGAGCGGAAGAATGGCGTTTCTTGACGGTTGTCAATGCAGCGTCCTTCCAAGCGGAAGCGGTTTTGAGGCCGCGCGCCGCACACGCATTCCCGTCTCGGCGGGGAAATTGCGGTTGATTTTAGGCATCCGAGATTATTTGTAGATTAGCAATCACAGGCCATGCCGCCTCCGCCGGCCGACCACCCGACGGGACCCATGACCGACCGATGGGAGAAAGCCCGATGTTGAATTTGTCCTCGCTGAGGGTCGCCTGCTCGAACTGCAACCTGCGGGAGTCGTGCCTGCCTACGGGGCTTTCCCTGAAGGAAGTCGAGCGCGTGGAGGATTTGGTGAGCACCAGGAAGCGCGTGAAGCGCGGCGAGGCGCTCTTCCGCGTGGGCGACAGCTTTGAGGCGGTGTATGCGGTGCGCCTGGGCTTTTTAAAGAGCATCGTGCTCTCCTCGGACGGCCGCGAGCAGGTGACGAACTTCTTCATGGCGGGCGACATGGTGGGCGTGGACGGCATCGCCTCGGGCGTGCACTCCTGCGACGTGATCGCCTTGGAAGACACCGAAGTCTGCATGATCCCGTGGGAAACGCTGGAAGACACCGCCACCTCGATGCACGCGATGGGCTCGCACTTCATGAAGCTCCTCTCGCGCGAAATCGTGCGCCAGCACGGCGTGATGCTGCTTCTGGGGTCGATGCACGCCGAAGAACGCCTGGCGGCGTTCCTCCTTTCGCTCTCGCAGCGCTACGAGCAGCGTGGGTATTCGCGCGCGGAATTCGTGCTCCGCATGACGCGCGCCGAAATCGGGTCGTACCTGGGGCTGAAGCTGGAGACGGTCTCGCGCGTGCTTTCGCGCTTCTCGCACGACGGCCTGATCGACGTGAATCAGAAGCACGTGCGGATCTTCAACGCCGAAGGGCTTCGCGCCATCGTCTCGGGGGTGCCGCCCGAGAACGCCGACGACACGCCGCCCGCGAGGAAGATTCCGGTGAAGAAGGCTTGAAGCGTGGAAAGCGCTGAAGCCTGAACAGTTGAATGGAAGAACGCCCCGAACCTGAATGGTTGCGGGGCGTTTTGCTTGTCCGGCGTCTTTGCCCGGTGTCGGGCGGTTCACTTCATCTTTGAGAGAAGCGCCCCTGCGATCCGCGTCGCCAACCGTCGGGGCGCCAACTGCGCCAGCACCGCACCGAAGCGGTTGAGGCCGCCGCAGACGACGAGCCGCTCGCCCGCGCGCATGGCGCGAAGGGCCTCCTTGGCGACGACCCCGGCGTTCATCGCCTGACGGTCGAACGGGGAGTCTTCCCGGAGTCCCGCCGCGACGCCGAAGCCCGTCCTCACGGGCCCGGGCGCGCAGGTCGTGAGCGTGACGCGGCCTCGGGCCGAGGCGTCGAGTTCCGCGGCGATCGCCTCGGAGTAGGAAAGCACGAAAGCCTTCGTCGCGGCGTAGTGCGCGAAGTAGGGAATGCTCTGGAAGGCCGCCGTGCTCGCGATGTTGAGGATGCGGGCGGGCGCCGAAGGCGTGCCCGTCTCCGTGAACCTCCGCGCCGCACGGTGCGTGAGCCGCATGAGGGCTTCGGCGTTCAGCCGCAGCATCCTCACGAGCACGTCCTCGTCGATCGAGGCATCGGGCCCGAAGGCGCCGAACCCGGCGTTGTTGACGAGGATGTCGAAGCGGAAGTCCCGGCTTTCCGCCAGGGCGACGGTCGAGGCCCAAAGGTGCTCCACCGCGCGGGCTTCGGACAAGTCTGCCGCGACCGGGTGAACCTCGACGCCGCAGGCGCGCCAGCATTCCGCGCACGCCTCGAGATCCCGGGCGCTCCGGGCGTTGATGACGAGGTTGACGCCGGCGTGGGCGAGATTTTCGGCGATGGCGCGGCCGATGCCGCTCGTCGCCCCCGTGACGAGGGCGAGCGAACGGATTCTGGGGCTCCCCGCAGTACTCACAGGCACGGACGGACGATGTCGAGACGGTCGGTGCAGACGGCGTCCACACCCATGCGCCAGAGTTCCTGGAGGCGCACCGGGCTGTTGACCGTGTAGCAGAAGACCCAGAAGCCTTCGGCGTGGGCGCGCTCGACGAGTTCAGGGGTCGTGCGGCGCTGGTTCATGTGGACCGACACGCATTGGAGGCGCTTCGCGGTTTCGACCCAGTCCTCAGGCACTTCGTCGAAGAGGAACCCGCGGGGGAGTTCGGGCGCGGTCTCCAGCGCGGCTTCGAGCGCCGCCACCTTGAAGGAGCTCATGAGGGGTACCGCGGGGACGATCCCTTCGCGGGTGCCGCCCGTGGGCGAGATGAGGTCCGCGTAGAGTTCGCGCGTCATCTTCGCGACGACGCGGCCCGTTTCGGCCTCATGCCCCTTGGCGGGCTTGATTTCGATGTTGAGCCAGCAGCGGTTGGCGCGGCACCAGCGGACGGTCTGCTCAAAGCCGGCGGGCGGAATGCCGCAGTATTCGGGCGAGAACCAGCTCCCCGCGTCCAACGTGCGCACCTCAAGGCTCGTCAATTCAGGGACGGACCCCTGACGGTCGCGGATCGTGCGCCCGAAGACTTCGTCGTGCATGAGGATGGGCACGCCGTCCTTGGCGAGCATCGCGTCGGTTTCCATCGCCGCGAACCCATGGCGGAGGCCCGTGCGGAAGGCTTCGAGCGTGTTTTCAGGGGCGAGCGTGCCGCCGCCGCGGTGCGCGCTGATGCGCGCGTAAGGCCAAACGGGGTGCTGATGCATGGTGTGTCGAGGTCCTGAGTTGTTGGTTGACGAGGTGGATTCTCGTGCGGAGGCGGGCCCATGGCAAGACGCGCCGAGCAGAGGAGTCGACAGCGGTCAAAGGTTGGCGCGGGAGGCGGAGGAGGGGAAAAGGGTGCGGGAGGTGGAGGGAAAGCGCCCGGAAGGCCGACGGAAGGCGCTCTGCGGGGAGTTTGCGGGGACTTTGAGGGGGCTCGGAGGCGGTCACGTCCGGCGTTCGCAATGGGTGCGCGGGAGCGGGACGGAAACCGGAGAAGTACCGGAGAGGGGCCTAATGTCGGAAACGGGTGGTCGGGCGGAAAAGAAAAAAACCTCGCGGATGTTTTCCCAGCATCCGCGAGGCGAACCCTCAATTTTCTTTCAACCTGTATCAGGAGAAGATAAAGCGATGACGTGTTTCCCTCACGTCGTCGCGGGTTTAACTATACCGAAAGCGGGGCCGTACGGCGTGAACGATTTGCGAAACCTGTAAGGGATTGTTGAGAAGTCTCGGATTCGCTTCCCGTTCGGGTAGAGAGAAGGAGAGGTCTCTCTTTTGTTGGGATTCCTTGCGGCAGAGGACTCGGACAGAAAAAAGGGGCCCGCGTCCGCCTTCGGACCGGGCCCGTTTCCGGCGTTGAGCCGTCTTTTGCGCCGTGGTGGAAAAACGTCTCGGCGTGAAGAGACGGCCGCAGGTTTTATTCCGCGGCGCTCCGCGCGCGGAGAACTTCGAGCGTCTCGGCGCTCATTTCAAGGATGTCGCTCGCGGTGACGTTCGCGAGGCACCCGTCGACCGACTGCCCGTGAATCCAGACGGCGGCGAGCGCGGACTCGACGGCGTCGAACTTCTGTGCGAGGAAGGCGCCGATCATGCCGGCCAGGACGTCGCCGGAGCCGGCCGTGGCGAGCATGGCGTTCCCGGTGGGGTTCACCCAGGCGCGGCCGCTGCGGAGCGCCGTCACCGTGCCGGTGCCCTTCAAGACGACGATCGCGCCCGACTGGACGGCAAGCTCCCGGGCGGCGGCGACGCGGTCGACCGTGACGCCTTCGACGGGGCGGCGCAGAAGCCGCGCGGCTTCGCCTTCGTGCGGCGTGATCACCGTGGCGGCGCGGCGCGCGAGAAGGAGGTCCTGAAGCGGCATGTTCGCGGCGATGAGGTTGAGCGCGTCGGCGTCGATGACGAGGGGCTTTTCAGACTTTAGGGCCGCCTCCACGCGGGCGCGGGCGCGCTCGGTTTGGCCGAGCCCCGGGCCGATCACCGTCGCGGTGAAGTCGCCGTCGACGGGGTGCGCGCCGGTGGCGAACATGAGTTCGGGCGAGATCGGGTCGACCGCCGGAACGTTCTCGGCGAAGGCTTCAAGGGTGACGCTCCCGGCGCCCAAGCGCAGGGCCGCGCGCGAGGCGAGGAACGCGGCACCCAGGCGCCCGGTGTCGCCGCCCGTGACGAGAAGCCTCCCGAAGGTGCCCTTGTGCGAAAAGCGCGCGCGCTCCTGACGGACGTAGCGGAATTCGTCGAGGCCGGTGACGGAGAGGGACGACAGCGGCACGCTCACGTCGAGCTCGCGCAGGATCACCTCACCCGCGGCGTCGGGGCCTTCGTTCAGATAGAGACCCGCCTTGACGGCGAGAAACGCCATCGTCGCGTCGGCGCGGCAGCCCGGGATCGTGCCGATCCAGTTGCCGGTCGCGGGGTTGAGGCCGGTCGGGACGTCGAGCGAGAGCTTCTTCGCGCGGCGTTCGTTGAACCAAAGGACGGCGTCGAGGTAGGCGCCCGAGACGGGCTTCTCTTGACCGGTGCCGAAGAGACCGTCGACCACGACCGCGGCGGGTTCGGTCATGTAGGGGTCTTCCGAAATCGTGCCGCCCGCGGCGCGCCACTCCTCCACCATGCGGCGGCAGAGGTCGCTCTTCGCGGGGCCGGGCATCACGAGCTCGACCGCGACGCCTTCGCGGCGAAGTGCGAGCGCCGCGCAGACGGCGTCGCCCCCGTTGTTGCCGGGGCCGGCGAGGACCGTCACGCGCTCGCCCTCATTGATTTCTCCGCGGATCCACGCCGCGGCGGCCTCACCCGCACGGCGCATGAGCACGTCGTCGCCCAAAAGGTTCGACATGCGGTGTTCGAGAAGCTTGAGTTCGTCGTCGTTGAGGATCGTGAGGCTCGTGAGGCTCATGGGTCGGGTCCTGGGGAAAGTAATTTCGGAACGCAACATTGTAGACCCCGGGTCGGGCGGCCGTCCCGCTCCGGCCCACCCAGCTCGTCCATCCGTCCCGTCCATTCGCTCCGAAGGTCCGTATAGTGGGAGGCACCACGCAACAACGCACCCATCGAGGCCGACATGGACCGCAAATTCGTCGTGCCCGTTCCGAAAGAGAAGGGCATTTCCTTTCAAAAGACCAAGACCGGAACCGTCGTCCGGTACGTCGTCGACTGGGACAGAGACGCGAAGGGGCGGTCGGTGCCGCGATACCGCGTCATCGGCAAACTGGAGCCCGACGGCAAAGGCATGGTGCCCAACGACAACTACGGCTACCTTCTCTCCACCTTTGAGGAGATCCGTGAGTACCGTCGGCACCGGGACCCCAGGAGCTACGTCGCCGAAATGAAGCTGAGGCGCGGCCAAAAACTTGAGATCGGCCCCTTCCTCGTGCTGGAACGCGCGGTGAAGGAATTGAGGTTGGAGAAGCTTCTTCGCGAGCATTTCCCCGATGCGGCAACGCTCCTCCTCGACCTTGCATCGTTGATGGTTCTCTCCGAGGGCAGGGGCGGCGACTTTGAGCAATATGCGCGCGAACACCCGCTCTTTGCCGAAGACATGCGGATCCCCGACGAAGACGACATTCTGGAGACTCTGAAGAACGTCGAGGGAGAGGATGTCAGCAGATTCATGGAGGCTTGGAATGACAGGCTCGGCGCCCGGAAGGAACCGGGTCACGTCTTCTCGACGCAGATGCGTGACGACGGTCCCTTCCCCAGCTGGAGCACCGTGACCGTGGGCTACGATGCGACGCTTCGGGTGCCGACCTTCATCACGGAGACGCACTTCCTTTGGAGCGAGGTCTTCGATGGTTCCTGGGTCTACACCGGAGAGGCTGGGGCTTTGGGCTACAACCACTGCGTTCTCACCGGCGATCCGGAGGCGTTCACGTCAGAAGTGGCTGAGACCGTCCGGAAGGATGGTCACGACTTCGTGTGGATGCTGGTGGGTTGGAACCCTTTCTCCGTCAAAGTGAAGGAGGCTTGGGGCGACGCCCTCCTGAGGGACATTGCCGAAGCTTCCGTCTCCGGCGGCCTGCGCGGCATGACCATCCACGGGAGGCACAAGGTCTTCGAGGAGGATGAGTCAACCTCATTCGTCTACCTCTGCTGCGACGTGTCGGGCTTTCGTGAGGCCGAGGAGGATTGGGCGAGTGTGGAAAAGGAACTCGGGGCGTCCGTCGGGAAAGCGCTCCCGAAGAACCGTTCGGCGTACGATGGGTTCCATCTTGAGCTTGACGACGAAGGACGCCTTCTCTCCTGGCGCCGCAGTGAGGACTTCCGGCGTGAGATCTTCAAGCGCAACAGCTTCGTCCTCGTGTCTTCGGCGGAGATGTCGGCCGAAGAGGCGATCAGGATCATCGCCGTCCGGCATCGTTCGCTCGCAGCCCTAGAGTGGGGCCGTTGGCTCGCGCCCCACAAAGTGCGCACGGCGAGACGGTTCGTCGAATTCCTCGGGCTCATCCTTTGGGAGCACCTTCCGACGATGTTCGGCTCCAAGTCGAAGCTCCATTGGACGGACGCCTTCGCGCGGCTCGACGTCATTGCGCTTCAGCGCGAGTCGACCGAGTCGCCGCGCTTCACGCTGTCAGTTGAGCGCCGGCCCTTCCTCAGGTGGTTGGAGCCCTTCGGGATCCCGTTCGAAGAGGCGGAAGCCTCGGTGGCGCGCCTGGAGGCCGCGCTTCTTGCCTCGCCGAGCTCCACGGAGCCGAGCCTTGATGCCGATGATTGGAACGACGAGGACGATGAGTGGGATGAGGAGGATGAGGAGGATGAGGATTGGGATGAGGAAGACGACGAATAGTCGTCGCGCTTGAGGCGGGCGCGTTTCGGCGTCCGTCCATTGGAGCGCATTCGCCGAAATCTCCGCATTCTCTCCATCTCCGAATTCGCCTCAATCCCCTCATTTGCCGTTCGTCATTTCGCGCATTCGGTCGAAAGCCCGTTCTCATTCGGGCGGCCATTCTTTGCCGTTCACGTCCGATTGGGCGTCTCATTCTTCCCGCAGCGCCCCCGGATGTTCCTTCCGGAGACGCGCGGATGCCTTCAAAGCGTTTTCGACGGATCGATATGGATGCCGTGCAACAACCGCGCATCCGGTTATTTTCACCATTCGTTTCAGAATCGTGCACGGGCTGAAATCATGTCGGTCGGTCTATTGAGGTGCGAATCCGAAAAGACCGACGAATCGGTTTGGAGAATTGAAATGCCTGAAAATCAATGCGTTGCATGAGCTTGAAATCCGATCGCGAAACGCTTCTTCGGAAGAGGCTGATCGCTGCGGGCAAAAGAACGGATAGGAAGCGGAGCGTCGGATCTCAAATGATGGCGAAACGATTTCACCGTTTTTAGGCGCTTCCATGGAATTGGGCTTTATAATCCGATCAACAAAACTTCCTTTTTTGAGGAGATCACTCCCATGCCCACGCTTGAGCAGATTTACGCCGACATTGAAAAGATTGCCGCCGACCGTCTCGCCATCAACGAACGCGAATCGGAACTGCGCAAGGCCGCGGTTGAAGAAGTGCGCAAAGTCGTGAAGGCCCTGAACATCACTCAGGAGGAACTCTTCGCCGAACCGCGCGCGCCCCGCGTCTCGCGCCCCCGCGGCGAAACGGTGCCCTACTACCGCAACCCGGAAAACCCGGCTGAAACCTGCGGCAAGCTGGGCCGCAAGCCCGCCTGGTACAACGAAGCGCTCAAGCGCGGCGTGAGCCAGGAAGAAATGCGCATCAAGTAATCAGGTCCTGTTCGGACTGAAAAGAAAAACCCGCTTCGCCGGAGGTCCGGCCGAGCGGGTTTTTCGTTATTGGGGTGAAGAGCCTCAGCGGAGGAACCGGTCCGGGCGGACGGCGTCGAGAATCGGGAGGCGCTCTTGCGCGATCGCCTTCTTTTCGATGAGGTCCGCCGTCATTTCCGCGAAGAGGAAGGCGCCTTCGGCGCCGTGCATGCCGCCCGCGCAGTTCCAGAAGAGGTCTGGGACCGCGGGATCGGGCCCGAGGATGGGCCATCCGTCCGCGGTCGAGAGCACCGACTGCGCGTAGTAGCGGGCGCCGTTCCAGTCGGCGCCGTTGGGAAAGTAGGTCATCATCCGCTGCCAGAGACGGCGGTGGTAGTCGTCCAGCTCCAGCTCCGAGCGGTGTCCGAGGAGCCACGGCCCCACGACGCGGAAGTGTTCGCCGGAGGGCGCGGCGAGGAGGTCGTCGTCGATGCGGAGCGCCGCCGGCGTCACGGGCGAGGTGCCGGTTTTGAGCGCCGTCATGCTCCCGCGCGTGAGCGGCGCGACGACGGCGTTGGGAAGATAGGTTTTGAGCCAGGGATCGGCGCCGAGCCCGGCGGCGATCACGACGGCCTGCGCCTTCTGGTCGCGGCAGTGTCCGGGCCCCTGTACGTGCGCGCCGCCCGTGGGAAGGAGCGACACGGCGCGCTCCATCGAGCTCACCGTGGTGATGTAGCTCGGGTCCTTGACGAGGCGTTCGCGGAGCGTCCTCGCGAGAAGGCTCGCCGAGAAGACGAAGGCGTCGGACTGGAAGGCGGCGGACCGGATGCCGGCGTCCCAGCAGAGGCCGGGTTCCGCGGCGAGCGCGTAGCGCTCGTCCAAAGCGATTTCGCCCTCCAGGAGTTTCGGCGCCTCGGAGGTCGTCCGGCAGGAGAGGATCCCGATCGAGCGGGAGATGGGAAGCCCGTACTGCTCGTGGGCGGCGAGAAGCGACGTCTGCGCGAGTCTGCGGAAAAGCGCTTGGCGCTCCAGGCGGGGCGCAAGGGGTTCCGAGCCCACCTTGGCGAGCGCGCGGATGAATCCCGGACGGCGCATCGCCGTCTTGGCGCCGTAGTGGAGCGCGGCGTCCCCGCCCGACATCCGACGCATGAAGCCCGCGTCGGAGTCGCCTGCGGGCCAGACGCCCCGCACGTCGCCCGACGCCGCGCCCAGGTCGAAACTTGCTTCGCGGCAGGGCGCCGAAGCGGCTTCTACGAGGATGACGCGGTGACCGCGTTCGGAGAGGACGACGGAGGTGGCGAGGCCGGTCAGACCGGCGCCGACGACGAGAACGTGCATGGGTGTCGCGGGTTTCGTGGGTATTCGTGAATTCGTTTCAGGATTGTAGCCATAATACTTGGGACGACTACGGGGTCCGCCTGAGCAAAGGCACTTAGGCCGCCTGCGCCCGCAGGCACGACGCCCCGAAACGCATGCTGAAGGAGACAACCGTGCCGATTCCCGTTCTGCCGACGCCCGTTCCCGCCGCCGCCCGCGAGCATGATCCTCTGGAAGAGCGCACCGTCCGACAAGAGGTGCTGTTGGACGGCCGCTTCATCAAGATCCTCCGCGAAGAAGTGAAGCTCCCGGACGACTCGGACTCGATGCGCGTTTTTCTGACGCACCCCGGTGCGGCGGGGATTTTGGTGCTCTACCCGGACGGGACGGTGCTCCTTGAGCGCCAGTGGCGCCATCCGTTGAAGCGTAGCTTCTGGGAGATCCCCGCGGGGAAGCTCGACCCCAACGAGCCCGACCTCGACTGCGCGAAGCGTGAACTCAAAGAAGAGTGCGGCGTGACCGCGGCGAAGTGGACGTCCTTGGGTGTTCTTCACAACGCGATCGGCTACAGCAGCGAGCGGATCGCGATCTTTCTGGCAGAGGACCCGACGGAGGGCGAACAGGCCCTGGACGAAGGGGAGTTTCTGGAGTGCTGGCGCGTGCCCTTTGAAGAGGCGCTCGCCATGGCCGAAGACGGCCGCATCACCGACGTGAAGACGATCACGGCGCTCTTTCGGGCGGACAGGATCGTGCGTCGGCGCGGGGCGTAAGCCGCAAACCGCAAGCCGCAAACCGCCGATGATCGGGGAGACGAAGGAACTGCGGCTTCGCTTTCGGAAAGGACGCGAAGCCGAGAAGACCGTCTGCCGTCCGCTCTTTTTGATGGCGGACGAATCCGAAACCATGCTCGCGCGCTACCTCGACCGCGCGCGGCTCTTTGTGGCGGAGGCCGCGGATGAGGGCAACGTCCTCAACGTCGGAATCGTCGCTTCCGCCCTCGTCACGGACGAGGGCGGCGGCGTGGCCGAACTGAAGAACCTGGCGGTCGCGCCCGACCTGCGCGGGCGCGGCGTCGGGCGCCGGATGATCGAGGCGGTGCGGGAGGCGTGCGCCGGACGCTTCCGCACGCTCCGCGTCGGCACCGGGGCCGGGACCCCCACGGTGCGGTTCTACGAAAAGTGCGGCTTCCGCGAAGTCGGCCGGATTCCTGAGTTTTTCACCGAGAACTATCCGGAGCCCATTTGGGAAGAGGGCGTGCTGCTTTGCGACATGGCGGTGCTGGAGATGCCGGTCGGTCCGGCCGAGCACGCTGAGCCCACGGATCCCGCCGACCCCTGACGCCTGAGCGTCACGCGTCCTTCGCTTTCCCGCCGTCCTCCTTCTTTTCGGGAAGCACAGCGAGAACCAGTCGTCCATGTAGGCGCGCATGTTGAGTGGCCTCGCGCCCCCCAGAAGGCTCTGCCAAAGGATCGCCTGCATGAAGGGCGCCAGCACCATCTGCGGGTGCCGCCGGAAGGCGTCCGGCAGATCCGCCTTCGCCATCGCCTCGAAGAGCGGACCTTCGGGCGAGAGCTGCGGGAGGAGCATCTCGGTGAAGAAGGGCGCCGTGAGCGTGGGGTCGTGAAGGCCTTCGCTCCAAATCACGCGGATCGTGCGGGAAGATGGGACCGTTCGCGTTCTCGTCGATGATGGGGCCCAAGACGTGCTCCAGGCGTGCGCGCAGCGTCGCGCCTTCGGGAAGAGGATCCTCGAAGCGGGCGACGAGTCGGCTGACGACGCTTTCGGCGAGCCCCTTAAGGAGCGCGCGCTTGTCGTCGAAATAGTTGTAGAGCGTTCCTTGGCGACGCCCGCGGCGCGGGCGATGTCCTCCATCCGGGCGGCGGCGTGGCCGCGGGCTTCGAATTCGCAAAGCGCGGCTTCGAGGATCTTTTGTCGGCGGGCTTCGGTTTTGAGGGCCATGATGCGGGTTCCGGAAAAAGGACTTCGGCGGTCAGACGATCTTGTGGCGGAAGAGCCAGGACGCCCAAAGGAGCGTCGCGATCGTGGTGAGGCCGACGGGCGGATAGAGGTGAAGGGTGTCGAGGATGCCGGCGCCTTCGAAGTAGATCATGCGGAGCGCCTCGATGGCGCAGCGCAAGGGGTTCAACCTCGTCGCGAGCTCCAACGCGGGCGGCATGGCGCGCACCGAGGTGAGGAGCCCCGAGAGGATGATGGTCGGGAGCATGACGAGGATCACCATGACGAGGGACTGCTGGATCGTCTTGGCGAGCGCCGAGATGGCGAGCCCCAGCCCCACGAACGCGAAGGCGAAGCCGGCGACCAGGACCCCCATCGAGAAGAAGTTCCCGGAAAACGGAATCTCGAACCAGAAGACCGCGACGGAGAAGATCAAAAACGCCTGCACCATGGCGATCAGAAGCGGGACGACGGCCTTGCCGACGAGGATCTCCAAGGACGACGCGGGCGTCATCAGCATCATGTCGAAGAAGCCTTCCTCACGCTCGCGCGAAACGGTGAAGCCGGCGAGGAGCAGGACCTGAATGAGCGAGAGCGCGAGGATGAGCGACGGCACGATCGTGTGCCGCGTGACCGCGTTTTCGTTCCAGCGCAGCCGCTCGACGATCGTGACGGGGCCGGCCGCTCCGTGGTGAGCGTTGACCGAGGCGACGATCGTGTTGACGTAGCCGGCCGCGACCCCTGCGGTGGTGGAATTCCGGGCGTCCAGCACCGCGTAGAGTTCGCGCTTTTGCGCAAAGTCGTTCGGGAAGACGAGCCCCACCAACGCGTCGCCGCGGTCGAGCGTCCGCTTGAATTCCGCCATGCCGCGGGCGGACCGGGTGAGATCGAAGATTCCGGTCCCTTCGATCGCGCGGACGATCCCGGCGGACGCTTCCGTGCGGCTCTCGTCCAAAAGCACCCAGGGAACGTTGTCGAGGTTGAAGGTCGCGCCGTAGCCGAAGAGCAGCGACTGCACGATGACGGGGAGAATCAGGATCGCCCGCGCGCCCTTGTCCATCAGAAGCGTCAGGTATTCCTTGGCGACCACGGCCCAGATGCGGTTCAGGGACGCACGCAGGCGCGCCGTGAGCGTGGACGACGGCGACGGTGAGGAGGTTTGGTTCATGCGGGTCATGAGGCCTCCTTCTTCGTCGTCTTCGCCTTCGCCTTCTTCTCACCCCAACTGGGTTTCCGACACCCAGACGCGCACCCATTTCGGGGTCGTCACGGCGACTTCAAAAACGGGGGTCGACGTGGTGACCATGTCGCCGGGTTCCATGAGACGTGCGCGGACGACGCCCTACGAGACCGCACGGAGGCGGCTCTGGCGCTCGATGCGGTCCTCCAGAACCGCAACCGCGGCGTCGGCCTGGCGCATCGCGGTCGCCTTCGCGGCGATCTCGTCGGGGCGAAGACCGGTCTTCAATTGCTTGAGCTGTGCGGCCGCCGCCGCGACCTCGCCTGCGAGGCGCTCGGCCGCGTACTGGGCGTCGTCGTAGGACTGGCGGTCGGCGGCGCCCTTCGCCAGAAGCGCTTTGAGGCGGGCTTCGGTGGACTTGGCGGAGGCGAGCTGCGCCAGAAGGGCCTTCACGGACGCTTCCTGCTTCTGGATTTCTTCCGCGCGGTAGCCGTCCTTCGCGAGCCGCCATTGGGCGGCGGCCGCGTCCGCGGCGGCGCGCGCTTCGTCGCGCTGCAGCGTGAGCGCCGTGACGTCGAGCGTGCCCATCAGGTCGCCGGGGTGAACGCGGTCCCCTTCTTCGAAGGCGAGCGAGGCGATGCGCCCCGAGGTTTCGAACGCCATCGAGACGCGCCGCGCGTCGACGCTCCCCCACGCGACCGTCGGCGCGGGCGCCTCGCGCGAGGTCCAAAGCCACGTGAAGCCCCCGGCCAGAAGGCCTGCGGCCACGATCCCGATGATGAGTTTGCGGTTCGGCATACGGACTCCTGAGCGCCGGGGGGCGGTGGGTTGGTGGTTGGTCCCGACTGGTGGGTTCGTCATTTTGAACTGACCGGTCAGTTCAGTTAGGACCAGTAAGGGAATAACAAGTAATAGTAGAGCAATTCTGATATAATCTTGGGAGTTCTCAGGATCCTCAGATGCGCTCTCCTTCTCACGCCAACATCGAGCTCGCAAAGTACCGTTTGCTCGTTTTGAAAGCCGGTCTCAATGAGCGGCAGAGCCGCATTCTTTATGGCTTTCTCGCGACTGAGATAGGTTTCGGCGGTCAAAAGGCCGTCTCTGAGGCCATGGGCGTATCCCACATGACTGTCCGCAAGGGTCAGTCTGAATTTGAGGGTGCTGCGGAGGACGCTACGGCCGTTGGTGCTGACGAGGTGATGCGGGGGCGCATTCGCCGCCCTGGCGGCGGGCGAAAATCCGCTGTTGAAAAGCAACCCGGCCTTCTTCAGGAACTCGAGGAACTATTGAATCCCGCTACATTCGGCGACCCTCAGCGCGTCATCGTCTGGACCACCTTGAGTCTTCGGAAAATTTCCGAATTGCTTGCCTCCAAGGGTTTTATCGTCAGCCACACCGTTGTCGGCCAACTGCTCGAAGAACTCGGCTACAGCAAGCAGGTCAATCAGAAGATGCTCCAGGTAAGCGAGCCTCACCCTGATCGGGATGAGCAGTTCAAGTTCATCAACGCCAAGTCCAAAACCTTTTTGGAGAATGGCGACCCCGTCATCTCGATTGACTGCAAGAAGAAGGAAAACATTGGGAATTTCAAGAACAACGGGGCCGAGTACCGCCCGAAAGGTACGCCCCGTCACGTTCTTGATCACGACTTCCAACTGGCTGATTTGGGGAAAGTCGCGCCGTACGGCGTGTACGTCGTCAACGACAATACGGCGTTCGTGAATCTCGGCACCAGCTCCGACACGGCTGAGTTCGTAGGGGAGAGCATTTGGAGATGGTGGGATTGCGTCGGAAGTCAGGTGTTTGGAACCCGGCGGAAGCTGTTCATCACCTGTGATGGCGGCGGAAGCAACGGTTGCCGCATTCGCCTCTGGAAGGTCGCGCTCGCGCGTTTGGCCGAACAGACCGGCCTTGAGATCCATGTCTCTCACCTGCCTCCGGGAACCTCGAAGTGGAACAAGATCGAGCACCGGCTCTTCTGCTACATAAGCAAGAATTGGCAGGGGCAGCCTTTGGTAGACATCGAGACCGTCGTCAAACTCATCAGCTCTACGACGACCAAACGAGGCCTCAAGGTGGATTGCGTTGTCGACCAAAACACCTATGAGCGAGGCGTCGCGGTCTCGGATGAGGCATTTGCTGCGATTGATCTGGAGCCGATCGCTCCGTTCGGGCAGTGGAATTACATCATCCGAGGCTTCAACCTGAACTTCCTCGCTGCTGCGACTCTCAAGAGTTCGGACGGCACTTTTTTGAGCTAAGACCCTAATTTTCTTCAAAAACCCCTTGCGCTTTCGGCGCTTTTCTTGTAATATTGAGAGTAGCCTACAGCTCTTAAAGAAATACAGAATGCCCACCGCCGATTTCACCGTTCCTGTTCCTGAAGCCAAAGGGAAAATTTGTCGCCAAACCTCCCGGGGCAGGGTCTACATCCAGTACATCCTGGACCGGACGTACGACCCCAAGAAGAAGTACAACAAGCCCAAGCGCACGTGCATCGGCCGCCTCGCCGAGGATGGCGTCTCCATGTACCCGAACGAGAACTTCTTCAAGTTCTTCCCCGACACGCCCC
>OGHV01000389.1_pt1 | contig 32093 bp, 23 predicted proteins | sample 1571551 | NCBI WGS metagenome assembly OGHV01 (sample SAMEA2581960, study PRJEB24529) | metagenome | biome: Human gut stool | place: China | collected 2011 | reverse complement strand
TTCGCCGGGAGATACATCTACGGCAGTGCATGGTTCACTGTGCTGTGGACAGTGATAAGTCTTTCGGCAATAGGCCTGCTGGCAAAAGCTAAGATTTGGAAACGAAAGGCCGTGATGATGATTCACGCATCTTTCATACTGATTCTGGTCGGCGCACTCACAACATCACTAACGGCTGAGAAAGGCATGCTCCATCTAAGGGAGGGTGAAACGGTAGACAGATACCTGTCGGAAGAGAGGATGCTCGAACAATTGCCATTCAGCATAAGGCTCGACAAATACGAAACAGAGTTCCATCCCGGTACAGACACACCGGCCGATTATGTGAGCGAAATTGCTGTTTCGTACGACGGGGGGAAGAGTTTCGAAGAATACAGAATTTCTATGAACAAAATCTTCAACCGCAATGGTGTAAGACTCTACCAGAGTTCGTACGACGATGACGGCAAAGGTTCGTACCTTTCTGTAAATATAGACCGGTGGGGAGTACCAATAACGTATGCCGGATATGTTCTGCTGTTCGTTTCTATGATATTTATGCTTATGGAAAAGAACGGTACGTTCAGACGCCTCATCAGAGGCGAGAAGGTGGCAGGCATTGGCATTGCACTATTGTTGTTCCTTATAAATATACAGACTACAGAAGCATCGGAGAAACGCATGAGGGGTGCTGTCACTGAAGAACAGGCTGAAGCGTTCGCCAAGCTTCAGGTGATGTACAACGGCAGGATATGTCCTGTACAAACTCTTGCGCTGGATTTCACGCGCAAACTAACAGGAGACAATTCCTATAGAAGCTTCACTGCCGAACAGGTGTTCCTATCGTTCATATTCTATCCAGAAGTATGGATACGCGAAAAGCTTATAGAAGTTGACGACAGCAAACTGCGCAACAAATATCATTTGCCGGAAAGAGCATCCATGCTCGATTTCTTTCCTGAAGGCAGATACATATTTGCCAGCACTCCTGCTCCATCGAAGGCCGTAATGGAAATGGACGAAAAGATAAGTCTGATTGTTATGGCTCAGGAAGGACATCTCCTCCAGATGTTTCCCATAAGAGATGGAGGAAGAATACTATGGACTTCGCCATGCATAGCCACAGAAGACAGTGTTGCAGACAGAAATACAGCATACGGAGCAGAAATCTTGCGCAAAATCGATACAGACCTGCATAGCAACGATGGTAAAAATTATGACAAGATAGTCAAAGAATTATCGGACTTCCAAAGAAAGAATGGAGGCGAAACATTTCTGCCAGAGAGAAAAGTTAATGCAGAAATACTTCTCAACCATCTGCGCACAACAGGATGGATGTTCAAACTTTTCCTAACAATGGGTATACTTCTCATTCCGGCGATGAAACTGAAGGAAAAACATCCGAAGGCGCTCGACATATTACACAAATGTTTTTTGACCATCATTGCTATATGCGCCAGCCTGCTCACCGCAGTTCTAAGTCTCAGATGGTACGTTGGCGGACACTTCCCTATGTCAAACGGATACGAAACAATGCAGACGCTGGCACTGATGATTATGCTAGGCACAATGGCTATAGGCCGTAAGCACGTGCTCTTCGCATCACTGGGCATGCTGACCGCCGGCTTTGCACTGCTTGTGTCATCGCTCAGCGAGATGAATCCGCAGATCACTCACCTTATGCCGGTACTATCCTCGCCACTGCTGTCGATTCACGTTTCATCCATAATGGCTTCATACGCCATGCTGTCGCTGACGTTCTTCATAGCCGTGGGTGCCTTGGCAAGACCTTCGGCAACAGAGGAATCCATACGCCTAATATATCTCATACTCTATCCCGCCCTAACGCTGTTGACCATTGGCATATTCGTTGGAGCTGTGTGGGCAAACGTGTCATGGGGTACATACTGGAGCTGGGATCCCAAAGAGGTATGGGCACTGATTACGATGCTCATATACAACATGCCTCTGCACAGGCAGTCGCTTCCATTCTTCAGAAAAAGGAAATGTTTCCTGATATACATTGCAGGAGCATTTGCAACGGTTCTGATGACATATTTCGGTGTGAACTATATTCTCGGGGGAATGCACAGCTACGCAAACCAATGAGTGCGTATAACTTGCCTTCCAATATACTCAATACTGAGCATCATGGCGTGAAAAGTGAGTATCGGCTAACGTATTTTGCCATAAATATCACGCATCTGCAGAAAAACAGACGGCAAGAATCAGTAAAACAGAGTATTGACCGCTCACTCCACAATGCGTAACTTTGCAGTGTCAAAAGAAAATAAAAGTAGAAAAAGATAAAACTAGCGCATAGCTTAACTATACTTTGTTTTTGTTTATTGGCACACAATAATCTTTCAGAATTACGTAAACCATAAAAGCAAGACATGCAGATTTCCCGAAGTGATTCGCGAAACCTGCATGCATTTTTTATGTACATCGCCATGTCTGCATACACTAAAAATGCAGTTTATTCCATATCAGACGAAGCAGACAAGAAAATTATCGCTACATTTGCGCCCTGAAAAAATATGCAGGCGAAAGATTCATCGGGTGCCGTCTTTCGTCACCGCATATACACATTTTATACATTTATATTAACCAACACAAAAAACAATGAACAAAAAAAATTTGCAGATCAAAGCCAAGTCTGTAACATGGAGGCAGTTTGACCGCAAGCACGATGCAATATTCCGAAGCCTCGGCAAGGAGATACGCATCGGAGTACTCGCTGTGTCAATGCTTACATACGCCAGCACGGACAGCATCTCGGCCCAGTCTCTGCCGTCAGAACCGTCTGAAAGCGGTGAGAAACTGATGCAGTTGGAGGACATCGAGGTGACCGCAAGCCGAGTGGCGCAGCCAATGGGACAGTCGGCACGCATTGTCAGCGTTATGACAAGAGAAGACATTCAAGCCACTCCGGCGCAAAGTGTAAACGACCTTCTTAAATATGCCGCAGGAGTAGATGTCCGGCAACGCGGCGCATTCGGCATCCAAACGGACATAAGCATCAATGGCGGAACGCACGACCAGATTGTGATTCTTCTGAACGGTGTAAATATTTCTTCCCCCCACACCGGACACCTTTCCGCCGATTTTCCAATATCAGTTGACGACATCGAACGCATCGAGATTCTCGAAGGCGCAGCAAGCCGTGTATACGGAACAAGTGCTTTCAATGGTGCCATCAATATCGTCACAAAAAAATCAAAATCCGACAACATCACTGTCTCTGCCGAAGGCGGAAGCTACGGTTCTGCAGGAGCCGACGCATCGATAAGCCTCGTCGGCAAGAACCTGCACAACAGAATCAGCGGAGGCTACCAGAGAAGCGACGGTGGAACGGACAACAGCGATTTCAACAAATTCAGAGCCTACTACCAGGGCGATGCCGACACAAAACTGGCAACATTCGACTGGAGTCTGGGCATGAGCTCACAGAACTACGGCGCCAACACTTTCTATTCGGGCATGTATCCCGACCAATACGAGGAGAACAGGCGCTACATGGCGTCTGTCAGCGCAACGACCAAAGGGCGCATCAAGTTCACTCCGACAATGTACTGGAACCGCTCGCTCGACCATTTCCAGCTGATTCGCGGAAGCAAGACGGGCGAGAACTACCACATGACCGACGTGTACGGACTCAGCGCAAATGCACAGATAGACTGGTCGCTTGGACAGTCGGCCATCGGTGCGGAATTCAGAAACGAGGGCATACTGAGCACCAGTCTCGGAAAACCTCTCGATGAAAGCGAATACGTAGGCATACCGGGGCATGACGGCTACTACACCATGCGCGACAACCGCACCAACGTATGCTACTATCTCGAACACAACGTCATTCTGAACAGATGGAGCATAAGTTTCGGAGTCATGGCAAACATGAACACGATGCTCGACTACAGAATGCGCCTGTATCCGGGCATCGACGTGTCATATCGTCCCGACAGCCGATGGAAAATATATGCATCGTGGAATATGGCACAAAGAATGCCGACTTTCACCGACCTATATTATAAAAGTCCTACTCAGGAAGGCAACACAGGCCTGAAACCGGAAGAGACGCAGGAGCTGACCGTTGGAGGACGGTTCACGGACGAAATAGCAACGCTCGAACTCCGTGCTTTCTATCGGAAACAGCACAACATGATCGACTGGGTCATGTACGACAGCGATTCTGTGAACAACTATTCTACATACCATGCAACGAACTTCAAGATTGACAACATGGGTGTGGAACTGAGCGCAGGACTGAACCTTCAAAAGATATTCGGCGAACGAAACCCACTGCGCCTTCTCTCGCTCAACTATGCCTATATCCATCAGGACAGACACGACAAAGAGCACATCTACGCCAGCTGTTATGCCATGGATTACCTGAGGCACAAGTTCACAGCAAGACTCGACGGACGTATATGGAAGAAGCTCACAGCTTCCCTATCGTTCAGATGGCAGGAAAGAATGGGTTCGTACATCAAGTATACAACGATGACAGGAGCAGACGGCACGCCGTCGGTCACATCGAAGCCAACCAAATATTCTCCATACGGCATTCTTGACCTTCAGCTGGCATGGGAAGAAAAGAAATATGAAATATATTTCAAGGGCAACAACCTGACCGACCACAGATACTACGACATCGGCAATGTGAAACAGCCGGGATTCTGGTTCATGGCCGGTGCAAAGCTTAAGCTCAACATCTAATGATGTAGAAAGGCACCCGAACACAAGCAGGCAGGCATAAGCCCTGCATCAAACATAAAAAATCCATGCAGGCCTCCGCAGCAATAAATGCGAGCACCCGCAAATGCAGCCGCGAGCGCCAGGAAAAACAATTCTGAGCGCCCGCGGTTTTCGTTTCTCTCCCCCGCCCTCGCCAAGGCGCTATCTATCAAGTCGATTTTTTTGTCCCTTTAGTCCAAAACTTACACTCATATAAAACAAATTCACCCAAAGTTCGTATATTTGCACAAAGTCGTTCAGAAAATATGCGCATAATCATACTCATTACAACAGCATTGCTAATGCTGTTCCACTCCGGATTGAAAGCGGCGGAAAAAGACAACAAACCGTTTATTGTCGTTCTAGATCCGGGACACGGCGGTAAAGACCCCGGAGCAATCGGCTCGTCAAGAAGCAATATGGAGAAGAAAATCAACCTCAATATAGCTCTTGAAGTAGGCCGACTTCTCAGATCAAAGAGTCCGGACGTAAAAGTCATTTTCACAAGAGACAGAGACGTTTTCATCCCACTCGGCGACAGAGCCAACATTGCCAACAAATCAAAAGCAAATCTGTTCATCTCCATACATACGAATGCTCTGCCAAGAGGCGCCAGAAAGGCAATGGGCGTGCAATCGTACACATTGAGTCTCAAGAGCTCGGCAACCAACCTTGAAGTTGAAAAGAGGGAAAACTCTGTTATACAGTTTGAGGAAGACGGTGCACAGAGATACAGCTTCAACAATCCCAACTCATCAGAGAGCGACATTATCTTTGAATTGATGCAGGACAGGGATATGAAAGAAAGCGTAAATTTCGCAACGATGGTTCAACGCGAAATGGTAAACGGAGGCGGACGACGTGACATGGGAGTACTTCAGGCCAACCTTGCAGTATTGCGCCTCTCATACATGCCTAGCGTTCTGCTTGAAGTGGGTTACATATCAACACCCCAAGAGGAACGATTCCTGATGTCGAAACGCGGACAGACCACATTGGCAAAATGTATCTACAACGCCATCGTAAAATACAAGCAGCAACACACAGGACGCATGGCCAATCTGGAAAAGATCGACATAAAAGATCTTGAAGAAGAAATAGAAGAAGAGGAAAAGGCTGAAACAGACAACAAGGACGGCAATGCAAACACTGCTGCAGAAGAAAACACAGACAACACTGTGGAAAATGCCAGCAGTGAGCCAGTATTCAAGATACAGATTCTTGCTGCAGACAGACAGCTGAAAAAGAATGACAGACAGCTGAAAGGTCTGGATGCTGATTTCTATAAGGACGGCGGAATGTATAAGTACACATGCGGTACAACATGCGACTACAACGAAGTACTTCGCACGCTGAAAGATGTAAAGAAAAAATTTCCAGGAGCATTCATCGTTGCTTTCAAGAACGATGTCCGCATAGAAACAGCAACAGCAATAAGGGAATTCAAAAACAACAGCAAACAAAACAAATAGAAAGATAATGAAATTCTTAACTAAAGAAGTAAAGATTGCAATCATAGCAATCATGGCACTGCTGATAATATATATCGGCATAAACTTTCTAAAAGGCATGAACCTTTTCAGTTCCGATGATACATACTACGTGGAACTCGACAATGTCAGCGGACTTGCCGTCTCGAGCGAAGTGCTTGCTGACGGATATGCAATCGGAGTGGTCAAAGACCTGAAATATGACGAAAATTCAAGCAAGAACATCCTGGCTACAATAAGCATAAAGAAGGGAATACGCATACCAAAAGGAAGTATCGTGGAACTGTCGAAGGAAATGCTTGGTTCGACAAAGATGAACATCCTCATGGCAAACAACCCACGCGAAAGAGTTGAACCGGGAGACACACTCAAAGGTGCTTGGGAAAGAGATGCGTTGACAATGGTTTCGCAGATGATGCCTCAGGTTCAGGAGCTTTTGCCAAAACTCGACTCTATCCTCACATCAATAAACAAACTGGCTTCAAATCCGGCACTTCAGGCTTCAATCAACAACATGGAGGATGTAACAAGCAACCTGAAGACAACGACGCACAGAATAAACAAGATTCTAGGCAACGACATTCCGGAACTGACAACCAGAGCCGACAGTATATGCTCTAACCTAGAAACAACTACAGGCAAGCTCAAGGATGTTGATTTTGCAAAAATAGAGTCAAACCTCAACACGACAATGGAGGGAGTTCAGCTCTTCACAGACAAACTCAACAATCCTAGCAGCTCGCTCGGACTCCTGATGAATGATAACGGTTTATACAACAATCTCAACAACACACTCAAAGACGCGTCGTCACTCATGCAGGATTTGCAGAAGCATCCTAAACGCTATGTTCACTTCTCAATTTTCGGTAGAAAAGACAATTAAAGAAAACCTCGTTATTTAGAATTAATATAAATAAGACACAAACTCCACTTTCCTTCATGCACCAGCAATAAGGTGCTAATAAACAAAAGGATAGTGGAGTTCTTTTTTTGCGTATTCACATTCGGTTAAACGTAAAAGCAAGAGCGTATCTCCCTATAATACAGAAAGTTGATAAAATGCAAGTTCATTTTTTGCATGCCGGCAAAATGCTTTCGTAAATCATTGAAACAAAAGCTTATAGAAATTATCAAATTATTGAAGCAAAAAAATCATTTGATAAAATCAAATAATATGATGAAATTTGCATTGTGGGAAATAAAATGACAAGTAAAGTATATTCTAGAAATGGGAAACAATCCAAATGAGCTTTGGAGAAGATGTCTTGAAATAATACATGACAACATCACCCAACAGCAATTTGACACATGGTTTGCATACATCAATCTGAAATCGTTTGCAGACAAAAGGCTCGTGCTCAGCGTACCAAGCCAATTCGTGTACGAATTCGTTGAGGAACATTTCCTGGATCTTCTCAAAAAGACAATTACAAAGGTGTTCGGAACAGGCGTATGCCTGAGCTACAGCATACTCGAGGACAAGCAGAACGGTCTCACTGTCGAGGTGGAATCGTCGAACAAGTCTATCGTGCAGAACGGTACAGCCGTAAGAAAAGCCAATCTGTCTCCAGACGTACTGATGGCTCCTGCGGTTCAGGATCTGGACTCACAGCTCAGACCTAACTATAATTTCGAGAATTTCCTTGAAGGCGACAGCAACAAGCTTGCCCGCTCTGTTGGCGAAGCTATTGCACAGAACCCTGCAAAGACATTCAATCCATTCTTTCTATTCGGACATTCAGGTGTGGGCAAGACACATCTTGCAAATGCCATTGGTCTCAAAACCAAGGAACTTCATCCGGAACTGAGAGTGCTTTATGTATCGGCACATCTGTTTCAGGTGCAGTACACCGACTCCGTAAGAAACAACAAGACCAACGACTTCATAAACTTCTATCAGACAATTGACGTTCTGATAATAGACGACATACAGGAGTTTTCGGGTCTCACAAAAACGCAGAACACATTCTTCCACATTTTCAATCACCTGCACCTGAACGGAAAGCAGCTCATACTTACGGCCGACAGACCTCCTGTTGCCATTGAAGGACTGGAAGAAAGATTGCTCACGCGTTTCAAATGGGGATTGCAGGCCGAACTTGAACGACCTGACAAATCGCTCAGAAACTCGATTCTCTGCGACAAAGTAAGAAAAGACGGTTTGTGCATACCTCAAAACGTCATAAGCTTCATATCTGAACATGTCGATGAAAGCGTAAGAGACTTGGAAGGTATAATCAATTCACTCATGGCCTACTCCGTTGTCTACAACTGCGATATAGACCTTGATCTCGTAAACAAGATTATGCCTAAGTTCATCGAAATAAACGATGAACCTCTTACAACAGAATCCATATTGGAAAAGGTCTGTGCTCACTTTGACGTTTCGCGTGAAGATATTTGCTCAAAAAGCAGGAAACAGCCAATCGTATATATCAGACAGCTTGCAATGTATCTCGCAAACAAGCATACAGACAAATCGACAAGCCAGATTGGACACTGTGTGGGCGGAAGAAATCATGCAACTGTGATACATTCGATCAAGCAGATAAAGAACCTCATCGACACAGACGAAAGAACAAGAAGAGACATTGAAGAAATAGAAAGTACGTTCTTCAGGAAATAATGCATCTTTCGATATCCAATCATTATATTATATAGTATAAGAAAGCGGAAGCTTCAGTTAATGTTTTGCAACACACGCTGAAACTTCCGCTTTTCTTATGCAATCCGATTAAGGACTATATCGATAGCAGGCAATACGTCAGTCTATAAATCTCTGCCTGCGCAATGTTTCCATAAAGTTTTCAGACATAGCCTCGTTGTCTTTCTTGGTATAACGCAAATCGGTAAACACCTGTGCCAATGTTTCCTTGCCGTTTATCTCGACAAAATGCTTGTTTTCGTCCAATGCTTCCTTATATCCATATATATTGTCTATATCAGACGGCTCATAGTCATGATAAACCTCATCATGTATGACTCCGCTCAACGGAAGGCGATCAGGCTGTGCAGGACATTCATCAGGCCAACCGACAGTTATTGTTGCAACAGGGAATGTCAGCTTAGGCATATTGAGCACTTCAATGATTTTATCGGGCGTATATGCCGTAGTTCCAAGAAAACAAGTTCCTAATCCCTTCTCTTCTGCAAGAGTACAGAAGTTTTGTGTAAAAAGAATCGCATCATACACTGCATTCATGAACGAAAGCAAGTTGTCATATCCGGGAACAGCCTTACGCTGGTTGCACCATTTGCAGAATCTGTTGAAGTCGGCACAGAAAGTAAGCACAACAGGAGCAGATGTAACCATAGGCTGATTGAAGTGCAATGGCGCCAGCTTCTTTTTCATTTCACCGTCGCGTGTAACTATAACGCTGTACAATTGCATATTGCCCATTGTTGCCGCACGCGAAGCTGTCAATATAAGTTCATTTAGCATCTCAGACGGGATGTCCTGCGACGTATATTTTCTAATTGTACGTCTGTTCTTGATATCTGTCATAAAACTGGGTTTTAATAGTTAAAGACAAAGATAGCAAACATCCAAGACATATCAAATTTTAATATACAAAAGGTTAGCAAATTTCCATTTTGGAAAACTTTTGAGCATAATCAATTTTATATCACACTAATAATCAAGTCTTTACAAAATAAAACAGAAAACTTTGCAGGCTGTTGATAAGTTTATAGTTAAAAATTTTGCAGATTCATAAAAGAGGATTAGTTTTGCAGGCGTTTACGTTTCGATTTTATATTTGCTTTGATTTTTAATTCCCACACACAGATTTCAGCAATATAGATTGAGAAGAAAACAAACTTAAAAAAACAATTCTATTAACTCATCATCAAGTTATGGCAGAACAGCAGACATACAGCTATGATGAAGCCCTGCAGGCATCATTAGAGTATTTTAATGGCGATGAACTAGCAGCCAGAGTTTGGGTGAACAAGTACGCCATGAAGGATTCTTTCGGCAAGATATATGAAAAATCGCCGAAAGACATGCATTGGAGACTGGCCAACGAGATAGCCAGAATCGAACAGAAATATGAAAATCCGATTTCTGCACAAGAGCTGTTTGATCTTATGGATCACTTCAAGTACATCGTTCCGGCAGGTAGCCCTATGACCGGAATCGGCAACAATCATCAGGTAGCTTCATTGTCGAACTGCTTTGTCATCGGACTTGATGGTGATGCAGATTCTTACGGTGCAATCATACGTATAGACGAAGAGCAGGTTCAGCTCATGAAAAGACGCGGAGGCGTAGGCCACGACCTTTCACACATTCGTCCAAAAGGTTCGCCAGTAAAGAACTCCGCCCTCACGTCTACAGGTCTCGTACCTTTCATGGAAAGATATTCAAATTCCACCAGAGAGGTTGCGCAGGACGGAAGACGAGGTGCGCTCATGCTCTCTGTGTCTATCAAACATCCTGACTCGGAAGCATTCATTGACGCAAAAATGACAGAAGGCAAAGTTACAGGAGCAAATGTTTCTGTTAGACTTGACGATGAATTCATGAAAGCGGCAATAAACAACGAAACATACATACAGAAATTTCCTGTAGACAGCATGGTTCCAAAGGTTGTCAAAGAAATCAATGCAAACGCACTTTGGAGAAAGATCGTGCACAATGCTTGGAAATCTGCCGAACCAGGTGTATTGTTCTGGGATACCATCATTAGAGAATCAGTTCCTGACTGCTATGCAGACCTTGGATACAGAACTATCTCTACAAATCCATGTGGCGAAATACCTCTATGTCCGTACGATTCATGCCGTCTGCTGGCTATAAATCTGTACTCATACGTTGACAATCCATTCACAAAGGAAGCAAAATTCAACTATGAAAAGTTCAGAAAGCATGTAGGACTTGCACAAAGAATCATGGACGACATCATCGATCTCGAATTGGAAAAGATTGAGATGATTCTGGCAAAAATTGATTCCGACCCGGAAAGCGAAGAGGTTAAGGAAGCAGAAACTAACCTTTGGAAAAAGATTTACAAGAAGACAAAGGCCGGAAGACGTACAGGTGTAGGAATAACTGCAGAAGGCGACATGCTCGCCGCTATGGGATTGTGTTACGGAACTCCTGAAGCAACATATTTCTCAACAGAAGTGCACAAGACTATTGCTGTAGAGGCATACCGTTCTTCAGTACAGATGGCAAAGGAAAGAGGAGCATTTGACGTATATGATGCAGAAAGGGAAATGAAGAATCCTTTCATCAACAGAATAAAGGATGTTGATCCTGCATTGTACGAGGAGATGACAAAATTCGGACGCAGAAATATTGCATGTCTGACAATTGCTCCAACCGGCACAACAAGTCTCATGACGCAGACAACTTCCGGTATAGAGCCAGTATTCATGCCTGTATACAAGAGAAGAAGAAAGGTTAATCCTAACGACACAAATGTACACGTTGACTTCACAGACGAAACAGGCGACTCATTTGAAGAATATATCGTATACCATCCTAAGTTCCTCGAATGGATGAAAATCAATGGATACGATACAGACAAGAGATATACACAAAGCGAAATAGACGAACTCGTAATGAAGTCGCCTTACTACAAGGCCACTGCAAACGACATCGACTGGCTTGAAAAGGTTAAGATGCAGGGATCAATCCAGAAATGGGTAGACCATTCTATCAGCGTCACAATAAACCTGCCTAACGATGTAAGCGAAGATCTCGTAAACGACCTTTACATTGAAGCTTGGAAATGCGGATGCAAGGGATGTACAGTCTACAGAGACGGCTCAAGAGCAGGAGTGCTCATCGCTACTGATGATAAAAAGAAGAAGGATGACTGCAAGTGCAAACCGCTCCCAGTTGTGGAAACACGTCCAAAGAGCCTTGAGTGTGACGTTGTAAGATTCCAGAACAACAAGGAAAAATGGGTGGCATTCGTTGGCCTGCTTGATGGATATCCTTATGAAATATTCACTGGTGTGCTTGACGATGAAGACGGAATCGCTCTGCCTAAGACTGTCACTAAAGGCCATATCATCAAAAACCTTGACGAAGACGGCAACAAGAGATATGACTTCCAGTTTGAAAACCGCAGAGGCTACAAGACAACCATAGAAGGTCTGTCTGAAAAGTTCAACAAAGAATACTGGAACTATGCCAAACTGATTTCAGGAGTGCTCAGATACAGAATGCCTCTTGCCAATGTTCTCAAGCTCGTAAGTTCTCTTCAGCTGGGCAACGAAAGCATCAACACATGGAAAAATGGTGTTGAAAGAGCTTTAAAGAAGTACGTATCTGACGGAACAGAAGCAAAAGGACAGAAGTGCCCTATCTGCGGACGCGAAACACTGGTATATCAGGAAGGTTGTCTGATATGCAAGAGCTGCGGTGCTTCAAGATGCGGATAACAGAAAGATAAACCGTGAAAAATATATACGCGGTGTAATCATACAAACAACAAGGGGAGGTTCAAAAAGAAAACGAACCTCCCCTATTACATTTTCAGACATTAAGAATCAAACAGACATAATACTATGCAGACTATAATATTGGAAGGAGTGAAACTCTATGCCTACCACGGAGTTGCACCTGAGGAAAACAAAGTAGGACAGATGTACACTGTAAATATCAAGATGGTGGCAGACCTGAGCAAAGCCATGGAAAGCGACGACGTGAACGACACCATAAATTATGCAGAAGTATATGAATCCATAAAAGATGAAATGGGCACACCGTCGCACCTGATAGAACATGCGGCAAAAAGAGTAGCAGAAAGAATACTGCACGACTTCAAGTCTGTAGAGTCTGTAGAAATAACCTTAATGAAACACAATCCACCGATGGGTGCAGAATGCAACTATGCCGGCGTCAACATGACAATCAGCAGATGACGTGAAGAAGAATGCGCTATTAAAATATCAAAAAACATTGCCTACGGAGCACTTAAGTTACAAGTATTTTACATATTCATTTCATATTTAACGTTTCCTTACAAAGGGAACGTTTTTTATTACAAAAAGACAAACAAAACGAACATAAAAAATCTCCACGTAACAAATAAATCAGTATATTTGTGCATAAAGAACCTATAGCTAACTATTTAAAACAAACATACACAAAATCGTAATCTTATGGTAGAAGAATCTATTTTTGGAGCACTTGAACTACTGGTTGTAGGTATGCTCACTGTATTCGTAATATTGCTGATTATCATATACTTTGGAAAACTTCTGATATATGCAGTCAACAAATTTGCACCTGCAGAAGAACCAGCAAAGAAAAAAGTCGCAGCAGTAGCTGTTCCACAGATTGATGCAAACACGAAAGCAATCATCGAAAGCGCAGTTAATCAGATTACCAACGGTACAGGAAAAGTTGCCAACATACAAAAATTATAATACAACAGAAGGTACCTAAACCATATCTTCAAACAATACACACGACACAACATGCCGATGCGACGGCAAGCATTGTCGACAAAACTACAACATAGAAAAAATGATATCTTAAAATATAACTAAATATGAATCACGAGGTAAAATTCAGTCTGGTCTTTCGCGACATGTGGCAGAGCGCTGGAAAATATCAACCACGAGTAGACCAATTGCTTAAAGTTGCTCCCGCTATCATCAGAATGGGATGCTTTGACAGAGTTGAAACTAACGGAGGAGGTTTTGAGCAGGTAAATCTTCTTTACGGAGAAAACCCGAACAAAGCTGTCAGAGAATGGACTCGTCCATTCCACGAAGCAGGAATTCAGACACACATGCTGGACCGCGCACTGAATGGACTGCGCATGAGCCCATGCCCTAAGGATCTGAGAAAACTTTTCTATAAGGTAAAGAAAGCTCAAGGCACAGACATAACACGTATATTCTGCGGTCTGAACGATCCAAGAAACATCATACCTTCTATAAAATATGCAAAAGAAGCCGGAATGATTGCACAGGCATCACTTTGCATCACTCACTCTCCTATCCACACTGTTGAATATTACGTAAATCTGGCAAAAACTCTCATCGATGCCGGTGCCGACGAAATATGCCTCAAGGACATGGCCGGAATCGGACGCCCAGAGTCACTCGGTAAAATTACAGCAGGAATTAAAGCATACAAGAAAGACATCATCATACAGTACCACTCTCATGCAGGACCAGGCTTCAATATGGCATCAATATTGGAAGTCTGCAAGAACGGATGCGACTATATCGACACAGCAGTTGCACCTCTAGCATGGGGAACAGGACATGCAGACATCATCGCAGTAGAAGAGATGCTCAAAGACGCAGGATTCAAGGTAAAGGGCATCAATATGGAAGCATACATGGAAGTACGTACACAGATCCAGAACATGATGGACGACTTCCTGGGATATTATTGTCCTGAACTGAACAGAATAAACAATTCACTTCTCATAAAGCCAGGTCTTCCAGGCGGTATGATGGGTTCACTCATGACCGATTTGGAAGAAAATCTTGCTTCGCTCAACAAGTGGAAAGCAAAGCACAATCAGCCTGAAATGACAGAAGATGAACTTCTTATAAAACTGTTTGACGAAGTTGCATACGTATGGCCTAAAGTCGGCTATCCTTGCCTCGTTACACCGTTCAGCCAGTATGTTAAGAATCTTGCTCTCATGAATGTCATGCAGATGGAGAAAGGCAAAGAACGCTGGTCAATGATTGCCGACAACATCTGGGATATGATCCTCGGCAAGGCTGGTAAACTGGCAGGCCCTGTAGCACCGGAACTCGTAGAAAAGGCAAAACAGGAAGGAAGAGTGTTCATGGATTCTGATCCTCAGGAGAACTATCCTGACGACCTCGATGAATATCGCAAGAAAATGGCAGAGAAAGGATGGGATCTCGGACAGGACGATGAAGAGCTCTTCGAATACTCTATGCACCCAACTCAGTATGAAGCATACAAGAGCGGAAAAGCAAAAGCCGATTTCGAAGCTGATCTTGCAAAACGTAAAGCAGAGAAGAACGCTCCAAAGGGCACTGCCGAAATGCCTAACAGCATAACAGTAACCGTAAACGGAGTAAACTACAAGGTTGATATTGCATACGGCAACAATGTTCCAACGCCTGCTGCAGGAGAAACAGCACAAGCAACTCAAGTACAGACAGGCGAAGGTGACGACGTATTGGCACCACTCGAAGGTAAATTCTATCGTGTGAAGAGTGCACAGGAAACACCTACAAATGTCGGCGATGCAGTAAAGAAAGGTGACATCATAGGCTACATCGAGGCCATGAAGACCTATAATGCAATTCGTGCAGACAGAGATGGAGTGATTACAGCAATACTCGTAAACTCCGGCGATTCCGTCGAAGAAGATGATGTTATAATGAAAATACAATAAACAATTATGGAAGAAATTCTAAACAGTCTATACCGTATGACAGCGTTCAGCGACATCGCAATATCGCCGTCATATATAATAATGTACGTGATAGCATTCGTACTGCTTTATCTTGGTATAGTAAAGCACTATGAACCGCTTTTGCTTGTACCTATTGCATTCGGTGTACTGATTGCAAACTTTCCAGGTGGAGACATGGGAGTAATCCAAGCCAATGAAATAGGCGAAATATTCCGTTACAAAAGTGAAACGGGAGTAATGCAGACTCTTAATCTCACTGGAGGACTAAAAACTCTAGGTACAGGAGCCTCGCCGGATGATTACATAAAATTCCATGAGCTCTACTACCCTATAGCCGACAATCCAATCCTGCTCAACAAGGATTTCATGAAAAATGTTGTTTGCTACAACATCTGGGACATGTCGTTGCCAGCAATTGCACACGATCTTGGTCTCATGAACTTCCTCTATTACATGCTCATAAAGACAGGTTTCCTTCCACCTATAATATTCATGGGTGTCGGAGCGCTGACAGATTTCGGTCCGATGTTACGCAACCTGCGCCTCGCCATATTCGGAGCGGCTGCACAGCTTGGTATCTTCACAGTCTTGATATGTGCATTCCTTGCAGGATTCACTCTTAAAGAAGCTGCTTCATTAGGAATCATCGGTGGTGCAGACGGACCAACAGCCATATTTACAACAATTAAATTGGCACCTCACCTTCTTGGTCCTATTGCTATCGCAGCATATTCTTACATGGCACTCGTTCCAATCATCATACCTCTTGTAGTCAAGCTTCTCTGCACAAAGAAGGAGCTCATGATAAACATGAAGGAGCAGGATAAGCTCTATCCTAATAAGAATGAAATCAAGAACATGCGTGTCATCAAGATCATATTCCCGATTGCCGTTACTACAATCGTAGCAATATTCGTTCCTACAGCTGTAAGCCTTATAGGTATGCTCATGTTCGGTAACCTGCTGAAAGAAATCGGTTCTGACACAAGCAGACTTTTCGATACTGTCAGCAACAGCGTAATGAACACAGCAACAGTATTCCTTGGCCTTTGTGTAGGTGCAACAATGACAGCGTCAGCATTCTTGAATATGACAACCATCGGTATCGTAATCGGAGGTTTCATCGCATTCGCACTTTCAATTAGCGGCGGTATACTTATGGTCAAGCTTATGAACTTGTTCACAAAGAAAAAGATCAATCCGCTCATTGGAGCTACTGGTCTTAGCGCCGTACCTATGGCAAGTCGTGTCTGCAACGAAATTGCTACAAAATACGATCCAAAGAACCATGTACTCAACTACTGCATGTCATCAAACATCTCAGGTGTAATTGGATCTGCAGTTGCAGCCGGTGTTCTAATAGCATTCTTGCAATAGTTCACAACTAAGGCAAATACAAAACTTGAAATATGAGTCTGCCCGAATAATCGGACAGACTCAATTTTTTATATACCCACATGCAAAAGAACGTATATTTTTCTCCTCCAATAAAACTCTATTCATGCCATTACATACACATACACCAGAATATATTGACATACACATTATACAATTTGGAGTATAAATTATTCAAAATGTAGCAACAAGCTTATAAAAGGTCGATTCAGATTTAATTATATTGCAGAATTAGACCAAATAACATAACTTTGCGAATCGTATTTAAGGTAAAAATGGCTAGGAAATTCATCTTCATACTTTTCATCACATTATCGTCTCTGTTTACAAGTAAAACAGAAGCACAGACAACGGCCGAACGCAGCGATTCACTTGTTGCGGCGCACCTGCATGCAACAGGAGTCAAATTAACAGACAACAACAAGGTTGTTCTGTTGATGAATGGCCATGACAAATTCGAAGACCTATTCAAGGAGGTAAGAAAAGCAAAAAAATTCATCCACCTCGAATATTTTAATTTCCGCAACGATTCAATAGCCAATCTGCTTTTTGATCTTTTGGCAGAAAAAGTCAAAGAAGGTGTTGAAGTAAGAGCCATGTACGATGCATTTGGAAATGCGTCCAACAATAAACCCATAAAAAAAGAGCACCGCGACTCCATAAGAGCAAGAGGGATAAATCTGATAGAATTCGACCCGTTGCATTTCCCGTGGGTCAACCACATAATTCCGCGCGACCACAGAAAAATTGTCGTTATTGACGGTAAAGTTGCTTATACTGGAGGCATGAACGTAGCCGACTACTATATTACTGGTACCGAGGTTGTGGGCAAATGGCGCGATATGCACATGCATATTGAAGGTGCTGCAGTAAACGAACTGCACAAGATTTTTGCAACAACATGGGAAAAAGAAACGGGAGAAAAGATTGAAGGCGAAAAATATTTTCCAACACCAGACAGTGCAGGAAACATGCGTGTCGGAATTGTTGACAGACGTCCGCGCCACACAAACAAGTCAATACGCGAACTGTACGTAAGCATGCTCAACAATGCTAAAAAGCAGATAAGAATAATAAATCCATACTTTGTACCTACACATAAAGTCAGACAAGCATTGAAAGATGCAGTCGACAGAGGTGTAGACGTAGAAATCATGCTTTCAGCCAAGAGCGACATTCCTCTTACGCCAGATGCATCTTACTATGTAGGCAACAATCTTTCAAAACGTGGTGCCAAGGTGTACCTATACGAAGGCGGATTCCATCATACAAAAATCATGATGGTCGACAGCCTTTTCTGCACAGTCGGATCAGCCAATCTCGACAGCCGAAGTCTCAGGTGCGACTACGAAGTAAATGCCGTAATCTTCGACAAGAACGTGACAAAGCAATTGCTTGACATGTTCAATGAAGACAAAAAGCACTCTTATATTATGCCCAAAGACTTTTGGAAAAAGCGCTCCGTATGGAAGCGTTTTGTCGGATGGTTCGGAAACCTCCTGACTCCAGTGCTGTAAAACTTTATCGCCTTGATTTTTTATCCTACGAAAACGACATAAAAACCTTACGCCTTATGACAGATATGTTCAGCAAAGAACAGCGAAGCCGCTGCATGTCTCATATACGGTCAAAAAACACCAAACCGGAACTTATCGTAAGGAAATACCTGTTTTCAAGAGGATTCAGATATAGAATCCATGTGAAAAGCCTTCCTGGAACTCCCGACATTGTTCTTCCGAAATATTCAACCTGCATATTCATAAACGGATGCTTCTGGCACGGACATGAAGGATGCAAATACTTCATTCTGCCCAAAACCAGAACAGATTGGTGGAAGGCAAAAATAGAGCGCAACATAAAAAGAGATAAAGAAGAACGGATACAATTGCGTGACTTGGGATGGCACGTAATTCAAGTATGGGAGTGCCAACTTAAGCCCAACAAGAAAGAAGAGACTCTCAACAGCATAGAATATACTCTTAACAAGATATTCTTGAATGACAGACATGCCATCCGAAAACAGGATACATACAGTTTGCCTCAAGAAGAAATCCATGAAGTGGCAGCTGAAGATGGTCCTAACTATGGTTAAACAATATCTTTCACCGTCTTTTGTAAAACATTGTGCTTTAAAATGAACTTACCGGCATACATTACCGGAAAAATCTCTATTTTTGTAGAAACAATATTTCATTAATATGTTCTTTACAGCTACAAAAATCGTGAAAAACCTAATCATTCTACTGGCATTGGTGTTCTGCACAATCAGTACAGCAAAAGCCGAAGACAATCCTAAACGAGAATTCCGCGGAGCATGGATACAATGCGTAAACGGACAATACCTTAACAAAACTCCTGAGCAAATAAGAACAATGCTCCTCAATCAGCTTGATGTTCTTCAGGGAGCAGGAATCAATGCCATACTGTTTCAGGTAAGAGCAGAAGGCGATGCCTTATACCGTTCCAGCTACGAACCATGGAGTCGATACCTTACAGGAAAACAGGGCTTGGCCCCTGTCGATGGATGGGATCCATTGGCTTGGATGATAGAGGAATGCCATAAGAGAGGTATGGAACTGCATGCATGGATCAACCCATATAGAGTAAAAACCAAAGGCACTACCCTGCTTGCAGCCAACCATGTCTGCAACGTACATCCGGAAAGATGCTTCAGATACGGAGACTTGATGATACTCAACCCTGCATTGCCGATAAACCGTATGTACACATGCATGGTTGTCGAAGACATACTCGAAAGATACGACATAGACGGTCTGCACATGGACGACTATTTCTATCCGTATCCGGCCGGAGGCGAAAAGATCCCAGACGAAAAATACTTCAGACTTGACCCTCGCGGATTCAAAGACATTGCAGACTGGAGAAGGGACAATGTCAACATGCTCATAGAAGACCTTCACAATCTCATAAGAGAAAAGAAGCCTTGGGTGAAATTCGGAATCTCGCCATTCGGTATTTACCGTAACAGCAAAGAAGCAAAGAACACGAAAAAAGGAAGTGCTACGAGCGGACTGCAGAATTACGATGACCTGTATGCCGATGTCATTTTATGGCAGAAGGAAGGATGGGTAGACTACCTCATTCCTCAGATATATTGGAATCTTGGAACAAGAGCTGCCGACTATGACATTCTGTGCAACTGGTGGAACAAATACTCCAACAAGCGTCCACTCTTTATCGGACAAGATGTAGAGCGTACAGCCAAAGGCGTTGACCCTTTCGACACACGTTCTAACCAGACACTGATCAAATACTCCATCCAGCGTTCACTGAAGAATGTTCAGGGAAGCTGCCAGTGGTATGCGGCAGCAGTGGTAAACAATCCAGGCAACTACAGAACATTGCTCGAAAAGAAGTTTCATCGTTATCCGGCACTTCAGCCGATAATGAAGTTCATCGACAAGAAAGCGCCACGAAAACCGGAAGATGTAAAGTTATCGCCTATCGGTGGAAATGTATGCATAACATGGCAGGAGCCAAAGGCCAAGAAAGAAATGGACAAGGCCAAACAATACGTCGTATATAGATTCTCGCCAAAAGAAAAAATCGATATTGACAAGCCTGAAAATATAGTTGCGATTACAAGAGATTGCAAATACATTCTCAACGACGATGATCAAGGATGCACATTTGTAATAACAGCGCTCGACAGACTCCAAAACGAGTCTAAAGGTGTGAAAATAAAAATATAACCAAGCTTGTCCATTTACACGAAGTATCAGGCTGAGTAAAAGAGAAAAAACATGCGGTTCTGCAGACAGATTGTCGTCTGACGCAGAACCGCATGTTTTTTATGTTCAAAATATCGTTTTACTTCTTCAGGAAAGACTCAAGCCAGCTTTTCCAGCATAGCAGTAAGATCGTCCATCCAATCTGCATCCTTTGCAACGTGCAGGCCGTGCATTCCGGCCTCTTCTGCTGCCTCCACATTTTTCAGTCCGTCATCAACGAAGATACATTCTTCAGCCTTGAGTCCTTCAGCCTCAAGAACTTTCTTGAATATCGACAATGAAGGCTTATAGTCATGGAGTCCGTAGCTGCAATACAAACGGTCGAAATAATAGCTTATCGGGTGACCATCACCGCTGAAAGCAGGACTATCAACCCATGCCATCATCAGAGGATTAGTATTGCTCAACAGAAATACATTGTATTTTTCCCTAAGCTTCAGAAGATTCTGCAATCTCTCTGCCGGAACCTCCTTTACATATCCAAGCCATCCCCACTGAGCCTCATCGTATGAGATATTTTCTCTATGAGCCTGCTCAGCTAGTTTACGGCAAAAAGTTTCAACGTCAATATCACCTCTTTCCAACTCCAGGAAGATTCCAGTCTGTCCATAGACTCCCATCTGCTCACGCGCATCTTCAATACCAAGAGTATGAAAACGACGGATAGCCTCATCCTGATCGAGTTTAATTACAACGCCTCCAAGATCAAAAATCAGATTGCGTATCATATTTACTATATATTATTTTTAATAAGATACCTTACCTCAATTATTTGAGCATCGGTACAAGGATGCTTGTAAGGAAATATCCTCCAACAAGAAGCCAGATGTACAGCAAACCTGCAAGATAAAAAGGTTTTGCGCCGGCCTGACGGAACTTATCTACAGTCGTATCAGCACCGAGAGCCGTCATGGCCATAGCAAGCATAAAGGTGTCAGCCTGTTCCACAATACCACCTTTGCCGAACAAAGGAGCATATATGTTTGCCGGCATATACTCTGCAAGGAAAGTATTGATGCAGATAACCAGAAGGAAGCCGAAAGCAAACCAAGGAATTGTTATACGGCGTTTGCAGCCTCCATTTTCGCTCTTACGCAAACGTGACAACATGAAGCTCATCACTACAAGTACTGGAGCAAGCATGATTACACGTATCATCTTGGTTATGGTTGCAGTGCTTGCAACGTCTCCACCAGCGGCATTCATAGCATCGCCTGCACCGGCAACATGGGCAACTTCGTGAAGCGTAGAACCCGTATATACTGCCCATGAGAAATCATCCATAGGGAGACAACCGGTACGGTAGATTATCGGATAAAGGAACATTGAGATTGTACCGAAAATCACTACTGTAGAAACAGCAACAGCAGTCTTATGAGGTTCGCATCTCACGACAGATTCTGCACCGAGCACAGCAGCTGCTCCACAAATAGAACTTCCTGTTGCAGTCATCAGCGCTGTATCAGTATCCATACGGAGCAAACGTCCGAACAAAATGCCGAGAATAAGCGTACCTGCAACAATTATGAGATCCACGGCAAAAGCCGGCCAGCCGGCAACTGCCACATCAGCAAACGTCAATCTGAATCCATACAATACAATACCGGCACGAAGAATCTGCTTGGAGCAGAATTTTGTACCAGAAACCCACTGTCCAACCGCTTTCACACGGAACAGATTTGCATAAACCATACCAAGGAGAATACCTACAATCAGCGAGCTGAACTTGAGATCATCCTTAACTACCGGAATCATGGCAATAAGAGTTGCCACTACGGTCATGCCTGCAATAAAGGCTATGCCGTACCAAAATTCTTTCTTTCTCAAAATAAAATAAAATTACGTTATATAAAAATCCTGAAAATCTCTACCACTGTATAGGCTCAATGCCATGCTCGCTCAAATAAGCATTTGTCAAACTGAAATGATGGTTCCCGAAAAATCCTCTATGCGCCGACAACGGAGAAGGATGTGCAGAAGTCAAAACCAGATGTCTTGAACTATCAATCAAAACACGTTTGCTCTGCGCATAACTGCCCCATAAGATAAAAACAAGATTATCTCTTTCGTCGCTCAAAAGCTTGATAGTTGCATCCGTAAACTCTTCCCAGCCTCTGCGCTGATGCGAACCTGCGAGATGTTCCCTCACAGTAAGTGTTGCATTGAGAAGAAGCACACCTTGGCGCGCCCAACGTGTCAGATTACCGCTAGTTGGAATCGGAGCACCAATATCCGAATTGATTTCTTTAAATATATTGACCAGAGAAGGCGGGAAACGCACTCCGTCATTCACGGAGAAACAAAGACCATGTGCCTGTCCCGGTTCATGGTAAGGGTCTTGCCCTAGAAGCACAACCTTCACCTTATCGAAAGGACAAAGATCAAAAGCATTGAAAATCAACTTTCCAGGCGGATAAACCGTTCCCTGTCGATACTCATTCTTAACAAAATCTATCAGCTTGGAAAAATACGGTTTTTCGAATTCCGTCTGCAACTTTTTTTTCCAGCTATCCTCTATTCTTACATCCAAAACTAATAACTTTTTAATGCATGCAAAGATAAGTATTTTAACCATATACACGACTATTCAACATGCACAATCGGTTTTCTTAGTTATAAATTGATATATGTTTTCTACCAACCTTTTATGTAAAGCAAAAAACAAGGCATCCGCAGACTTGAATCTACGGATGCCGAAACTAAAAAAAACGCTCTATGTTCAAAATAAAATCAATATCCTTGCGAAACAGTCAGTTTTACAGAGTTTGAAGTGATTCCGTCTACGGCAACAGCATATACTCCAGGATGCAGACCAGCTACAGACAATTCAGCTCTGTCGCCATCAAATGCCACACAGCGCACACGCAAACCTGAAGACGAATAGATAGAAACCTTCGATGCACTGCAATCTGACGGCTTTACGACAGTTACAGTCTTGCTGTTAGGATTGAACGAAAATCTGCATCCGTTCTTGTCAGCTTCTTCGACATCAGAGATGGACAAAGGAACTTCAACCTTTACAGCCACGCTTTTCTTCAACTGTACACCTCCCTGATTTACACGAACATTCAGCATCGTTTCGCCCGGTTCTGCACCGACAATATTGCCTGAATCGTTCATTTTAAGAACACTTCTGTCAGACGACCATACAACAACATCTTCATCTTCCATTGCAAATTCAGTTCCGTCCGAATAGAATCCGCTAAATGCATATTCTGAATGTTCATTGACTTCCATACTCAATGGTGCTTCCAACGAGATACTTTCAATCTTGACCACGTCGCACTCGACATCTGCGCTCACGTTTTCTCCCATAAACGTTGCTGTAACGCGAACGACAGCCTTGCCGGCACCTTTTGCAATAACGGAACCATTGCTGTTTACCTCGGCAACATCCGGCGTCAACGACTCGTACGACAACTGCACCTCACCAGCTTCAGGAGCTTTTCCACCGGTCATGACCACATCAACCTTAATACCTGTAGCATCGCCCAACAACAGTTTCGTTTCATAGGTTTCGGCAGAAACAGACTCAATCTGATAAGTTTCTATATTTACAGGTATTCTGAACTGTTCGGAGGCATTTATATATCTGGCATTGACCACAAGAAAATCTGAACCTGACGACAAAGCTGTAAGATATCCATCTTCTGAAATTTCGAAAAGACTGTTTTCAGACTTATATTCAACACGAAGAATGTCATTGTCAATCTCTTCTCCATTACTCATTTTTCCAGTCGGAACAATTGTCAAACTTTCTCCTGCACGAAGTGTCCTGTCAAGTTGAGGCACCGAAAACTCCGAGAAAGAAAGTTCGGTATCAGTAATCTTACACTTACCGAAAATTTCCATATCACGCGACAATGCCGCATAAGAAGAATCTATCGCCACATATCCGGCACCAGCTTCAACACCAGCTGCATGTTCCAAAGAAGATTTCAGCTCCGCAACTGCATAATCAGGATAGTTTCCTATTTCCTCACCAACAACAGCTTCATCAATCGCTGCCTGCGCCTTCGCACACAACTCTGTCAGGTCTGTAAAGACAGCCGGTTGCAAAGCCGCATCATAACGCAGAGCAACATGGTGTACACCAAAACGGCTTTCGCCAGAAAGCGACTTCCTTCCAAACTGTACATAAGGCTGTGCTTCTACTCTTTCGAGCTGCACGTCATCGATAAATACGGCGAAAGCACCTGATTCCGAAGAATCCCATCCGTTATGAAACCTCAGTTCGGCCGTTTCATCAACTGGTCCTGTTGTAAACTCGACCGTAAAAAGCTGATACTCTCCCACTGGTATATTGACAGAAGCTATCTTCACGCCACCGACAGTAAAGGTACCCTTCATCTCCGACTGCCACGCATTTACACGTTCAGCCTTTGCATAATAAGACAATTTGTATTTTGCATTCGGTTGAACAGGAATATGAGCTCCCATATCTCCAGTCCATCCATTCTCCCAATGAAGGCTTTTCTTGCCCGAGTGAGGTCTTGAAGTATCCACTGTCAGTTGCGACCAGCTCGCCCACCACCATATCGGTTCGGGCTTTTCCAGATTCTCGAATCCTGGATCCATCAGTGTATCACCCTCGCAAATTGCGACCTGCGAAACTTCTTCACCGCTTCTGTATATTACAAGCTTGTCGTCATCTGAAACTGCAAATCTGTATACCGGCCTATCCAGTGCCGGAAGCTCTGTTCGCAGAGTATCACCGCTCATACGGTCAATAAGCCGCGTCTGCTGAAGTGTAAACGAAAAACGCTTGCCCTCTGCTGTACGTATGTCGAAATCTGTTCCTTCACCTTCAATATCATCTAAAGAATATTCAGCTGTGAAAGGAACAGAAAATGTGTCCGGCAGAAACATGAGTGCATTCCAAGACGAATTGTCTCCGATCGAAACAGAAAGCTTATTGCCTTGAGAAACTTTTATATTGTCTCCATTGACAGAATGTTCGGTCCATGCCGGAGCAAAATCCATAGGACGTCCGCCGGAGCCGTCATACACTTTATCATAGAGCAAGGAACCGACCTGCGAATATCCCATACCATAAGACGCTGTCAGCAGGCACACTGCCATAGTTCTGATTTTCATATTGTGCTTCAATAAATTAAGGTTCAACATAGTTAAAAAGCTCCACTGAGTTAATTTTCAGTTCTGAAAGGAACTATAGGCAGTCCCTGAGCTGTGAAAATATTCGGTTTGTCATATTTCTTCCAGAAATAGCGTGCTTCTTTAGGTTCTTTCACTTCCGGACAGTCAAGAAGAATCGTGTTGCCTTCAACAACAGCATGTGCAGTATGATAAACGCCATCATCTCCACACAGCTCAAAATGCTTAATGTCAGCATCGTCACCGCTAACCTTGAATCCAGAATCAGCATACTTGAAATAAAGGCGCAAACGACTGCCTTCAATCTTCTTTTTTCTGAAAACAGGACTGCTCACTGGCTCGTCCATTCCGTAAACACGTCCCAAAGCAATCATAGCCAAACGGTCGCCAACAATCTTCTTTTTGTGCGGATGAATATTGCTTTCCTCACCTCCATCTATTGTCACAGCCAGACCAGAATTGCGCAGATCACCGGCAATGTCGGCCTGAATCTCACGGAATGTGCGCCAATCATCATTTCCATAAGAAGTGAGCTGTGCTATATAAAAAGGTAATGTCGGATCGTCGAAATCATTGCGCCAACCTTCCACCATCAGTTCAAGCAAAGTCTTATATGAATTCTGACGACTGACATTGTTCTCACCCTGATACCAGATAATTCCGGAATTCTTATAAGGCAAAACAGGAGCAACCATACCGTTGTAGAGGCATCCAACAGGCTGTGCTTCGTGATAAGTGCCCTTCAACTCCTCACAACTGTCAAACAGTGCTTTCTCCGTCCATTCCTCTGCCGAAGTTCCGCCTTCGTAGATACCTATTACTCCCACAGGCACATTGAGCTTCTGGCGCAGATAACGTCCGAAATAGTATCCGACAGCGCTTATATGCTGCATGTTGTTGTCATATTTACCGTAACGCCAAAAACCTTCAACGTCATCCAAAGGTTTGTCAGAGCGCTTTACTCCGACTTCAAAAAAACGGAGGTCCGTAAAGTTGTCACCTTTGATCTGCCAATTGTCGTCCCACGACTCACCCAAACGGAACTTCATATTTGACTGTCCTGAACATATCCATACTTCTCCAACAAGAACATTTTCGACCTTCTCGTCATTGACATTCAAAGTGTATGACGATGCACCGCCCGCAGGAGTACTCAGATAGGCAATCCATTTTCCAGTCTCATCCGCCGTCACCTTCACTTGTTCATCGTTCCAGCTGCCGCTGACAACCACCGCTTCGCCAGGGTCGGCTGTACCCCACACAGGCACCTTGCTCTTCTGCTGAAGAACACATCCGTCAGAAAACAATGTAGACAGTTTCACATTCTGTCCAAACACTGCACAGCATGAACACATGCAGACAATGCTTACAAATAACTTCTTAAGTTTCATACATCTTACAGTTTTAGCCCTGATTTTTCTGTGATACAAGATTAATGGCTTCGCGTCAGCACGTTTTTCAAACAAACGCCCATCACGGCAAAATAAAACGCAGACTTAAAACATTGTGTAAAATTACATATTCTTGAGAGCATTCATTTTACTCAAAATTGCAGACATTAATGTTTTCTTTGCCCTGCCTATCACGTGGCATATCACATAAGTGGCATATTTTCAATAGGGCCTTTTTCTCCCCAAACCTCATCTACTACAACACTGAGTGGTGTTAAGCTCATCTTTGCCATAGCTATTTGTTTTTATCGTTGAAATATTCTTCCCTTAATTTCTCCGCCTTTTCGATCTCCTTTTAAGGCGTTTTCTGCGTCTTTTTCACTATTCCGTGAGTGGCTATTACTAAAGCCTCAAATTCCGTATCCCAAAAGGCAAACAATCTGTAGCATATCACGTTGAAGAGTGTACGAAACTCCCATATTTCGGAGTTCTCCAATTTCTTGAAGAGTTCCTTATCCATTTCACCTCCCTCCACTTTAAGGAGATTATAGGTTATTTTCTTTTACGCCTTTTCTGGTAAGGAAAATACAAACTCCCTCGCTGCGTCCAGAAATGCTACTTTTATTCTTCGTCCGCTCATTGGTTCAAATCATTGTCATGCAAAGGTAACCGCGAAGTTTCCATACAAGCAAACTTTTACATAAATTATTAGCTTGCTGATTGACTATTTCCTCCTATTTCCTCCAGCCTATAAGCTCGTGGGATATTAGGCTCATAACACTATAATCTATTTATATTATTGATATATAGATTATTATTAAATAAACTTAATATGTTGGTAACATCTAAGTAACAAAATTAGAAAGATCACTGCTGTCCGAAGAAAATTCTCCAGAATAGCGATTTTTAATTAATACTCAGTTGGTTACAAATCCAATAAAATTTTTCGATTAGAAATCGTCGTTTTGCAAGAAGGTATAAACAGCCAATTCTGCAAGCTATAGCCTAAAAAGATTCGTTCATATGTTTTGTGTTGCGTTGCCAAAGAAGCAGAAGATTCTAATAATTATGGCATTTGGTTTCATAATTGTATGATGTTATATACCCTATTCTAAGATTTTGGATAGCGTATAGCCTGGCATAGCAGGAGCCAAAAGGTCAAAACTTCTTGGCTCTATATGTTAGAGTCGGAAAATTTCACTTTTCCATCACTAGATATAGTATCTGTTTCGTTCGTGCGACTTTGACGTGTACGAAATCTTCTATCCTTCCAGCAAGCAGAGAAAACAACCGCGATAAAGAGTAAAAGAATGACATAAGTACGTCTGATTGCCATTTTTCATTCAATGTATGGTTTAATTACCTCAATGCTCCAAGCGTAATTAAGGTTTGCTTGTGATCCATCAGCGAATGTGCCAGATGTTATCCCTACAACCTCACCATATTCATTTATCAGTGCACCACCACTACTTCCATGGTCAATCAGTGCATTAATTTGCATAAGATTATCGGCTCGCCACTGAGATACTTCTCCTGAGGAAAATGTGTTTTCTAGACCGCGTGGACTTCCGATAGCATACACTTTCTCGCCGATTTTTGGCTTGCTTGTGGCAATAGGAATATAATTTGTATTATCACAATTAACTCGGAAAAGAATGAAGTCTTCATCTTCGTTCTTTGTGATGACCTCAGTTACTTTGTATGCCTCGTCATTGCCTACTAACTTAATTAGTTCCCATCCAATACCTGTTCCTTTGAAAACATGATAGTTACTTACTGCAAGACCATTGTTGTCAATAAAAAAGCCAGAGCCTTGGTAAGCATTAGAGCCATCTGTTGTAAATACCATGAACACTGCACTACCGTAGCGATCAAATATTTGTGAACCATCCAACTTTTCGCTGGAACGCATATTTACGATTTTGCTTCTACGGGAAGTTGTGTGAGATGATTTTCTATTTGAACGCACTGACATGACAGTACCTTGGCGTTCTTTGTCGCGATGATGTCCAGATTTGTGAGCGCACGATGCAAAAAGAAATGCTGGCAAACATAGCATGGTTGCAATAAATTTAAATTTCATTATTTTCTGCATCTACAATAATGTTTTTAGGTATTATGTGAATAACAAATCTTTGATTATCAATTTCTTTAGACCCTCTTTCACGCATTAGGGTTGCATCAAGTTGTTTGAACCGATTGGTATTTTCTCCACCTGTGTAGCCAAAATTATATCGACCGTCGCCACTTCCTGCGATTTGTATCTCACAATTCGCTCCAAAATCAATCTGACAAATATCTTTCCAGAACTTCATTAATGTAAGTGCACGTTGGAAGCTCCAGTTATAGTTAGCATCTGTCAGTTTTTGTGAGTTGCGCGAGGCTTGTCCTTCAATAATGAGCAAATACTGATTTCCGCTATTTCTATCAAGGAACTCTTTTATTTCAGCACCTGCTTGGTGTAAGCTTGCGGTGTCAGCCTGCAAATCAGATAGTTTATATTTAGTTTCATCAAAGAAACACCTCACATTAAGGACATACTTTTTGTATTCAGCCCTATATGCAAAATTCTTCGACTTTCCTAACTCTCTAGTAGATGCTTCTACCTTTTTGATTTCTTCAAGCTGTTTTTCCGTCACTTCCATACGTTTGTGCAAGAGTACAATAACAAGTACAAAGAGCGTAAGCATGATGAAAAAAAGGCTAGTCATCAAATCTGAGTAACTTGTCCAAAAAAAGGATTCTTTCTTCTCTGCCATATAAACCAAACGCATTTATGGGTGAGTACTGTCTACTTGAATAGATGATGATTGTGATGAGGATGGCACTACTAAGCCTTTTTGAGGAAGTTGAGCTTGTCTGCTAATAAGGTCTGTTGTGTCAATCGAAACAGAGTCCACAACCTCCACATCTTGCATAGTAGTAACAACTGATTTTGTCTTATCTTCTGCAAACCAGAGATTATGTACAGTGTTCGAAATACAAGCTAAAGCAATGAGTATTACAGAAACTACAATTGTCCACTTCATCCATCCTGGCAATATCTGCGGTATGGTATATAAGGAAGATTCGCCATGAAAAGATATTGTTGTAAGTTCTTTTGCGGTACGTGCCATCGTTCCGTTTACTGACGAAGCCAATGCGCTATTAGAACGCTCCATGCGGTCTATCAATTTATCAAGTTTGTCTGGTATGCCGGCGATTTCAGCTAATTGCTTTTGCAACATCGGAATTTGGTTTAGCTCTGCATCAAATTTAGCGCGAAGTTCAGTATTGAATTTTTCAAATGACTCTCTCTCATCGGCAATAATGCGCTTAAATTCTTCAGCCTGCTGAACGAGTGTAGAGCTTAGCTCATTTGCGTTTTTGCAAGCTGTTTCTTTCAGTGTACGAAGAGTGCTTCTCAAAGCAATATCCACATCGGCAGAATCCTTTGCGATTTCTGCTTTATGGCGCGTAAAGTATTGTTGAATTTCTTCTAGAACATGCAATCGGTTAGCTTCTTGCTCAAACTGAGTAGTGAAAGTATGGATTGCATCGGTATAGCCGTGGATACCATTCAAATACTCGTTGAACTGTTCCAATTTGTCAGTGCATTCCTTTAGTTCTTCAAGAACACGAACATTTGCTTTTGCCATCTTCATCACGTCCATGTCATGAACTGCTTTGATAATGTCTCCTTGAATACGATAGGATTCATTTACCTCGCGCAGTGCACCACGCAGTGAAGAGGTATTCTCGGCGAAAGTACTGTTGAACTTATTAAGATTCTTCACGAGGCGGTTCAGTGCATCAGAAGTATCAGAGGGAAGTTCTGGAAGTAGTTTTGCCTGAAGCCATGCTAAGAAAGTGTTCTTGCCTGATTCTCCTTGGAGCTTATATCTCTTAAACAGAAGAGAAGCAATTGTGGTAAGCAAGATACCCATGATACTGGCAAGCATTGCCCAAGCTACACCTGCAAGCAAGTCGTTTACACCTGCTGCAGCCGTTCCGAAGTTCCCGGAGCCTGAAGACAAAAGTGCAGTAATACTTCCTGTGGTAAGCAAGGAACTAAGACCAACGATTACGCCAGCCATAGTCCCTGCAAGACCACAATACAACGGTGTCGGGGTCAATGTATTGATGTCATTTTCAACAGAATCGCAGTGTCGGTCAACGGCATCTTTCAAAAGAGAAAAGTCAATAACAGACCCTGAGTTGTTTTCAAGATACTTGTTGATGGAATCTTTAATCGACTCGAATACTTTGTTACCTCGTCCATAGATACCAGAAACGAATTTCGTCTCAGGATTATGAGCAATACCCCAAGAACTTTCTTCAGCAAAAATTTTCTTGTACTCTCTCATACGGAGTACATTCTTCACAAAGAAGAATATCTGTAGTGCGATTATAAACGCAACTATGATAGGAACTAATAGTGACATATTTACTTGATCAGTCTGATTTTAAGTGGTTTTGTGACTTTCCATGTATTCTCGTCAATTTTTTCACAAACGCCCTCGTCTTCAAGGCAGAAATCTGTTGCTTCTTTTATGGAAACGCCACTACATTCAACTTTTTTCTGCCAATCATTTCTGGATTGAATCTTATCCAAGGCAATAATGTTAAACTTACCTTTAGATTGACAGGTGAAGGTAAGTTTAAATACACAACCTTCTTGATTCGATTCATATATCGTAGTAAAGTATATGTCTGTATCGACTTTTGCATACCCTACTTTTTGATATTCATTTTCCTTTCGTGAAGGAACAGGCTCCTTCCGTGTGGATACGGGTTGAGAAGCATGGATTGTTTTCTTATTAATTTAAGTTTCGCAAGTGCTAAAATGATGTAATAAAAAAGGCTAAAGTGTTTGAT
>OGHV01000386.1_pt1 | contig 32290 bp, 33 predicted proteins | sample 1571551 | NCBI WGS metagenome assembly OGHV01 (sample SAMEA2581960, study PRJEB24529) | metagenome | biome: Human gut stool | place: China | collected 2011 | reverse complement strand
ATCGTCGTGTAGTGATTGCTATACAAGGTATCATTGCCGTTGCCATGGCGACCATTCATCCAGACCTCATCGAAGTAATCAAATAATCGTCGATAATCAATGATTAGTCATTGGTGATAGATAAATCATAACTCTGAAATCATAAATCAAAATAGCATGTCTCTTTTAGAAGAAGCACTCCTCCTTCAGCGTGCCGCGCACGATCTGATGTATTTGGGTATGGACGGCAGTCCTATTTATAGTGATGACTTGTCCCGTCGTAACAGTGAAGTCTACCGCTTAACCACAACTTTGTATAATTCCGGCACCTGGGGCACTACGGTAGAGGAGCAGGCAAATGTCTGTCTTGCCCTCTTGAAAGGGTATAGTGCCTCGTTCATTGACCATGGTGAAAAACAGCAGCATGTGCAGGAGGTCTTAAAGCGCTGTTGGGATATTTTGGATACTTTTCCTGCTTCATTACTAAAGCTTCGTTTGCTTACTGCTTGCTATGGGGAGGTGTTTGATGAGGCTTTGGCGGATGAGGCTCGCGGAATCATTGCTTCCTGGGATTCTGCATCACTCACGGCAGAACAGCAAGAAGCAGTTGGCGAGTTTCAGAATATGGTGGATAATCCTTATCCATGGGAAGAACTAGAAGAGTAAAAACATAAAGTTGAAGAAAGACAGAAATACCATTTTATCAAAGATGAGCACATTGCTCTTTGATAAAATGTATAACCCTGATTACATCTGTAGTGAAATGATGGATGTCGTCATTGGAAAGATAAAGGAAGGCTTGATAGCTGACATACTTTGCTGATTCTATAGATAAGATTGAAAGAATGAAGGCATAGTAACTATGATTCACCTTTCGCAGTTTCTGATTGGTTGCGATATTCGGGAAAATAGAAGTAAAAATAGCGATAAATACAATGAAGAAAGTAATGTTAGTCTTTGGAACTCGCCCAGAAGCCATTAAGATGTGCCCGTTGGTCAAAGAGTTTCAGAAGCGATCAGAAGAGTTTGAAACCATCGTATGCGTCACAGGTCAGCATCGCGAAATGCTCGACCAAGTGCTTCAGATTTTCGATGTCCGTCCCAACTACGACCTCAACATAATGAAGCAAGGACAGGATCTCACCGATGTGACTGCACGTGTTCTCATCGGTCTTCGCAACATCTTTAAGGAGTGTCGTCCTGATGTTGTCCTTGTCCATGGCGATACTACTACCTCCACAGCAGGAGCTCTTGCCGCCTTCTATGCACAGATACCTGTAGCCCATGTAGAGGCAGGTCTCCGCACCCATAACATTTATAGTCCATGGCCAGAGGAGATGAACCGCCAGATCACCGGTCGCATTGCTACCTACAATTTCTCGCCAACCCCACTCAGTGAGAAGAACCTCCTCGAAGAAAAAGTCCATGGTAGTATTTATGTCACCGGTAACACCGTCATAGATGCCCTCCACATGGTTGTAGATAAGTTCAAGATTGATGTTTCCCTTGCTGAAGAGCAGAACAAGGTGCTTGCAGTCGCAGGCTATGATATCACTCGTCTCAACAACGGCAAGAAGCTTGTCCTTATTACAGGCCATCGTCGCGAGAACTTTGGCGACGGTTTTATCCGAATGGTTACCGCTATGAAGGACCTCTCGGAGAAGTATCCAGAGGTAGATTTCGTTTACCCAATGCACCTTAATCCCAATGTGCGCAAACCAATCTACGAAGTCTTTGGTGAAGACCTTACCCGTTCTAACTTCTTCTTCATCGAGCCCCTTCAGTATCTCGAGTTCGTTCATCTTATGTCAAAGGCCGCCATCGTCCTTACTGACTCAGGCGGCATTCAAGAAGAAGCCCCAGGCCTTGGCAACCCCGTTCTTGTAATGCGCGATACCACCGAACGTCCTGAAGCTCTCGCATCTGGTACTGTTCACCTCGTTGGGACTGACTACAATAAGATCATGTCTGAAGTCAGTATCCTCCTTGATGATACCGTAGCTTACGAGAAGATGTCCCATGCTGTCAACCCTTATGGCGATGGACAGGCTTGCCGTCGCATTGCTGATATACTTGCGGGAAAGGAGACTGATCGTTACGAAGTAAAAAAGAATCAAAAAAGAGATAAAACAACATGATTAATGTAATTGGCTTGGGCTATATTGGTTTACCAACAGCCCTCATGATGGCATCACACGGAGTTGAGGTCATCGGTACAGACTGCAACAAGTCACTCGTTGATACTCTCAACGCAGGTCACACAACCTTTAAGGAGGATGGTCTCGATGAACTTTTCCAGAACGCCCTCAAGGCAGGTATCAAGTTCACCACCGAGTATCAGAAGACAGACATGTACATCATTTCTGTACCTACTCCCTACGACAAATTCTCAAAGAAGGTAGATGCCTGCTATGTAGTAGCAGCCGTTAAGGAAGTGCTGAAGATATGTCCCAAGGACGCAACCATTGTTATTGAGTCCACCGTCAGCCCTGGTACCATCGATAAGTTCATACGTCCTGTCATTGAGGAGAACGATTTCAAGATTGGTAAGGAGATCAACCTCGTTCATGCCCCTGAGCGTATCATCCCTGGCAACATGGTTTATGAACTCATCCATAACAACCGTACCATAGGTGCCGACTCACGCAAGATTGGCGAGAGGGTGAAATCATATTATGCAAGTTTTTGCCAAGGTGACATCATTGTAACTGACATCCGTACTGCAGAGATGACCAAGGTGGTTGAGAACACCTTCCGTGCAGTCAACATCGCTTTCGCCAACGAGCTCGCACGCATCTGCCGTCACGACAATATGGATGTTTACGAGATTATCCACATCTGCAACATGCACCCACGCGTTAACATTCTCCAACCTGGGCCTGGTGTAGGAGGCCACTGTATCTCTGTTGATCCTTGGTTCCTCGTAGGCGACTATCCTCAACTCGCCAAGGTTATCGATGAGTCTATGAAGACCAACGAATCACAGCCAACCTTTGTTCTCAATCGTATCTACGAGATTATGAAGAAAAATGGCATTACCAATAACCGTAAGGTAGGTCTTTACGGTCTTACCTACAAAGAGAACGTAGATGATTGTCGCGAGTCACCAGCCCTTCAGATGCTCGAAGTACAGGAGCGCCACCTCGCCCGCCCTCTCCATTGCTACGATCCATTCCTTGAAGAGCACAAGATTACCGAGAATCAATACTCAAATTTCGATAAGTTCCTTAACGATATGGATATGGTGGTGATTCTTGTGAAACACGATCACATCAAGCAGAAGTGGGACAAGCTTAAGGGAAAAGTTATCCTCGATTGCTGCAACATCTGTCCGCTTGAGGGTGTATATCACATTTAATAAGTAGGGTTAAGTGCGTGCATAGGTGGAGCCGATAGCTTATGGTTCGATACCATCACGCACTTCAAGTAAGAATAAGGTAATATAGCATGAAAAAATTTGAAGACTTAAAAATCGCTGTGGCTGGCACAGGTTATGTCGGTCTTAGCATTGCAACCCTTCTTAGCCAGAAGCATCAGGTAGTGGCAGTCGATGTCATCCCCGAGAAGGTCGAGAAGATTAACAATCGTATCTCGCCGATTCAGGATGAATATATCGAAAAGTACTTTGCAGAAAAGGAGCTCAACCTTACCTCAACTCTTGATGGTGCATCAGCCTACAAAGATGCAGATTATGTTGTTATTGCCGCACCTACAAATTACGATCCAGCGAAGAATTTTTTCGATACGCATCATATTGAGGATGTGATTGATCTCGTATTGAGCGTGAATCCCAATGCCGTAATGGTTATTAAGAGTACGATTCCTGTGGGATACTGTCAGAGACTCTATGCGCGTTATGGTCAGATCAATTTGTTGTTCTCACCAGAATTTTTGCGTGAATCGAAGGCTTTGGAGGATAACTTGTGGCCTTCTCGCATTATAGTAGGCTATCCAAAGCTTATGAACGTGAGTGATGAGTATCAGATAAAAATGAAGGAGTGTGCTGAGGTGTTTGCTCATTTGCTGCAGGAAGGCGCTATTAAGGATCATATAGATACTTTGTTCATGGGCGCTACCGAGGCAGAGGCTGTGAAGTTGTTTGCTAATACTTATCTCGCTCTTCGTGTTTCGTATTTCAACGAGCTAGATACTTACGCAGAAGTGAAAGGATTGGATTCAGCCGCCATCATACAGGGTATCGGTCTTGATCCTCGTATTGGCACTCATTACAACAATCCTTCGTTTGGTTATGGTGGTTATTGTCTGCCAAAGGATACGAAACAACTGCTCGCTAATTATCAGGATGTGCCCCAAAACATGATGACTGCTATTGTCGAGTCCAATCGCACTCGCAAGGACTATATTGCGGATGCAGTCCTTCGTAAGGCGGGATGGTATGACTACAGTACCAATAATCAGTATGATGGTAAGCGTGAACCTGTAATAATTGGCATTTTCCGTCTCACTATGAAGAGCAATTCGGACAACTACCGCCAAAGTGCTATTCAGGGCATCATGAAACGCGTAAAGGCCAAAGGAGCAAACGTCATCATCTACGAGCCTACTTTGGCTGATGGTGAGACATTTTTTGGATCGCTTGTGGTGAATGATCTCTTAAAGTTCAAAACACAAAGCAATGCTATCATCGCTAATCGATTTGATGACAGCCTGAGCGATGTGGAGGAGAAAGTTTATACGCGCGATATATTCCATCGCGATTAAAATGAGTCATTAATAAACTCTATTGTATGAAGGAAGAACAAAAAGATGTAATCATTGATACGACTGCTACAATAGTAGCAACTAGAGCGACAAAGACGTTAGAACTTGCATTTTCTCAGAGTAATGTATTGCTATTGAGCCAGTTGTTCCATCTGTAGTAAAATCATTAATCAACAGAATTTTTAATGCTAACGAATCAAATAGAATTTCTGTCGTTTTTTCAGTAGAGTGTAGAAAAGATTCATTGAAACTTTGATCAAGGTTTCATTCCAAGAGAAGACGATTATTATTCTTGAGATCAAAAACTGCAAAGTTCAGCATCAAAACTATTAGAAGATATACTTTGAAATGTAGAGATGATGTGGAGGTAAGAAAACTCGGTGCTTACTTTAATTGCTATGCAAACTTATGTCTCAATCATGAAATCAGTTACGAAGATGTCAACGGACTGTTAAAACAAATATGCAAATATGAGCATTCTGAAGATATTGTATTACTTTCAAAAAGGGACTACAATACCATTAAGAAAGTGGGAAGCGGAAATGTAGAGTGGATAGACTGAAATACTATATCTCATTCTATAGAGATTGTCTAATACTCTATAACGATCGCTATGCAGCACAACCTAAAAAGCAAAAAGGCGTTTTGTCACTTGGCTTCCCAAAAGGTATGCTCAAGTCCAATTGGAAATGTATTGTGTGAACTGTTTGCTTTGGATTTCAGTGGAAAGGAGGTGAATGGTATTCGTTTAAATATTCGAACAATCCAATTAATAATTGACAGGATAAAAGAAAACATAGTATTATCTCATCTCAAAGCCTTAATAAGAAAAATAACATTATAGGCGACAGCCAAAGTAGGACGTACGTAGTTATTAAATAGTAACCATGGTTATGATAAAGATTGATAATAAACCAGATTGTTGTGGATGTAAAGCATGCGGAGATGTGTGTCCAAAAGGCTCCATATCATTCATCTTAGATGAAGAAGGCTTTTGGTATCCCAAAGTCGATCTTGATACATGCATAGACTGTCATCTTTGTGAAAAAGTCTGCCCAGTTATTCACTACGAAGGGGTAAATACTGCGAATAGCGAATCCCCAAAAACATACATCATTCAGCATAAGGATGTTAACGAGCGCTTCGATAGTACATCAGGAGCTGCTTATCCTGCAATCGCAAAATATTATCTTAAACATGGGTATTATGTAGCAGGTCATGTCTTTACTCCTGATTTTAGTGTAACAGGATATGTGACAAATAAGATTGAAGATTTGAACAAGTTAAGAAAGTCTAAATACCTTCAAAGTGATCTTCAGGGAGTATACTCGCAAATTAAGAAACTGCTTAATGATGGAAATAAAGTCTTATTCAGTGGATGTCCATGCCAGATTGCAGCCCTTAAAACTTTCTTGCGAAAGGAATACAATGAGTTGTTGACAGTGGATTTTACTTGTATGGGAATTGATTCACCATGGGCCTTCCAAAAGTATATTCAATCTATGGAGAGGCAATATGACTCAAAATTGGTTTATTTTAAATCGAAGAGTAAAGAAACTGGTTGGAGAGATTTAACTAACAAGATGATCTTTGAAAATGGAAATACCTATTTCGGTACTCGAAATATCGATCCAAACCTAAGAGCAACATTCTTGGATATTTTAATGCGACCATCTTGTTTCCAATGTCGATTCAAAGGGCTGCCGAGAATTTCAGATATTACGATCGGGGATTACTGGCATAGGAGAACAGTCAAAGATTTTAATATAGATGATAACACAGGAACCTCTTACTATATGGCAAACAGTAAAGCTGGTGAAGAGTTCTTCAATAACATCAAAGAAGAATTTCGATGCGAACATAAAGAAGCAAGTGTACTCTTTAGAGGTAATCCTTACATGTTCAAGTCGCTTCCTGAACCAAAGGATATTAATCGTCATGATTTTTATTCTGCTTTAAAAAATGAAGATTTTAAGGAGGTCGTAGATAGGTTCTATGAAAAGGTCCATTACGAATCTAGAATCAAAAAAGTGATCATTAATATTCTAAGGGCGTTTAAGAGATATAGATTTAATCCTTTTAGGTGCATCCGCTTTATCTATTACAATCTATTTTGTGAAAATATTGATATTGATCTTGCTGATTCTCTTTTTCTTGTTTGGGATAGTGTCGATTTAGACTTAAAGAAGGGATCGAAAATTAAAGTCAAAGGAATTTGTACATTAGGAAAGAAATATGGACATAGAGGCATAATCCACCTAGGCGAAAACTCTGAACTATCAATTGATACGATAACATCAGAGACATCATCATTTGATTTAACTTTAGGTGAATCTGCACGTTTGAACATCGGTCACCGCACGATTATTGGTAATAGTGCACGGGTTTCTGCTGTGAAGAAGGTATCTGTAGGTGGATATTCATATTTGGGTGGAAATTCGATAATATCTGATAACAATGATATGGCAATTTGCTCAGATGAAAAGAGTATTATGGCAGAGCCAACGACTGTTGGCGTTCATTGTTGGATTGGACAAAATTCAATGGTGGCAAAAGGAACAACGATGGGTGACGAAGTAATCCTTGAACCAAACTCTGTGGCAGAGGGAAACATATCGCCACGTGTGAAGATTAAAGGTTTTCCAGCCTACATAGTAAAAAAAAATATTCAATGGTTTAAACAAGGTATTTAATATTTCAAATTATGAAAATTGAAGAATTGATTAAGATTTTTAATGAGATCTTGAATGAAGACGGAAACAATGAAATCACAGTTCAAACAGACTTTAAGGAAGATGAGAAGTGGTCCTCTCTTACTGCATTTACTATTGTATCTGAACTTGAAGAGAAATATAACATACAGCTCCGTGGTATTGAACTTAGACGTTGTACTACTGTCGAAGATTTGCTAATTCTTATTAATAGTAAATAATATGATTTTGGAGAATTTTTTAGATTCTTTTCACGCCCATATTTCAAACAATGCGTTCTGTATTGACGAAGTGTTTTATACATACGGGCAATTTCTGGAAAGAATTAATGGCATCAGAGAAAACGTCAAAACAATAATACCATCCGATTGCCAAAATGTAGGTATCGTTGTATGTGACAGTATCGATACTTACGCTTCTATCTTTGCGTTATGGTTTGAAGGGAAGACGTATGTGCCAATTTTACCAAGTGCTCCAGAAGAAAGAAACAATCAGGTTATTGATGAAGCAGGATTGAGTTATATACTCAATGTAGGTAAGTTAAACCAAAATTTGAAGGCCGAGATAATCTCAACAAAGCTCATTGAGTCTTCTTCAGAAGAGCGCCCTCTGCTTAATTTAGATGAAAATAAAAATGCATATATTCTATTTACTTCAGGAAGCACAGGAAAACCAAAGGGAGTTCAGATAACGTTTGGAAACTTGCACAACTTCATTACAGCTATGTATGCATGTGGAAGTGGATTATCAGAGAACGACAAATCACTTCAGATGTTTGAACTGACTTTCGACTTTTCTGTAGCTGCTTATACGATGCCTCTTTTTGCTGGCGCTTGTATTTATACAATTCCAACAGGAGAAGTAAGGTATTTATATATTCTAGATTTAATGGATTTCCATAATCTTACTGTCCTGTGGCTTGTTCCGTCAATTATTGTGTTATTAAGGTCGCGCTTCAACTCAATCTTTAGCGACAGTATTAGAATGTGTGCTTTTTGTGGTGAAGCTTTACCTATTGATGTGGTAAACGAGTGGAGGTGTTGCATTCCAAATTCAGTTATTAGGAATTTCTACGGTCCGACAGAGGACACTGTATTCTGTACCTACTATGATGTAGATGACTTCCATCAAAAGCATCATAATGGTACCGTATCAATAGGACGCTCAATGGAAAGTGGTGATTTTATTGTTGTTGATTCTGAGTTAAAACCGTTAGGACCAAACGAAAGCGGTGAGTTATGTCTTTCTGGAAACCAACTAACACCAGGCTATTGGATGAATCCAACTAAAAATGAATCGTCATTCTTTTTTTATAACGGCAAGAGATATTATCGAACAGGAGACTTGTGCTTCGTTGACAACGATGGTGATCTTCAATACATAGGTCGCATTGATTTCCAAACAAAGATTAATGGATTTAGAGTAGAGCTATCAGAAATAGAACACTATGCAGCTGAGAGCTTAAATGGGAACAACATATGTGTATGTGTTGCATATCAAAATGCAATAGGTACAACAGAGTTAGGCTTAATGATCCAAGGTGGCCAAACAATTAACACAGAAGCAGTGGTTGATTATATCCGTGAGCATCTGCCTCCTTATGAAGTACCTAGTTGTGTAAAAATAATCTCTAATCTGCCACTTAATTCAAACGGAAAGATTGACCGTAAAGAAATAATCAAGCAATTCCAAAAATGATTAATATAAAAAAGATATACCACGGCCTGCAAACGCTATTCAAGTACCTTCCGTGGTTACCTCAAACTATATATTTCAACTTCCATTACCTTCCATTTGGACAGGCAATAAAACTGCCAATTATTTTAAGAAAGCCACGCTTTGTCAGACTAAAAGGTAAGGTTAGTATCGAAAATGACAACGTCAGGTTCGGGATGATAGTACTTGGAAAATTTGTGAATACCTGCAATCCCAAAAACGGAACAATATTTGACATTGATGGTAATCTTACTTTCAAAGGAGAAGCCGTTTTCGCGAATAATTCCGCAATAATGATTCAGGATAATGGCACTATAACCATTGGGGTAGGTATGGATTGTGCAGGACAGTTGAAATGTGCAAAAAGTATTGAAATAGGAAATGATTGCGTCATAGCCTATAACACAATGGTTATGGACTCGGACTGGCATGCCTTAACTGACATTGTTACCGGAAAACTTGTAAAGAAAACTGTTCCTGTAAAAATCGGTAATAATAACTTTATCAGCTTCAATTGTCTGGTTACCAAAGGAACTGTGACACCAGATTTCTGTACCTTCACATACAACTCGCACTTGTGCAAGAAATATAATGTAGAGCCGTATTCATTATTGGGCGGAAATCCTTGCGTATTGCTGGATGAAGGTTATTATTACAACAAGAAACACAATTAGTATTCTATAGATACAATAATAACATGTGTGTATGGAAGTAAGAATAGATCAATCAGAGAAAAGGTCTTGGTTAGAGATTAATTTAGCCCAGATAAGGAGAAACTATAAGATATTTAAGAAAAATATCCCAGAGAAGACCCTGGTAATCGCTGTAATAAAGGCAGATGCTTACGGCCATGGCGACTCTATTATAGCAAATGCCTTAACTGGTCTCGGGGTAAATTTTTTTGCGGTATCGAACATCGATGAAGCTGTTGGACTTAGAAATGCTGGGATTTTATGCGATATACTAATATTGGGATATAGTTCTCCAATTTATGCAAAACAGCTGGCTGCACTTGATCTGACTCAGACCATAGTGTCAGAAGAATACGCTGAAGCTTTGGTTGCAACTGGATATAAGATTAAATGCCATTTTGCAATAGATACAGGCATGAACCGTATCGGGATAAACAGTAACAGTTTAGAAGCTTCTAGTATTATAAGAAAGTACGCTAATAAATTGAATGTTCAAGGAATCTTCACGCACCTTTGTGTGGCTGATTCAGAAGATCCTGCCGATATTGAGTTCACCCAGAATCAACTAAATACATTCAAGATTGTTGCCGATTCGATATCTAATTTAAAACTTTCATACATACACTGTCTAAATTCAGCTGGTGGATTGAGATATATCAATCAGAGTAATATTCATGACTCAATTGGAAAGATTGTGAGGTTAGGCATAGTCCTATATGGTCTAAAACCCGATTCTTCTGTTGCATTGCCCAAAGGGATAAAACCTGCCATAACTTGGAAATCTGTCATATCTATGGTCAAGAAAATCAAAAAAGGTGAAACTGTTGGTTATGGTAGAACTTACGTAGCGGAGCGAGACTCTATTATTGCTACTGTAACTACTGGCTATGCTGATGGGTATAATAGAAAGCTTTCTAACAAAGGCTTCATTCTGATCAATGGTCATAAAGCACCGATTGTAGGGAGAATCTGTATGGATCAAACACTTATTGATGTTACTGATGTGCCTGAAGTCAGAATGGGGGATATAGTAATTTTGTTAGGTGAGTCTAAAGGGTTTCACTATGATGCTGATGATATGGCAAAAGATCTTGATACAATAGGGTATGAGATCATGTGTGGAATTTCAAAGCGTGTACAACGTTTTTATATTTAAGAAATAGTTGAGATCAAAACATGGAGAAATATGTATTATTAAACGGCAATGAGATACCCAAAATGGGACTTGGGACTGATAGTGTATTATTTGTGCGTAAGCTGCGTTCAAGCACTAACCGATATACACAAAAAGTTTATTCCTTATATTGTCGTGCAATGACTCAAGTATGGAATCGTGAACTTTCAGATTCCATAATAGAAGCTTTTAATTGCGGATATAGGTTGGTTGATACTTCAGCTGCTTATCGCAATGAGGAGGCAATAGGAAGAGCTATACGAAAATCAGATGTTCCTCGTGGAGAAATTTTCATTCAGACAAGAGTAACAAATAAGCAGCAATATAGTCATCAGGTACGAGAAAGTTTCTTTTCATCATTAGAGAAACTAGGGTTAGAGTACATAGATATGTATATGATTCATTGGCCAGTACCAGAAACCCTTATTGAAACATGGAAGGAAATGGAACGACTATACGAAGAAGGTTATATAAGAAATCTTGGTGTGGCAAATTGCCATCAACACCATCTAGAAAGGATTATTTCCAACTGTAATATACCTCCAGTATTAAATCAAGTGGAGATTCATCCCTTATTTACTCAAAAAAAATTGATAGACTATTGCAAATCACAAGGCATTCAAGTAGAAGCTTATTCTCCAATAGCGCAAAATAACGACAGATTAAGGGATAATAGAGCTGTAAAGGAGATAGCTGCAAAATATGGTAAGACATTACAGCAGATTGTTCTTAGATGGCATATCGAAAATGGTGTGATTCCAGTTCCTAGATCCACTAACATGAAAAGAATAAAATCAAATATTGACGTGTTTGATTTTGCACTTATGCCAGAGGAAGTCTCTCTGATAGATAGTTTGAATATTAATTCAAGGCTTAGATACGATCCTGATAACTGCGACTTTACATCTCTATAAGAAAACTGATGAGGTAAAGACTATATGAGTGACAATAAAAGAATAGCAAAAAATACAATATATCTGTATTTTAGAATGATTCTTATGATGCTTGTTTCATTGTATACATTGAGAGTTATTCTAGAACAATTAGGTACCGATGATTTTGGCATTTATAATGCAGTTGGTGGTATTGTTGTTTTTTTGAGCTTTTTGAATAGCGCTTTAGCAACGGGTAGTTCTCGTTTCCTGACTTTTGAATTAGGAATTGGGGATAGGAATAAGTTGAAAAGGACTTTTTCATCTCTCCTAACTGCACACATCGGCTTGGCATTAATAATTGTTTTCTTAGCAGAAACTATAGGATTATGGTTTTTATATAATAAGATGATAATCCCTCAGGATAGATTTGATGCAGCCATTTTTGTTTTCCATATATCTGTTGTCACATCTGTATTGACTATTACTCAAGTTCCATATAATGCTTCTATAATTTCTCATGAGAGGATGGAGGTTTATGCATATACTTCTATCTTCGAAGTAGTTGCAAAGTTGGGTATCTGTTACTTTCTCAATGTAGGTGATTTTGACAAGCTCAAGCTATATGCTATCTTGATGTTTTTTGTTCAGGCAGGTTTGATATTGTTCAATAGGTACTATTGTACACGACATTTTTCAGAAACAAAATATCAGTTTTTGTGTGACAAAACTGTCTTGAAACCGATCCTGTATTTTTCAGGATGGAACCTGTTTGCAGATGGCACCACGGCACTTTCTAAACAAGGGATACTTATTTTACTGAATATGTTTTTCCTTCCGTCTGTTGTGTCTGCTCGTGCCATCTCGCTTCAGGTCAATTCTGCCGTTTGCCAACTCGTCAATAATTTTAGGACAGCAGTTAATCCACAAATAGTTAAACTATATGCGGTAAAAGATTATGAGGGTTCAAAGAAGCTACTTCTTTTATCGACGAAAGTATCTTATTACTTAATGCTGTTAATAAGCATTCCGTTGTTAATGATGACAGAATCGCTCCTTGGTTTATGGCTTGGCGACAATGTACCAAAGTATTCTGCTATATTCTTGCAGCTTGCAATAGTTCAAAGTCTATTTCAGGTTTTCGACCGCTCTTTTTATATTCCTTTATATGCTAAGGGACAGCTGAAAGAGAATACCATATTAACTCTACTATTTGACTTTCTGCCTTTCCCTATCATCTATTTGTTATTCAAGAACGGTTTCTCTCCTGTGGCGCTTTCTTGGTCTTATTTAATATCGTATGCCATTATAGGTTTGGTTATTAAACCTTATCTTTTAGTAAAAATTGTCGGTTACAAATGGTGGGAAATTATTAGAACGCTAATTCCTTGTTTCTCGGTCACTATGGTATCTGTGTTATTATCGTATATAGTTTCCATTTTAATTAAAGGAAATTCAGCCAGCGCTTATTTTCTTAAGATTTCAATGATGATACTAATGACTCTTTGGGTGTTATATTTAATGGGGTTAGATAAACCATTAAGAAATCAGATTAGACTGTTCCTTTTTTCAAAAATACGAAAATAATTGTGCATACATGAAAAGAAAACATATTGATTATTTTGACTTTTTAAGAGGCCTTGCTATCATTTTTGTGGTATTTAATCATTCGTATTCTGCCGATCCAATGAGTGATGGATTGATAGACATGATATACTTGCTAATAAGACAGATAGTGACCTGTGCTGTACCGATTTTTTGGCTCAATCTGCATTCTTTCTTTCAAAAAAGAACTTTGTAAACAAAAGCGAATACTTCTCCTATCTTAAATCGCATTCTTTAAGGATATGGATTCCTATGGTTATATGGTCTCTGCCTCTTTTCTTTATTAAAGATCATCATAATTATATAGGTTCATTTATCTATATGCTGATAGGTGGCTACAGTATATATTACTTTATCCCTTTAATAATACAATTCTATGTTTTACAGCCAGTTTACAAAAGATTTGCAAGAAATTGGGGGGTGGTTATACTATTTGTAATCAATGCTATATATGTTGCCGTTGATAATTATATCGTCTCTTTCAAAGGGGTTAGACTCAGTCTGTTTTTTGAATGCGCTCCTTTTGTCATGTGGGTTGTATATCCTGCTATTGGCTATTACATTGGTACTAACGGACGTGACTACAAATTATGGCCATGGTATTTGTTGGCTTTTGCATCGTTGTGTATGAGTGTGCTTGAGGCAAGGGCGTTATATCCATATCAAGGCGAGGGACTTGGTGTAACAAAAATATCTTCAATGATATTCTCTATTAGTACTTTGTTTATCTTATTCAGTTCAAAGTTAGAGATTAGCTTGAAAAACTCTACTTGTACGTACCAGACGATCGTTGATGTCGGGAAAATCAGTTTTGGCATTTATCTAATACATAAATATTTCTTGGAATTTGCAGTTAAAAACATTATCTTCGATACAGCAGGACGAACTGTCGTAACAATGATTTTATCTGTATTGCTTATTATTTCTGTGAAAAAAACAATCCATACAAAGATTGCTGAAAAAATCGGATTCAGATAAATTAATAAAGAATAGAATAATTATGAAAATCGGTATTATTACACATTGGAAAGATCAGGATAACTATGGAGCAGCTCTTCAGTCATATGCTCTTCAAAAATATTTGCAATTATTGGGGCATGATGCTTTTATTATAAGGTATTATCCGAAACGCGAGCGCAACAAATTACCCCGAAGGATATTGAATTTTCTCAAGAACCCGCTCATCTTGTTAGAACTTATCAAACAGAGGAAGTTAGCCCGGAGGCATGCTGTATGGAATAGACTGAGAAATTTCGATGTTTTCAGAAATCTGAAAGTTGTATTGTCTCTTGGTATATATCATGGATATGAAGAGTTAATAGCCAATCCACCTATTGCTGATCTGTACATTACAGGAAGTGATCAGGTATGGCATGGGACTCTCGAGGATAAGCAGAATAGAGCATTTTTCTTGGATTTTGGACCTAAACATGCTCAAAGGATATCTTATGCTGCATCGTTTGGTCGTAATTACTTCCCATGCGTAGATAAAACTTTGTTCAAAAAACTATTGAGTGCTTTTAATGGCATCTCTATGAGGGAGAAGAGTGGCATAACTATTCTGAAAGACATGGGGATAGAATCAATTCATTGTTTGGATAGTACTTTGTTGCTCTCATATGAACATTATAAAAGCCTTATTGTTCCAAGAAAACATAATATTAGGTATGTGTACTTTTATACTGTAAATGTGACATCACCCTCAGAAGTTTATTGGAGTCAAATCCGTAGATATTTTGAAAAACAGAACCTACAATGTATTGTGACTACAGGATCCGGTTACAAAAAAGCAGAAGAAATATTTAATAAAGCCTTGTATGATTATTCCACTGTAGAAGAGTGGTTGACAAATATTTATTATTCAGATTTAGTCGTAACAGCTTCTTTCCACGGCATTATTTTCGCATATGTCTTGCGAAAAAATTTCATATATATGCCTCTTCAGGGAAAATATGCTAAAGGAAATGATAGAGTCACAGAGCTTTTGGAGTCTGTTGGTCTTTCAAATCGAATCGCCAGTTCTTGGAATGATGTGATTCGAATAACTGCAGAACCTATTGATTATAATAATCTGAATAACGAAGAATTCAATAGGTTGCGTAATAATAGTATAGAGTTTCTCAACCAATTTTTATCTAAAAATAATATCTCTTTTTTATGAAAGCAGCGACATTGATGTCTGGTATTTGTATGATTCTAAAGTTGTTGTAATCTTCGGAAACAAGGATGCAAGACTGGTTGAGACATATAAAGTCGCAGAGAATGTGTCGATATTTACTCGTTGTTGTCAAGCATGGCTTGCATTCGTATTCATTCCTGACTTTTCGTACTTTGTGAAAATAACAGTTGTTTGTTGACAACTAATACATTTTTAAAGCTAACAAAATGAAAGTAGCAGTAATAAGCTCTGGCAATCCACACAACTTGAAAGGTGTGATGAACTTTGTGTGGGAGAAAGTAAGAAGGCTATCACAGTTAGAGGGCATAGATGTGGATTACTATATCGTTCGAACAACATCTTCGTACTTAAACTCTATTTTACTTCGGATATTCAAGAAAGGTTCCCAGGTCTCTAGCGCCATTCGGATCAACCAAGAGAATATTAATGGATTGAATATTAATTATTTATGGTTTACAAGAACCATTCTTGATCAATTTGTTTTAAAATTTGTGAATAGGAGTCCTATTCCACAAAGAGTATTGCGTCGATTTGAGAAGACGTTCGAAAAATATGATATATTGGTTTCTCATACACCTGATACGCATATTATAGGATTGCATAATCATCAAAAGAGTGGCAAGCCATATATCACAACTTGGCATGGTTCTGATATTAATGTCTTGCCTTACGAGGACCGTAAAATTCTTCCTTTGTTGAAAAACTATATAGAAAACGCAAGTGTGAATTATTTTGTTAGTAAATATCTTTTAGAGAAGTCCAATTATATTACGCCTAAAGGTAATAAGGCTGTTTACTACACAGGCCCTTCAGAAAGTTTTAGGAGATTTTCTGAAGATGAACGTGCGTCAATTCGCGCAAGACACAACTGTTCAGACAAAAAAGTAGTTGCCTTTGTTGGTAGTATTATCCCAGTTAAAAATGTTGAGGTTCTTCCAGGTATTTTTAGCAGAACAAAGCAAGCATATACAGAAAATATCGAATTTTGGGTTATTGGAAACGGGCATAAGGAAGATGAACTCATAAACCAACTTAATCTGAACGATGTGCCGTATAAGATGTTTGGTAACATAAATCCAGTTCAAATGCCTGAATTAATGAACTGCATTGATGTGCTCGTCTTACCAAGTAAAAACGAGGGGTTGGGTTTGGTATTACTTGAAGCCATTAAGTGTGGCGCTTATGCTGTGGGCTCTAACATTGGAGGAATACCAGAAGTTGCAGGAAAGGAAAACGTTTTTGATTTAGATGAAAATTTTGCAGATAATATTTCTAGCCGTATAGTATATTTATTAACACACCCAGAGTATAAGCAATCTTATGATTCTGTCTTCTCGTGGAAGAACTCAATATTATCAGAGGTTGAAGTTTACAAAAGTATAGTGCATGACCATATTTAGAAAAGATGAATTTGAACTTTGTGAAGTGCCAGTTCCTGAGGGATATCCGCAATCACAGACGCATTGCGGAGTGATTTGTGTGGATGGTAGTTATATATTGTCAACTTCGCCATATCCAGTCCCCAAAAGGTCCAAATGGTTGGTATATATCATGGCTGTTTTAAAAAAGATAAGTTTCGGAATTTACAATCCTTTTTATGTCGGAGAGGATTTTGAGAATCCATGTCTATACATGGGTGAGCCGAAAGAAAACAGAGGCTACCCCACAATATTCCGGTTACTTAATGGTAGCCCTGTAATGAAAAAAGCGGAAGATTTGTATGGAATGGGGTCGTATTGCTCAGATCCAGATATCTCCTATCATGATGGTTTGTATTATCTGATAAATAGAACTACCATAAGAAAAGCAAGAACTGGTGATGTTGACATAGATTATGATACAAAGGTACATTTGACCATTGGCTCTATTTGTGATGGTGGGTTCAATATTCAAAAACAGATATGTTTATTTAAAGAAAATGATGTGTCTCCTTGCATGCGATATTATAAAGGGCGCTATATCTACCTTAGTTTAAGAACTACATCATACAATACGGGACGACCTTGTGAGGCTCTCTTTCTGAGAGAAAGTATGTTACCAGAAGGTCCTTGGTCAACAAAAACGTTCATAAATATTGAAAAAGGAAATTACGAACCATGGCATTTCTCAGTATTCGACTTTGAAGACAAACTCTATGCTATCATTGCGTGCGTAAGACATGGTGAGAAACAACGTTGCTGGCAAATGTTAGGCGAGTTCGATGAAGGGTTGACCACATTAAAAATATATCAAACGCCATTGACCGATTATAAATCATACAGGGGCTCTGCACTTGTTACGGATTATGGAGATTTTGTATTTTACAACTCTGTTGTGAATGAAAAGATTAAGAAAGGCAAATCGGTTGATGGAAGAGAGGTTATTGTGGCGAGTAGGTCTTTTGAATCTCTCATCAAAAAAATAAATCTTAACACATAATGTTAAACAATTTATGCTTTCCAGTATTTTATCATATATAATGATAATGGTAGTATTATATTTAGTATCGAACAGAATGGTACTATCTTATAATAGGCAAACAACACAATATAATCGTTTCAGCTTGTTAAATCCCTCGAGCGTTTTTTTTGTTGTATTTTTTACATTAGTATTTGCAGTTAGATATAATGTAGGTGTTGATTTTGTTAACTATTTAGATGAGTATCAATCAGTATATAAACTGGAATATTCAAAAAATGAAATTTTATACAAAAATATTGGTCTATTTCTGAATTCAATAGGAGCACATCCGTCTGTTTTCTTCGGATGTTTTGTTTTTTTACAGATTACTTTTTTTTTACTTGCAGTTAAAAAAGAGATTTTTGTACTTCCTTTTCTGATAATATTCCTATTTGCAAATTCAGAGATTCAGACTTGGATGAATATTATTAGGAGTGCAACTGGGATGTGTATATGGCTTTATGCTGTTGATTTTGCAACTGATAGAAAACTTTGGAAGTATGTCGCCTTATGCATATTCGCTTCTTGCTTCCATCGAATCTCATTGGCTTATATTTTTTTATATCCAGTCATACTTTTTGCTTGTAAAATAGAAATAACTCGCAAATGGCAGTATGGAATTGTTGCATGTGCATTTATTGTAAGAATCCTATTTGAAACGTTTGCCACACAAATAATTCCGTTAGTATCAATATTCCAATCTATCTTGGGAGGAGAAAATGACTATTATGCAAATTATGATGTCCAAACAATGTTGATGGATTTGGATAACGAAAAATCAGGAACCGGCATTGCGTTTTTGGCGAAGTTAATTATAGATTTAATAATTATTTTTAATTCAAATAAAATTATAAAATTTTACGATTCTAGCAAATTTAAGACTTACTATTTTCTATTTATTGTAGCTCTTTTTACTTTTTATTGCTTCCCTGATTCAGTAATATCATTCTCTAGACCCTTTAGGTATTTCTATGTATTTAGAACGCTGATGTTGGGGTATTTTTCTTATTACTTATATAGAAATCGCAATATAGGTTTGAATGGATTATGTTTATTCTTGATATCTTGCTTATATCTTTCATTATTCCTATTTAATCAAGTATTTGCCAAACCAGAATTTTGCGTTTGGTATCAGACATGGTTTAATTATACATTATAGATATGGAAATTTCAGTTATTATACCTCATAGAAACTCAACATCCACATTGTCACGACTATTGGATTCAATCCCTTACGATGATGATGTTGAGGTAATTGTCGTTGATAATTCTGTCATCAAAGTTTGTAGAGATGATATATGTTCAAAGCGTAAATATACTTTGATATATAGCGATCCGAACAAGGGAGCAGGTTGTGCAAGGAATGTGGGTTTATCTATCGCATCGGGTAAATGGGTCTTTTTTGCTGATGCAGATGACTACTTTAGTGCCGAAGCCTTTTTGTCTTTTCAAAAGTATTATTCATCTGCGAACGAGATAGTATTTTTTAAATCACGAGGCATATACGATGATACAGGAGAACCATCACAAAGATCTGACCATTACAATAGATTAATTGATGAATTTGTGGAAGATGATTCCAAGGAAATAAATCTTAGACTTCTATTCTCGGTTCCATGGGCAAAACTGATAAAAAAAGATTTGATTGATAGACATAATATCTCTTTTGAGGAGATTCTAGCAAGTAATGATATCAATTTTTCTGTAAAGACAGGATATTATGCTAAAAAAGTTGCGATAGATAATACTGTTGTATATATTGTAACAACAAACAGAGGTAGTCTTACAAATAGAAAAGACATCAACACTATTAGGTCAAGATATAGTGCGTACATTCGACGGAATAGATTCCTAAAAGAAAATGGATTAGGTAGTATGCAACAGTCTGTAATGTATTTTATATATATTGCGTTCCAATCTAGTCCCAAACATTTTCTTTCATTTTTGGCAGAGGCAATTAGGGAAAGACAAAATATTTTTATTGGATACTCAAAATGGCTAATGTCTTTTATTAGTAGTAGAAATAAAGAAAATACTGATAAAAAATACATTGTCAAGTAGTTAAAAAGATACTTTTATGACATGTATGTTTTGCAAAAGCCCATTATAGGATTACTATTATGAATATTCTCATCTTAATGGATATGCCTTTATTCCCATATCGCATATATGCGTACAATGAATTGTCGAATAGAGGATATGATTTAACAGTTATTTCTGTCAGTGATGAAGATACGAGGTATGATCTTCCTCTCAAGTTTGAGCATATTAGACTTGAAAAGAAAGCTATTGGAGGTTTTGTAAAACTGGAACATTTCAGCCAGATAGAACCTAACAAATACGATGTGATTGTTGTCGATCCAAATCTCCGAATGTTGGATTATTATCAGTTCTATCGAAACAAATATTGGGATAAACTGATAGGTTGGGGGCATCACAAAGGGTGTACAACTGGAAATAAGTTGGCGGAGAAGTTTCGCTTTGCATTCTTCAAAAAATTCAAGGCGCTGGTATTTTATGATTATCAGACAAGGGACGAATATCTGGAACATGGGTTCGAGCCCAAGCAATCCTATGTGGCAAACAATACTCAGTATGTCAATCTTTCTATGGTCGATTTGAAAGCTAATCGAGATAGTTTTATTTATGTTGGTCGTATCCAAGAACGTAAGGCTGTTGGTTTGGCTTTGGAGGCTTTTGCTTTGACTAAACTCGCTACCAAGAATAACTACTTAAAATTTAAAGTAGTAGGTGGAGGTGATTCTTCTCAATTAAAAGAGTTGTGTTGTCAACTTGGAATAGAAAATGATGTCATCTTCACTGGACCTATACATGATGAAAAGAAGCTGGCAGAAGTGTTTAACTCAGCCTATGGCTATGTATCTCCAGGTCATGTAGGTTTAGGTGTACTTCATAGTCTCGCATTTGGCGTTCCTGTCATTACCTGTAATGACTGCAAGCATAGTTTGGAGGTTGTAAACTGCAAAGAGGATAACAGCTTCCTCGTTGGTTTTGATAAATACTCGATAGCCCAAGCAATGGCAACTCTGTGTACCGATGAGAAACAATTTTCTAAGATGTCATCTGCTGCTCATAAATACTATCGGCAGTATTGCACTATAGATAAGATGGTAGATGGTGTGGATGATGCCATCAAGCATATCGTAAGTTTATGGAAGAAATAAAAGGTTACCAAATAATCTATGTATTAGAAGATTCCTTGTTGTTGTACAAGAACTTTGGAGTCTATCGCTTTCAAAAAGAAACAAAAAAAATTGATTATCTCTGCTCTTTCCTAGTAGATGGAAAGAAAAGACTTCTCTGTGCCTGCCGACTTGCTAACAGGCTATTCAGACTCTCTCCTCGGTGTTGTGAGCGTCTTTCTGAAACTCTGTTCGTAGTTTCTCTGGTGAATAAGGTATGGGTTGTAGATACCGAGAAAAAGAATATCTCTGAGATCAATGTACAACGAGAGGGTTTTAGCACACCTTTGAACCTCTGTAAGGCAAATGACAAAGTTTATTGGGGAGACTATGGTGCAAATTCAGCATACGGTTCGGTAAATATCTATAGCCTCAACCAAGAGTTGCAAATGGAGGTAGTTTACACCTTTGCAGAGAATACTGTCAGACATATACATAATATCGTGTTTGATGAAGCAAATAATCGCTTCTGGATATTTACTGGTGACAATGAAAAACGGGCAGGAATATACATAGCGTCTACTAATTGGAAAGAGATTGTTCCCTTCAAAACTGGAGAGCAGAAGTATAGAGCTGTAGTCGGTTTTCCATATAAGGATGGAATCATTTATGCTACGGATTCTGTAGAGCGTGAGAATTTCTTGTATTTGATTGACAAGGAAGGAGTCGAGAAAAAGCTCATGTCTATCAACGGAAGTGTTATTTACGGAGGTGTTTCGAAGAACAAATATTTATTCTCAACAACCGTGGAATCTTCCGAAAACAAAGGTCTATTCGCATACTTGTCAACCGAGCTAGGAGGTGGTATTAAGAATCGTAATGTCGAATTATTAGCTGTTGATAAGAACTCTGTAGAGATAGAGTGCATTGCTCGATATGAGAAGGATGTTTGGCCAATGAAGCTTCTTCAGTATGGCGTTATCAATATCCCTTGCGGTCAGGAAGACAACACAAACCTTTGGTTTCTGCCGGTGGCTTGTAAAAAAGTAGATGGACAAAATGTTCTGATTAAAAATCTATGAAATCCCCCATGAGCTAAAAACTCGCCAAAGAGTTAAGCTGAAGTTACCTTTGTGGTGTATAACCTAAAATGAGGTAACTGTATGGCAGAAATAACATTAGTTGATACAGTGTGCTTGCGGTATTGACATCTACTTGAAGGTAGTGGTGGCGACGGTAGACGGAGCTGGTTTTCCACATGAGCCCCACTCTTTCAAGACTTCCACGAGTTCTTTGAACGAATTGAAAGAATGGTTCATGAGCAGGAGTTTCTTCCGGCAACAACGAGAGTGTGGGTAAAAAGTACAAGAATCACTCATGGAAACAAATAGGTAAAAGGGGGAATAACTGAAGCCGCATGTGCAGCGACTCAAACAAAGAATACATTCCTCCATGAGCGATACCATCGCATCGCAGCCCGTAGAGATAAGAAGCGCGCTTTGATTACAGTAGGACATTTCCAACTTATAGCCGTATATCTCATTTTGAGTACTGGCGCAAGATACCATGAATTTGGAGCAAAATATGTGTAAAGCAGGATAGAAAAGAAGCGGAAGGCCTATTTGTCAGCGGAGCTTAAGAAGTTGGGATATACGGTCTCACTTTGGTAGTTCCCGACCCCGATTATGGAATTGGTCTCAACAACTAAGCACCAAAGACTGTGACGTATGGACACGTGTATGAAATTTTTGAACTCTTAGTTGTTTTCATCTTAACGTTTACAATAGCCGCACTGATGGTCTCATAAGTGCTAATCTTTCTTTTGCTCTAAATGCTCGGTCTTATTTTATTTTTAGTACAAACCTATTTTACACAATGTGTAGGGCGCTTAATATTTACGTATGAAGATCAAAAGATTTATAGGTATCATACAGAGTCGAGGCTTATGTAATTTGTCATACCGGATGTGGTATATGGCAGAGGTGAAGACAGGATTGTTGGCAAAGAAGTTCCCGACCATTCCTACTGATGTAAAATTGCCAAGTTTAGTGGAATGGAAAAATACGGACAGATTTTATTTTAAAGATAGAGAATCATTGTCTATCCCAAAGCATAAGAGTGAGTCTTTGTTACTAAAAGCAGAAAGAATCCTTTCTGGCCAATTACGATACTTTAGTGCTGAATGGCGTGACTTAGGTAAGGATTGGAGTTGGCATCTGAACTATACAACAGGCTTTGAGTATGATCGTCTACAGCATTGGACTTGCATTAATGAGCTCAACCTGCAGTCGGGTGACATTAAGTACGTATGGGAGGCTTCTCGTTTCTGCTTCTTATATGATATTGTACGTTATGATTACCATTACAATGAAGATCATTCGGAATTTGTCATTGGTAAGATTCTTGACTGGATTGAGAAGAATCCTTTGAATTGTGGACCGAATTACAAGTGCAGCCAGGAGATATCTTTAAGAGTGTTGAACTGGTTGTTCGCCCTCAACTTCTATAAGAATAGTGATACGCTTACGGATGAAAGATGGAATGTGATTATTCGTTCTATCTATTGGCAGATTCGACATGTGTATTCGAATATCAACTTCTCGCGCTATGTGGTTAGAAACAATCATGCCATCACAGAGACGATGACTGTGTACCTAATGGGCTTGATGTTCCCGATACTATCCGATTCCAAGAAATGGAGGAAGAAAGGCAAACGATGGTTTGAACAGGAAATAGATTATCAGATTGCTGAAGACGGTAGCTTCATTCAGAATAGCATGAACTATCATCGAGTGCTGATTCAGTTGTTGACTATTGCCATTGCTATTAGTGAGAAGAATGGAGATAAGTTCAAGGTAAAGACATACGAAAAAGCACATAAGGCTCTGAACTTTCTGTACCAGTGTCAAGATGAGGTTTCGGGATGGTTGCCAAACTATGGCTTTAATGATGGAGCTTTGTTCTTCCCACTCTCGGATTATGACTATAGAAACTATCAACCTCAGTTGGATGCGTTACATTATTTGCTCGTAGGCAAAACATTGTATGGCTCACTGATGGAAGATTCGTATTGGGTTACAGCCTCTATCAGGCCGACACTAAATATGCAAGCATTGGTACGAAACAATGGAATTACAGCTTTTGAGACAAGTGGATATTATGTGATCCGAGAAGACCTCACACTCTCCTTTATCCGTTGTGGTCGATGGAACGGAAAAGGTGATTGTACGGATGAGTTGCATCTTGACGTATGGTACAAGGGCGAGAATGTGCTCATTGATGGAGGGTCATTCAGATACAACACCACTCCAAAACTGATACGTTATTTCGGTGGGACTGAATCGCATAATACCGTTATGATTGGAGCGAATGACCAGATGGAGAGAGGTCCCCGTTTTATTTGGATGTATCCACCTACAATCAATAGTGCAAAGATTAGTGAGTCACCTTCTCAATATATTTTCGAAGGTGAAATTGAAGCGTTCAAGCATGTTAGAAAGGGTATTCGCCATAAACGCACCATTACAAAAGACAAGAAGCATGCAGTTTGGTTTGTGGAGGATGTCGTGTACAATGCGGAAGGCTATACAGTCAGCCAACTTTGGCATACTGCCTCTAATCATATTGCTTTTGAGAATGAGGAGGCAAATAAGGTTAGCAAGGGAACAGTCTATTCAAGTTACTACGGAATACTAGAACCTTGTAAGCAGATTGAGTTCAGCTCAAATAAGATGATAAAAACAAAAATTACTATACAATAATGAAAGTACTATATTTTCATCAGCACTTTACGACACCTAAGGCTGGTGGGGCTATTCGCTCATATGAGTTCGCAAAGCGATTGATACAAAAAGGACATCAGGTAACCATGGTAACAGGTAACAGTTTTGGTCTGTTTGGTTTGCCTGCAACAAATAAGAAGGATGTTTACCGTGGTGATATTGATGGCATTGATGTAATCCAGATTGCTATTCCTTATTCGAATCGCGATAGTGTAGCTAAAAGAGCAATGATTTTCTTGAAGTTTGCGCTCAAGTGTATACATCATGCAATGCACGAAGATTATGATATCGCTTTTGCAACCACTACTCCTCTTACAGCTGGTATTCCTGCCATTTGGGCAAAGTGGTTCAGAGGTAAGGATTATGTCTTTGAGGTGCGCGACTTGTGGCCAGAACTGCCTAAGGCGATGGGAATGAAGAACCCTTTCTTGCTATGGGGAATGAGCATGCTGGAGTGGTTGAGTTACCATAACGCCAAAGCTTGCGTAGGTTTGGCTCCTGGAATTAAGGAGGGTATTACCCGTCGAAGTCAGATGAACAAGGAGGTTGCGATGATTCCAAATGGTTGTGATTTGGACCTCTTCAGTCCAGGTAAGCGTAAAGAACTGCATATAGAAGGCGTTGCTTCTACCGATACCGTGGCCGTTTTCGCCGGAGCTCATGGTTTGGCAAATGGTTTAGATGCCGTACTGAATGCTGCTGCTGTTTTGAAGGTTCGCGGAAGAAATGACATCAAGTTTGTCTTTGTGGGCAATGGTAAGCTCAAGCCCGTTTTAGTGGAGCGTGCAAAGGCAGAGAATCTAGATAACTGTATCTTCCTTGATTATATGCCAAAAGCAGAATTGAGCAAGATTATCTGTTCTGCAGATGTGGGTATGCAGATTTTGGCAAATATTCCAGCTTTCTATTATGGTACATCTCCTAACAAGTTCTTCGATTACATTACTGCAGGTCGTCCTGTAATAAACAACTATCTTGGTTGGTTGGCTGACATGATTAAGGAGAATAATTGTGGTGTAGTAGTTGAACCTGATAATGCAGAGGCGTTTGCAGATGGTATGGTTTATTTGGCAGACCATCCGGAGAAGCGTGAGGAATTCGGAAAGAATGCACGCAGACTTGCAGAACGTGAGTTTGACCGCAACAAACTGGGAGCTCAGTTCGTAGAGTTCCTTGAGAAAGTAAACAGTTCGAAATAATAACTCCTATACAAAAGATGTATCGATATTGCTAAAATATGCCTTATGTAATGCTTATAATACATTATTATTCTGTGATATAGTTTGAACTTTGCTTTTTAACATCTCAGAACAATAAGGCATGTTATCTCTGTGTATGGATGGAATTCGGATATTGATTTTCAATGGTGAGTAGTAAAAAAAACTATAAGTTGAAAGTTTCTATATTCACTGCGAACAAAATTTTAAAATTTATGTATAACAGTGAAGATCTTGAAAGGTTTTATCTTCAGTACCAGAGTGGGACTTCGTTTCATGGTGAATTATCCAGTCCTTTTGTGTGAAAAACGAGGTTTCTTATAATGTGTTCCACAAACGGTATATGGATACTCGTAAAAGGATATTTGAAGTCAAAGTTGACGGGCTTCTTGTTGAAGATGAAGCAGAAGTCAAATTCAGTAAGCTTCATAGTGTATCCCAAAATACTCCTGTTCATATATGGATTGACATTCGCATGGGCAATGAATTACATTTGTCCCAAAAGAATTTAAGTTGCGATAATTTGGTTCGGATAGTCAAGAAGCTAGAGGGTTTATGTTGAGTGTTAAAGGATTCCATCGTTGACTGCAACGAGATCTAGTGCAAGGTGAAGGTACGAGACACCTGCTACAAAAGATATGTCTGGTGTCCGGTCAACCGTGAAGAAAAGATTGTCATCTACTGTTATGGGGAAGGTTCCTGCAGCCGTGATACCCTGAAGAATATTTTGGGTGACCGGCAGCTCAAGGCGCTGCAGTCGGACGGTTATAATGTATACATGTATTTGGAGGACAGACTGTACAATACGGAACACCTGTGCTGCCTGGCTCATGCGCGCGCCAAGTTCGTGTATGCATACGAGCAGGGCGGTGACCTGAATACGAAACAGATGTTGGAATATATCGGGTGGTTGTATGGGCAGGAAGACAGCTGTCGCCAGTCCGGCTTTTTCGCAGAGGAGATAACCTGGCAGCGAAACTCCCTGCAGACAAAGGATGTCATCAGTCGCATACGCAGTTTCCTGAATGTGCTGACCTCTGAGGGGCATCCTCCTCGGGGGATCTGATGGAGAAGGCTGTCAATTACCTGAAGAGCTTTTGGAATCAGATATTCGCTTATTTGAAAGACGGTCGCAACAGCATCGACAATACCATTACGGAGCGTTTCATCCGCCCTTTGGCAGTAACCGGATGGTGAATGTGTCGGCCGCCTATCATACTTTGATATCCACCTGCCAGGCCAACAGTATATCCGCCCCGGCTTATTTGAAGAGATTTTTCCGTGAGGTGGTCAAAGGACGCAGGAATTATGAGAATCTGCTGCCGATGACCATCGGAATCAATACTGACAAACTTTAAAAATCAAGCCCGGTTTTTGAAAACTTTAAGAGGAAAGCTCCCCAAAGCGGCTTTCCCTATGGGGTACGTCAAAATTGGACGCTTACATTTCTTGACAGGAGGCTCCATCGGGTTTTCTATATGATTTTACATGCTTTGTTTCATTACCGAAGGCTTATCCGTCACATTGGACCGTTTTACTAAAAGCATTGATTGGGACAAGTGGATGTCCGTTTGTAAGGAGTATAGATATCAAAATTTCACATTTACATATAGCAAAGCAGTTTATGAATTGTGTGGAGTTGAATTACCATTCGATAGTCAATAAGACAGAAGGAGGACGACCTATTTATAAAATAATAAAATTATGTTATACATAATAGCACATTTTCTTAGAGATAAGATGTCATGGTTGTGGGGGCTGATTGATATAGTTAACTCTTGGTTGTTTTTTTTTCGCTATGGAAAGAAGCTGAAATTGGCGGAGGTCAAGTTGGATAGAAGTAGCAATCTGTTGAGGGCATATAGGTTGAGGGTGATACCGATTCGTGAAGTTTCGACGATTATGCTCGTAGAGTTCTTTAAACGCCAGCCGAAGGAAGCTTTCAAATTCTTCAAGCCACATAGGTTTGATGTTGCTTCGATTATGAAGTTGCAGAAGAATAAGTCGTTCCTAGGATATGTTCTGGTGGACGAGTACAATGTTGCGGAGTTTCAGAATTTAGGTTTTAAGGGGACGATAGTTGGATATTGCTTCAACCGCTCGTTCTTTCATGGAAAGGGGTTTCGTGGGCGTATGGTGGATATTGACTATCGTGGACGTGGTCTCGGAACGTTGATGAACAAGATCTTGAACGATGTGGGGTTTAGCATCGGCTTGCGATTGTTCGAAACGGTCAACAAGGAAAATATGGCTTCGTACAAAAGTGCAATGAAAGCTAGCAAGGTGATAGTGGTTAAGGAACTGCCAAATAATGATTTGTATTTGGAGATACTGAAAAATTAAGAATCAGAATATGATACTAAAATGGTTATTTGATCGAATTGTTGCGTTTTTCGGTTTGTTATTGCTTTGGCCAATATTGTTCGTAGTGACAATAATGGTAAAGGTAAAGATGCCTGGTGGTCCTGTTTTCTTTGTTCAGAAACGCGTGGGAATGGGTGGCAAGTTGTTTGACTGTCATAAGTTTCGTACGATGACTGTCAAACATAATGGTTCTACTGTTTCTGTGGCAGGTGATAACCGTATTACTCCCTTTGGTGCAACTCTTCGTCATTATAAGTTGGATGAACTTCCCGGTCTTTGGGATGTACTGATTGGTAATATGTCTTTCGTGGGACCACGCCCTGATGTGCCTGGGTATGCCGATAAACTGACTGGCGATGAAAAGGATGTATTGAAACTTCGCCCAGGTATTACTGGTCCAGCGACGTTGAAGTATCGGCTGGAAGACGAAATGATCTGTGAATTTGTGGCGAAACGTCAGGCAGAGGGTGATGTTCGTCCGATGCAAGAAATTGCTACAGAATATAATGATACTGTTATCTATCCAGATAAGGTACGCCTAAACTGCTATTATTATCGTCATTATAGCTTTATCAAGGATATTGAGATAATCTTTGCTACGGTACTTGGATTCAAAGTGAAATTTGCCGGTGAGGAAGTCTGATTGATTGAAAACAACTAATCAAAATATTATGTCTACAGAAGAAAGAAAAACAATATACCTTTGCCTTGCTCATATGAGTGAGGAAGGCTATGAACAGAAATATGTCAAAGAGGCATTTGACACCAATTGGGTGGTTCCGATGGGGCCAAATGTTAACGCATTTGAACAGAATCTTGCTGATTTCGCAAATGCGAATTCTGATGGCTCAAAGCTTGCCCGAAAGGTGGTGTGCCTCTCTGCCGGTACTGCTGCTGTTCATTTGGCATTGATTGCATGTGGCGTAAAGGCGGGGGATGAGGTGTGCGTGCAGTCGTTCACCTTCTGTGCTTCTTCGCATCCTATTATTTATCTTGGTGCAAAGCCGGTGTTCATTGACTCGGAGCGAGAAACTTGGAATATGGATCCGGAGCTGTTGGAGAAGGCGATTATTGAACGTAAGACTGTGACGGGTAAGTATCCGAAAGCGATAATTCCTGTGGCACTTTATGGTATGCCTTACGACTGTGAGCGCATTATGGCGATAGCAGACAAGTATGGTATTTCTGTGATTGAGGATGCTGCCGAGGGGATGGGGGCTCGCTTCAATGGTCAGGTGCTGGGTACATTCGGTCGTTTCGGTGTGTTGTCATTCAATGGCAACAAGATGATTACGACTTCGGGCGGTGGTGCGTTGATTTGTCGCAATGAGGAGGATGCGAACAACATTATGTGGCACGCTACTCAGGCACGCGATGCATATCCTTATTATCAGCATACGGAAATCGGTTACAATTACCGTATGAGTAACGTATGTGCAGGTGTCGGTCGTGGTCAGATGAAGGTGCTCGATAATCATATTGCGCATCACAAGCATGTGCAAAAACTATATAAGGAGCTGCTGAAAGACGTTAAAGGTATACATCTGCATGAACAGCCTGCCGATTCTCGTTACGACTCAAACTTCTGGCTCTGTGCAGCTACTCTTGATGAGGACATTTATATCCAAGGTCAGGAGAAAGCTTACAAGGAAGTCATCAAAACTGCCGTAGGTGGTGCTGCCGGTGTGGTTAAAGAGGTAAATTCGGCTGTTACGGATTGTCAGCCTAACGCCAATGTGGAGGCTCTTCGCATGTTCATGTTCTCGAAGAAGATTGAATGTCGCCCTGTGTGGAAGCCGATGCATAAGCAACCGGTATACGCTGATGCTGTGGCATACGTGAGTGGTGTGTCGGAAGAAATCTTTAAGATTGGTTTCTGTTTGCCAGCTGGTCCGTATGTGACGGATGATGATGTACGTTATATTGTTGATTGCATCAAGGAGGCGATTATCAATTAATATGAAACAGTTTTTTATTGGTGTTTGGCAGTTCATTAGTTATTTGTTCTGGCCTCAGAAGACAGATAAATCAAGGTATGATGCTTAAATAGTTGATTATTATTTAGGATATCTCAATACGGCCAAATATCTTTGTCAAAAATTGCAATCAATAAATAAAGTCTGTTACTATAAAAAATATTAAGGATTCGCGACGAACGACAAAAAGTTTTTTGCGAACTACATATCCTAAAAATCATGTAGCTGAGACAGGAATTCTAAGAACAGGATTATGATTTTATCGGAACTAATACAAACTATCCACAACGAGATAGTAAAGCGGGATTTAATGTATGAGCATACACCTGCGAATAAAGCTATTCTCGAGCAGAAGTGCGGTGGAACTTTTGAGGCTGTACTAACAGGGAAAGGGGATACGAAGTGTTTAATTCCTCAAGTAGGAACTTTGCATTTTCTCTTCCGCGGTCAAGGTGAAGAGTATATTCCTTGTTCGCCTTCGCTTTATCGTGGTAATCCGACAGATGTAGAAGTGTTCGTGGAGAGGATGCGCCTTGTGGTGTTCCGACGTTTATTGGCATCCCACCCTGTAGTGGAGCAGTTTTTCTGGAAACATAGATTTCTTGTAGATGAAGAAGGGTTGGCGCAACATTATGGTTTAAAGACCTCGGTTCTGGATTTGACAAGTAGTTTGGAGGTGGCATTGTTCTTTGCAATGTGTCCTTACGACAGCGAACATGACAGGTACTGCTATCATAATGATGGCAAGGAGCATGAGGCTGTTCTATATGTCTTTCTGCCGATATTCGATAATGAACCAATCCCTATGTTGGATGGGAACGGATTCTTAAATGGAAGTATCAAGCCTATTGGTTTGCAGGCATTCAGACGTCCTGGAGCACAGCAAGGGTATGGCTTGCATCTGTCAAAGGAGGAAAGCTTGAAAGCGTATATGTATAGGTTTACGTTCACATGTGAGGAGTCGGAAGCTTACTACAGAAAATTTGCTGATGGTGATGGACTTTGGATAAAAGATGAATTAGTGGATAAAGCAAAGTCAATTACTAAGCAGGAAGTCTTTTCATTCGATGTGTTCAACGAAACATTTTGCGACTACAGACCTAAAGGATTTTCTGGCAATAAGTTGAAGAAGTGCTTGCCAAACGGCATCAAGTTAAAAACAAAAGTTGAAGATGTGGTCTTTACCGCAGAGGAACGTACTCAAATAATCGAACGATGGAACAACGATTTAGGTAAATCGATGGCTTCTACCATTTTCCGAAAGAAATGGTTTGAACATGAAGGTGTTGAAGATAGCAACGACGGGCAGCAACGTATTGTAGGCATACATAATGAGCATGCATTCAGATCTTTGAAGCAGTTGGAAACCCAGCAAATGCTTTTGATGATAACATGTCCTGATGGTCCTGAAGGTGCTGAGTGGAAAAACTACACCAATACTCCATGTACGAGAAAAAAGATGAAAGCCCCCGACAATACCCAATGGACAAAAGTTCCAGCAAGAATGGAGGATATGTTTGGTAATCCGTATCTGACGGAAAAGGATTGGTGGATATGAAGTAAATGGTGACATTCTATCTCAACTATATGCACTTTTCTCAGAAAAACTACTCCCAAACGTCTTTTTTCTTTGGCTACATAGTTTTTAATCCTCACCTTTGCATCGTTGATCAACGAAACGTGTGAATAGGAAAACGAATTTAAATCTCTAAAGAAAAA
>OGHV01000383.1_pt1 | contig 32448 bp, 30 predicted proteins | sample 1571551 | NCBI WGS metagenome assembly OGHV01 (sample SAMEA2581960, study PRJEB24529) | metagenome | biome: Human gut stool | place: China | collected 2011 | reverse complement strand
ATAAAATAAAGGAGAAGAACTATGTTAGCAGTAAAAAATTACAAATTCTGGTTCTGCACCGGCTCACAGGACCTGTACGGAGATGAGTGCCTTGCAAATGTTGCAGCACATTCAAAGGAGATTGTAGCCAAATTAAATGAGTCAGGAAAGCTTCCGTTTGAGGTAGTATGGAAGCCAACACTTATCACAAATGAGCTCATCAGAAGAACCTTCAACGAGGCCAATACAGATGATGAGTGCGCCGGTGTTATCGTATGGTGCCATACATTCTCACCTGCAAAGTCATGGATTTTAGGACTCAAGGAGCTTAGAAAGCCGTTACTTCATTTACATACACAGTACAATGAGGAGATTCCATACGATTCGATTGATATGGACTTCATGAATGAGAATCAGGCAGCTCACGGTGACAGAGAGTGGGGACACATTGTCACACGTATGGGCATCGAGAGAAAGGTCGTTGTGGGACACTGGTCAGATCCTGTAGTACAGGAAAAGATTGCATCATGGCAGCGTGTAGCAGTCGGTGTGGTAGAGAGCAGCCACATCCGTGTAATGCGTGTAGCCGACAATATGAGAAATGTTGCTGTTACAGAGGGTGACAAGGTAGAGGCTCAGATTAAGTTTGGCTGGGAAGTGGATGCTTACCCTGTAAATGAAATTGCAGAGTCTGTTGCAGCAGTTTCACAGTCAGATACAAACGCACTCGTAGATGAGTATTATGACAAATACGATATCCTGCTTGAGGGAAGAGATCCTGAGGAGTTCAAGAAGCATGTAGCGGTACAGGCACAGATTGAGCTTGGATTTGAGAGATTCCTTGAGGAGAAGAATTATCAGGCAATCGTAACACACTTTGGTGATCTTGGCGCATTAAAGCAGCTTCCGGGACTTGCAATCCAGCGTCTCATGGAAAAGGGCTATGGTTTTGGAGCTGAGGGAGACTGGAAGGTTGCAGCAATGGTTCGTCTCATGAAGATCATGACAGCAGGAAAGAAGGATGCCAAGGGTACATCAATGCTCGAGGACTACACCTACAATCTCATGAAGGGCAAAGAGGGAATACTCGAGGCTCATATGCTTGAGATTTGTCCATCAATCGCAGACGGTCCTATAAGCATCAAGTGCCAGCCGCTTACAATGGGTGACAGAGAGGATCCGGCAAGACTTGTATTTACATCAAAGGAGGGCACCGGTATCGCCACATCACTTGTTGATCTTGGCGATCGTTTCCGTCTCATTATCAATACAGTTGACTGCAAGAAGACAGAGAAGCCTATGCCAAAGCTTCCTGTAGCAACAAACTTCTGGACACCACAGCCTGACCTTTACACAGGTGCAGAGGCATGGATACTTGCAGGAGGAGCACATCATACAGCGTTCACATATGACCTTACTGCTGAGCAGATGGGCGAGTGGGCAGCCATGATGGGTATTGAGGCTGTATTTATCGACAATGATACAACCATCAGAAACTTCAAGAAGGATCTTATGCTTGGAAATATTTTCTACAAGTAGAATATAGTTACACTTAATAATTGAAATCCCGGGTTGTCTGTCACACTAAGGTTTGTACGGACAACCCGGTTTTTTGTCGGTTGTGAATGATACAAAAATGCAGTTACTTTCCTTGTATTTATAACTGTTTAATGTTACTATAATTTTATCAGAAAACAGGCAGAAGGAGTGTGCATATTATGGCATTAAACATTCCGGTAGGAATCTCGAATTTCACAGAAATAAGATCGAATAATTATTATTATGTTGATAAAACCAATCTGATATATGAGCTTTTACAGTCACCTGGGACGGAGGTTATTATGATTACCAGACCGCGCAGGTTTGGAAAGACACTGGCTATGAGTATGCTTGAGAGTTTTTTTGATATAAGAAAAGCTTCAAAAGTGTTATTTGAGGGTCTTGATATTATGTCGCATCAGAGTCTGTGTGAAGAATGGATGAATAAATGGCCTGTAATTTTTGTGTCATTCCGTCAGGTAGATGGTCTGGATTTTGACAGTGCATGTGCGATGCTTTCTTCTGTTATCGCAGAGCTTTTTAATGAGCATTTATATCTGCTTGATGATGAGAGGATTACTGAATACCAGAGAAAGACATTTAGAAATATTGCTGCAGGAGAGGCAACGCAGACCGAGCTTAAGAACAGCTTACGGCTTCTTACAACGCTCATGAATTTGTATTATGACAGACAGGTCATTTTACTTATTGATGAATATGATGTGCCGATTGCAAAGGCAAATGCAGGCGGTTATTACAGACAGATGCTTGATATGATGAAGGGTCTTATGCAGGCATTGAAGGATAATTGCGCCTTAAAATTTGCTGTTGTAACGGGCTGTCTTAAGATTGCGAAGGAAAGTATTTTTACGGGAACGAATAATTTTGTTTCGGATTCTGTTGCAGACTCACGGCTTACCGAGTATTTTGGATTTGTTCAGAGTGAGGTTGATGAGATATTAAAGGATGCTGATATTTTTAATCAGTCAGAAAATATAAGAAAATGGTATGATGGATATCATTTTGGAGATGTGGATGTTTATTGTCCGTGGGATGTGATGAATTACGTGCTTGATTTACAGCGTAAGCCTGATGCAAAACCACTTAGCTATTGGAAAAATACTAGTGATAATGCAATTATCAGATCATTTATCGATTATGCGGGAAGCAGTATTACTCAAAAGCTTGAGACGCTTCTTTCCGGAGGATATATAGTGCAGCAGGTTGATGAAAATCTGACATATGATTATCTTCATTCATCGGAAGAGAACCTGTGGAGCATTTTGTACCTGACCGGATATCTGACAAGTGTCCGGGCAGACGAGTTGGAAAATCCGTTGCCTGAAAGGTTTACTGCTCTGACAATACCAAACGAGGAAATCAGGGAAATATATGAGACAACGGTCATCAGATGGTTTGATGAAAGTGCGCCAAAATGGAACAGAAGCGTATTGTTTGATGCTGTCTGGAAAGGTAATATACAGGAGCTTCAAGGCGAATTAAACAGACTCTTACGCAGAACTATCAGCTATCATGATTACAAAGAGGATTTTTACCATGCATTTCTGGCAGGAATTTTTGCCGGAGCAGGCTATATGGTGGAGTCAAATAAGGAGTATGGCGATGGCAGAAGTGATGTGGTGGTGAAAGACCAGATAAATGGCAGAGTAGCAGTGTTTGAAGCAAAATACACAAGACAGCTTGAAAAGCTTGAGAATGAGTGTGATGAAGCTTTAAAGCAGATAGAGAATCAGATGTATGCAAAGCAGCTTGAAGAGGATTATGATGAGGTGCTCTGCTATGGAATCGCTTTCTTTAAGAAGCGGTGTATGGTGAAAAATAATAATTAAAAATGAGGAAAAGCCGCTGCGTGTATGCAGCGGCTTTTTGTGTAGCTTACTATATGTTTTAATGCATAAGGCTCTCTTATAGTGCTTCCTGAAGTATCTTCACATCCCACTTATTCATCACATCTCCCTCTTTAGCTGCTTCTCCGGTGATCAGGTCAACCATTCCTGCAAGGCTTGCAGGGAGAGTCTGCTTTTCATCAGTGAAATTCATCACAAAGTAAAAGCGAGTATTTTCGCTCTCGCGGCATGTGATTTCAAGACCTGTCTCTTCAGCAATGACACCTGATACAGACACTTCATTTGTGGCTTCATCAAGCACCCTTGCAAGTCCGGCTGCCTCAAGCTGTGTGGCAACATAGTATACATGGCCTTTTCCGTAGCTGTTTTTTGTGACAGCAGGCATTCCTGCATAGAAATCGCTTTCATATGTGGCGAGTACTTCTGCACCTTCCGAGTGCATCAGGTCGCACAGCAGATTGCATTTATATTCTTTTCCGTCTGAAAAGCTTACAGTGTTTGAATGCTCAGGTGCGAGCGCGTCAATTTCCTCAACCCAGACACCTGCCATCTCGCGAAGAGGTCCCGGATATCCGCCCAGATGCACGTTGTCAGACTGGTCCACAATACCACTCATAAATGTTGTGATGAGAGTACCGCCGTTTTTCACAAACTGCTCAAGCTTTTCCTTCATGCCTTCCTTTACCATGTACAGAACAGGTGCGGCAATCACCTTATATTTTGAAAAATCACCGTCAACCGGAATCATATCGACTGAGATATTTTTGTTGTAAAAATACTCATAATAGTGGTGAATCTGGTCAACATATTTAAGGTCCTGTGTAGGTCCGCTTGTGTACTCAAGTGCCCAGTAATTGTCCCAGTCAAAGATGATTCCCACATCTGACTTATTGCGTGTGCCAAGTGTCCTTGTGCCGAAGCTTTCAAGCTCTCGTCCAAGCTGTGCAGTCTCCTTAAATACCCTTGTGTCGTTTGTTCCGACATGTGCTATTACAGCACCGTGGAATTTCTCGCAGCCACCCTTGCTTCGTCTGAGCTGGAAGAACTGGATAGTGTCTGCACCGTGGGCTATGGTCTGATAGCTCTGTGCACGCATCTGTCCCGGACGCTTCAATGAATTGTAGTGCTGCCAGTTCTGCTGGCTTGGAGTCTGCTCCATGAGCATGAATGGCTCATCCTTAAGACCTCGCATCAAATCGTGAGTCATCGCAACCATGCTCCATGGTGTGTCGTATGCAGGGTAATTATCCCACGACACGATATCCATCTCCTTAGCCCACTTGAAATAGTCAAGACCCTTGAATGTACCCATCAGATTTGTTGTGACAAGCGCATCGGGAATGATAGCTTTTACTGCATCGCGCTCCAGCTTATAGCAGTTCAGCATACTGTCAGAGTAAAAACGTCTGTAGTCTGTTGATATTCCGGCAAAGCTTGTCATGCCGCCCCATGCCTCCTCACTGAGCTCGTTAGGTACGACTATCTCATCCCAGTCATAGAATGTGTGTCCCCAGAACTCTGTGTTCCAGGCATCATTTACAGCATCAATGGTCTTGTACTTATTCTTGAGCCATACACGAAACTGATTCTGGCAGTTGTCACAGTAGCAGTATCCGCCATACTCGTTATTGATGTGCCATACAGAAATATTTTTATTGCCGCTATAGCGTTTTGCAAGCTCTGTCGCAAGAGCCTTTGCGTACTTCTGATATACCAGGGAGTTCGGACAGAAATTGTGTCTGGCTCCAAATTTATGCTGGCGTCCCTCGTAGTCGGTGCTCATCGTCTCAGGATATTTTTTGACCATCCATGCAGGCAGTGCTGCTGTAGATGTTGCCATGACGATGTCGTAGTTTTCGTTTGAGAGCATATCAACTATCTCGTCAAGCTCTGTGAAATTATACTCATTCTCAGACGGCTGTATTTTAGCCCATGAAAAAACGTTGATTGTGGCACTGTTGATATGGGCATCCTTAAAGTATGCCATGTCCTGCTCCCAGACCTCCTTAGGCCACTGATTTGGATTGTAATCTCCTCCGAAAAGGATTCTTTTGAATTTTGACTGCATTTTTTTCCTCCGTTATGGTATTAACCCCAATATTATGATATTCTTAAACTATAAATGTGTTTCCTTATCCACTAATCATATAATAGATTTACGGAAAATAGTATAACATCATAAACCAAATTATATAACATTCTGAAACTAAACCGTTTTTGAAAGGAGAAAGCATGCCTATTTATTTTGGAAGCAATTTCGCAAGAGAACCGTTTCAATTCGACTCTGTCGGTAATGACTGGGAGCAGGAAAGCGTGACGCGCCCGGAGGGGTATCCGCTGTACCATTATTTACAGACGAAGGAGGGTGTGGGTGAGGTAACGGTATACAGCAGAAATCAGGCTGTTTCAGACAATATTTTGTCAAACAGTCATACGATTGAGCTGCAAAAAGGGCAAGGGATTCTTATTGCTCCAAACGTGCCGCACTCCTATCACAATAAAAACATCTCATCCGGCAATAGCCTGCCCTGGAAAACAGAGTTTGCCACTTTTACAGGGACAATGGCGGCAGCCTTCAGGGAAATGTTTGATGAAAAGGAATACCGGCTGATTGATGAGAATAAGGGGATGGATGTGTCGGAAGCAATTAACAGGGCTGTAGAAGACTTTAAGGAACGCTCCAGTGATACGCAAATGCTCTCACTCGACTGTTATGGCATCATGCTTTTGCTCTCAGACCAGTCTAATCACACACACGATAATGATGACCAAAGCTATGTACGTTTTATAAAGCCTGTTATAGATGCTATAGAAGAAAGCTACATGGACGATATCAGTGCCAAGGATCTTGCTGATGGTGTATTTGTATCGCAGCAATATCTATCGCGTGTTTTTACGGAGTTTATGAACTGCTCGGTGTATGAGTACCTGACCAACTACCGCATCAATAAAGCCAAGGAGTTACTGCTTATAAACAGCAGGCGCAAGGTGCAGGATATAGCATCTGATGTGGGGTACTCAGATGCCAGCCATTTTATCGTCATGTTCAAGAAACTTACAGGGATGACACCGGCGCAGTTTCGGAAGCTGTATATATAAGAGGATGCAACTGTTTCTTGTATTTAATAGGGTTTGATGTTAAGATATATTTATCAGAAATATGGTGCGAAAATGAATAGCTACAATTGTTTTATAAGAATTAGGAAGTGATAATATGAGTGATAGAAACCGGATATTATGTGAGTTCAGAAATAAGACAAAAAGCATTATGGGTGATTCGTTAAAGCAGATGATATTATATGGTTCATATGCAAGAGGAGATTATGGAGATAATTCAGATATGGATATAATGGTTTTGACGGAGCTGACGGATGATAGGATTATACAGATAGAGGATGAAATATTTGATGCAGCTTATGATATTGAACTTGAGTATGGTGTGCCGATAAGTGTGAATATTAAAAATGAAAAACACTTTAAAAATTGGGTAAACAGCTTGCCGTATTATTCAAATATACAAAAGGAGGGAATTATTATTGCTTGAGGAAAATTGTATTAGTTTAGCAAAATATAGAATGGAAACGTCAATGGAAACTTTAAATGTTGCCAGGGAGTGTTTAGAAAACAAACATTTTAAAGATTCTATAAATAGAGCGTATTATGCTTCCTTTTATGCCGCAAGAGCAGTCTTAGCCTTGGAACGTGTTGATTTTAAAAGGCATAAGGATGTTATAGCATATTTTAATAAAAATTATGTTGCAACAGGTATATTTGATCGTGAAATAGGAAGAAATCTTGCAAGACTAAAGTAAAAAAGAGAGCAAAGTGATTATGATGATTTTTTTATTGCATCGAAAGAAGAAGCTCAAAAACAATTTGATAATGCAGAGAGTATAGTAGCTGCAATCATTGAATATATGCGTAAAAACAACAGTGGAACCATTATTTAAGTAAGTGGTTCCACTGTTGTTTTTGTATGTATAACATCATCTACAACCCGTATTCCATATGTATCAAGGTCAACTCTGCCGTCTATGACCTCAATGCCATCTGCTCTTAGACGGTTAGCCTGTTCATCGGCTCCGCCGAAGGCAAATGCCCCTGACAGCTCACCCTTTGCATTTACCACTCTGTAGCATGGAATTTCATCAGGATTGGGATTCTTGTGCAGGGCATTGCCGACAGCCCGGCACATTTTTTTATTGCCTGCAAGCTCAGCAACCTGTGCATATGTGGCAACACAACCCTTTGGAATCTTTTTTACAGCCTCATATATGAGCCGGGTCGGATTATAGGTGACAAGGTCATAGCTGTCTGCAATCATGTTTTTTATAGCATCATCCGGTATGCTGCCATCGAGGATGATGGTATTCCAGTTGTCCTTGTTCTGGTGCCAGCCGGGGATGACCGATGGGAAAGCATCCCTCCAGAAGTCTCGCCAGGCAGGAGATACCTTGACATTTAAGTTGATAAAACCATTGCGCTCGTAGGTCCACAGGAAAACCTTTTTGCTGTCCTTTACGCGGATGAGCTGCCAGTTTGGGTCGTGGAATGGTGCTTCCTGATATGTATTTGGAAATGATAAGCCGTAGTCTAATGCTTCTTGTCGTGTTTTCATAGATTTTGCCTGCCTTCTTTTTAATTATACGGTTACAGTATAACATAGAAAGAACAAATGTTTAATCGCGAAATGACAATTTATTGACATAATTCCACGTATAGTCTCTCTATCTCACCATCTTCCTTAGAATTAACAAACACCAGTGTATCATCCGATCTTATCATGAGAATAGGAGAGTATCCGTCGAATACATACAGGCTGCATTTTCCAAGGGTGCGTCCTTCATACCTGCCGATATCATAGCTGTCTGTAGAGGCTCCGTTTGTACGCAGGAAACTGTCATCCGGCAGCTCGTCCAGAAGCTTAAGCTCTGTGATGTCATTTACATCAATCTCGCTTGTATAGCCCCCGGCAGAAATAGTAAGGTTATTGTTTGTCAGAGTGATTTTTTCCTGTATATTAATCAAAGGAAGCATGCAGACAAACACCAGGATGATACAGCCGGCTGTTATTGTACAGGTGATTCCTGTGAAAATCCACGCGCCTTTTTTAGCATAATTAAACGTGTAATTGCCGGACTGCATGCGGTTTTCAATGAGTATATGTTTGTCGTCGGGATTATAGTAGTAGCCGGTTTTCCAGTATTCATCATCGTCCACATCTATTGGTGAGGTGTTGGCAGACAGCAGTTCCTTCTTTCTGTTTAAGCCCATATAAATTGGAACAATAAATCCCAAAACGGTTATTAACTGAATGAAAATATACACATAATAGGATGATGCCGGAAGTATTCCGGTGATACCTGTGTATAATGCTACATAAATCCATGCGACAGCGTTTAGTCCGCTTAGGAGAAGCATTGCGATGCTTTTATATTTTTTCATAGTATTGTTGACAATAAGGTTGAGCTTTGAATCCATGCTGTATACGTGGCGCTCGCTTTTGTTTATAAAAGCATGAAATACCAGCGAAAGTGTGGATATTAAAACAGAGCACAAAAACAGCGAAATCATAAGGATATTGTAATGGGTGTCACCAAGCATAAAGTATGGTATATATGCTGCAAGCTCAGTAATTAAAAAGAGTGCGTGCCATTTATAGCTGACTGTCGTGGCACCGGCTTCTGCTGAAACGCGGGTGTCGATATAAACCTTTTTGCGTTGGGCTTCTATAATCCATCCGTTTTGTATTTTCAGAGCATACATTTTCCGGTGGGAGCTGTTTGGAATATGAATAATTCCAAAGATATATGCAAACATCCAGATAATATATACCAGAACAAAAACGGCAATGTTAAAAAAAACAATAAAGCATATCGCAATGGAGATAATCACATTGGCAATTTGAAAGTGTTTCATTTTGCATTTTCCGGTGGTGACGATTTCGGTTACTTCGGCATCTTCTTTGTGAGATGATGGAATATGTACATTGAGATACATGCCGTTTTCATATTTATAGGCGTGTGTGTACGCAAATTGCATACATAGTATGATAATAAGATTTGTAATTATAAAGATAATAAACATCATAATTTCCATAGTCTGCCTCCTCTGCTAAGCGGTACATGGTTTCATTTGTGAATACATTTTATCACACATTGATAAAAATTCCTCACGGCTCATTCCGGTGAGACAGGCCTCAGCACTTAAAAGCTCAAGCTCTGATTCCAGCTTTTCAGTGAAATCTGTATCATCTGCGATTGATTCTGACACAAAAGCGCCGAGCCGTCTGTCTGTACGGATAAATCCCTCATTTTTCAAAATCTGATAGGCTTTATTGACCGTCATTGTGTTTACACCGGCATCGCTTGCCAGCTGGCGCACGGTCGGAAGCTTTTCGCCGGTTTTTAGCTCGCCTTTGCCTATTCCCTTTACAATCTGGTTTCTAAGCTGTACGTATATCGGTGTACTGCTTGACATGTCGAGTTCTATTATCATGTGAACCTCCTTAATCTTACCGTTTATATGTCATAGCCTGTTTGAAATGTATCGATTTTTATAAGTAGGCTGTAATCTGACAAAACTTGTAAGTGATATAAATGTATTATCTGTATTATATATAGTAATACAGAAAAAGACATTCTGTCAACGGATGTTTTAGCATCAATTATATTGACATTTGGAATATTACAATTATGATTAAAGAGTTATAAGGTATCACAACGTAAAAGAATACATATGAGGTTATAAAATGAGCAGATTAATAGAGCAGATAAAACAAAAGGAAGCCTGTGCCTTCACACATGGCGGCAAATTTCACGCAGATGATGTGTTCTCATCAGCCCTGCTTTTGTATATAAACCCTGAGATAAGCATAACAAGGGGCAATAGTGTGCCTGATGATTTCACGGGAATAGTTTTTGATATAGGGCGTGGTGAGTTTGACCATCATCAGAAGGACAGCAGAATCAGGGAAAACGGTGTGCCGTATGCGGCATTTGGCCTGCTGTGGGAGGCTGTTGGAGCGGATATTCTAGGTGAGGAGCTGGCGGTGAAATTTGATGAGTCATTTGTCCAGCCTCTCGACAACAATGACAATACAGGTGAGAAAAATGAGCTTGCAACGCTTATAGGCAATTTCAATCCGTCATGGGATTATGAGGGTGGCAGCGATGAGGCTTTTTTTCAGGCGGTAAGTGTAGCAGGCATGATACTGGAAAACAAATTTGAGAGATACCGTGGCAATGAGAGAGCTGATAAGAGAGTGGAGGAGGTGCTTGCAAAGCACGATCCGGTAAGCAGGATACTTGTGCTTCCTGAGTTTATCCCGTGTCAGAAGGCGCTGAGTGAGACGGATATCGCGTTTGTTATTTTTCCGTCAAACAGAGGAGGCTTTTGTATACAGCCGCAGAAAAGAGAATACTCGATGAATTACAAGTGTTCTTTTCCGGCAGAGTGGCTGGGGCTTGAAGGTGAGGAGCTGGTAAATGCTACAGGAATTCCCGGTGCGATATTCTGTCACAAGGGAGGTTTTATCATGACTGTTAAGGAGCAGGACGAAGCTGTAAAGGCATGCGAAAAGGCGCTTTCTCTTCATAAAGACAGCTCTGTGATAGTATGGTATGGCAGTAAAGGAGATAATGCAGCCATGGCATGTGACAGTCAGACAGACGAGCTGCTTATAAATCTTGCAAAAGCACGAGGAATAAAGGGTGTGCATATCTGTCATGTTGATGCAATGCCTGTTGTGCAGCTTGAATTAACAGAGATTGACAGTGAGACAGCATATGCAGAGGTACTGATGGAGAAGCCACAGTGGAAGGCATATGTAAAGGAGCAGGTGAAACGAATTTTGAAGTACAGACCGGAGGCTGTGTATGTGGAAGGAAACGCATTTGAGACGTATCCTGTTATACGTGCACTCAGAAAGAAGCACATTCCTGTGCTTACGATGATTGAAAATAAAGAGAAAAAAATAATGGTAAGAATACCATGATTTATGTGCATTTTTGAAAAAATTTGGTATAATATTATGATTAAAGGGGGCAAAATACCTTTTGACCATCATATCATATTATTTAAAAGAAATATAACTATTCTACAAGTAACAATACGAGGATGCATCAGGTATGAAGACAATCATAAAATACGAGCTTGTCATTAATAAGGCACTCAGATCTGCACTCAACTATGATACGCCGGATGAGCACAGGGAATCCTATAATCTGTTAAAGGCACAAAATGTAAAAAACCTGGTGGTATGTCCAATCCGCTACAAGGATGAGATAAAGGGCTTTTTTGGTGTGGATAATCCACCGGAAAGTGATACGCTCGGACTGACCACATTCCCAGATATGATAGGAACCTTGCTTACATCGCAAGGAGACACTTGAATTTGTGGATATCACTACAGTAGAGGACAGACTTCGTGGAAAAAATACTATAGTACATGAGTTTACCGGGAAAGTATCGGGCTGGTGCCGTGAAAGGTTTATTCCTGTAGACTATGACGATGATGGCAGGCTTTGGCATGTACTTTACTGCGTGGAGAATATTGACGAGGAAAAACGGCGTGAAAACAGACTCATGTATCTGGCTCAGACAGATCTCATGACAGGTATACGCAACCGCGGAAGCGGAGAGAATAAGATAACAGAGTATCTCATCCGCAAACAGTGCGGTCTGTTATGCCTTTTAGACTGTGACAAGTTTAAGTCAATAAACGATACCTATGGACATGTGGTAGGTGACAAGGTGATAATAGCAATTGCTGATACTCTGCGCAGATCATGTCGTGATGATGATGTGGTGCTTCGCCTCGGTGGTGATGAGTTTGCAGTGTTTATACCGGGGCTGATTGATAAAGAGCGGGCAGAAGCATTTTTTGACAGACTTTTTTCAAACATAGAGCATATTGATATAGCAGAGATGAATGGAAATCACATACTGCTCAGTCTTGGAGCATGCTTTTACGACGGAATGGAATGTATCACGTTTGACCAGCTCTACAGAAGGGCAGACACCGCCATGTATGACAGCAAGAAAAAACAGGGCTACAGTGCGACAATTTATGATGCAAAGCAATGATAGTCCGGCATATTAAATAAAAAGAGGAGAATGAAAATGCAGACAGGAAAAGCAATATCCATTCCATCAATCCTCAAGGTGGGAAATGGAACATTAAACAAAATCGGAGAGTATTTAAAGAGTGAGGAGCTGACAAGCGTAGTCATTTTTATGGGAAACGGTCTCATAGATATGTTTGGAGATACTATAATGAAGTCGCTTACTGATGCCGGTATCACCGTGCTTGAGTACAGTGAGCTTGATACAGTTGAGATAGACGATATCATCACCCTTGCATTTGATATACCAAACAAGGCAAAGGCAGTCGTGTCAGTGGGCGGCGGAAAGGTAATAGATGCAGGAAAATATGCAGCTTTTCTAAGAAATATGCCATTTATCAGTGTGCCGACCTCAAGCTCAAGTGATGGTTTTTCTAGCGCCAGTGCATCACTTTTGGTGCACGGCAAGCGTACGTCGGTTCCTGCAAAGCTTGCGCATGGTATCATAGTTGACACACAGGTCATCCGCACAGCACCGGAGAAGTTTATATATTCAGGCATCGGGGATATGGTGTCAAAGATTACAGCACTCTATGACTGGATTTTTGAGGAAGCACATGGTGCAGGCGTGGTCAACGACTTCGCCGTGATGGTTGCTAAAAAGGCGGTCAACAGCTTTGTGCGTACACCTTATGAGAGCATAAAGGATGAGCTTTTCCTAAAGGAGCTTGTGGATTCGCTTGCCATGAGCGGCATAGCAAACGAGATAGCGGGAAGCAGTGCGCCGACCAGCGGCAGTGAGCATCTTATTTCACATGCGCTTGACAAAATTCTTGAGCATCCACAGCTTCATGGCATACAGGTCGGCATAGCAACCTATATCATGAGTGTGGTGCAGAACCACAGATATGTAAGGGTGTGCACTGTGCTCAAAAGGACAGGCTTTTTCGACTATGCGGCCACTCTTGGCATGAGAAAGCAGGATTTTTTGGATGCGATAGATATGGCGCCATCCATGAAGCCGTTCAGGCACACGTATCTGCATGAGAAGGAGTACCGCGACGCGGCAAAGAAGCTTGTGCTCGAGGATGATATACTGAATAAAATACTGGTATAGAAATATGTATGAGAAGACTATAGAGCCGGTTGCGATTATGCATACCGGATTTGGAGAGAAATTTGGCATTCCAAGGCAGAGCGGCCTCGTACCTGAGGCAGCAGGGCAGATAGTATTTGAACCAAAATACCAAAATCCCGATGCGCTTCGCGGAATAGAGGAATTCTCGCATTTGTGGATTATATGGGGCTTTTCCGAAAACAGGGTGGAGAAATTCACACCGCTCGTCACACCACCCAGGCTGGGAGGCAGACAAAAGCGAGGTGTTTTTGCCACACGTTCGCCGTTTCGCCCAAACGGCATGGGACTATCCTCTGTAAGGCTTGATAAGGTTGAGTACAAAAGCAGCAAGGGACCCATAATTCATGTGTCTGGTGTAGATATGCTTGATGGAACACCAATATATGATATAAAGCCGTATCTGGCATATGCAGACTCACATTCTGAGGCATCAGATGGCTTTGCCGCAGAGCACAGATGGGATACGGTGCATGTTATCTGGCGCGATGAGGCACTCAAAAGCCGTATAGATGAAGATACCCGCATTACAGTAGAGCATATTCTGGCACAGGATCCAAGAGCTGCATACAACAAGGCAAAGGACTATATCTATGGCATGAGATACGGCAGATTTGATATACGCTTTGTGGCTGACTCACATGCCGGCACGATAGAGATAGTGGATGTCGTGGAGTGTATAGACGGGTATCATAAGGTTAAGTGATTTTAGGAAGTGTTTTTAGTGAATATGATTTGCATATGCTGTCCGAAGAGAGTAAAATGGTAATGCATACAAAAGGACAAATGCATTACGAATATATATGTAAATACATATTAAATACACATAAGGAAGGTACATACAATGAAAACAGTAAAGGACTATATCAGAACTATCCCGGATTTCCCGGAGAAGGGCATCATGTTCCGCGATGTGACAAGTGTTATCCAGGATGCAGATGGATTAAAGCTTGCAATTGATGAGATGATAAAGAAGCTTGACGGGCTTGATTTTGATGTGATAGCAGGAGCTGAATCAAGGGGCTTTGTTTTTGGCATGCCGATAGCATATGCGCTTCATAAACCGTTTGTTATGGTGAGAAAAGCAGGCAAGCTGCCATGTGAGACTGTATCAAAGACATATGACCTTGAGTATGGCACAGCAACAATTGAGATGCACAAGGACTCTGTAAAGCCCGGTCAGAAGGTGGTTCTCGTGGATGATCTTATCGCTACAGGAGGCACAATGCAGGCAGCAGCAGAGCTTGTTGAGGAGCTTGGAGGAGAAGTCGTGAAGATGCTTTTCCTTATTGAGCTTGCAGGTCTTAATGGCAGAAAGCTTCTTAGCAAGTATGATGTGGACGCAGTTGTGTCATATGATGGCAAGTAGAGCTGTTATATCTGAATGAATATATTTTATATGTTTGTGCATACTGACATTAATTAAATCAATGATTTGATGAGATTAAGAGTAAGGAGAGTCGGTATGCAGCAAAAATTGGGAAAGTGGAGTCTCCGTTTTGCGGAGGCTCCTTTTATATTGGAAAGCAGTTCGGTTGTAGGCACAAAGGAGGCGGACGGACCGCTTGGTGGTCTGTTTGATATTGTAGGCAAAGATGACAGGTTTGGGCAGAACACGTGGGAAAAGGCAGAAAGCTCCATGCAGCGCGATGCACTCACAATGGCCCTTGGAAAAGCACATCTGGATGCATCCGACATGGACTATGTATTTGCAGGAGATCTGCTCGGACAGTCTATGGCCACAACCTTTGGTGTGGAAAACTTCCGTATTCCGTGGTTTGGAGTGTATGGAGCATGCTCCACATGTGGAGAGTCGCTCTCACTTGCCGCGGCATTTGTGGCAGCAGGGTATGCAAGGCATGCGGTGGCAGTGACATCGAGCCACTTTGGCAGTGCAGAAAAGCAGTTTCGCTTCCCTAACCAGTATGCGAATCAAAGACCTGTGTCAGCGACGTGGACAGTGACAGGAAGTGCAGCATTTATTGTGGGCAGTGGAGCAGGTGGTAATGAAATGGCTAGGTGTGACAATGCAGATAGTATATCAAGGAAGGTGCAGATTGAGGGAATCACAACAGGAGTTGTGGTGGACTATGGCATAAAGGATGCCATGAACATGGGCGCCGCCATGGCTCCTGCGGCCTGTGAGCTGATAGTAAATCACCTGAGTGATTTCGGCAGAAAGGCATCTTATTACGATAGGATAGTGACAGGAGATCTTGGAAGCGTCGGACAGAAGATACTGATTGACCTGTGCAGGCAAAAGGGCGTGGACATAAGCAAAAATCACGAGGACTGTGGCATGAAGATGTTTGATGCAACGAACCAGAACACAGGCTCAGGTGGTTCGGGCTGTGCGTGCTCGGCAACTGTTTTGTCGGCATATTATCTGCCAAAGCTTAGAAGTGGTGAATTGAAGCGTATACTTTTTGTGCCTACAGGAGCACTTCTTTCGCCTGTCAGCTTCAACGAGGGCGAGTCAGTACCGGGAATTGCACACGGTGTGGTGCTTGAAGCAGTAATGTGAAGTTGTAATTTGAAGCTGATGGCTTCACATATATAATAGGGTGAACGAGCCGTTTTTGAGGATAGTTGCACATTCAAAAATAGAAGAAAGGCGTAAGGATATAATGGATTATGTAAAAGCATTTGTCGTGGGCGGTATCATCTGCGCCATCGTACAGATTTTAATGGAAAAAACAAAGCTCATGCCGGGCAGAATTATGGTAATGCTCGTGTGCACAGGAGCGCTGCTTGGCGCTGTCGGCATATACGGGCCATTTTCAAAGTGGGCAGGTGCCGGCGCCAACGTACCGCTTTTGGGCTTTGGCAATGTACTGTGGAAGGGTGTGAAGGAGGCTGTGGACAGAGAGGGATTTATAGGTCTGTTTAAGGGCGGCTTTAAGGCTTGTGCGGTCGGAGTATCGGCAGCACTTATCTTTTCATATATCGCGGCACTCATCACGAAACCCAAGTTAAAGAGCTGAGAACAAGAAAAACTGCCGCTTACATGCATGCATGACGTATTAGCTTTTTTGTTCTCAGTGGTTCAGAATAGTTACGAATGATGTATAAATTACGAAAAATTGCCCATACTATCTCCAAAACGAAAAGGAGACTGATACAATGAAGAAAATTAAATATTTATTGGCACTTTGCCTGATACTCGCTGCTGCAAGCGCTTTTGCAGCCTGTGGAAACAATAGTAATGTGGCAGACACCTCAATGGTTGAAAATACACAAAGAGGTGGCTCTGCCGCCGACGATGCCGGAAAAGCCGGCAAGGATATCATAGATGGAGCAGGCGATGCCGGCAAGGATGTGATAGATGGAGCAGGCGATGCCGGCAAGGATGTGATAGACGGAGCAGGCGATGCCGGAAAAGATGTGATAGACGGAGCGGGCGATGCCGGAAAAGATGTGATAGACGGAGCAGGAGATGCCGGCAGGGATGTAATAGACGGCGCAAAGGATGCCGTAGATGATGCCGGAAACACCATAAAAAAGAGTGTTGATGGTGGAAACAACAACTAACAGCTATTTATAAAAAGAAAACAGTTACTATATATGCTTCAATGGCTGCAAAAACAAAAGCACTGACAACGTCGCTGATAAAATGCACACCTGATATTACCCGGACACAGGCGATTATAGCTGCAAGGATTGTAAGCAAAATGCCGGTGAACCATAAAGGCGAGGCCACAGGTGAGCAGATTAAAATAGTGAATGCAATTATAAATGCAGAAAAAACGTGCCTGCTTGGAAAAGATCTGCCGTGTGTGTCCTTTGAAATGACAGGCGGCATATCAAACTTTTCGTATGGGCGTGGCCTGTTTACGATATATCTGAAAACAGATACTGCAATAAAGCCGACAAGCGGAACTATGATTGATAGTGCAAGCATATGACCGGCTGTAAAGCACAGATACAGTACGTATACAGGGTATGTGATAAAAACTAAATAAGTGCATATTTTATTGATTAATTCTAGCTTTTGGGCTGCTCTGTTATTTTCACGGAATGGGGCAGTCATTTTTATGTACGTATTTTTTTTCATAATTATTTACCATCGTTTATTTAAGAAATATTGCATTGTAACCACCTAGAGTGGTGTCAAATACCCTTGCGGTACTGCAGAGGTGTCATGCCATAGTGCTTTTTGAAGGCTCTGTTAAAATATGACAGGCTTTCAAACCCAACTTCACCGGAAATAGAAAGCACCGAGCTGTCTGAGCTTTGCAAAAGTCTCGCGGCCATGGTCAGGCGGTAGTCCTTTAAATAGTCAACAAATGATGTACCCATGGTCTCTTTAAAGTACCTCATAAAATGAGACTCGGAAAACCCGGCTACATCAGCGATATCGGCGATGGAGATTTTGTCGGCATAATTATTTTCCACATATTTGAGCACAACCTTCATCTTATCGAGTGTCTTTTTACTCTTAAGCGGCTTAGTCAGATTACGGCAGCGGTTATCAAGCACAAAAAAGAATTCGTAGAGCTTGCTCTTTATATAAAGCTGGTAGCCCTGCGGCATCGTCTTGCAAATCTCATCGCATGCATCTATTGGAGCCACGACATCCTCGTAGTATGGATACACCGGTGTAAAAACCGTCGGAACTGTGAATCTGCCGGCTAAGAGAGGTGTAAGAAAATCCTCCTTGGTGTAATCGTACTTTCCGGGAAGCAGCATCGACAGGGAAAATATGATATTTTCGTACTCCATCGATTCATCCATATACTGGTCTATAGAGTGAAGCTGTCCCGGCAGAATCAGCACAAGGCTTGGCGCTGTGACATGGTACTCCTTAAAATCCACAGATATATGACCGCAGCCCTTCTTTATATAGATAAGCTCCATGTCGTCGTGCCAGTGCAGCGGAACTCCGGAAAAATCAAGAGGAATAGAGCACAGGTAGGTATTGTATGGGAACGTAAGCTCCACATGTGTTTTGTCTTCGTGATAATTTTCATATTCTAATATATTCATGATGATATTTTAGCATATTATTTCTTAAAAAGCCACTAAAAATACCGAAAAATGATAGGATTGTGCAAGTTTCCGACTGTATATTGCAAGAATTGTGCAGTGTAATGGATTATACTTGATTCATCAAATGACACAAAGAAGTTAAGCACGCTAAAAGAAAATTAGTTAATTTGACACAATGGCGTGTACACATGATAACAGATTTGGGAGGAAATCAAAATGGCAATCATGCAGGAAATCGAAACAAAGCTTCAGAAGGGCATCAGCGTTAGTACAGACGAGGAAGTATACTACGCATTACTTGAGCTTGTAAAAGACAAGGCAGAGAAAAAGGTTTCAAACAAAGGAAAGAAAAAGCTCTACTACATCTCAGCAGAGTTCCTTATCGGAAAGCTTTTATCAAACAACCTTATCAACTTAGGTATCTACGATGAAGTTAAAGAGACTCTTGAGAAGAACGGAAAGTCACTTGCTGAAATCGAGGAAATCGAGCTTGAACCTTCACTTGGAAATGGTGGACTTGGACGTCTTGCAGCATGCTTCATAGATTCAATCGCAACACTCGGGCTCAACGGAGACGGTGTAGGCCTCAACTACCACTACGGATTATTCAAGCAGGTATTTGAGAACAATCTCCAGAAGGAGACTCCAAACCCATGGATTACAAAAGAGAGCTGGCTTACAAAGACAGATATCACATATCCTGTAAGCTTTGGCGGATTCACAGTACAGTCAAGACTTTACGATATCGACGTAGTTGGATACAACAACCGTACAACAAAGCTTCACTTATTCGACATCGAGTCAGTTGATGAGTCAATCGTAGGCGATACAATTGATTTCGACAAGGATGATATCAAGAAGAACCTTACATTATTCTTATATCCTGATGATTCAGATGATAAGGGTCGTCTCCTTCGTGTATACCAGCAGTATTTCATGGTATCAAACGCAGCAAGACTTATCCTTGCAGAGGCAGAGGCAAAGGGCTCTAATTTACATGACCTTGCTGATTATGCAGCAGTTCAGATTAACGATACACATCCATCAATGGTTATTCCTGAGCTTATCCGTCTCCTTCAGGAGAAGGGCATCCTGATGGATGAGGCTATTGAGATTGTATCAAAGGTTTGTGCATATACTAACCACACAATCCTTGCAGAGGCTCTTGAGAAATGGCCAATCAGCTTCTTGGAGAAGGCAGTTCCACAGCTTATGCCAATCATCCGTGAGCTTGACAACAAGGTTCGCGCAAAGGTAGCTGATGAGAGCACATACATCATCAAGGACGGTCTTGTACACATGGCACACATGGATATTCATTTCGGATATTCTGTAAACGGTGTTGCATACCTCCACACAGAGATTTTAAAGAATACAGAGCTCAACAACTTCTACAAGTTATATCCTGAGAAGTTCAACAACAAGACAAACGGTATCACATTCCGTCGTTGGTTAATGTCTTGTAACCCGGAGCTTTCAGCATACATCACAGAGCTTATCGGTGACGGCTGGAAGAAGGATGCAAACGAGTTAGAGAAGCTTGGCAATTTCATCAATGATGACGCTGTTCTCACAAAGCTTGTTGATATCAAGAACGCAAAGAAGACAGAGCTTGCTTCTTACTTAAAGAAGACTCAGAATCTCGACGTACCTGACAATTCAATCTTTGATATCCAGGTTAAGAGACTTCACGAGTACAAGAGACAGCAGCTCAATGTGCTTTACATCATCCGCAAGTACTTTGAGATCAAGGCAGGCAAGAAGCCATCTACACCAATCACATGCTTCTTCGGTGCAAAGGCAGCTCCTGCATATATCATTGCAAAGGATATCATCCATGCAATCCTCTGCTTACAGCAGATTATCAACAATGATCCTGAGGTAAGTCCATACCTTAAGGTATTCATGGTTGAGAACTACAACGTAACATTAGCTGAGAAATTATTCCCGGCTGCAAATATTTCAGAGCAGATTTCTCTTGCTTCTAAGGAGGCATCAGGAACAGGAAACATGAAGTTCATGCTTAACGGTGCTATTACACTTGGAACAAGTGACGGAGCAAACGTAGAGATAGCTGAGCTTGTCGGCGATGAGAACATCTATGTATTCGGTGAGGATTCACAGACTGTTATCGACAGATATGAGAGAGGTGACTACTGCTCTAAGGATTACTATGACAAGGATGCTGACTTAAAGAAAGCTGTTGACTTCCTTGTAAGTGATGAGATGATGAAGGTTGGTTCTAAGGAGAACTTAGAGAGACTTTACAACGAGCTCCTCAACAAAGACTGGTTCATGACATTCCCAGACTTTGAGGATTACTGCAAGACAAAAGAGAAGGCTTACGCTGATTATGAGGATAAGAAGGCTTGGGCTAAGAAGATGCTTGTCAACATCAGCAAGGCTGGTTTCTTCTCTTCTGACAGAACAATCAAGCAGTACAATGATGAAATCTGGCATTTAGAGGCTTAGAATTTTTCTTCCTCCTTTAAATACAAATTGGGCTTAAGAACTCCTGCGGGTGCATCCCGCAGGGGTTCTTTTTTTGATAGAGTACGGGACGTAAGCGCAGGGGACGGCGTGCACACATACTCTTGCGTTCGCTACGCTACGCTGCCAAGTGTCTGTACGGATTATGCCCGGAGAGTTTCACAGGCTGACGAAACCGGCTTTTATGCGCCGTCCGTGGCGCATAACGCCTTGCCCCGCCGTCCATGGCGGTGCATTTCTGTGGTTCTAAGCATAATCCTACAGACACTAGGCAGCTTCGCTATGCGCTCTCGCAAGAGTACGTGTGCATGCCGTCCCCTGCGCTTACGTCCCTTACGCTGTGGCAAAATGTACTATCCCAGAATCCCTAAATGTGGCAAGGCGGGATTTACAAGTTTGGCAAATACATATATAATAAGGGGAAGAATATACACATGGAGAACTATTATGATAAAGAATAAATTTATGGCACTTATGCTTACAGTGGCACTTACGGCGGGCATGCTTTCCGGCTGTGGCTCAAGCGAAAAGGCAAAGGATAGGGATGCGTACAGACAGTATGGCATCAACTGTATAGAAAACGGCAGCTATGATGATGCGGTCGATGCTTTTCAGAAGGCACTGGACCAGTCGGTGGGCTCGGTAGGCGCAGAGGAGCTTGACATATGCTATTACAAGGCCAAGGCACAGTATTTAAGTGGTGACGTGGACGGAGCGATTGATACATATACGGCCATCATCGACTATAATAAGGATTCTGATGCATACTATCTGAGGGGCTGTATATATTTTGCCAAGAATGATTCAGACAAGGGCATGAAGGATTTTAAGACGGCGCTCAGTGAGAATGCTGATAATTATGAGCTTTATCTTGGTGTTTATGAGACCTTGTCGAAGTATGGCATGAATGACCAGGGAAAGGAATACCTGGATAAGGCATTAAAGCTTAAGGCAAAAACTGCTGATGACTATATGCAGAGAGGCCGTATATATACTATGCTCGGTGATTATGATTCAGCAATAAAGAGCTTGCAAAAGGCTATTGATGAGAAGCTTGTCAAGGCAAACTACTATATGGGTGAGGCATATCAGAAGCAGGGCGACAATGACAGCTCGCAGAAGTATTTTAAGAAATACCTGGACAGCGGTGAAGCGGATTCGTATGATCTGATGAACATGGGACAGGCACAGATGGACAATGGTAATTATGACACTGCGATTACTTATTTTCAGACCGCACTTGACCTTGAAAGTGTGCCTAACAAGCAGCAGATAACAAAGGCTATGATTATAGCATATGAATATTCCGGAGATTTTGCCACTGCAAAGAGCCGGATGGAGGAATACATGAAGGAGTATCCCGATGACGAGGATGCAGTAAGAGAATATCAGTTTTTGGAGACCAGATAGATTATGGCAGATACTATTAAGATAGAGGATATTGAGGAGAGAGTAGTGCTCGTCGGAGTGAGTGAGCAGGACGGTGATGATGCAGATGATTCACTTTCAGAGCTTGCGGAGCTGGTAAAGACAGCAGGTGCGACAGTTGTAGGCGCACTTATCCAAAGAAGAGAAAAAATTCATCCGGGCACGTATGTCGGCACCGGCAAGGTGGCGGAGATTGCTGAGCTTGTGGAGAGTACAGGGGCAACAGGCATTGTGTGTGATGATGAGCTGAGTCCGTCACAACAGAAAAATCTGGAAATGTATCTTGAAACAAAGGTCATGGACAGGACACTTGTCATTCTTGATATTTTTGCATCAAGGGCCACAACAAGTGAGGGTAAGATACAGGTTGAGCTTGCTCAGCTCAAGTACAGATTAAGCCGTTTGTCGGGACTGGGAAAGTCCATGTCGAGGCTTGGCGGTGGAATAGGAACAAGAGGTCCTGGAGAGAAAAAGCTTGAGGTGGACCGCCGTCTTATAAATGACAGGATAGCGCAGCTTCGAAGAGAGCTGAAAGAGGTGCAGAAGCACAGAGATATCACGAGGGCAAAGCGTGAAAAAAATAAAGTACCGGTTGTTGCGATAGTAGGATATACTAACGCAGGTAAGTCCACGCTGTTAAATCACCTGACAGAGGCAGATGTGCTTGAGGAGGATAAGCTCTTTGCAACGCTTGATCCTACAACGCGCATTCTTGCGCTTGATGGCAAGCAGCAGGTGCTTTTAACTGATACGGTCGGGTTTATCAGAAAGCTGCCGCATCATCTGATAGAGGCCTTCAAGAGCACCCTTGAGGAGGCAAAGTACGCTGACATCATTTTCCATGTGGTGGATGCATCAAATATGCAGCGGGAAAAGCAGATGTTCATAACCTACCAGACATTGGATGATCTTGGTGTAAAAGACAAGAAATTTGTCACACTTTTTAATAAGCAGGACGCCCGCACAGACAACGAACCGCTGCATGATTTCAGGGCAGATTATACTCTCAATATCTCAGCGGCAAAGGATCTGGGATTAGATGAGGTAAAATCTCTTTTAGAGGAGATATTAAGAGAGAACAAGGTATATATTGAGAGAATTATCCCATATGATAAGGCTGGCGTGATACAGCTTATCAGAAAACAGGGCGAGCTTGTGTCGGAGGAATATGTGGCTGATGGGATACAGATAAAGGCATATGTGCCGATGGAGGTGTACGGCAGGCTCGATTAGGGTGCTGCTTCGCTATATCATTATATTAAGCGAGGAATTTAAAATGTCGAAAACGCGTTCAATCCGCTGGGACAAGCTGGACAACACAGCAAATCTGTTCCCTAGTATAGCGGGGGAGAGCATGACAAATGTATATAGGATCTCAGTCACCTTAACTGATGAGATTGACAGTGAAAAGCTGCAGGAGGCACTGGATATAGTGCTTCCGAAGTTTGGTCTGTTTAATGTGAGACTCAGGATGGGAGTATTCTGGAACTATTTTGAGGAAAATGGCAAAAAGGCACCAAAGGTGCATGAGGAAAATACATTTCCGTGCAGATTTATAAGACCGAACAAGAATCACAGCTATCTTTTCAGGGTGACATACTATAAGAACAGAATAAATCTTGAGGTTTTTCATGTGTTGACAGATGGCATGGGCGGCATCAATTTTCTGAGAGAACTCACATATCAGTATCTGCGTCTCACACATCCGGAGCTTGCAAAGCTAAAGGGTGATTCACTGACGCAGGGCACATCCCTAAATAGAGAGGACAGCTTTGTAAAGAACTATAAATCTAGCAAGCCAAGTGGCTTTAACAGGCAGAAGGCGTATCTTCTAAAGCTGGAAAAGGTACCTGATGGAGAGTTTGGGCTGATACATGGCATGATGCCTGTATCACAGCTAAAGCAGGTCTGCCACAGGTATGGAGTTTCCATAAATGATTATCTGGTGGCATGCTTTGTGTGGAGTGTGTATCAGGAGTGTTTTCACGGCATGCCAAACAATATGCCTGTCAGGGTCGCAGTTCCTGTGAATCTTCGTCCTTATTTTGACTCAGTGACCACAAAGAACTTTTTTGTCATGATATCTGCTGAGTTCAGACCGCAAAACAGCACCTACACATTTGAGGAGGTGCTTAAAATAGTGACGGATTCCATCAATTCACAGATTTCGAAGGAGCATCTGGAGGATCTTTTCTCATACAGTGTGTCAAATCAGAAAAATATCCTGATGAGACCGGTGCCTCTTTTTATAAAAAATCTGGCAATGAAGGCGGTCTATACGCAGTCGGCACTGGCAAACACCACCACTATCACCAATATTGGAAATATAAAGGTGGAGCCGGAATACGAGCCGTATATAACAGGCTTTTATTCCTTTATACCAATGTCCAAGGGACAGCCTATGAAGGGCACCATATGCTCCTACAAGGACACGCTGGTGTTTACTTTTTCATCTATTCTGGCCGATACGATGATTCAGAGAAGCTTTTTTAAGAAGCTTGTAAATGACGGAGTGGATGTGACAATTGAGACAAATGGAGAGTATTATGACTAAATGCATGAAATGCGGTGTTTATATAACCGATAATACCGATAAATGCCCACTCTGCCAGCAGGTTGTGGCACCTGTTGAACAGCCATCGGACAACGGTACGAGATACCCTGATGTCAAGGGCGCATCAAGAAAATACAGATTACTGGAAAATATTATATTGTTTCTGTCTATAGTAGGACAGATTGTGCTGACAACTGTTGATTACATGACAGACCATGAGATAAACTGGAGCTTTATAGTGCTTCTTGTTGTAATCTATGCGAATGTGACGCTTCGCCTGGCAATAGTCGGAAGAAATGGATATATTTTTAAAATTGTAAGCACATTTGTGTTCACGGTGCTGTTTCTCGAGGGCATAGACCTGCTCACAGGAGCCAGTGGCTGGGCACTTACATTTGTTTTCCCAAGTGCCATACTGGCGATGGTTCTTGCAACAATTATATTTATGATAGTAAACATAAGAAACTGGCAGAGCTACATGATGATGCAGCTTTTTCTTGTGCTGATGAGCGCGATTGCGATGATACTTGTGGCAGTCAAGGTCATATGGTTCCCATATCTGGCAATGGGAGCGATGGGAGCATCGTTGTTTTTGTTCCTCGGAACATTGATTATAGGTGACAAAAGAGCCAGAACAGAGCTGAAACGGAGATTTCATATATGATAGGCTTTCATGGAATAGGAAATTCGCATATGTTTGAGGATGAGGAGATGGGAAGCTACAATCCGGAAATTGAAAACGGCGATAGTAATGGTGATAATGAAACTGGAATAATAGGAGCTTTGGGTAATAAGCTTGAAAAGACATTTAAGAACTCATTATCTGCCATGAAAAGTGAGCATGCGGAAAAAGTCCATAGCAATGCAGTTGTGGGAGATGAAGAAGTCAGTATACAGGGAAAAATACTTGCTAATCTGATGGGACATATCACAAATGACCTTGCAATCGGTAAAAAAATAAAATCCGGAGAGCTCAGGAAGCGCATGAAGGAACCTGCATGGCTTGTTCCGGACTGCTTTGTGACAGAGGATATAGATATGGAAGGCTTCACGATGAAGCTTTTATCATCAAAGGAAAACCCAAATACAGAGCGTGTGATACTGCAGCTGCATGGTGGCGGATATATGGGTGCAGTGCGCAATGCATACTATGTATTTGCAGGCCTTTATAATGAGGTAAGCGAGGGCTGCTCAGTGCTCACGCCTGACTATCGCGTGGCGCCGGAGCACCCGTATCCGGCAGCACTTGAGGATGCCGTAGCCTGCTATAAATGGCTTTTGTCACAGGGCTGGTTTGGTTCGCAGATTGTACTGGCAGGAGACTCAGCGGGCGGAGGCCTTGCAATGTGCCTCACCATGTATCTTCGTGACCACGACATGCCGCTTCCGGCAGGAATAGTAGCCATGTCACCATGGACTGACCTCACAGCAGGCGGAGAGTCCTACGAGACAAATTATGAAAAGGACCCACTGTTTGGAAACACAAGGGACAGTCTAATCTACGTGAATGACTATCCCGGTGATCACGATAAAATGGATCCATACATATCGCCGCTGTTTGGTGATTTCAGGGGCTTTCCTCCAATGCTCATACAGGCTGGCTCGATAGAGATGCTCTTATCTGATTCGGTCGATGCCGCTGCAAAGGCAAGAAACCAGGGCGTTAAGGTGCGCCTGTCAGTGTATGAGGGCATGTTTCATGTGTTCCAGATGGGATACCTCAATTTCCCGGAGTCCAAGCGTGCATGGGCGGAGGTCAAGCGTTTCCTAAAGGTGATTAAAGAGGAAGAATAAATGTAAAGTATTACAGGAAATTATTGTGGAGACAGATGATCCGGATGAAGGAATTATGATTTAGGAGTAAATAATTATGGCAAAGAAAATTTTAGTAGTAGTGGACGCACAGAATGATTTTATTACAGGAGTTCTTGGAAACAAAGAGTGTGACGTGGCAACAAATGTTATTGCAGATGAAATCAGGTCAGGCAAATATGATGATGTGATATTCACAAGGGATACGCATGATGAAAATTATCTGAATACTCAGGAAGGAAAGAAACTTCCGGTAACGCACTGTATTAAAGGCACAAACGGATGGGAAGTAGACGCTCGTCTTAAAGATGCAATGAAGGAGCGTGGAGTTGACTGTGACTATATTACTTATATTGACAAGCCGACTTTTGGCAGCAAAGAGCTTGGTGAACTGCTTGCAGAATATGACAACAGCGATACAGAGGTTTATTTCTGCGGATTCTGCACAGGAATATGCGTAATAAGTAACGTGGCGATTGCAAAGACATTTTGTAAAGACGCAGAGGTGTTTGTAATAGAAAATGCCTGCGCCTGCGTAACGCCTGAAAGTCATAAGAAAGCAATAGAAGCAATGAAGATGATTCAGGCAAATATTATATAGAAAGTCATTTATTAAAAATGTTTCTGACATACTAATAGCGTAAGAAATGGGAGGAGAATATTATGAAATTAAACCAGATAATCACAAGTCTTTTAGAGACTGATATGTATAATTCAGCATGGGTCAGACAATATTCCATCAGTTTACGGATTACAAGACCACATGGACATTCAAGTGCAGAAATGAAGATGTGCATTTTACACAGAAAATGGTGCAGGAGATAACAGAACAGATTAAGGCTTTCTGTAAGCTTCGGTTTACAGAGGATGAGCTTGCATATCTTGACAATATCAAATGGATCAAAGGCTCTTATGTTGATTTTCTTCGTCTCTGGCAGCCGCGTTTTGAGGATTTTGAGATAGGAACAGATGCACCTTGTGGCTTGTCTATCGAGGCAAAAGGAACATGGCTTAACACTTCAATGTATGAGATTCCGACACTTGCCATTGTAAATGAAGTGTATTTCAGAATGGCATATGACTATGATAAGCTGCTTGACAGCTTTAAGAAGCGTTTGGATGCAAAGTATGAGAATTTAAAGAACGGACACTGGTACGCGGGTACATTTTCAGAGTTTGGTCTCAGAAGAAGACTTTCTGCTGAAGCGCAGGAGCTTGCAGTGCAGAAGTTTGCACATTTAAACGACACCCTGCACAGTTCATCAAAGTTTGTCGGCACATCAAATGTGTATCTTGCAAAGAAGTACGGACTTACACCTGTAGGCACCATGGCTCATGAGTGGATTATGTGCACAGGACAGGGCAATCACAGGCACAATCCGGCATATTCAAACTGGTATGCTCTTGATGCATGGATTAAGGAGTATGGAGTATTAAACGGTATTGCGCTTACTGACACAATCACAACAGACTGTTTCCTGCGTGATTTCCAGCTGACCTATGCGACACTTTTTTCAGGAGTGCGTCATGACAGCGGAGACCCGTATGAGTGGGGTGAAAAGATGATTGCTCATTACAAGAGCCTTGGAATTGACCCTAAAACAAAGACACTTTTATTCAGCGACAGTCTTGACTTTGAGCGTGCTGACAAGCTCTACAGACATTTCTGCAAGGAAACAAATGTAGCTTTCGGTATCGGTACATACTTAAGTAATGATACAGATGTTCCTGCACTCAATATTGTCATGAAAACCACAATATGCAATGGTATGGATGTAGCGAAGATTTCTGATACACCCGGCAAGGGGATGTGCAAAAATCCGGATTATGTTGATTACTTAAACCGCTGCATTGATTACAGGATGAAAAATGACCGCTAAAAAGGTATCAGAAGATGATGTGATAAAAGTAGTTTTAAATGGAGAAAGCCGGGATAATAAATTTATTAGTGGTAAAATCATAATTTAAAAGGAGTGACATTATGAAGTTGGAAAGTATCTATGATAGAGGTATTAAGTTTCATCATTATTGTAATACTGCATACCCTTTAAGACCGAATTCATTGGCTCAGTATGAAGTCCATGATAATACTGCAATCAGAGAAGTGATTAAGAAGAATATTGAAGAACAAGATGAGCTTTGTTTGTATGTTCATGTGCCATTTTGTCAGTCAAGATGCAAATTCTGTGAGTATGTAGTACTCGATAAGCCTGAAGAGGGAGATGCAGATAATTATGTAGAGCACCTTTTGAAGGAAATTGAACTTTATAGAGATATTATAAAAAATAAAAAGATAGTTGGATATGATCTGGGTGGTGGTACACCTTCGTATTTGTCGATTGAAAATCTTACAAAGATTACAGAATCAATTAAGAAGTTTAATCTTGAAGAGAATATGTATCTAAGTGTAGAAACAACACCGGTAATCGCAGCAAATGATATTGAAAAGATAAAGGCTCTTAAAAAACTTGGATATAATAGAATTTCTATGGGATTCCAGACTGTATCTGAAAAATTACTTGAGTCACTTGGCAGAGAAGGATCTAAGTCTATATATGAAAAGGCCGTGGAAAATATTAGAGCTGTGGGATTTGACAGACTTAATATTGATCTTATGTATGGTTTCTTAAATCAGTCAGATGAAGATTTTGCAAATACAATAAAGTATACAATTGCACTTAATCCGGAGTTTATTACATTGTACCGTAATAGATATAAGGGAACCAAGCTTGAGTCAGAGTCACAAGGTGTTACCTTATATAAGGTTAACAGACAATATGATATTGCTTATAACCTATTGAAGAAAGCCGGATATATCGCTAATAATGGCAAAAATACATTCAGTAAGATACCAAAGGATATGGGAACTTCATCATATCTTACAAAACGTGTAATTAATGCTACATCTTATATTGGATTTGGTCTTGGTGCTCAGTCGTTCTGTGGTAATTATCTGGCGTATAATCTTGGTTGTGCAGACCATATGTTGAATAAATATTTCGATGCGATTGATAATGGGATTTTTCCAATCAATGACATAGCGGATTTACCAATTGAAGAAGTACATGCCAAGGCATTGTCAGTTATGTTCTATTTTGGATTTATTTCAATGAAGGCATTTAAAAAAAGATTCAATGAGGATTTTAAAGATGTCTATGGGGCTCAAATCGAATTCTTACAGAACCACCGGTTAATGGAATATGTTGATGAGGATACATTTATGCTTACTGATTATGGTGCAGCACACTTGTATGGAATTATTCCGTTGTTCTACAGTGAACGCAGTATCAATGAAATGTTTGCTATGTCAGAAAGATGGTTGAATGACAAAAAAGGAGAAGAAATATTCCTTGAGAAATATGATAGAAAGGCATATGATGCTCCGTCAATCGCAGTTGATTTGATTGTATTGAATAAAGACAAGTCAAAGGTTTTGTTGATTACAAGGGGGGCACATCCATATGTTAATTATCTTGCACTTCCTGGAGGTTTTTATCAGAACACTGACGATACGATAGAATATGCTGCAGCACGCGAATTGCTTGAAGAAACATCAATATCCGTTAATATTACAGAGGAGAACCTTGTAAAGATTTCATCCTCTAAGGCAAGAGATCCCAGAGGGTGGGTGGTGAGCATTGCTTATATGGTTATATTGAATGATACAGATATTAAGCCTTTGGCAAATACAGATGCAATTAGTGCTGATTGGTATGATATTAAGTCATTGGAGAAGGAAAAGCTGGCATTTGACCATTATGACATTATTAAGTATGCACTAAAGTAAACAAAATTGCATATTCAACAATGCAAAGAGCATTATAACTTCAAGTTTTTGTGTATGTGTAATTGGAGAGGCACATTTAGATAAGAAATACAAAAGCTAATAATAGAAAAAATTCTAAAATTTTGTCAGAAAGTAGGATTGATATGCCCCCTTATTGTAAACATATAAAAGGAAAACATTATGGAACAGAAATAGATGATTGGGTAGATGGTTATTTTAAATACCTTAAATCAACAGAACCTTGGAACTATGATTTTGAAAACGGAAAAGAGAAGTATTTAGAAAATACAGATTATGAACAATCAATACTTTCGCAATTGATTTTTATTGAAATATTCAAAAGTCAAAAGTTATCCGCTGATATATGTGAATGTGGTTTATCTATTACAGTGAATAAAGGCACGGTTAAGAAAACGTTTTTATTTGATGTAATGCATAATCCCAAAAGAGGATGCCAACCTTGCCAACAGGCTATATTAAACAACTATAATGGCGGAAAGATGCAATTTGAAAATATATATCATTGTGTAGGGAATTTTGCCCCGATTCCAAGAACGATAATTTCAAAAAATTATGGACCGCGGCTCCAACAAATTCATGAGTATTTGAATGAATTGTGGCCATGTTTGTTAAAATTCATGCAAGACAACTGGATGTGTTTTCCAACAGATATATATGAATTAATGAGTTTTAAAGAATATATGAAATATTCGTGCCAACAAATGTATTATGAAAGAATTTTTAATAAATTGTATTGTATCTATAATGCAAGCGAAAACAAAACAGACAATATATGGGATAAAATTATAAGAGAATTATCAAATATAGTAATTGATGAACAGGATCGGCTGATATCGTTTGACAATTTATTAAAAAAGAGTGATATTGAAATGATTGAAGAAATTGATAAAAGAATTACTTTTTTAATAGAATTAAGAGGAAGATTTATTATATATTTACTAAAAAAACACCACTTTACAACTTTATAGATGACTCATATTTTGCGAAAATGCTTGTTTTAAGGCATTTATAACAGATGTTGATTTTATTTGGTTTTCGACTTTCTGCACGAAAGTGGAAAAAAATACCTGGCTGCGAATTCCTTCGCTTAAGGCGAATCTGAAATCCTGAACACTTTTATTCATGTAGCCGGCAAATTTGTCATCGACATAAGGCAAAAGCTTTATTGAGTGTGTGAAATTTTTTGAAAAAACATATTATATTCGGTGAATAATGGATATATATTTCTTCAAAGTATTCCTATTTATATTATATCTCCTCATCAAATCCACCTGTTTAATAGACATATCAGACAAATACTTTAAAATCTCCTCTCTGAGAGCATTATACATCAGAAAGCCCTGTACTATTTTTTTTATAAAAAAAATTGTAAACTGCTTGTAGAAAGATAAAAAGGATGATTATTTTGCTCTGCAGCAGAGTAAGAGCCTACACAAATGAAAATCCAGTCACAGCGTAAGAAAACCGGGAGACCGTGAACGCAGCCGGGGGATGGCACACCCTCATGTAAGCGACTAGCGAAGCTGTTTAGATACTGTAGAATTATGCACATGAAACACAGAAATGCCCAGCCATGGATGGCTGGGCAAGGTGTTATGCGCCATGGACGGCGCATAAAAGCCGGTTTCGTCAAGTATAGAAACACTATAAGCATAATTCGTACAGAATCTTGACAGCAAAGCGTTAGCGCACGTGAGGGTGTGCCATCCCGGCTACATTCACGGTCTCCCGGTTTTCGTAGTTAGTCTAGTGAATTACGCAGTCTTTCCTGTATAAAGCTG
>OGHV01000371.1_pt1 | contig 32897 bp, 20 predicted proteins | sample 1571551 | NCBI WGS metagenome assembly OGHV01 (sample SAMEA2581960, study PRJEB24529) | metagenome | biome: Human gut stool | place: China | collected 2011 | reverse complement strand
AACCCAAGACCCCAACATTAAAAGTGTTGTGCTCTACCTACTGAGCTAGCGAATCTAACCTTTAAAAGCTTTAGGATAATAGCGCGTCTGTTTTTAACCATCCGCTTTCCTTAAGCGGTTGCAAAGGTACATACTTTTTATTATCCAACAAATTTTTCAGCTATTTTTTTTCATTTTCAGCTTCTTTTAATGCAGAATTTGCATCTGGAGCGCCTTCCGGCAGGGTTTCGACCATACTTTCGGCTGGAAATTCAGCATTATCCGCAGCCTGTTTTACTTTCTTTTTCCGCTTGGGATTTTCGCATTCATCATCAATATCATCATTGACGACGTAGCGTCTGTAGTATGAAATGATCAAAGTGGACAGAGGGAGAGCTATTATAAGACCGATTATGCCCAAAAGACTGCCCCACACAGATAAGGACAAGAAAACCATTGCAGGGTTGAGTCCGGTGACATGCCCCATAATTCGTGGTGTGAGAATCCAATCCTGTATAGTCTGCACAACGATGAAGACCATTATTGCAGCGAAAAGTATCAGCCAGAAGCTTTCACCCGTATCATGCGCTTTAAGTATTGCGAGCACAACCGTAGGTATTAATCCTATACCCTGCATATAAGGGACAAGATTAAGAAAGCCGATGAACAGTCCTAATGGTATGGCCAATGGGAAATCAATTATTACGAATCCAATAGCGAACAGCACTCCTACGAGGAACGCTATGAGCGATTGTCCACGGAAATATCCATTCATGCCGACCTTAACGTCTGTGAGCAGACCTCTGACAAACGGACGATAACGCCTAGGGAATATCATCATCAGTCCACGATTGAGCTGTTCATAGTCCAAGAGGATAAAGAACATATATATTATGGCTATGAAAGATGACACAATGCCTATAAGCACATCAACCGAACCATATATCAGATTAACAACCTGAGGAAGACGCTCGTCTACAAAATCAGTGACATCCTTGAACGTGAAACTACCAGTCAGTTCCTTTACGTCTACATTTTTCTTTAAAAAGTCCTCGACTTCGGCCGGAAGTATGCGCCCGTTGCTCGAAGATGACACATAGCTGACCACAATATCCTTCAATCTTACCACTTCATCGAAAACAGGCGGAAGTATCAACTGGCAGAAAGCACCTATTGCCAAAATAATGAGCAGAAATGTAAGCAATATACTTGCAGTACGCGAACGCAAACGACATTTGTATTGGAAGAAACATACTATAGGATAGAGCATGTATGCCACTATCCAGGCAACAAAAAACGGAATCAAAACCCCACTGAGCCTCCTCAAAAGAAGATAGAGCAATACGAATCCAATGATTACGACAAGACCGCGAATAAACTTGTCGAATGTAATTTTATCCTTGAACGACATACTAATGATAAAATATAAAAGTTTATTACTTGCACTACAACAGTGCTGATACACGAAAATAATTCTTATTTATGGAAATACAATTTTTAAGCTTAATAAATATTCGTTTTATACAAAAAATGCCATGCATTTGATTCAAGATTGCATTTATTTTCTACATTTGCGATATATTACACGAAATATTCTGTAGAAATGGGAAAGCTGTACGTTGTGCCTACCCCTGTAGGCAATCTTGAAGACATCACACTGCGGGCTATCAGAATTCTGAAAGAAGCAGACCTAATACTTGCGGAAGACACGCGGACATCGAGCGTGCTGCTCAACCACTACGACATCAAGAACGAGATGCTCTCGCATCATAAATTCAACGAGCACAAGACATTATCACCTATCATAGACAAGCTTAACGCAGGCATGACAATTGCGCTCATCTCCGATGCCGGTACACCTGGAATCTCAGACCCAGGCTTTCTTCTTGTACGCGAATGTGTACGCAACGGCATAGAGGTGCAGTGTCTGCCAGGAGCAACAGCCTTTGTGCCTGCCCTTGTGTCATCAGGACTTCCAAATGAAAAATTCTGTTTCGAAGGATTTCTTCCACAAAAGAAAGGACGTCAAAGTCGTCTTGAATCGCTGAAGGACGAATCGAGAACTATGATTTTCTACGAATCGCCATACAGACTTGTTAAGACACTTCTGCAGTTCAAGGAGTTTTTTGGAGGCGACAGACAAGTGTGCGTATGCAGAGAAATATCTAAAATACATGAAGACTGCACAAGAGGAACGCTCGATGAAGTCATAGCGCATTTTGAAGCCGTTGAGCCAAGAGGTGAAATAGTTATAATACTCGCTGGTGCCGACGATGAAAAAAACGTGAAAGTCCGCAACGCTTCGAAAAACAAATACAAAAAGCAAGATATTGAAGACGAAGAGGAAGACACAGAATAACACCCTATTAGAAAAAGGTGTCTGAAACACTTCACAATACATAGCATTTTGACAAACAAGAAAATAAAGAAACAATTAAAAGAAAGGATAGTATGAAGAAAATCTTTTTGCTGGTTGCCGGAATAGCCGTAATGGCCTCCTGCACACAAAACGGGAATCAGAACAACACCGCAGAGAAAGAAACAGACTCTCTCCAGACTGTAATCAACCAGAAGGACAACGAACTGAACGACTTGATGGGAACATTCAATGAAATACAGGAAGGTTTCAACCGCATCAACGAGGCTCAGGGAAGAGTGAACATGCTCAGCGAGAATGCTGAAAACAACAGCACCGTACAGAACATACAGGAAAACATGCAGTTCATAGAAGAAACAATGGCTGAAAACCAGAAACTCATTGAAGAACTGCAGAAGAAGCTGAAAAACAGCTCAATCAATGCTGCAAAATTCAAAGATGCAGTGAACAGCCTTACGGCACAGCTCAACGAGAAAAACAAGGAGATTGAAGATCTCAGAGCCCAGCTTTCTGCAAAAGACATACAGATTGCGCAGCTTGGCGACTCTGTCACAAACCTGACAAGCGAAAACACAAAGATCAAGGAAGAAAGCGATATGAATGCACGTATCGCCAAAACTCAGGACGAACAGTTGAACACCGCATGGTATGTATTCGGTACAAACAGCGAGCTTAAGGAACGTCGCATACTCGTCGGAGGCAAAGCTTTGACAACTAACGATTTCGACAAGGACTACTTTACAAAGATAGACATCAGAAAGACAACAGTAATTCCTTTAGGATCAAAGTCGGCAAAGCTCATGACAGCGCATCCGTCAGGCACATACTCCCTCTTGAAAGATGCCAAAGGAGAATATACGCTCAGAATCACAAATCCGACAAAATTCTGGAGCATCTCAAAATATCTCGTAATAAAGGTTAGATAATTAATAAGGAGATCACTTATATGAAAGGAGGCAGACTTATATTAGCAGCCATCATGGCATTTGCGCTTTCATGCACCGGCATACAAGTGCATGCGCAAGACAATGAATCTCAAGAACCATGGAGACCAACAGGTGAATGGCCGTTTGTCAACAAGCGATTCATGCCGGCAACCGTATATACAGGCCTCCTAAACATAAAGAAGACAATAGTTCCTTGCAACATTCATATAGGCTCACAGAGACTATGGTATGTTCAGAACGACACAATGATGGAGGCTTATCCGGGCACGGTATTGAGAATCGAGTTCAAGGACGCCACATTTATTCCGGTCAACGGAATGTTCGGAAAGATAATCCATGAGGACGAGGTCGGAAAAGTTATACATGTTCTGACCGTCAACGAGGAGGAGTTAGACAGAAATAAAAATGATATAAGAAATATGTCCGACTTCACACTTGACGGAGGAGGCCTGTTCAACAGCATATCTATCGACATGATAGGTTCCTACAACCCATCTCCGGAGAAAGATCCTGTTCCTACAAAGAACGTCTTTTATTTCATAAAAGGAGACGACTTGTTTGAGGTCACAGAAAGGAACATATTGAACCACCTCAACAAAGAAAAACGTAAACAATACTTGTCCTTCACACGATCAGCAGAGATTTTGCTTCGGAACAAGAGTTCTGTCATGAAAGTATGGAACACTTTCAGCAAGGATTTTTCAAAAGACAACAAGAAATAATATAAAAGAACTGCACCCGACATTCGAATAGAATCGCGAGTGCAGTTCTTTTTTTTATGCAATCTGAAGTCACTTCTTAACATCGTAAACCCTACGATGAATTACATCTATCACTTCTGAGATTTCCAATGCCAAATTACCGGAAGACATAAGTTTAAGTTCCAATCCCGGTACCAGCCCATACGATGGCTGAAAATATTCATTATCCAAAAGAACAAAACCGTTTCTCTCATAGAACCCGATTCTTCTTTTTGCAAGTTCATTAAACGGAGGTTCCACTTCAAGCACAACAGGCTTACGCACACCATCCCTCAATTGCGACAATATACGCGCTCCTATTCCACCTCCACGAATATCAGGATCAACTGCCAAATACTCTACATACACAAAATCAGCAAAATCCCAATACACCAACAAACCTACATAAACATTATTTCTAAGTACTGCATCGCAGTAAACATCAGATTCATCACTAATGATCTTTTTCAGAGATTCCAACGGACGCCTCTCATTTACAGGAAAAGAAGACTGAAAAAGCTCAGAGAACTGTCCAAACAAGGCATCCCCTGAAGACAATAGTCTGTGGAATTTCAAATCATCAAAATGTTCATTCATAAAATTAAAGATAAAAAGGTTTATGCACTATCGCAAATAATACAAATATAGTTCAAAACTAAAATCACACGAAATGCTTATAAAAAAAACTGTCCTCGCGTCGTCACGACGCAAGAACAGCAGGGTGAATTTTAATAATTACATTTGGGGGTTGGACCCATGTCTCACGACATAATCTCATTGCACAACTAAAAAGATTATAAAAACAGCAAGTTGCAACAATGAGCGCGTCCCATGAAAATTATATTTCTAAATATTTACGAAGAACTATTCTATTATAGTTATATCGTATAATATAAATACGGCTCACATATCTATTGTTTAAGCGTCGGCAGGAATTCAAAATTCATTCCGTTTCGCTAACGGTTACAAAAGTACATTTTTTATTTATTCCATCACAAGATATTCCGCTCTTTTTTCTGTCAAAAAGTGCATTTTTTCATTTTTTCACCTTTACAAACACTAAAAAGACGTCATAAAACTTTTTTTGGGCGTCTTATCCGTAAAAAAGGCCGTTCATATACAAAGTAAGGCGTTCAGCGATACGAATGCAAAATATAAAATATCAAAACCGTATTTAATGATGTACCGACCAAAAAGAAATATAAAATCACATCTGCCTCCCAATTTGTCACATCATCGAATAATTAATGTGACAGATATGATTACAAACGGAGAATATTCCGCTTTATGACATATCCATACAAAGATAAGATAAATGTCAACCAAGATAAATAACCATAAAAAGTAAGGATTTTATTGATAAAAAGCAAACACGGAGACCCAATATGCAGAAAAACTCGTATCTTTATTGCGAAAAATGAATTGGCCTAAGTTAGCTGATACAAAAAGTAAGAAAACACTTTTCTAACAAAACACATAATCAATAACCAATCTTATGAAAAAAGTTTTATCGCTATTACTATTGACATCATTTTGCATGTCCGGATGGGCGCAACGCAAAATGGAGTCTCTTGATCGTGGACTTACAGCAGTTAAGACCACCAAAGGCGTATTTCTCAGCTGGCGCATACTTGGTGAGGAATACTACGATGTAGAGTATAATGTATACAGAGACGGAAAGAAGCTCAATGAAGCACCGCTGAATGTATCAAATTTCACCGATGAGGGAGGAAACACAGGAAGCAAGTACACAGTAAGTGCCGTCGTAAGAGGCAAGGAACAGGAGCGGTGCAAGGAAGTCGCACCATGGGACAAGAACTACATGGAAGTCAAGCTTCAGAATGTGCTGTCGAGAAGAGGTACAGACATAACATCATGGTATGAGCCAAACGATGTGAGCGCTGCAGATCTTGACGGTGACGGTGAAATGGAACTAATTGTCAAGAGGCTCAACAGAAAGGACGTCGCAGACCTCTACCCTGTCAACAACGACTCAGCCTATACACAGCTTGAAGCCTATAAGCTTGATGGAACAAAGCTCTGGAGCATTGATTGCGGTCCGAATATGGTCAGCGGAAGCAATGTCGAAACAAACATTGTAGCATTCGACTGGGACGAAGACGGAAAAGCTGAAGTCGTACTCAGAGGAGCAGACGGCATGATAGTCCATCACAAGAACGGTACTACCAATGTCGGAAACATGAAGATAAACACCAGAAACACCATTTCCCATACAGCCAACATGACATACACCAATACAGGTGATGAATTTCTTCTTTACCTGAATGGTGAAACTGGTGAACCGTACCAGGTGATGAAATATCCTCTCGAAAGAGGAAAAGCAGACGATTGGGGCGACGGCTACGGACACCGTTCATCAAAATACTTCTTCGGTGCTCCTTATCTTGACGGCAAGAAGCCTAGCATATTCCTTGCAAGAGGTATATACACAAAGCACATCATGGCAGCATACGATGTGGATCCTTCCAGCCACCAGCTCAACCTTCGTTGGAGATGGAATAGCCCATTGAGCGGTCAGTGGTTCGGCCAAGGATATCACAACTACGGAATAGCTGATGTCGACTGGGACGGACGCGATGAAATCGTATACGGCTCAATGGTCATCGACGACAACGGGCACGGCCTCAGCACAACTGGACTCGGACACGGCGATGCACAGCACTGTTCCGACTTAGACCCATACCGCCACGGACAGGAAATCTTTGCATGCAACGAATCCAGTCCAAGCAACAATTATCGTGACGCAACAACAAGTCAGATTCTGTTCAGAGAAACTGGAGGAAGAGACGACGGACGTGCAATAGCAGGAAAGTTCACAGAACTGTATCCTGGTGCCATAGCTGCATCCGCCCACTCTGAAGGAATCATAAGCTGCGTAAACTATAAAACAATTTCAGGAGGTACAAAAACAGGTATTGACCAGAACTTCCGTATTTACTGGGATGGAGACCTCTGTGAGGAAACATTCAATTACTCAAGCTGTACCAACAATGTAGGTTATGAACCTCGCATTGTAAAATACGGAAGCTGGGATGCCATCACAACTTTCAACGGTGCGCTGACAAACAACGGCACCAAAGGTACAGCAAGTCTTCAGGCAGACCTTTTCGGCGACTGGCGCGAGGAAGTAGTTCTGCGCGATGAGACAGACATGGTGCTCAGAATCTACACAACTACAATTCCTACTGAATGGCGCAATTACACACTGCTCCACGACATGCAGTACAGACAAGGCGTCATGTGGCAGATGTGCGGATACAACCAGCCACCTCACACAAGCTATTTCTTGGGTCAGCTTGAAGGCATAACAATTGCACCGCCACCAATCATGACCAACGGAAGAACCCTTGTCGGCAACGGCGGAACAGTCGACGCCAGCTCTAACGACAAGCATATACTTATATATGAAACAAGCGACATTTCCGTGAATATAGCAGATGGAGCATCACCTTACATAACAACAATAAATGCACCATCATGGGTTCAGGGCCACGACGACAATGACAACATCACCACACAGTACTTCACATGCACACTTACAGGAGGTGCATTTACAGGCGAAATGCGCCTTGTAAAGCAGGGTGACGGTATATTGACATTGCCTAATGTCACTGAAACATATTCAGGCGAAACAAATATCTGGGCCGGAACATTGAATTTCGACGGTACAATGGAAAAAAGCCACGTATGGCTCAACAGATTCACAACTCTCAACACCAACGGAGGAATCTTCAAAAACAGAATCAAGATGGAATACGGTTCAAAACTGTGTCCTGGAGGCGACAACAAAGGCAATGTTGAAGTTGACAAACTGGAAATGGACTTCGGTTCACGCCTCGTCATAGGTATATATTCAGAAGACATGACTGCAGATGTAGTCAAAGCAGAATCTGTTTCTCTCAGAAAGATTGACTGGAACATAGCACCAGAATACACAACACCAATAATTGAATTTGTCCAGCACAACCTTGAAGGTGCAGAAAAGCCAGCACCAGGAAAATATCTCATTGCCACAATAGGCAATCTGTCAGACATCGACACAAGCATATTCACCATTGAAGGCCTGGACGGTGTAAAGCACAATATTGAAAGCGACGGCAACAATCTTTATCTTGTTGTCGAAGAACTCAGAAGCGCTGCAAGCACAACCTGGACAGGAGCATCAAGCAGCATCTGGGATTTTGCACAAAGCGAAAACTTCAAGAATGCATCAACACAGGAAGCTGACATATTCGTAACAGGCGACAACGTCACTTTCAACGACGAAGCATCAGTGTTCAACGTTACAATCAACGAGGAAGTAACACCTGGCATATTTGAAATCAACAGTTCTAAAGACTACACATTCAGCGGCAATGGAAGCATATCCGGCAATGCCGCACTCAAGAAGTCAGGAGAAGGTACACTCACAATAAAAACTACAAACAGCTACACCGGAGGAAATACCATCAGCGGAGGAACTGTAAAGGTAAGTGCACTTGCAAACCAGTACAATGCAACAGGTAACCTCGGAGGCGTAACAACTGAAGCCAATAAGTTCGTTATCGAAAACGGAGGAACTCTTGAAGCAACAGCCGCCGTACAACTGAGCTCTCCTATAAAGATTGGAGAAGGCGGTGGTACTATAAAGTCCAACTATGACTTCATAATGGACAAGGCATTCTCCGGAGATGAATTGACAAAGGAGGGAAACGGCAAGCTTTCATTGCATTCAAACGGTTCACTCAAAAAGATCATTGTCAAGTCTGGAACCCTGGCCATAGCCACAGATGGAATTTCTGCCACAAACAACTACGAGCTCCAGGGAGGTATTCTCCAAGATTATGACGGAAACGGTTCTTACAGTACATCTAATGCCAACGTATATGTACCAAAAGGCAAAAGCGGTACATGGAGACTCGACAGCCGATGCGACTACAAAGGTGCACTTACAGGAGAAGGAACACTCACCGTATATCTTCCTTGGGTACGCTGCTATCTGAAAGGTAACTGGTCACAGTTCAAAGGAACAGTCAAGGCCACAACAGCTTCGGGATGCGACTTCACATTCGACAACGGCTATGGAATGCCTTATGCAACTCTTGATTTGAGTTCTGGTGCAAAAGTAACGAACACAGCCAAGACATTTGCCATCGCTAAAGTTACCGGCAACGGAACTCTCGGCGGAGACAACAACGCATGGAAGATCGGAAATGAAGACAATTTCAGACTTGATGCCACAATTACAGGAAACAACTCTTCTCTCACAAAGACTGGAGAAGGCAAGATGACCATAACGGCCAATAACAGCTACAGCGGTTCAACTACTGTTTCAGAAGGAGAAATGTCGATTTCAAGCGGAGGAACACTTGGAACCGGTGCTCTGAGAGTCAACGAAGGTACAACACTCTCAGGAGTGACTAAGACCGGCACACCGCTCAAGAATTCGTCTGCAACAATCAACGGCGACCTTCAGGTAGGCATCACAGCCACTTCTGCAAGCGGTTACATCGAATTCAACAACAAGCCTGTAACATTCGGTGCCAACTCAACTTACAGAATCGCAATGAGATCATGTGCAACAACTGCCAATACCGGAGGTACAAGTATCAAGGGAGTAAGCAAGCTCACGATGAACGGAACCATCAAATTGTCTCTTGCTTCTTCATACACTCCTAAAGAAGGCGATTCAATAAGAGTTTGGGAATGCACTTCGTTCAGCGGAACACCTAAGTTCGACCTTGAAGAACTTTCAGGAGGTCTTGAATGGGATACAAGCCGTATAAGTGAAGGACTCCTGTTCATAAAGGCTTCAACAGGCATCTCCAACATTGCTTCAGACGAGATTGTAGAAGTAACAGCAACCAGTATCAATGGAGTAACCCTCTTCACATTCAGCACTGAATACTCTAATGTAGAGGAATACTTCAGAAGCAACAATGCGCTGCCGAAAGGCATTTACATCTTGTCCATTAAGCATGGAAATGCGCGCGAGACAATGAAGGTTACAAAATAAGCCATATCCGGACCAATCTTTACACAGCATACAGATGCATCCGTAAATGAGCAAACTTCACGAAAAGGGGATACGGCACCACCAATGCCGTGTCCCCTTCTCTTTTACCATCACATACGGTGAGAATCATCAACAATACCAAAAACAATGCAGATATGAGCATAAGCAATGCAAAGCACTATTTTGTAGCAAACGAATCAGATAAGGCGTGGGGAATCACTGTCGACACATTGGGATGTACAGACATCCCTGCTCAATATGGCGTCTATCCACCGAAAGGTCATCCCGACAATTTCAGTTTCAATGTTGCACAAGGAAGAGTTATAAACAGCTATCAGCTCATATACATATCCAGAGGCAGAGGACAATTTTTCAAATCGCCTAAAGAATCGACAGAAATCCGACAAGGCGATATGATACTGCTCAGGCCCGGAGTATGGCACAGCTACAAGCCAGCCCCGGAGACCGGATGGCAGGAATATTGGATCGGTTTCAATGGAGATATCATGAAAATGCGCTTTTCAAAGGACATTATCGAAAAAGACATTTTCAGAATAGGCGTAAGAGAAGACATCGTAGACATGTTCATAAAGGCAATCAGCGTTGCCGAACGTGAACAGCCTATGTATCAGAATGTCCTGGCCTGCACAGCAGAGATGATACTTACCATGACACTATACTACGACAAGAACAATCCGACAAACACAAACCAGCAGTCAAAATCAATACGCCAGGCCCAAGCTATCATACGAGAAAACCTTACAACAGACATTACACCTGAAGACATAGCACGTCAAATCAATATGAGCTATTCATGGTTCAGAAAAAGCTTCAAGGACTACACTGGCATTTCGCCCGTACACTATATGTTGTCCTTGAGAATCAAGAAAGCCAAAGAACTGCTTGCCGAAACAGACATGAGCATAAAGGAAATAACATACAAACTGCAATTCGGCAGTACCGCATATTTCACAACCGTATTCAGGCGTCTTGCACATACCACACCTACAGAATACAGGCAAAGATATGCAATACGCCAAAAACACGATTGAACCATCACCTCCTGCAGCACTGCCAAACCTGTGACTACAATATCAAAAAACAAAACACCTGTATCATAAATTACAATCTTAACGTCATCATTTGGAATATATTTGCACATGTGCTTCTGTATCTGCATAACAGCAGACTACAATCATGCATATACCTTAACAACCAACATACATACAAACCTAAAAAGGTCCACAATGAAGACATTAAGATTTCTTTTTTTCCTGGCAGTCCTGACAACAGCTGTCATAGCCGAAAGCAAAGACATAAAGACTTTCAGCATCTACGAAACATCTTGCAATGGCGAACGTGAATCCATAGGCATAGACAAGATGCCTATATCCTTCAGTTGGAAAACAGCATCAGAAAAAAGAGGTTTCATACAAAGCGCATACAGAATTCTCGTAGCCGACTCTCGCGAAAAGCTTGATGCCGACAATGGCAACGTGTGGGATTCAGGCAAACGTCGTACTCGTGAATCCGTTATGGTCAAATATGAAGGTGCACCGTTGAAGTCCTCCACAAGATATTACTGGAAAGTGAAAATTTGGGACGAAAACCGTAAAGCGTCCGAATGGAGCCAGACAGAAAGTTTCGTGACCGGAATGTTCAGTCAGGAAGATTGGAAAGGTTCTGAATGGATTGCACTAGAAAACGACAATTCTGATAAAAATCTTATTCCCGGCATCCATTCGCCAGAAGTCCAATCCAAGATAGGAAACCGCATAGTGGGCAATTACAAAATACCAGTATTCCGCAAAAGCATATCTGTAAAAAAGGAAATCAGTCAAGCTATTGCCCATATATCAGGCGTTGGACATTTCGATTTCTTCATAAACGGGAATAAAGCAGGCGACAATTTTCTTGATGCAGGATGGACACAGTACTCCAAAACTGTTCTTTACGAAACCTTCGACATCACATCCATGCTTAAACATGGTGAAAATGCCTTGTCTGTGATGCTCGGCAACGGTTTCTACAATGTCCCTCGCGAACGCTATTTCAAACAGCTCATATCCTACGGTGCTCCAAAACTCAGAGCTTACATTGTGATAACATACAACGACGGCAGCTCAGACACCATCGTTACAGACAGAAGCTGGAAAACATGTTCAGGCCCGATCACCTACTCCAGCATATACGGAGGCGAAGATTTCGATGCACGCATTCTGCCGGAATCTTGGAAACAAGTTGGATTTGACGACAGCAGATGGAGCACTCCGGTAATTACTTCATGCCATGCACGCATGGTCCATCAGCAGTCACCGCCTCTGAAGGTAAGAGACGTGCTCCCGACAGTAAGGAAATACAAAAACAGCAAAGGCAACTGGATTTTTGATTTCGGACAAAACTTTTCGGGCATAATCAAACTTAAAGTAAAAGGCGAAAACGGACAACATCTCGTCATCAACCCCGGCGAGCTGCTCAACAGCGACAGTACTGTAAATCAAAATGCATCCGGCGGGCCATATTATTGGAAATATACCCTCAACGGCAAAGGCGAAGAGACATGGCAGCCACAGTTCACCTATTACGGATTCCGCTACGTAGAAGTATCAGGCGATGCCGACATGGAATCGTTGGAAATGACCGGACTGCACACCACAAGTTCAGCTGTTGAATCAGGACATTTCAGCTGTTCGCTTCCGATGTTCAACAAGACTTACAATCTTATCGACTGGGCCATAAGAAGCAACATGGCGAGCATACTTACCGACTGTCCTCATCGCGAAAAACTGGGATGGCTTGAAGTAGCCCACCTCATGATGTATTCCATGAACTACCGTTACCAGCTCGACGGACTATATCGAAAGATTATGAACGACATGAGAGATTCGCAGACTTCAAACGGAACAATTCCGTCCATCGCACCGGAATATGTCCGATTCGCAGGCGGTTTCGAAGACTCTCCGGAATGGGGCAGTGCATTCATTATACTTCCGTGGTACGTATATCGCTGGTACGGCGACACCGATCTGATGGCTGAATACTACCAAGACATGAAAAAATATCTCGACTATCTCTATTCCCGTTCCGAGGGTGGAATAATCCAGTACGGTCTTGGCGACTGGTACGATCTTGGACCTAAAAATCCCGGATATGCCCAGCTGACATCAAACGGAGTGACTGCAACAGCAATGTTCTTCTACAATGCCACCATCATGCAGAAGGTTGCAGATATTCTCGGATACGAGGACGACAAGAAGAACTTTGCCGAACTGGCTGAAAAAATAAAGAAAGCCTACAACAGCAAGTTCTACAACGCCGAAGGCAAATACTACGACCGCAACAGCCAGACGGCAAATGCCATATCGCTGTATTTCGGTCTGGTGGAAGAATCTGAACGCGAAGCGGTATACAAAAACCTCGTAAAAGACATCCGAGACAGAAACTATGCCCTCACTTCTGGCGATATCGGCTACAGATACCTTCTTCAAGCACTTGAAGACAACGGCGATTCGGAGATAATATATAAGATGAACACCAAATACGACACTCCGGGATACGGATGGCAGCTTGCCTACGGTGCAACGGCCTTGACTGAATCATGGCAGGCTTACGGATTCGTTTCGAACAACCACTGTATGCTGGGCCACCTTATGGAATGGTTCTTCAGCGGACTCGGAGGCATCAGGCAGGACGACGAGTCGAACGGATACAGAAAAGCGGTGATTTATCCGCAGATGGTCGATGGGGTCAATCAGGCATCCACTTCCTACGAATCGCCATACGGCAATATAGTATGCCGATGGTCGAAAAGCAACGACGGCATTGAGGTTGAAGCAGAAATACCTGCCAACACAGAGGCCGACATAATACTTCCGGCATCAAACCTTAATATGATAAGTGAGAGCGGATTGCCGCTCGAAAAAGCAAACATACGCAAAGCTGAAATTGCAGAAGACGGAATGCACATAAAAATCAATGTTCTTTCGGGCCACTACAGATTTCACGTCAAAGGCTCAAAGTGAAAATCGCAGGGGCTCACAAACGGTAGTCCGAGGGCTCGCAGTTCAATCTGCGAGCCCTCGGATTTTATGTACTTGCGCATTAAAAGACAAAAAAGTGCATTCTGATTTGAAATTTTTGCAGTTTATAGTATTTTTGCATACATATTGCATGTATACGATTCATGCATTTCTCTACAGCCGGAACCTTGTTCTGCAAGAGAAACAAAACACAGACGAATTACACCTAATACCGTAAAAAACTATCAATTACAAACATAAAACTATTAGAGACATGAAAAGACTAGGCACAATTCTAGCCTCATTCGGCATCGCTGCGTGTATCAATGCGCAGACTGCAACCAACACAATCGACGTCAACACGTCCAAGTTGGGTGCTTCCATACAGCCTACGATGTATGGAATATTTTTTGAGGACATCAACTTCGCCGCAGACGGCGGACTATATGCGGAACTGATAAAGAACCGTTCGTTCGAGTTTCCTGACCACTACATGGGCTGGAAAGTCTTCGGCAACATCAAACTGATGAACGACGGACCGTTCGACAAGAATCCGCACTATGTCAGAATCGGATACTCTGGCCACAGAGAAAAAAGATCAGGTCTGGAGAACGAAGGATTCTTCGGTATAGGATACAAGAACGGCGAAGAATACCGCTTCAGCGTTTGGGCACGAGTTCCGGACGGCAAGGAAGCAAGCGTGCGTGTATCTCTCTGCGACCCTCATTCTATGGATGAAAGCCAGCAGTTCGCCGAGCAGACTCTCAAGGTTAACTCCAAAGAGTGGAAAAAATATGAGCTCGTGCTCAAGGCCAACAAGACAGTTGAACGCGGAACACTCAGAATCATGCACTCCGGCGGAGGCTATATAGATCTGGAACACGTGAGTCTTTTCCCTAAAGACACATGGAAGGGACACGAAAACGGCATGCGCAAGGATCTCGCACAGGCTCTCTACGACATGAAGCCGGGTGTGTTCAGATTCCCAGGCGGATGTATCGTTGAAGGAACAGATCTCGAAAGCAGATATCAGTGGAAGAACTCGGTAGGTCCTGTAGAAAACAGACCTCTGAACGAAAACCGCTGGAACTATACTTTCGCACACAGACTCTATCCTGACTATTTCCAGAGCTACGGTCTCGGTTTCTACGAATACTTCCTGCTGTCTGAAGAAATAGGAGCAGAACCGCTTCCTGTGCTCAACGTAGGTCTTTCCTGCGAATATCAGAACGGTTCAGAAAGAAGCGACAAGCACGTTGCTGTAAAAGACCTTCAGCCGTACATCGACGATGTCATCGACCTCATTGAGTTCGCCAACGGTGATCCGGCAAAGAACAAATGGGCGAAACTTCGTGCCGACATGGGTCATCCGGCACCGTTCAACCTCAAGTTCGTTGCTATCGGAAACGAGCAGTGGGGCGAAATCTATCCTGAAAACCTCAAGCCTTTCGTAGAACAGGTAAGAAAGAAATATCCAGACATCAAACTCATCGGTTCATCAGGTCCAAACTCTGAAGGCAAAGACTTCGACTACCTGTGGCCGGAAATGAGAAAACTCAAGGTTGACCTCGTAGATGAGCACTTCTACAGAAACGAGCAGTGGTTCCTCAGCCAGGGTTCACGCTACGACAACTACGACCGCAAGGGCACAAAGGTATTTGCAGGCGAGTATGCATGCCACGGCAAGGGCAAGAAATGGAACCATTTTGAGGCAGCTCTCTATGAGGCAGCATTCATGACAGGACTCGAGCGCAACGCCGATGTTGTTGAGATGGCAACTTATGCACCTCTGTTCGCACACGTCGACGGATGGCAGTGGAGACCAGACCTCATCTGGTACGACAACCTCCGTTCATTCAAGACTTGCTCATACTATGTTCAGCAGATGTACGCAAAGAACAAGGGTACAAACGTCTTGAAGCTTACAATGGACGACAAACCTGTTAGCGGACAGCAGGGACAGAACGGTCTGTTTGCTAGTGCCGTATTCGACAAGGAAAGCAATGAAGTCATCATAAAGATTGCGAACACAGGAAGTGAGGCACAGTCTGTTACCTTCAACCTGAAGGGACTGAAGAGCAAGAATACCTACAAAGGTACACAGACTTCCTACAGTGCAGACAACATGGACGGCGACAACTCGCTCGACAATCCAGAGAAGTATGTTCCTAAAACATCTGAGCTCACTGTAAACGGAAATACAATGAATGTTTCAATTCCAGCCAAGACATTCATGATGTACAAGATTGCCAAGAATTAAGCAATAAACTTACAGCAAAATAAAGCCGGACCAAGGTATTGACATGCACCCCGAAAGTTAGACAAAAAACTTTCGGGGTTTTGTTATGTCTAAAAAGTACAGGAAACATGGGTATGCAGAACGGCTAAAATATATGCATATGCTAGAGAATGGCTTTAGCCGAAATTATATTGAGCGCCACTTTGGGATTAGCGGGGAGCTTCTTGGATATTTATGGACACGATACCGTTCAGAAGGTGCAACGGGATTGTTGAAAAAGCAAAATGTAAGGGCGGATTATGCCTTCAAGCTTGAAGTCGTTCGTGATGTTGAAGAAAATAATGTAACTTTGGTGGATGCTTCGTTGAAGTATAATGTAAGTGCCAGTCAAATCAAGGTATGGCTAAAAGTCGCCAGGACTCAAGGTTATGATGCTTTAGCTATCACCAGGCCAAGAGGCCGCCCACCAAAGAATGCCATGGGAAGATCAAGGAAAAAGAAACCGGAAGAAATGACAGAGCTGGAACGTCTCAGATACGAGAATGAGTGCCTGAGGGCTGAGAATGCTCTGCTAAAAAAAGTGAAAGCCTTAGTAGAAGCAAGAGACGCCCGTCTCAAAGAGATTGGGCGGAAGCCATCCAAGAACTAAGGCAGGAGCATGATCTCGAGATTCTTCTGGAGAAGACAGGGATGGCCAGATCCACATTCTACTACCATACGAAAAGGATGTTAGAACCTGACGGCTACAATGATGCAAGAACCGCAATCCGAGAGATATATGATCGTCACAGAGGACGTTATGGCTATCGAAGAATAACTGCCCAGCTGCGTAATGACGATATGCACCTTAACCACAAGACCGTACAGAAACTTATGGTAGAGATGAACCTATATGGCAAGCGAAAGACGGCAAAGTACAAGTCATATAAAGGTGAGATCGGAACGGTTGCGCCCAATGTCATTGACAGAAACTTCACGGCAACTGCACCTAACCAGAAATGGGCAACTGACGTGACAGAAGTCAAGATAAAGGACAGGAAGATATATCTTTCTCCTGTCCTGGATATGTTCAATGGGGAGATAATATCTTACACAATATCATATCGTCCGGACCTAGAAATGGCAATGAAAATGCTGGATAAAGCGTTCAAGAAAACTGATATACCGGAAGGACTCATACTACACTCTGATCAAGGATGGCACTATCAGCATCAGAGATACCAGAAGGCATTGAAAGACAGGAATATCGTGCAAAGCATGTCACGTAAGGGCAACTGCCTGGACAATGCCATGATGGAGAACTTCTTCGGACTTTTGAAGAATGAATTGCTATATTTGCAGGAGTGGGATAGCGTTGAACAGTTCTCAAAGGAACTGGTTAAGTATATACGCTACTACAACAATGACAGGATCAAACTGAGGCTGAATGGAAAGAGCCCGGTACAATACCGAGCCCTATTCCAATCGAAGTCCGCCTCCTAATATAATGTTAAACCGTCCAACTTTTGGGGGTCACATCAATTTGAATCCCGTATTTCCATTTACACAAAATATTTTATAGTGGCTAAAACAACTCTATAACTTTACTTTCGGTGATTACGGCGATTATTGTTTGTAAACTTTTATAAATCAACACTATAAAGATACAACAATTTTCGCCAATCACCATTTTTCAACTATTTATAATTCATCGAATTCACGTTATACTTACTTCGGCTCCATTATAATATGGCCTACATGATATTTGTCATCTATTTTGTGAAAGCGGAAAATTAGGACTTGTTTGTTGTTGGCAATGAAGTTTTTAAGAACAGTATTGAATTTTTCGGAAGTGACATAGTCCTTCTCCATGTTGTAGTCAGCTATCGCTCCCGTAACCACATCTGCAATGCGGTTGAAATCATCGAAGAATGGCTCCACTCTATCGTCATGAGTGAAAGTACAGAATAGAAACTGACGACCACTAAGCATATTGTGCTGATAGTAGTTAAATATCGGCACAATGATGTTGTCTTTACCCGAGATAACTTTATCACGGTCGCTGAACCACCCGAATATCTCTATTGGTAAATTCTCTAAAACCTTTGCTGATACGTATGCTCCAAGGAACGCCGTAATCAATATATCATTGAGTAACTTGATGTTAGGACTCTTTCCGCTAAGCGATTCAAGTTGCTGGTTTATTTTCTTCACCACCTCATCATAATACTTTATGACATCTTCATTATCAGCTGTTAACTTCCATGCTTCATAACATCTACTAATTGCCTGTAACGTTTCTTTGACACACTGCAAACATTGGTCGTACGATGGAGCTAAGAAATGTTTCCTATCATCGAACACGAATGAAAAGGTCAATACGCTCTCGCTTTTTAAATAAGACAGGAAGTCTTCGTTTACCGTGCTTGACCTCTTGATATCAGATGGTTGCATATCATGAATCTTCTGCTGCATTTCAACATACTTCGCTTCGTTCACAAATGGCATGAGTACAAAAGTCATCACATTGTTAGCCTTGGTCTTGTCATCAAGACAATAGTCACTATACATCATCCACTTACTATAACTTGAGTTATTGCGTTGATAATCAGCAATTACATCACTAATCTCCGAATTTTTGAAGAATTCATCTAATAAAGCATGTATAGGATGCTTTAAATCTATTAAATCATTCATAATCTTAATTTTTTTATTAGACCTTATTTTAAATAATAGGTATACTGGGTTACCATACTTTTAATATAAATACTACAAAAAATCGAAAAATCCAAATTAATGACAATAATTTTGTTGAATTTGTTATTGAAAAATTTGTTTTACCCTAATATGATCCCATTATTGCAGATTATTTGATTAATATTTTTATTGTCCTAATTTTAACAGGACAATAATGAAATAAATCAACTATTTAATTTTCACCTTAATCCCATCATTTCCCTTATCAATTCTATTATGAATCTCTCCTGAAGTATCAGTCTTACCCCCCTGTTCCTTATCACCATCATCCTTATTCTTATTAATAGTAAGACTGATTTTGCGGTCCAGCTCAGAAAGTTCAGATTTAAGTTTTCTAAGCTCACCTTCCTTTTTCCATTCACCTGAAGCTATGGCTTTATAAGTTTCAACGTCACGTTTTACTTTTTCAAGTTCACGCTCATGGTTTTCTATTACCTTGGGAATTTTTTCCAAAGCGGACAGAAAGTTCATGCAAGCCAATTTGGGATCATTTGCCAAATGACCGTTATTATGCGTATAGTATATGTTTCCCATACCTTTAACCATAAAACGGTTATCCACAAAATCAAACATATCCTTTTGAGATGCGTCACTCTTTACTACCACCTGAAAACCATAAATCTCACCTATTTGCTGATATTCACCGTTGGTTCTGGCTTTATTAGAAATCTCCTGGAGCTTTGCTGCAAGGACTTTGACATTCTGACTTTCTATTCCATTCAACTTTAAGTCATTAAGCAAATTACCGTCACTATCTTTACGTGTAAGACGGTTGAACTGCTCCATATCGGCTTTAGCTTCATTCGCCTGCTTTGTATGAAAGTCAATAGATTTGTCAATAGTATTCAAACGGAATTTTGCTTCATCACGTTCCTTAGCAAAGCTCTTACGTTCACTTTCAAGTGCCGTAATCTTCTTTTCCAACTTGGCTTTCTCCAACAAATCCGTGTTGCCAGAAAGAATAGCCACATATTCACTGAAGTTAAGTCCATTCTGTTCATCCATTCCACCTTCATCAATGGTTCTTTTACCCAAGCTGTTAGTCTTTAGCTGATTGATAAACAATTGCTTGTTATGTAACAGATTGAATTTATATGAATCAAGGGACTTCTCTACAGCATATACAATCACATCAACTTTATTGTCTGCATGTTGTTTGGCTACCCAGTTGCCTTTACGAACAGCACGGCCATCACGTTGTTCCAAAGCAGAAGGAACCCAAGGTGTGTCAAGATGATGCACTGCAACAGCACGTTCCTGTGCGTTAACTCCAGTACCCAACATTTCTGTTGAACCGAACAGCACTCTGATAGTTCCTTTATTCATTCCCTCTATCATTGCTTTTTTAGCCTGTTCAGTCTTACATTCCTGAATAAAACGAACCTCTGAGAAAGGGATACCATAATCTTCCACCAGTTTACGTTTGATTTCAGAATATACACTCCATTCTCCAGGTTTATATGTACCAAGATCGGAAAATACGAACTGTGTACCCTTTACAAAATCAAATTTCTTGTAATACTCTGAAATCATTTTAGCACAATGAGAAGCTTTATTGTCCACATGATCCTCGTATGACGGATCTATCATTCGCATATCAAGTGACATCTTTCGTGCATAGTCAGTTGCAATAAGCATCTTTGCATTCTCTTCTTTTTGTGACAATGGCTCTCTGCCCAACAAAGTAGCATCATCTGTACGGGCAAACTCCACCAGTTTCTTTATAAATTCCTCCTGAACGGGTGTAGGTGGAATATTATGAAGAATCTCATTCTTCTCCGGACGGTCTATACCTATATCCTTTGCTGTACAATAGTCGCAGATTTCAGCATAGAAAGCAGCCAGTTCCGGAACTTTGATAAAGTGACGGAATCGTTCCTTCTGCACAATTTCATTAGTTACAGAAAACTCGTAGTCAGTAGTCTTCTTCGCAAACACGGCTGCCCAGGCATCAAAACTGTTTATATTCTGCTTTTCAAGTGCCTGAGGTCTTAAATATTTGAACAACAGATAAAGCTCCGTAAGTGAATTGCTGATAGTTGTACCACTTAGGAAAGTAGCACCAAGATCTTTTCCGGTCCTCTCCTGAATGGTACGGATAGCAAACAGCATATTAAGTGCCCTCAAACTTCCATTGGAGTTTCCAAGTCCGGCTACACGGTCATGACGTGTGTTGAACATCAGATTTTTAAATTTATGGCTTTCATCTACAAACAGATGATCTATACCCATTCGTTTGAAATCCACCACATCATCCTTTCTTGAAGCTATATCATCTGCAATACTTTTCAATTTAGCTTCAAGATTCATCTTCCTCTTTTCAACGCCTTTCAGCATGGCACGTGAAACCTCCTTACCTTGCTCGATAAGAACCTGCAGGTTTTCTTCCACACTGTCAAGTTCCTTCCGAAGAATTGCCTGCTGAATATCCAAAGACTGAGGTATCATTCCAAACTGCTCATGTGTAAGGATAATACAATCCCAATCATTGTTCTTTATGTCATTAAAGATACGTTGCCTGTTCTGCTGTGTAAAATCATTCTTACCGGGATATAATACTCTGGCATTGGGATAAGCCTTTCTGAAAGTATTTGCAATATCAAATACATTTTGCTTTCAATCCGATAATCATTGGTTTATTTACAATACCAAGACGTTTCATCTCGTATGCTGCACAACACATGATAACAGTTTTTCCAGTTCCCACCTGATGGTCACATATACCGCCATTGTTCACCTTCAGCATCCAGATAGCATCTTTCTGACTCTTATACAAATCAGGAAAGCCCAAACCTTTCAAATCAAGCTGAGGAAACTCCTGATGACTTCCGTCATAATTAGGACGTACGAAACAGTTAAATAACCGGTTGTATTTTTCAGCCAACTTATTCTTGAATCCATCAGGCTGCGACTGTAGCCAATCTGTAAACCCATTCCGGATTTCTTCAATCTTTGTATTGGCCAACTGAATGGCTGCACCATCCCTTACCTTATTTTCAGTTTCGTTACCATTAAAATCAACAATCGTCTTGCTTTTTGTTATGTCCGATATCGTATTATGCAAGGCATGTTTCATCAGGTTAATACCGTCATAAGTCTTGAACTCACCCTTAACGGCATACTTATGATTGATATTACCGTTTTTACTGCTACACTTCACTGAATATTCATCTGCACTTGCCGCAAAGCGCACATTTACGTCTGCTTCAAAAAACTCACACGCAAACTTTTCATAGACCTTTGCCGGAATCCATCTTTCACCGAAATTAAAATCAAGCTCTCCGAAAGATATTGGCGTAGGTACAGCGGCCTTCAATGCTTCAAGACTCTTTTTTGCCTCTTCATTGCCAGGATGATTCTCTAGCCACCATTCCACCTGCTCTGCCTTTTCCACTACATTACCGGATATGAATCTGTCTGCAATCTCATAACCTCCTTCAAGAGGATTATAATAGATTCGTCCGTCCAAATCGGAAATTATCTCATCTTCCTCCTTATCAGGAAGAAGCGAACATATATAAGGCAAATTCACATCACCGTACTTGTTAAGTGAAGCTGCAAGTCCTTCAAGTGAAGTCGTAACAGTCTTGACCCCATTCACTTGAAACGAAACAGGATAGTCGAAAATATCAGCCTTTATAAACTGTCCTTCACGTGAACGTTCAAGAAAAAGTATCTCAGTAGAACCAGGATCCATTTTCAGCACATCCAAATTCTTTTTTGTATTCAGAAAGCCATAGAAACCTACAAAATCATCATAAAGCCGGTTCAGTTTACTGCGTTCCTCCTTATCTTCCGTCCTTGTTTCACTCTCATTGTCATACAAACGATGATAACAATCCCTTAAATCAATGTACTTGCCTAATTTTGTCAATTGACCGATTGGAAGATCAAGCGGATTGAAAGTCGGATTACCAAAGGAAGTATTCGACAGAAATCCAAGCTGTGTACCTTGCCTTACTATAGAACCGTCCTTCAGATGCGAAGACATCATTGTGGTATAAGGTCGTGGAGCAGTATCTATTATCGGTTTCGACTCTACCTTTGGTGGTATAACGTTACGCTTGCCATCATCTATAAGCAATTCAGAAAACAAGTCAAGTTGCACGTTGTTAGTCTGAACTTTCTTTGTTCTGCCTGAACGGTTGTTACCTTTTGTTTGTCCGGCTTTCTGTTTGCCTGTTTACTGTTTGCCAGTACGTTTCTTTTCAGATGGAGCCGCAGTAACTTTAGGAGTAGAAGCCTTTATTTCCTGATTGAACCGTTCCACTTCTTCAGCACATGCCTGTATAGCCTTATCCGGAAGATTATAATCTTCATCCTCTACCATAACAGAAATGGGATGATGCTCGTCATCAAAGTACACAGTCTGACCGTCCATTTCACGTGGAGACTCTATATCTGTTCTTGCACTTTCATACAGATCAAACAGAGTAAGAACCGGCACACCTTCAGGAGCTTTTTCTACTTCCGTACTCTTCTGACGTTCCTCTTCCTCAATCTCTTTCTTATACATATAGGCATAAACGGAAGGATCCATATTCTCCTCCCTCCATTCCCGTAAACTCATTCCCTCCAGTTCTCTACATGCCCGTTCAAGACCTTCATCAAGCCAGTGAGCCTGAGAACCGGACAAAATAGTAATATATCCGTGTTTTGCAGCTTCCTGAAGAATAGTATCTGTATTTTCATCAACCTTTGCCATAGACTCATAAGCTCTCAAAGCATCGCCTATAGCCTTAACAGAAAGTTGAACAGGTTCTTTTATTTCTTCTGCTACAGCATCCACCACTTCAGGAGTATAACGGTTATCGACATATTCTTTCAACTCCTGGATTTCATGAAGCTTGGCCGGTTCAAAATGAATATCACGTTCTATCCTTACACCCCTTACTTCAACTTCCTCAATCTCATGAAGAGAAGCATATCCAAGTTCCCATCCATAGCCCATTGTGGTCAGTGTAAACAAATCTCCTGTTTTCCTATCCGCTTCAAGCACATAACAAGTATATGCACCAAACGGCATGAAGTATCTTATATAAGCTACCTTATCACCAATCAGTCCACCATCCGTTTCATACAGGGCAGGAATCTTATCAGCTATCTCCCTCGGCATATAGGTAAAAGCCTGTTTAGCTTCCATTTCACCTTGAAGTTTCTCCACATAGTCATCATCTCCATAGAACAGTCCTTTAGATAACTCATTTGATATATCCCTATCCAGTTTTAATTTCAAGTCACTACATATACCTTCAATTCCACCTTCATGGTTATATACCATACATTTCTTGCCATAAGGATTAGTCGAAAGTTTTCTTGATGTAGCCACACAATTCTCCATGCTCTCCGTTGCAAACATGGCATTATGAGTAAACAATACCTTATCAGGATTATCAGGATCGGGAACATCAACCGTTTCTATAAACAGATGTTCCTGTTCGGAAACAATACCTTTACCCGTATTTTTCTGCAAAACAATCAAGTCACTGCCAACCTCTGTCCCGGCATTTTCTGTAAATAAATTTTCTGGCAAACAGATAGCAGAAACAAGACTTGAATTATTCATCAGATACTCCCTAACAGGTTTGTTGGAGGGTGAATCCAATAAACCCTGTGAAGTAATAAAAGCAAGTATTCCACCTTCCCGAAGAGAATCAAGACCTTTTACAAAGAAATAGTTATGAATGGCACGAGTTGACAAGACCTTTGCTTCCTCCTTTGATTTAGAATATGCACGGTCATATACCACATAATTGCCAAAAGGAATATTACTGGAAATACAGTCGAAACGATTCATCAACTCAGGTGATATTTCCTCAAAACCACGATTGTGCAGAAAGACCTTTCCGGTACTGTTCAAAGCTTTCATTATCATTCCCGTGAGCAGATCCTTTTCAAAACAGAATCTTTCCTCTGCATTTTTCCCGAATGAGTTGATAAAAGAACCCATACCGACCGAAGGATCCAAAAAAGTTTCAAACCTGATACCGTTATCGGCAAAGCTTGATGCTATGGTATCAGTTACCCTTGTATCAGTATAGAAAGAAGTAAATACGCTGGATTTGATACTATCCATGAGCAGTTTAGCCTGTACCGGATTTGCAGCACCTTCCTTGATTACCTTTTGTAACTCCTGAACCATCGGAAAAAGTTCAAGTTCCGATTTTGCCCATCTGGAACGGTCTGCCAATGTACTTGCCGGATTCAGGACACACTTTAATCCGCCAAATCCATTATATCTGCCAAGAATCTCCCTTTCCTCCTTACTCGGTATTCTTTTTTCCGCTTCTAGAAGCAACACTGTACGTATAGCCTCAATGTTGTTGCGGAGAACAACCTTCTTGTTATATGACATAGGCTATACATTTTATTTATTGTTCTTGAATTCGAATGACGTAGAACCGTCCTCCTTTAATATCAGTACGGCATTGAACTTCTTGCCAGCTTTGCTAACAAGCCCTTTCAGCGTAGAAGTATGACCTTGAGTAATAAGGCTTCTCACTTCCTTATCAGTGAGCAGTTTACCACATACCTCCCTGAAAACTCGGAACTCACAACCCTCAGAAGTACATTTAGCTACTTTAGGATAAATCTTTACAGAATTATTCTTGCAAACCGGACAAGTAAGCAGTTCGGTATTATCCTTTGAGATAATTGACGATTCCAAAAGTTCCGTACATATCTGTCCGGTATAATCCTTTATTTCCTGGTTGAATCTGGCTGCATCATTCTCTCCATTCTCAATCTTAGCCAAGGCAAGTTCCCATATACCCGTCATTTCAGCATTGGCGATTCGCTTATCCTTAACAATATCATAGACTGCCATACCTTTATCTGTAGGAACAAGTGTTTTCTTCTCACGTCTGATATATTCTCTCAGAAGCAGAGTTTCTATAATATTGGCTCTTGTAGCCGGAGTTCCAATAACACAACCGTCCATAGCTTTTCTTACCTCGCCATCCTCAATTTCTCTTCCTGCATTCTCCATTGCAGAAAGAAGAGTCGCTTCAGTAAACAAAGGTTTTGGCTTTGTCTTATGTTCCGTCTCTTTTAATGAAGATATTCTAATATCTTCACCCTCTTTAAAATCAGGCAAAAATTCAACTTCCTTATCTTCATCCTCTTCTTTTTCATTAAGCACAGCTTTCCACCCCGGATAAGTTACCTTTTCTGCTTTCATAACAAAATCCACATCAGCACCATGTAATGTAACAGTCAATACATCCTTTTGTGAAGTTTCAGAAAATGCTTCGAGCATTCTTGCCATTATCATACGATAAATCTTATCCTCATTGCCACTCAACTGTTCAGGCTTATTGCCTGTAATCAATAGCGCATGATGGTCAGTTACTTTTGAAGCATCTACAGAACGTCTGTTCAGTTCATGTCTTAGGATCCCAGGAACAACATTTTCAAAACCGAAACCATCCTTGGAGAACTCTATCAGTCCACTGATTTCATCAAACACATCATCACCTATATATCTGCTACCCGTTCTCGGGTAAGTTATAAGCTTCTTCTCATACAGACTTTGAGCAAGTGACAGCGTTGTATCCGCTGAAAAGCTGTATTTTCTGTTTGCTTCTTTCTGCAAGGTGGTAAGGTCGTATAAAAGAAGTGGTTCGGTACGGACTGCCTTTCTTTCGACCTTCAACACGGAAAGACAGCCGTGTCCGTCAGTGGTGATGTTATCCGCAAGGATAGCTTTAACTGCGGACTGGGCTGTTTCCCTTCTCTCGAAAGTAGTCTCTGATACAGCTTTCCATAGAACACCATCTTTATCCAGCATCGCTTCAAGTTTCCAATAAGGAACACTCTTAAACTCTTTGTTCTCGATATACCTTCTGCATATAATAGAAAGTGTAGGAGTCTGAACCCTTCCAAGTGAGAATCCGTTTTTACCTGCAGAGATAGACAATGCACGGCTGGCATTTATGCCAACCAACCAATCAGCTTCACTGCGTGCTATGCCTGCACTATAAAGATTGTCAAATTCATTGCCTGGGCGAAGCTTTGAAAGCCCCTCCTTTATAGCCTTATCAGTAAGACTGCTTATCCATAATCTTACATAAGGCTTGTCAGAATTAAGATAGGAATAAATATATCTGAAAATGAGTTCACCCTCACGACCGGCATCAGTAGCCACGATAATCTTTTCAGAACGATTGAAACAATTCTTGATAATCCCAAGCTGCTTTACTGCAGCCGGATCATTTATATACTCTCCATCCTTTCTTATTTGACGGACAATAAGACGGAACGGTTCCGGAAGCAATGGAAGATCTTCTTTTCTGAATCCCTCCACACCATACTGTTGTGGCATAGCAAGAGTAACAAGGTGACCTATAGCCCAGGTAACAATATAATTGTTTCCTTCCATATACCCGTTCTCACGGCTATCTGCACCAACAATAGCCGCCAGTTCTCTGGCAACTGACGGCTTTTCTGCAATAATACAAGTCATACCCATAGTACTGCAGATTAGATTTTACGACCTTTTTTCTTCTGAACCTCTTTCTTCTGTTTTTCAGTCGGCTCTGTCTGTTCCTTTTTCAGAGGTTCTTTTACATGTTTAGTTGCCTCATTAGTTTTGCCTTCATTATTCACGGCAACCTGAGTTTTGTTTTCTTCAGCTACAGCAACAACCTTCGCTTCACCCTGTTCCTGTTTCCTATCCGGATTCCATCTGTAAAACCTCGGTCGGTTTTCTTCCTTGTCAAACTTAACGTATGCATTGAAAGGCTGTCCGGCTTTATCAACCATATTCTTGATGTAGAGTGTACGTCCTTCATTAAGTGCAGCCTGCTGCTTTTCTGTAAGTTCCACTCCGCAAATTTTCCTTGAAACACCTTTCTGCTGTTCCTGATTTATATGCTGAGTCACACTCAGCCTTAGAGTATTGTCAAACTTGAATTCGATTCCCTTCTTATCGGCATTAATCTGAATCTGAGCATTTAAAGGCTTACCGGTTTTGGAAATCATATTCTCCACAGCAACAGCCTTACCCATAGCAAGATCTGTCTTCTGTTGTTCGGAAAGCTTAACACCCTTGATTTCATCAGGGACACGCACACGGTCAGCTCTTAAAGCAATCAGTTCATTTGTTTGCGGATCAACGGATATGAAAGCCTTGAACGGTTCTCCGTTTTTAGGAGTAACGTCAGCTAGTCTTCCAAGATTACCCGTTTCACGGAGCATCTTCTTGTCTTCCTCTGAAAACTCAACACCCATGAAAGGAAAGTCCAACCGTGGCTCTTTTCTGATTGTATGAATAGCCAGTGCAAGATTACCGTCAGTATCTTCACGAAAAGCAAGTCTGGCTTCCGTATAGATAGTCTTATCGCCAAAAGGGACTGCAATAGGCATCAAATTACTCTTTCTCCATCTAAGCATCTTTTCAAGATTACCCAAAGCCTTCAACTGCTCACGGGTGATGCCAATTGCCGTAAGTTCATTCCAGTCGATACGTTCTTCATTTACCCGGCTAAGCTGTTCTTTTGGAGCATAGTCCTCCAGGTTCACACGCATCAGTTTTAGCTGTTCTTCATTCTCTTGCGGTTGCAGAAGCATTTCCTGAAGAATCATTACAGAACTTTCCACTTTGTCTGCAACCAGCCTATACAATCCGGTTCTTGAAGGATCATTAAACTGTCTGGTAAAGTTCTACATGAAGTTCTTGAAAATACTATCATTTTCACTAAATTTCATGAACTGTCCCGAATGTGCATCAAGTGGCTCGACAGTCTGTACCTTACCTTCTGCATCAATTGATGAAACAACTGATAACTTTTTCGATTCCTTATCCTCCAGTACAAGGATGTAGTCATTGGTGTTCGTATCCATAATTCTAAATTTAATGGGTTTGAACACCAAATATATAGCTTACTTATGCGGATGATGCAAGTGAGGGAAAAGTGGGGAAAATGGAAGAAATTTATTGAATAGTAAACATATTAAAAGTTTAAAACAGACTAATAAAATAAAGCTTATTATTTATCTTTATAATTATTTGATATTCATTTTTATATTCGCTATCTTTGTGATAAAAGTTATAAAATATAAAATATACATAATGATAGCATCTGTATTATATAATGATTTGCGAGGAACTGCAGCTGCAGATATTTCTGATTTTTATGCAAATTCTCTTCAAGAATATTTAATAAAAACATTTGAATCTTATGATTCAAAAAGATACGTTTGTCAAGGTTGCACTATATGGGTTAGTGGACAAGAAACCTCAATTGGAATTAATATAAATTATATTTGTTGGGATAGACAAAATGATACATATGTTTGTTTTCGTCCTGCTAAAGAATTTAATATAGAAGAAATATTGTCAATATTCAAAAGATTTGAAATTGTAATTGGCAAAGACATTAATGAAATAGAAATAAATGAAGACAATACTTTAACCTTAGAGTAAATGAAATCTAAAAATATATATTATCCACCTCAAATTGTAAATATTATTGCAGGGATAATGGCTTCAAAAGACGCTTGTTCTCCTAACTATCTTAAGGGACCACAATTAGTTAATATTTTTCAATCCTTAGGTTTTCCTGATAGTTATACATTTGCAGACGGTAGAGGGATTCAAACAATAGACTTTGGTGAAGGATTATCACGTCTAACATATACGACCAAAAGATTGGAAGAAATAAATAAATCGTTCCAGATTCCAAATGCAATCAAATTATTCATAGATAATGTACAAGCCCCTAAAGAGGCACTTCAAGCAATCAATGAAGTTCTCAATAAATTTAACTTTCCTCCAGTTGATATAAATGAGAATAATATTTCTATAAAATCTACAGAAGATTCTGTTGACGATAGAAAAACAAATGAAGTTACTGAGGATGTAACTATTAACGAATTTCCAATGGCTATTGAAAAAGCTATTCAAAATGTAGATTCAAAAAAGAATGAGCAACGAAGAATAGAAATGGAAAAATCCATTTTAGGAGATATTCCTTCTGGACGGCCAGTAGTATTCATTAGTTATTCTTGGGATTCTGAAATGCATAAAAAATGGGTAGCAAAATTAGCTGATGATCTAACAAAAGCAGGTATTTATGTATTATTAGATCAGTACTTAGAAGACGGTACAATACTTCCAATTTTCATGGAATTAGGTATATTAAGGGCTGATAAGGTTATTGTTATAGGAACAAAGATTTATAAACAGAAATCATATCATTCCAATACAGGCGCAGCGTTTGAAGATACAATTATAAGAATTCAAATGTTTAATAATTTAGGCACAAAAAAATTTATAACATGTCTTAGAGAAGGAAATTTTGAAGATTCTTTTCCTATGATTCTTGGCGGATGTAAAGGTCATGACTTTACTTGTGACGAGAATTATCTATCAGAATTAAATAGTCTGTGTCATGAAATATGGTGTAAGCCTAAACATCAAAGACCTCAATTAGGAGATATTCCAGATTATGCTAAATAATTGATTATGGTAAGAGAAAAAATGCATATGAACACAAATGCTCGCATTGTGAGCAAAGTTCTGACACGCAATAAAAATACTTTTTATGCATTAAAAGAATTAATTAATAATTCCATACAAGCCCATGCTACTTGTATAAATATTAATCTTATTCCATCTAATCATGATGAAGAAGATTGGCAATATAAGCCAATTGAAACAATTCAGGTTTCTGATAATGGGTATGGAGTATCCTTTTCAAATTTTCATAAGAGTATATTAGAAATAGCAACAGACAATAAAGAAGATGGTTATGGTGTAGGACGTTTTAGTGGTCTGCAAATAGGAAGAAATATGCATATATCCACAATAGGATATGACGATGAGTTAAAAAAATATACCGAAACAAAAGTTGATTTTGATGTTTCACAATTTAAGAAAAATGATATATCTTCTATAGATTTTTTTGTTGAGCATGATATTCTAACCAATAATGCTTCATGCGGTTATAACATAGAAATTAGAAATTTGTATTCTAACGAAATTAATTGCGCCAATAAGAATAAATTAGGAAACGAATTTTTATTGAAAAATTTCCCTTTAAAACTCTTTGAACATTATCCTCTATATATTTTCAATGAGAAAATTCGTTTTATTGTTAATGGCCATACTTTAAATCGTTCAGAATTTATAAATGAAATGCCTCATTTACAAAAAGCTGCATTTATAGATAATTTTGGAAAAGAGCATGAAGTAAGATTTCAATATTTTAGCTTGAAATTGAAAGAACCTAAAATTCGTATTTTTATACAATGTTCTAATGGGGACATACTGTCAACAGCCCTAGAATTAATGTATAATTCTATGTGGTACTCTCAATCAATGGGAACTCAGTACATTCTTATTGACTCTGACTATTTATCTCAGGATTTTATAGACAATTGCGCATTAGAAGAATTCAATAAAGAATGGCAAAAATTTGCTCAGTTCTTAAAGAATAAAATTGATGATTTTTACAAGAAAAATAACTCAAAATACAAATCATTTATCAAAAAATTAAAGACTGATAAATATTACCCATACACAAGCGAAGAGGCATCCTCACTATCATTCTCAAGTCAATTTTTTGAACAAAGTGCTTTTATTATTGAGGATGATTTAAAACTTTTGAGTAAAGATGATGCTCATAGAGCTTTAATCTATATGTTATTAAGAAAAGTTATAGATGACGGAAATATTTCTTTTATCATAAATCATGTCATGGGATTGAGTAAACAAAGTCAAACACGATTAATTGATTTGCTTGACAAAACAAATTTAGAAGAAGTTATAAATTTTTCCACTCAAATAGCTAATAGATTACAGACTTTAGATTTATTAGATAAGATTGTGTTAAGCGAAGTTGAAAAACATGTAAGTCTATATCCTGAAGTATCTAAAATAATTTTTCGGAATTCATGGATATTAGGTGATGAATATGTAAATTCTATTTCTATAAATCCCCCACAACATATTGTATCAATTTTAAATGATTTATACACTCAATATATACCATCTAAAACAACAAAAAAGCTCAATAATTGTATTGAAGGATGTAAACCTTCTATAAAAAAAATTCATACTCAAATCGTTTATAATGAAAAACCATTAGATTATGGAAAAAAAGAAATATCATGTGCGATACTATTTTCTCCAGCATTAGAAATAGGTCAAAATGAGACATCTTGTATAGATAGTTTTTTATATTCTTTGGCAAATCATAATGGATATCCTAAAGAAAAGTTTGTATTTAAAATTTATTTCATAGCATCACGATTAAGTGATTTTGCCAGAAAAAAAATTAACGTATTAACTTCTGAACGTTTTGTCTATCCAAATATGAATTCAGAAGGGAATGATATACGGGCATATTTAATGGATTGGGCTTCTTTAATTGAGTATAATCGAGACAAGCTATCATGTGCATCTGAAACATTAAAAATGAACCGAATAGACGTTGAAACTACTTTTTTACAAGAATATCCAGAAATGTTTGAAAGAAAAAATACAGCTCATTTGCGTATCGTTAAATAATTAAAGCCCTATTTATTTAACAATTCACTCAACTTCGGATCATTCTTTATCCGTTCTGTCTCAGATTCAACCAAAGCAATAATCTCCTGCTTAACCCTGCGGTAATTGCTTTCAATAGTCTCACGAAGAATATCGTTCCCGTCATTGTCAGTAAACTCGGCAATGACGGGAATCTTCTTATATGCCTTCATTTTTGCAGAAACTTTGGCAGAATCTACCACAATTTCAGCATGGAAGATTTTCTGCTCAATTCGCTCATCAAAGTTATCACTGACTGCGATACTGTTTCAAAAAGTGTGTCTGAGATAGGATAATAAAAAAGTCTACAGAT
>OGHV01000354.1_pt1 | contig 33605 bp, 26 predicted proteins | sample 1571551 | NCBI WGS metagenome assembly OGHV01 (sample SAMEA2581960, study PRJEB24529) | metagenome | biome: Human gut stool | place: China | collected 2011 | reverse complement strand
TGAGCTTTGAGTTCCGCTTCCTTCTGGGCGGCCGCGGCGGCTTCCGCCTCGCGGCGACGGCGTTCCGTGCTGCGCTCGAACATGAAGCCCCCGAGAAGCGCCGCCACGGGGCGCTTCTTTTCGCGGCGCTCGAGGTACGCGGGCTGCGGGGCGGCGGCGCGCTCCTGACGGGCGCTGCGCTCGACGTAGGGCATGTCGAAGAGCGGATCGCGGTGACGGTGCGCGGGCGGCACGTAGGCACGGGCGCGCTCGCGGGCGAGGCGTTCGTCCTCGGGGGTGTCGACGCGGTCGACGTTCTGGTTCCTGCGGAAGGCGTTGCGGCGGCCGCGCGCCATGGGCTCGACCGAGACCGGCTTGAAGGTCTGTTTCGTGAGCTTCTCGATCGCTTCGACCAAGCGGGCGTCGCCCGGGGTCGAGAGCATCACCGCGACGCCCTTCGAACCGGCGCGGCCCGTGCGGCCGATGCGGTGCACGTAGTCTTCCGCGCTGTAGGGGACGTCGTAGTTGATGACGAAGGGGAGTTCCTTGATGTCGAGGCCGCGGGCGGCGACGTCGGTGGCGACCAAAACGTGGATCGCGCCCGACTTGAAGCCGTCCAACGCGACCTGACGCTCTTCCTGCGTCTTGTCGCCGTGAATGGCGTCGGCGTTGATCCCGACGCGCTCCAGCGTCCTCGCGAGGCGTCGGCAGGTGATCTTGGCGTTCACGAAGACGAGCACCTGCGTCAAGGGGCCGCCTTCGGGGCCGCGCGTACGCAGCATGTCGATCAGAACGTCCGTCTTGTCGCGCTCGGTGACGGCGAGGAGCTCCTGCGTCACCGTGGCGGCCGTCTGGTTCTGACGCGCCACCTTGATGACGGCGGGATCGGGCTTCAAAAAATTCTTCGCGAGCTTCGTGATCTCTTCCGAGAAGGTCGCCGAGAACATCAGGCTCTGGCGGGTCTTGGGAAGAAGCTGCAGGATCCGCGAGATGTCCGGCAGGAACCCCATGTCGAGCATGCGGTCGGCTTCGTCCAGAACGACGATCTCAACCTGCGAGAGGTTGACGCTCTTCTGCGCAACGTGGTCCAAGAGGCGGCCCGGGGTGGCGGTCAGGACCTCGATCCCGCGGCGGAGCATGTCCGCCTGCGGACGGATGTCGACGCCGCCGTAGACGACGCCCACGCGAAGGGGCGTGTCGGCCGCATAGGCCGTGAGGTTGTCGGAGACCTGGTCCGCGAGCTCACGCGTCGGCGTGAGAATGAGCGCGCGCACGGGGTGGCGCGCCGGGGACATCGAGGTGTTCGCCTTCGGGAGGATGCGCGCCAAAAGCGGCAGACCGAACCCGGCCGTCTTGCCGGTACCCGTCTGCGCCGCGCCCATCACGTCCCCGCCTTTCAGAACGACGGGGATCGCCTGCGTCTGAATCGGCGTTGGTTCGCTGTAGCCCATGCGGGCGATGGCGGAGAGAATGCGGGGGTCGAGACCGAAGGATTCGAACGATGTCATCAGCAGGCTTGACGCGCCCGGGAGACCTCCGGCGGGCCGGTTCCCTCATTCGCGGAAACGGGGTCGCCGAGATCGGCCGAACGTTGGAAGACGTAATGAAGAATGGGGAGTGGTAGGCCCGCTGGGGCTCGAACCCAGGATGCACGGATTATGAGTCCGCTGCCTTAACCGACTTGGCTACAGGCCCACTCGCTTGATCGATGTCGATCGAAGCGGGTAATTGTACCCGATATGGCTGAGGGCCAAAAACCTGCGGCGGAAAGAATTGTCCGGACGTTGCGGACATTTCGGACATTGCGACCGGTCCGACGGGCAGGCAGACCCGCTCCTTCCCGCTCCCGCTTCACCGGCGTGCGGGCTGTTGGCGGCCGTCGTATGATGAAAGCTCATCACCACCCATTGGAGACCGCCATGACGCGCACCCCTCGTTCATGGGAACTCAAGGCGCTCGAAGAGCGCTTCGCCTCGGACCGATTCGAATTCCTTCCCGTCCTCGGACCACGCTGCGTCGGGAAGACCACGCTGTTGCGTGAATTCTTCCGGGGAAAGAGAGGCGCCTGCTTCACGGGGCTTGAAGGCGGCGCGCAGACGAACCTCCGGGGCCTGAGCGCCGCCCTTCTCGCGGGCTTCGGGTTCGGCCCTCCCTACGGCGTCTTCCTCAGTTTCGAGCAGGCGCTCGAGTACGCGTTCGAGCAGAGCCTTGAGGAGCGCACCGTGCTTATCCTCGACGACCACCAGCTGCTCGTCCGGGCGGATCCTTCGGTTTCGTCGATCCTTCAGCACCTCATCGACCGTCACAAGGACGCTTCGAAACTCATGCTCCTCATCTGCGGCGCACCGGTCGACTGGATGGAAGCGAACGTGATGGGCTACTGCGCCGCGCTCTACGGTCGTCGGACGGGGCAGCTCCGCGTCAACCCCCTCGGTTTCTTCGAAGCGCGAAGGCTCCTCCCGAGCCTACCTCCCGAGGACGCCGCCATCCTCTACGGCTCGGTGGGCGGGATGCCGCGGCACCTCGCCAGGTTTGCGGGCGAAGCCTCCGCCGCGGAGGCGCTCCGGAAGCACTGGTTCTCGACCGACGGCTGCTTCTTCGACGAAGCGATGGCGATGCTCCGACAGGAAGTCCGGGCACTCCCGACCTACGTCGACAGGCTCGCGGCACTCGCAAACGGTTCCTCGCGCCTCGCCGACATCGCCCGAGAGACGAAGCGGCCGACGGCGGCCGTCATCAAGACGCTCGCCGCCCTGGAGCTGTTGGACATCGTCCGGAAGGAAACGCCCCTGGGCGCGCGGATCTCCCGTCAACCGCGCTGGCGCATCGCGGACGACATGTTCCGGTTTTGGTTCCGGTTCATCCTGATGGACGCCGACCGCATCGCCGACATGGGGCCGGAGGCCTATCTGGAGAGCGTGTCGCGGGCGCTCGAAAAATTCATGGCGCCCGTCTTCGTGCGGATCTGCGTGGAGTATCTCTGGCACTGCCGGCGGTCGGAGACGGCGTCGGCCCCCTTCCGGTCCGCGCGACGGTGGTGGGGAAGGGACGAGCGCACGAAGACCGAGGTGGAGATCGACATCGTCGCGGAGGCCGGGGACGACCGGACGCTCTTCGGCGCATGCTGCTGGACGGAGAAACCCGTGAACGAACGCGTCCTCCTGGAGCTCGACGACCTCTCCCGGCACCACTTCCGCTGCCGGGAGCGGCACCTCTGGCTCTTCTCCCGGGCGGGATTCACCGAGGCGTGCGTGGAGGTTGCGAAGCAGAGGCCGAACGTGCGGCTCGTCACGTTTGCGGAGATGGTGCGGGAGGTCGAGGCTTATGAGGCCTTGGAGGCGGCATCCGATTCCGACGATCCGGACGCGTAAGGGGCGGTCCGGGCGGCTTTGCTCACTCATGATTCAGTGACTCAAGATTCAGTGACTGCTCCTCACCCATTCTCACGAATGGGTGAGGCTTCTTGCTTCTTCGCGGACAGCCCGGTTTCCCAGGTCTTACACCCGCTCCACAGGCATTGCGCGGGACCTACCCGCGCAGGACGACCAGCCCGTTCGCCCTCAAATGCAGAATGCCCTGCCGCTTCAAATTGATCGCGGCATTCTCATCCCTGTCGTGATGCGCTCCGCACGCCGGACACGTCCAGCGGCGCGTCGAGAGCTTCAGCTCTTCAAGCACGTGCCCGCAGGCCGAACACGTCTTGGAGGAAGGGAAGAATTGGTCGATCTTTACGACCCGCTTCCCTTCACGTTCGGCTTTGTAGGACGCCATCCGGAAGTACTCTCCCCATGCGGCATCCATGATGGACCGTGCAAGACGGCGGTTGCGCACCATGTTGTTGATCTTCAACGTCTCGAAAACAAGCGCTTGGCTTTCGTTCACCTGTTTCCGGGACACCTTGTGCAGAAAGTCCTGCCGAACCCGCTTGACGCGGCGGTTGATCCGCGCGAGACGCAGACGTGCCTTCTCGCGGTTCTTGCTTCCCGTCTGCCGCCGGGAAAGCGTCCGATTCGCCTTCCTCAACTTCTTCAGAGCCTTCTTGAGCGGCTTCGGCGCGTAGACCTTCACCTTGTTCGAATCCGTGAAGAAGGCGTCAAGCCCCATGTCGTCGGCGGTCACCAAGCTTTCCTTCACTTCCTTTAGGGGTTCAGGTGCCGCAAGGCCGTCCTCAAAGAGGATCGAGGCGAAGAAATCGCCGCAGCAGTCCATCGAGAGCGTGATGCTTTTCACCTTCCCGGTGACGGGGCGGTGGATGACGGCCTTGATGGCGGAAAGCTTCGGAACCTTGATCCAGTTCTCGCCCACGGAGACGTTCGTGCAGTGGTAGCTCGACTGCTCGCCCCGTCGGGACTTGAAGTGCGGGAATCCGGTCCTTCCGGCAAAGAAGCCGTCGAAAGCCTTCTTCAGATGACGAAGACCTTCTTGAAGTGCCATGCTGTCGTACTCGGCGAGCCAGCTGTACTTCTTCGACTTCTTGGCTATTGGGAGGAGCTTCTTGAGGTCATGGATTGGATCAAGATTCCTGCCCTTGGCTTTGTAGTAGTGCTTCTTGAGGTAAAGCCCCTTGTTGTAGACAAAGCGCACCGCACCGAATTGGCCGCGCAGGAAATTGGCCTGCGCGGCTGTCGGATAGAGGCGCACTTTGACGGCTCGAAGCATTGGTGCTCACTTCAAAGAAGGCTGTAAAATACAGGATTATTGTACCATTTTTCGTATTGGAGGTCCATCTTGCTTTCCAACTACGACAGACGGCGGCACAGCGTCACCAAACTCTGCGTTCATTTGGTTTTCACGACCAAGTACCGCCGCAAAGTCATGACGCCCGAGATTCTTGATGAAATGAAGACGACCTTGAAGGAGACCGCCGTCAAGCTCGGCTGTACGCCTCTTGAAATCAACGGCGAGGCGGATCACGTTCACCTTCTGCTGCGGTTCCCGGCGGATTCGAGCGTCTCCAGCCTAGTGAACTCGTTGAAAACGGTCTCATCAAGAATGATCCGCAAGAACCACCCGGACATCCTTCACGGCGGACGAACGGGGTTGTTCTGGTCGAGGTCGTACTTCGCCGCGACCGCAGGCGGCGTTACCTTGGAGGTCTTGAAAACCTACGTAGAAAAGCAGGGCACCAAGGGCCGTCATTCCTCCCCGCCCTCAGAGGGCGAGGGTTCCTGACGGCTTTTGCTGATTTATGGGTGAGCAGCGCGCGGGTCGGCAACCTGCGGGCGGGCGCAGGCCCAACCCAACAAAAACCCGCCGGGTCTTTCGAAAACCGGCGGGTTCTTGGTTCATGGCGTCAGCCTTGATCAGCCGAGGTAGTCGCGCAGGCGTTCCTGGAATTCAGGACCGCGCAGCTTCCTGATCGCGGCGCTTTCGATCTGACGGACGCGCTCGCGGGTGAGGCCCAACGTGCGGCCCACTTCTTCCAACGTGTGGTCCTGGTTCGTGCCGATGCCGTAACGAAGGCGCAGCACCTGCGCTTCGCGGGGCGACAGTTCGTCCAGGGACTTCTTCACGCAGTCGATCATCGAGCGGTCCTGGAAGGCGATGCCCGGATCGTCCGCCTCGTCGCCGCGCACGAAGTCGAGCTTCGTCGCGTCTTCCTCGTCGCCGATCGGGGCGTCGATCGATTCGACGCCGCGCATCGCCTGCGTGAGCAGGACGACCTTGGCGAGCGGGAGGCCAGCCAAATCCGCCAATTCCTGCTCGGTCGGCTGACGGCCGTTCTGCTGCAGGAACTTCTGCTTCTGACGGCGCAGCTTGTTGTAGGACTCGGTCATGTGCACCGGGATGCGGATCGTGTTGCCGAAGTCCGCGACGGCGCGCGTCACCGACTGGCGCACCCACCACGTCGCATAGGTCGAGAACTTGTAGCCGCGGCGGTATTCGAACTTGTCGACCGCCTTCATGAGGCCGAGGTTCCCTTCCTGGATGAGATCGGTCATCGCGAGCCCGCGGTTGACGTAGCCCTTCGCGATCGAGATGACGAGACGAAGGTTCGCCTCGATCATCTTCGCCTTGGCCTGCATGAGGTTGGCCTGCGCCAACTTCATCGCGCGGCCGAGGTCGCGCTGTTCGTCAAGCGACAGGAAGCCGGCCTTTTCAGCCGCCACGAGCTTCGCCTGCTCTTCCTTGAGGATCGCCATATGGCGGGCGACGTTCAAGGCCGCGTAGGTGTCCTGTTCGGCGAGGCGCGGGAAGAGGTTCTTGTCCGTGACGTTGCGGGTCAGAATCTGGACGGCTTCCTTCTGGCTGTAGTGGCAGCGGTCGACCAAGAAGCTCCTCATGTGCTTCAGCGTATCGTTCACGCCGTTCATGTGCGTGTTGATGTGCTCGGAGATCTGCGTCACGAGCTTCACCGAGAAGCGCACGCTGCCGAGCTCCTTCGACATCGCGGTCAAGGCCGTGCGGTACTCCTTCTCGCGGTCGGGGTCGCCGTAGGTTTCCTTCACGATGTCGAGGTAGATGCGGCAGCGGTCGAACATCTCGAGCACGCGCGAACGGAGCGCTTCCAGCTGCTCCGTCGTCATCGCGGCGGCGCCGATGTCGGTCGCGTTGTCGTCCTGGTCCGAGAGGGGTTCGCCTTCGGCGTCCACCATGCCGTCCAGGAACCCGTCGACGATCGTGTCGACCGGCGTGTTCTCGTCGCGGAGCGTTTCGCCCACGCGGAGGATCTCTTCGACCGCGATCGGGTACTGCACCATCGCGGCGACCAACTTCCCGGTGAACTGTTCGATCGACTTCGCGACTTCGATTTCACCGGCGCGGGTGAGAAGCTTGTGCGAGCCCACGCCGCGCAGGTACGCGCGCAGCGGATCCTTCGAGAGACCGGCCGATTCTTCGGGCGTGAGCATCACGGCGGCGTCGTCGTCGTCCACGTCTTCGCTGTCGCCCATCATGCCGTTGATGAGGATGTCGTCCTCGTCGGGGGGCGTCTCAAAGACCTGGATGCCGAGGCGGCCCAGCTGTTCGGTCACTTCCTGGAGGTGTTCCGTCGTGCGCAGAGCGCTTTCGGGCAGGTGGTCGTTCACGTCCGAGAGCGTCACCCAGCCGCGGGCGCGGCCGAGGCGCACGAGCGCGCCGTAGCCGTTGCGGCTCACCGCGCCTTCTTCGGGCACATCGACCTCACGGCCTTCCTGCCACGCATCCACCTCGGCGGATTCGGCCTGCGACTCCATGTCGTCGTCATCTGGGTGTGCGCGTAGGCGAAACTCCGAGTGCCAAGCTTTTTTCTTCATCCAGGCTCTCTACATCCAAAAGGTCCCCGGGCGCAGACGCGCCCGCGGACGCATCCGTTCAAGTCTTCGTGCTTTTTTCCGTTCGGGCACCCCTTCTTCAGGGCGCATCGGTCCGACGCTTGGGGGAAGGTCCGCTTCCCGACGGGGGATGTCTTCCGGATTCCGTGTCCGGGACGAGTAAGGCGTACGGCCGAAGGCGGCTTTGAGGGTGCTTTTCCGGCGTCTTTCTGGGAGACCGACGGCATCACCGCGCCCTCTGCTCGGGGCGTGGCGGCGACCCTGTCGGCGGCCGGCGAAAAAAGGGGTTCAGAATACACCGAGGGCGGCGCTTTTTCAATCGGACGGGGGCGCTTTTTCAACGTACGAGGAAGGCCCCGAAAGAAGACGGGCGGCGCACCCGCAGGCCGCCGCCCTCTTCTTCATGGCTTCCGGACGAATCCCCGTCAGTCCTTGTTGTCGCCTTCGACGAAGCTCTTCAACTTGTCGGCGCGGGACGGATGGCGGAGTTTCCTGAGCGCCTTCGTCTCGATCTGACGGATGCGCTCGCGGGTGACGTCGAACTGCTTGCCGACCTCTTCCAACGTGTGGTCCGACTGCATTTCGATCCCGAAGCGCATGCGAAGCACCTTCGCCTCGCGGGGCGAGAGGCTGTCCAGCACCTGCTTGACGGTCTCCGACAGGCTCGAATTCTGGATCGCCTCCGCCGGGGCCGTCGTCTGGGTGTCTTCGAGGAAGTCGCCCAGATGCGAATCGTCGTCGTCCCCGATCGGCGTCTCCATCGAGATCGGCTCCTTCGCGATCTTCATGATCTTGAGGATCTTGTCCTCGGGCATGTCCATGAGTTCAGCGAGACGGCGGCTGTCGGGTTCGACCCCGGTCTCCTGGAGTTCCTGGCGCGTGATGCGGTTCATGCGGTTGATCGTTTCGATCATGTGCACCGGGATGCGGATCGTGCGGGCCTGGTCCGCGATCGAGCGCGTGATCGCCTGGCGGATCCACCAGGTCGCGTAGGTCGAGAACTTGTAGCCGCGGCGGTATTCGAACTTGTCGACCGCCTTCATGAGGCCGACGTTCCCTTCCTGGATGAGGTCGAGGAACTGCAAGCCCCGGTTCGTGTACTTCTTCGCGATCGAGATGACGAGACGCAGATTCGCCTCGGTCATTTCGCGCTTGGCGTTCCTGGCCTTCGCTTCGCCGGTCGCCATCTGCTTGTAGGCGTCCAGAAGCTCGTGTACCGTCATGAAGGTCGTCTGTTCGAGCTCGGCCAGCTTATGCTGCTCTTCGGCGATGGGCGCGCGGCGGCGCAGAATCTGCGCGCGCTTTTCGGGGAAGGCGGCGGCGACTTCGTCCAGCCACGCGACGTCGGTCGCATGGTCGATGAAGCGTTCCATGAACCAGGCGCGGTCGATGCCGGCGCCTCGGACGAGCTCGTCGTAGACGATGCGCTCGGAGGCGCGCAGGCGCCCGACCGTCACGCGGAGCGTCTCGCAGAGACGGTCCGCGGTCTTCGCGGTGAAGCGAAGCCCCATCAGATCCTGCTGGATGCCGTCCTTCAGGGCTTCCAGATCCGCCTTCACGGCGTCGAGCCCGGCGTAGCCCTGTTGGCTTGCCTCACGGAAGCGCTCACAGAGATCCTTGAACTTCGCGTCCACGCGGTCGAACACTTCGAGCGAGCGGCGCTTCAGCTCCTCCAGCTGCCCCACCGTCATCGCGGAGGCGCCCATGTCGGTTTCGTCGTCGGCGCGGATCACCGAGCCCACGTCGTCCGTCGACGTGATGCCGTCGACCACGTCGTCGATCGACATCGTGCCTTCGCGGATCGCGGCGGCGCTCTTCAGAACCTCTTCGATCGTCACCGGGCAGCGCGCGATGGCGAGCACCATGTGCTTCAAGCCGTCCTCGATGCGCTTCGAGATTTCGATTTCACCTTCTCGGGAAAGCAGCTCGACGGAACCCATCTCGCGCATGTAGATGCGCACGGGGTCGGTCGTGCGGCCGAATTCGCTGTCGACGGTCGAGAGCGCGGCTTCGGCCTCGGCTTCCGCGTCCTCTTCCGAGACGGGGGTGCCGGAGCCCTGCATCAGGAGCTGCTCTTCGTCGGGCGCGACCTCATGGACCTCGATGTTGAGGTTCGAGAGGATGCTCACGATCGTCTCGATCGCATCGTCGTCGATGAGGCTGTTCGGGATGTTGTCGTTGATTTCGCTGTAGGTGACGTAGCCGCGCTCCTTGCCCATGCTGATGAGCTTCAAGAGCTTGGACCTGCGGTCCTCCTGGCTTTCCTCTTCGACGCTGTAGCCGTTCGCGATCGCGTCGCGGAGCGCCTTTTCGCGGGCGCTCTTCGAGCGACGCGTGCGCTTCGCGGGCGCGGCCTTGCCGGGGGCTTCCGCGGCTTCGGCGGGTTCCTCCGCGTCGTCCACGACCTCGTCGACGGACTCGTCCGCGAGGACGTCGTCCAGATCCTCATCCGTTTCGTCGTCGATCACGTCGGCGAAGTCGAGGTCGTCCCCCTCGAACCCGTCGAGGTCGTCGTCTTCGTCGGTCTTGCGCTTCTTCGCGGACTTCTTCGGCGCCTTCGGCTTCTTGGGGGCCTTGGGCGCTTTTTCAGCCTTCTCGGCCTTCTCTGCCTTCGCCTTCTTCTTGACGGGCTTGGCGTCCTGTTCGGTCTCTTCAGCAGGCGCGGCTTCGGCGGCGGCTTCCGCGACGGGCTCGGCAGAAGCCTTGCGGCGGCCGCGCGTCTTCTTCGCGGGGGCTTCGGCCTCCGCGGCGTCCTTGACTTCAGCGGCAACTTCAGGCTCGGCGGCCTTCTTCGTGCGGCGCTTCTTCGGGGCGGGCGCTTCAGAGACTTCGGCGACCACGACCTCAGGTTCGGCCGTCACGGTCACGTCCGGGGCTTCCTTCTTCGCGGTCTTCTTCGTCTTGGCGGGCTTCTCGACTTTTTCGGCCTTTTCGGCTTTTTCAGCCTTCGTCGGCTTCGCCGCCTTCCTGGAGCTCTTCTTGGGCGGCGCTTCGACCGCCTCGATCGAGAGGGTCAAATCCGTCGTCTCAAGCGCCGCCGTTGCGGTCTTCCTGCGGGTGCGCGGCTTCGCCGCGCGCACGTCGCCACCAACCGCGGCGTCCGCGGGCGCCGTCTTCTTCGAATCTGCCATAAAGAGCCCTCTCATGTTCGGGCCGCGCACGTATGAAGCGTCCGCACTTGCCCCGAATGTCGTCAGGTCCGGCGGACGGCGTCAGCAGAGGTGCCGGCCGGGGGACTACTCCCGCTTCGGTGGAAGTCCCTGATTTCCGGCCCATGCCGGACGTCACGACTCCCACGCCGAAGAGAGTTACTCCGAAATTCTGCCATAGATGGGCGAAATAGGCCGTCGACGTTTAGGCAAAAACCCTGAAAGTTTCAAGAAGAAAAACCCCGGCATTTGAAACAAATCATTTCAGACGGTCGGGATGCATGGAAAGCGTTGCAAGCGTTTCAAGCCGGACAAAGGAAGTACTTCCGGCTCAGCGACTTCGCAAGCGCTCTCAATGCCAACCGGCGTCGTCCTCGGACGCTTCCTGCTCCTCATAGACGTAGGGATCGTCGTCCGCGACGGGGGCGTCGTCCCACGCGGGCGGAGCCGGAAGGTCGTCGGCTGATCCGTCGGGGAGCGCCGCGCCGAAGTCCTCCGCCGCCGCGGGCGCAAAGGCGTCGCCGCCCTCGCCGCCATCGCCGAAGAGGGCCCCGTCGCCCGCGTTCTTCGAGGCGTTCTTCGCCTGGGTCTTCACGGCCTCGGCGGCCAAGGCGATCGCTTCGCGAAGCGCCGCGGCCTGCGCGTCGATCGCGGCGTCGGACTGGCCGGCCGCGCTTTGAGCCGCGCGGGCGGGCTGCGCGGGCGTCGCGCCCTGCGTGGCATCACCACCCGTCTCATCCGCACCGTCGGCATCGTCTTTGAGCGCGCGGCCGAAGAGCATTTCCTGAAGGGCGCGGACCTTGGGGTTCTCGGAAAAGACCATGTCGGGCTTCGCGCCGGCCGCGCCCTTCACGCGGGCCTTCGCCTCCGCGGCGGCGCGCGTCCGCGCCGCGAACTCTTCGCGCTGACGGTAGTCGGCTTCGTTCTTCTTGGCGTCCGCGATGCCGCGCTCCAATTCGACGCGGCGCTGCTCGAGCTTTCTGAGCGTGGCGATGTCGCAACCGGGCCTGCGCCCCTCTTCCATGAGGCGCGCGCGGGTGCGCTCGAGTTCGAGCTCCAGGAAGGCGCGGCGGACTTCCAAGGCCGCACCCTCTTCGGGCGTGTCGATCACGAGCTCTTGGGAAAGAAGATCCCGGAAGTGCCCGACCGAAGGGTTCTCTTCGAGGTTCGCAAGCAGCGTCGCCGGACGCACGCGCCCGGTTTCCTCTTCGGCCTCCGCGGCCGCCCGCCAGACGTCGACGATCCGCACGGCCGCCGGATGCTGGCTCGAGACGAACACCTCCTCGATGTCGCGCGAGAAGCGCGTGAGGAGCCGCGGGTGCGCGAGGAAGCACTGGAGCATCCGCTCGCGCACGTCCTTCACGGGAATCCTCGCTTCCGCGACGGGGCGCGGCCGCCCCCAACCCGAACGGTACTGCTCGCGCCGGTCGCGCCAGCCGCCGGGGCGCTGACCCCGGTTGGACGTGAAGCCGCCCGGACGGCCGAATCCGCTCCCGAAGCCGCCGCCGAAGTCGGCGGGGTCGGGCGGCGCGGCGTGCGGGGGCGCGGAGGAGGCGCCGACTGCAAGACCGTACGTGCGGGAAATGTCTTCCGCAGGAAGGCGCGAGACGTTCGCGAGCTCGCGGATGACGGAGAGCCTGAGCACCGGCGCCGCCTGCATCGAGAGCACCAGTGGCTTCGCCTCCGCGACGACCTTGGAGCGGTCTTCGGCGTAGGCGAGGTCCTTCCCTTCGGTGACGAGCGACAAAAGGAACTGCGTGAGCGGGAGCGCCCGCTTGATTTCGCGCTCGAAGGCCTCGGGCCCCTCCGCCTTGATCAAGCTGTCGGGGTCGTGCTCGGGCGGCAGCAGAATGAAGTTCGCGCTCTGAAGATCCGTAATGACGGGAAGCGCCGCTTCGAGCGCCCGGCGCGCGGCCTTGCGGCCGGCGGCGTCGCCGTCGAAGGAAAAGTAGACCGTATCGGCCGTCTTGAAGAGACGACGCACGTGCTCGGGCGTGATCGAGGTGCCCAGGGCCGCCACGGACTCCCTGAAGCCCGCTTGCGAGAGCTGGATCACGTCCATGTAGCCCTCGCAGACGACCGCGCGGCCGCGCTCGCGGATGTCGTCGCGCGCTTCGAAGAGCCCGTAGAGTTCGCTCCCCTTGTGGTAGATGGGGGTCTCGGGGGAGTTCAAGTACTTCGGCTGCTCGTCGCCTTTGAACGTGCGCGCGCCGAAGCCGATCACGAGGCCCTTCACGTTCCGGATCGGGAACATCAAACGGTCGCGGAAGGCGTCGTAGCGGCGGCCGTTCTTTTCGTTGACGAGACCGGCGGTGAGAAGCTCGCCGCTCTCATACTTGTCGCCGAAGACGGCCTTCAACCCATGCCACCCCTCGGGCGAGACGCCCAGCGCGAAGCGCGCGGCCGTCTCCCCGCTGATCCCGCGGGCCTTGAGGTATTCGATCCCCTTCTGGCTTTGGCGCAGCTCCGCCGTGTAGAAGTCAGCCGCGTCCTTCATGAAGTCGGCCAGGGACTTCGCGCGTTCGCGCTCCGCGGCCGCCCGGGGCGAGCGGTCCCGCGGGACGTCCATCCCGTAGATCCCGGCGAGCTTCTCGACGGCTTCGGGGAATTCGAGATGCTCCATCTCCATGATGAAGCGGATCGCATCGCCCGCCTTGCCGCAGCCGTAGCACTTGTAGAACTGCTTTTGCGGATTGACCGCAAAGCTCGGCGTCTTCTCCTTGTGGAAGGGGCAGCAGGCCATCCAGTTGCGGCCCTTCTTCTGGAGCGGCACGTAGCGCTGCACCACGTCGACGATGTCGGCGCGGTCGAGAAGGTTGGAGATGAAGCCTGCGGGGATCATGCTGGAGCAAAAGGGGCGTGTTCGGTAACCGGTTCGGTTCGTCGGAAGGCCTTGGAATCCCTCTTCGAGGGGAGCTTCCGACAAAAGGAGAAGCGTACAGGGATTGGCGGAGACGTTCGTTAATGGAAGTCAAGCCCCCTGTTCGGGCCTCCCCAAATAGGGGACTCAAGAAAAAGGCGCCCCCAAATGCATGGGAGCGCCAATTTCTTTGCGTTCGGACGCGGCCTCCAGGTGGGGAGCCCTTGTCCGATGAAAACCGCCGGCTGCGAGCCGACGAGCGCTTCATCAGGCGGTCAGACGCGCCTTGATGAGGGCCGAAACCTTCCCGAGGTCGGCGCGACCGTTGACGCGCGGCTTCACGACGGACATCACTTTGCCCATCGCGGCCATGCCGGTCATGCCGACTTCGGCGACGGCTTCCTCGACGATCGCGGCCACTTCCTCGTCGGAGAGCTGCTGCGGAAGGTACGTCGAAAGCACGTCGATTTCAGCCTGTTCGTTCGCCGCGAGGTCCTCGCGGCCGCCCGAACGGTACTGCTCGACCGAGTCGCGGCGCTGCTTGACCATCTTGCCGATCACGGCAAGCACGTCTTCATCACCGGCCTCGATCTGCTCGTCGATCTCACGCTGCTTGATCGCGGCAAGGAGCAAACGAATCGTGCTCAGACGCGCGGCATCATGCGAGCGCATGGCGGCCTTCATATCTTCGCGGATTCTGTCCTTAATCATCACCATCCTTCGTGAGGCTGAATGTCAGTGGGAAATGGGGTTCAGTCGACCCCGTCCGGAATGCGCTTCCGGGGGCGGGAAACTTGCCTAATCGACCGACCGATTAGTAGAGCTTCTTCGGGAGCATCATGCTGCGAAGACGCTTGTAGTGGCGCTTGACGGCGGCGGCCTTCTTGCGCTTACGTTCGGCGGTGGGCTTTTCGTAGAATTCGCGCGCGCGGAGTTCGGTCAGGAGACCGGACTTTTCGATGGTGCGCTTGAAGCGGCGGAGGGCGACTTCAAACGGTTCGTTTTCTTTAACGCGGATAGTGGGCATTAAAACACCTGGAATTGTGATGACCCGGAAATTTGGTTTTTCAAACCCTCGGCGTCTGGTTCCGGGACAAGATGCCGAGGATGCGAAGGGCGCATTCTCGCACAGCCCGGCCCTCATTTCAACGCCCGGAGCCCAATTTTTTGCCGTGTTTCGGGAAACGCCCGCACACTCGGCGCAGAGTTTGTGCGGATAGGGGCGGATTTTTGGGGTTTGCGAGCTGCCGCCCCCCCGCCGTCACGGCAATGTCCTGGTTCGCGCAGGCCGCGCCGGTCAGAGTTCTTCGGAGGCCTTGAGGACGTCCTCAAGCGTGAGTCCCCGCTGGCGCGGTTCGCCGTAGCCCTGCAACTGCGGCGCGCAGGCCTTCCGGAAGACCTCGGCCTTTCGGGCAAGCGCCTTCAGGTCGACCCGCTCCGGCAGGCGCCGGACGTCCGCCATCTCGAGCGCCTGCGTCCATTCGTTGAGCGCAACGAGGTCGACGGCGTTCCCGCCCTGCCGGTCCCACCAAGCGTCCGTCATCGTCCAGCGCGGGTCCGCCCCGTAGATTTGACGGAACCAGTCTGCGAGCGTCCCTTCCGTGAAGGCGTCCCACGAGCGCAGGCAGTTCTCACGCAGGGCATCCCACATGCCCCGCTCGGCGAGTTGTCGGCAGAAAGCAGGTTCGACGAACCGGAACCAGAAGCGGAAGTACGGGTCGGCGAACCCGTAGCGCAGTCCCCGCGTCCCCGACGCGAAGAGCGCCGGGCGCTTCGCGAGGAGCCCATAGCGGTTCTCCAACCGGTCCATGTAGCCCGCGAGGTTTTGACCTTGGAGGCACGCACCGATCGCGGTCCACGTCTCGGCACCGAAGGCCGCCGCCCGAAGAATCCGCTCGTAGACGGAGGATTCGGTCCGGAAGTCCGTTGCGAGGAGCATGTCGCCCTCCGTGCGGAAGGCTTCACCTTCTTCCGAAAAGATCCACCGAAGGAGGTCTTCCCGCGTGAGCGGCGTCCTGTCGGCCAAGCACGCCGCATAGCCCGGAACGCCCCCGGTGACGGCGTGGAACGTAATGAGGTCGTCGGCGCTCCCGCGCGGGTTGAGCTCCAAGAAGACCCTGCGCATCTCGCCGGGCGTGAAGGGCCGGAGCGTCAGCGACAGGTCCTGACGGCCGAAGAGCGGCTCGCCCGCATCGTCGAAGATGCGCCGCATGATCGAGGTGACCGAGCCGCCCATCATGAGAAGGAGGCGCGAGTCGTCCTTCCCCAGATCCCACACGCCCTGAAGGTCCGCCCAGAAGGCGGGTGCAACGGCGTCGAGCGCTTGGCACTCGTCCACGATCATCAGGGCGGGCTTCTCTCTCGTGAGCCTCATCACGAACCGGACGACGTTCCCGAGCGTCAGGCGGTGCGGTCCGTCGTCCTCATTGAGACCAAAGACTTCCCGGACCTGATCCATCCAGATCTGAGCCAACTCTGCCTCGGCGTACTTCCGCGCGCCCAAGAAGTAGAGCACGGGACGGCCGCTCTCCTTCGCGACCTTCAGCATGAGCGTCGTCTTGCCGACGCCGCGGCGGCCCTGGACGACCACCAGGCGCGAGCTCTTATCCGACAACCGCAGCTCCCGTCGCACCGCTTCGAGTGGTTCGGTTCGTCCGTAGAACTTCATGCGTCCTCCACACGGGTCGTCTTCACCGTGAGCATCATGACCACAACAGTCGCAGCTACAGTTGTTGTAGCTGCAGTCAGTGTAACCAAGGACGAGGCACTGAAATCAAGCGGGGCGCCTCTCAGCACCCCGCTCTTGACTCCACCCGACTTCTTCAGTCCGGCTTCTTCTCTTCCTTCGGCCGGTCGAACCACCCCGAGAGCGTCTCGACTTCAACGACGGGCAAACCCGTCCTCACGCGGGCTTCTTTCAATATCCCGGGCGCGGCGCCCTTCCCCACGTGCACGACCGCTCCTTCGGGGAGCATGCGCACGCGGAACGTCAACCCCAAACGAACCAAGGGCTCCAACGCGGACTCCGCGGCGGCGACGCGCTTCAGTTCCTCTTCAGACGGGATCCGCCCGTAGGGGAAGCGCGTCATCAGGCAGGGCCTCGCCGCCTGGTCGGCGTCCGGCATCCCCCAGCGGCGGGCGAGCTCGCGGATCTCGTGCTTCTCAAAGTCGGCTTCAAGAAGGGGCGAGAAGATCCCGGCCTCCCTCACGGCGCGGGCACCGGGCCGCCAACCCTGACGGTCCCCGGCGTGGGAGCCGTCGGCGATGAGGGTGATGCCCTCATCTTTCGCCAACGCTCCCGCCAACCGCATCATTTCCTTCTTGCAGACGTAGCAGCGCTCGCGCCCTGCGGCCGCAAAGCGCGGGAGCATGTCGTCGGGCATGCGGGCGTCCAGATAGCGCATCCCGAAGCGGTCCGCGAAGCGCTTCGCGCCGTCCGCCTCCCACACCGGCACGTGCGCACCGCTCACGTGAAGAAGCACCGGCACGCACCCGGCGCGGCGCACCGACCAGGCGACGAACCGGCTGTCGACGCCGCCCGAATAGGCGATGCCGATCCGCTGATCCGCGGGGACGCGAGAGCGGATCAACGCGAGGAGCGTCGTCCCCTTGCGGTCCAGATCGTCCCGCGCGGCGAGCTCCGCGTCCTCGGGGAGTTCGGGGAAGTCGGAGGCGTCGTGGGCTTCCGGGAGCTCTGCGTTCCCGGGGACTTCATCCCCCGTCACGCCCCCCATGCCCGTCACGACGTCCTTCACGCCGTCCATCAGATCGTCTCGGTTCAAGCTTCGTCCTCCACGGGAGGGAGGGCCGGCCCCCAACAGAAGAGCGTCCCGTTGGCGGTCCCTTCAAAGACCGCGCGGGCGTAGGCCCTCGCCTGGGCTTCCACCGTCATCCGGGGCCAGGGACCGAATTCGGCGCCGAGCCCCTTCAAGACGGCCAACCCCGTCGGCGTCACGGGTTCGCCCGTGCCGCCGTAGGGGCGCACAGAAACGCCCGGGAGCATCGCGGCCAAGGCGGGCGCGGGGTACGGCACCGTACCGTGGGCGCATTCGACTTCGTTGTCGGCGAGCGGAATCGGGCTCACGACGAAGCGCTCAACCCCAGCCTTGACGAAAAGCTCCGCGATCATCCCCACCGCGTAGATGTTGGCCCGACGCCCGATCTCGTGGAAGTGCACTTCGGAGAGGTCCATCCCGTGCACAGCGGCCTCCGCGCGGGAGACCTCCGACCAGATGCGCGCGGCGATGCGCCGCGCGTCGGGCGAGAGGGTCGAGGCGGCGTAGAAGCGCTCGATGTCGGCGGGCGTGCGGGCGTGGTGTTCTTTGGGGAGGTCAAACGTTGCGCGCCACCCGCCGATGCCGTTCACGTCGGTTGGAGTGAGGTTCAACGCCGCCTCGGCGGGCGCATCAGGGAAGAGCTTCCTGAGAAGCCCCGTCGCCAGCGTCGACGTGAAGCCCGAGAGGGCGAGAAGCCCGCCGAGGACGACCTCGGCGTTCATGCCGGCGTGGATGCGGGCGGTGAGGATGAAGGGTTCTTGGGGCATGGTCGTTGGTGGTCTTTCGTGGTCTGGTTTTTGGTCGTGGTCGTACTCGGACGGGACGGGTCGGGTCGATCAGGTCAGTGACCCAAGGCGCGGAGCACCCGCGCCGCGGCGCAGGCCGCGCCGTAGCCGTTGTCGATGTTCATGACGGCGACGCCGGGGGCGCAGGAGGCGAGCATGGAGCGAAGCGCCGTTTCGCCGCCCGCCGCCACGCCGTAGCCGACCGACGTGGGCACCGCGAAGATGGGCCGGTCGGTGAGGCCCCCGAGGACGCTCGCCAGCGCCGCATCCAACCCCGCCGCGCAGATCACGACGTCGCAGGCGTTGATGTCGGCGATCGCCTTCTGGATGCGCCAGAGACCGGCGACGCCGCAGTCCTCGAAGCGGACGGCGGTCCAACCCAAGTATTCGATCGTGCGGGCGGCTTCACCGATCACCGCGCCGTCCGCGGTCCCCGCGGAGACGAGCGCGACGCGCCCGGCGGGGCGCTTCTCCCGCGTCTTGTTCCACGCGGTGCGGGAGACGGGATCGTAGTCGTACGAGGAGCGGAGCTCTTCCGGGCAGCAGGCCCAGCGGTCGGGCGCCACGCGCGTAAAGAGAATGGGCGCCGCTTCGGGCGCGGCGAAGCGCGTGAAGAGCGCGCGCAGGTCGGCTTCGGGCTTCGAAGCGCAGAAGACGGCTTCGGGGATGCCGATCCTCGCTTCGCGGGCATCGTCGAATTGAACGCTCATGACAGATCTTGAGTGTGGGGTTGTCGGTGTTGGCGTTGTGGTCTGACCGGAACTATACCGCGGGGGCGCGGCCTCCCCCTCGCACGAAACCGCCCGATTCCTGCACGATCGCGACCTTCGGACGGGCGGCGGGTGACGGACGGACTTTGGAAGTGCGGCGGGCGACCGGGGCCGCCCGCGCGCGGCACCCGCGCCGAAAACCGGATTCTTCGGGCCCCGTGGGACGGCGCCCGATTACAATGCCGTCACTATGCTCGTACTTGGTATTGAATCCTCCTGCGACGAAACCGGCGTCGCCCTGATTTCGTCGGAAACCGGCCTCATCGCCGACGCGCTCCACACCCAGATCGACATGCACCGCGCCTACGGCGGGGTGGTGCCGGAGCTCGCCTCGCGCGACCACATCCGCCGCGCCGTCGCGTTGGTCGACGACGTGATGGCGAAGGCCGGGCGCTCGCGCTCGGAACTGGACGCCGTCGCCGTGACGGAAGGGCCGGGGTTGGCCGGCGCTCTTTTGGTCGGGAACGCCGTCGCGCACGCGATCGGCTGGGCCCTGGAGATCCCCGTTCTCGGGGTGCACCACTTGGAAGGTCACCTTTTGGCCGCCAAGCTCTCGGACCCCGCGCCCGAATTCCCCTTCCTCGCGCTTCTCGTCTCGGGCGGGCACACGCAGATCCTCAAGGTCGAGCGCTTCGGGTCGTACAAGCTTCTGGGCGAAACCTTGGACGACGCCGCGGGCGAAGCCTTCGACAAGACGGCGCAGCTCTTGGGCCTTCCCTACCCCGGCGGCCCCCACGTCTCGGCCTTGGCCGAAAAGGGTGCGTCGGGCGCGATTGAGCTCGCCCGTCCGATGATCCACAGCCCCAACCTGATGATGAGCTTCTCGGGGTTGAAGACGTCGGTCTTGACCGCCGTGCAGTCCGCCGAAAACCCCGAAGACGAAACCTGGCGCGCGAACCTCGCGCGCGGGTTCGTCGACGCCGTGACCGACGTCCTCGCCGCCAAACTCATCCGCGCGATGAAGGAGACGAAGCTGAAGCGCGTCGTCGTCGCCGGCGGCGTCTCCGCCAACAAGCAGCTCCGCGCCCGCTTGACCGACGAAGTCCGTCGCCGCCGCGGCGAAATCTTCTTCCCGCCGATGCGCCTCTGCACCGACAACGGCGCGATGATCGCGGCCGCGGGCCTGGCGCGTTTGGAGAGCATGAGCGAAGCGGAGCGCGAAGCCTTGAAGCGCGAGAGCGCCTTCCGCGTGCGGCCGCGCTGGCCTTTGGAGACGCTCTGACGGGCGTGAGGCCCTTCAAGCCCTCCAAACGCGATGTAGCCGGAGCTTCCCCGACGGGATCTCCGGCTTTTTCACAAACCCCGGACGAAGAAAAAGCCCGAAACCTGCTAGAGGTCGTCGGGCTTTTTCCGTCTCGGGAACCGAGGCTCTTACTTGAGCTTCGTTTCCTTGTAGATCACGTGCTTGCGGGCCACCGGATCGAACTTCGAGATTTCCATCTTGCCGGTGGACGTCTTCTTGTTCTTCGTGGTGGTGTAGAAGTGACCGGTACCGGCCGTGCTTTCAAGCTTGATCTTTTCGCGAGCGCCTTTCGCCATGGTGAAACTCCCTTAATTAGATTTCGCCGCGGGCGCGCAGATCCGCGAGAACCGCATCGATGCCAATCTTGTCGACCGTACGAAGGCCGGCGTTCGTCAGACGAAGGCGAACCCAACGGTTTTCGCTTTCGACCCAGAAGCGGCGGTACTGAAGGTTCGGCATGAAGCGACGCTTGGTCTTGTTGTTCGCGTGCGAGACTCGATGGCCGACCATCGGCGCCTTACCGGTGACTTGACACACTCGTGCCATCTCTAACTCCGTGTAATGAAAAAAGAAGGACCCGCCGCGCCGCCCCAACGGGCGATGCTCGCGTTGGCGCCTTCCTTGAAGTTTGTGAATTCCGACGTTGAGGCCGTCCCGTGGGGGCTCCCAGAGAAGCGGAAGCACTCTTCCGCCCGCGGTGTCCGTACAGGCGGGAGACGACAAAAGCACCCGAGGCCGGTCAACGTGGAAGCGCATTGTACCTGTTTTGAGGGGGCGTGGGGGACGAAAACTCAAAAATCTTTTATGCTTGTGAAAATTTTCTTCCCAAAGAGGTCCTTTCATGCAGGTTTTGCTCGCCCAACCCCGTGGGTTCTGCGCCGGCGTCACCCGTGCGATCGCCATCGTCGAGCGTGCGCTCGCGATCTACGGCGCACCGATCTACGTGCGCCATGAAATCGTGCACAACCGCACGGTGGTCGACGATCTCCGCGCCCGCGGGGCGGTGTTCGTGGACGACTTGGCCGAGGTCCCCGACGGCGCGACCCTCGTCTTCTCCGCCCACGGCGTGCCGCGTGCGGTGGAAGAGGAAGCCACGCGCCGGGGCTTCCGGGTGTTCGATGCGACCTGCCCCCTCGTCACCAAGGTGCACCGCGAGGTGGGGAACATGCGGGAAGCCGGCAAGACCATCATCATGATCGGCCACGCGGGGCACCCGGAAGTCGAAGGCACGATGGGCCAGGTGAAGGACGGGATCCGTTTGGTGGAGACGTCCGCCGACGTGGCGACCTTGCCCGACGCCGCGGGCGAGACGCTCGCCTACGTGACCCAAACCACGATCAGCGCGGACGACAGCCGGGAGATGATCGAGGCGCTGCGCGCCCGATTCCCCGGCATTCATGAGCCCAAGCGCCAGGACATCTGCTACGCGACGCAGAACCGCCAGGAGGCGGTGAAGAAGCTCGCTCAAGCTGAAGTCGACATCGTGCTCGTGATCGGGTCGGCGACGAGCTCCAACTCCAACCGCCTGCGCGAGGTCGCCGAGCGCGAAGGGACGCGCGCCTATCTGGTGGATTCGGCCGAGCACATGGATCCGGCGTGGCTGGAAGGCGTTTCGCGCATCGGCATCACCGCCGGGGCGTCCGCCCCCGAGTCGCTCGTTCAGGGCGTGCTCGCGTGGCTTGAAGACCATACGGGCTCGATCGACGTGAAGACCCTGGAGGGTGTTGAAGAGAACGTCGCCTTCCCTTTGCCGAAGGGGCTTTGGGAGAGCGACCTCGGGGCGGCGAAGGAAGCCGCGCACTGAGAACCGCTGAAGGATTGATCTGAGAGAGGGCGGGCTGCCGATCGGCGCCCCGCCTTCCCTCAAGGTCCCAAGAAGGAACCTCTCCGATGCCGGGCGCGGAAGCGTCCGGCATTGCTTTTCTTGGTGGAGCGGGAGGAGAATGCAAAGCTCCTACGGAAGGAATCCGTGCGGCCACGGGCCGCACCGACCAAGAAGAACATCAAAAGCACCAACAGGACCGCCCGCCATGAGCAAGACGAAGCACCAGAGCCTCACGCCCGCCACCGAGTGGCTCAAAGCCCGCAACATTCCCTTTGAAGAGCGCAGCTACGAGTACGTCGAGCACGGGGGCACGGCGCTTGCGGCCTCCGCCTGCGGGATCGACCACCACCACGTGATCAAGACCCTCATCATGGAGGACGAGCACGCGAAACCTCTGGTGGTCCTCATGCACGGCGACTGCGAGGTGTCCTTGAAGAACCTCGCGCGCCAGATCGGCGTGAAGTCCGTCGCCCCCTGCAACCCCGCGCAGGCGCAGCGGAATTCCGGCTACTTCGTCGGGGGCACGAGCCCCTTCGGGACGCGAAAGAAGATGCCGGTCTACGTGGAGGCTTCGATTCTCGAGCTCGACCACATCTTCATCAACGGAGGACGGCGCGGCTACCAGGTCGGGATCGACCCGAAGGTGCTCCAAGACGAACTCGGCGCGATTCCGGTCCACTGCGCGAACCCCGACTGATCGGGGACGGAGGGCGAGGACGGCGGGGGCGGCAGGAACCGCGCGAAGCCGCCCAAGCCCACATGCCAGCCCGCACCAATACGAAAGGCGCACGCCTTCGGGAATCTCCCGGCGGCATGCGCCTTTTCTCTTTCGGCGCCCCGAGCGTTCAGGCTTGGGGCTCCTTTCGTTCCGGCTTTTGAGAGTTACTCGGCCGATCGCTCCAGCACCGCGGCGAAGAAGCCGTCGGTATTGTTGACGTGGGGAAGCATCTGGAAGTAGCTCCCGAAGCGCTCCCACTGGGCGGCGTCGAACGTGATCCCCTGCGTCGCGAAGACTTCCGCAGCGGGGACGAGCTTCCACTCGGGATGAGCGGCCAAGAAGGCTTCGACGACATCCTGGTTTTCGCGCTTCAGCACCGAGCAGGTGGCGTAGACCAAGCGGCCGCCCGCCTTGACGAGGCGCGAGGCGTGCTCCAACACGCTCTTCTGGATGCGGTTGATGCGCTCCAATTCGTCGGGCGAGAGGCGCCACTTCAGGTCCGGGTTGCGGCGGAGCGTCCCCGAGCCCGTGCAGGGGGCGTCGACCAACACGCGGTCGAACTTCCCGCGAAGACGGCGCACGCGCTGATCGTCCTCACTGCGGATCGCGATCGGGTGGACGTTGGAGAGACCCGCGCGGCGCATGCGCGGGGCCATCCCGGCCAAGCGCTTTTCGTTCACGTCGAACGCATAGAGCGACCCGGTCGAGCGCATGAGGGCGCCCAAGGCCAAAGTCTTCCCGCCCGCGCCCGCGCAGAAGTCGCAGATCATTTCGCGGCGACGCGGAGCGAGGAGGCGGGCGATCAACTGACTCCCTTCGTCCTGCACGTCGACCTTGCCTTCCTTGTAGATGGGCCACTGCGTCAAGCCCGGCTTCGTCGGGAGACGCACGCCGTCCGGGCTGTAGGGGGTGGGAAACGCCGTGACGCCGTTCCCGGCCAGCTGTTCCAGAACTTCTTCGCGGGTGGCCTTCAAAAGGTTCACGCGGAGGTCCAGCGGAGCGCCTTCCATCATCGCCGGGTAGAGGGCTTCCGCATCCTCGTACTGGGCGTCGATCAAATCAAAGAGCCACTGCGGGAGTTCGGCGCGCACGTGCGGGGCGGCCTTCGAGAGGTCGACCGCGAGCATGTTCTTCAAGGGCCCCTCTTCCGGACCGATCGCCGAGGGCGAAATGGCGTCAAGCCCATGCTGGCGCGCAAGCGTCAGGAGCGCCGCGACGCGCGGGGCCTTGACGGGGGGCACCGGACGCATCGCGTGGCGGATGGTCGCCAAGTGGCGCAGCGTGTAGTAGATCCCTTCGGCGATGAGGCCGCGGTCGCGCATGCCGAGCTTGGGGTTGCTCTTGAAGAAGAGCTTCATCAGGACGTCCGCCGGGCCGTCCAACTTCAGAATGACGGCGAGCGCGCGGGTGAGTTCATCAACGATGAGGTTCGTGATGCGCACGCGGCCGGGCGCCAAGGGCGCCATGCGCTTTTCAGGCGTCATGTCACCCTTCGTGCGCTTGAAGCCCGTGCGGGCGCGCTCTTCGTGGCGGCGCCGGTCGGCGGCGCGCTGACGGTCCGTGCGGCGGTCATCGCCGTCACGGGAGGTGCGGCGGGGCTTCTGCATCGCAAAGGCGCGCTTTTTCTTGATTTCAGCCATGAATGTGTGGTTCTCGGTTAGGTATGTGTTTGTTCGGGGTGCGGCGGCTTCAGACGTTCGATCAAACCTTCGTTCAGACGTCGAAGACCGTGAGCGCGCGGGCCGTCTCATCGGACATGCGCGCCTTGCCCTCTTCGGCGACGACGCGGCCCAGCGCCACCTCGCGCACGCAGCGCGGGTAGAGGATGTGCTCCAACCTCAGGCAGCGGGCGGCCAACGCATCCGCGTCGTCGGTTGGGAGCACCGGCACGACCGCCTGGCCGATGATGGCGCCGCCGTCCAGCACCGCGCTCACGAAGTGCACCGTGGCGCCGTGCACGCGGCAGCCCGCTTCGATCGCGCGCTCGTGGGTGTGAAGACCGGGAAAGAGCGGGAGGAGCGCCGGGTGGATGTTGAGGATGCGGCCTTCGTACTTCGAGACGAAGCCTTCCGTCAAGACGCGCATGAAGCCCGCCAAGACGATCAGCGCCGGTTCGAACTTGTCGATCTCGGCCGCGAGCGCTTCTTCAAAGGCTTCGCGCGAGGGGTACGCCTTGTGGTCCATGCCGACCGCGGGGATCCCCGCTTCGCGGGCGCGGTTGAGACCCGCCGCATCCGGGCGGTTCGAGATCACCGCGGCGAGCCTGAGGCCCTCGGCCTCCCAGTTCTCGGCGCGCGCCGTGCGCAGGATGGCCTCGAAATTGCTTCCGCGGCCGGAAATCAGAATGACGATGTTCTTCATGATGGTGGTGAGAAACCGGGAGATGTCGGCGAAGAAGGACGCCGGAACGACGGGAACGGCAAAACCGATCAGGGCGTCCCCGGCGGCGGGAGAAGCGCCGACGCCTCCGGCGTGCTTTCGCCGGAGGTGGGGATGCTTCCTTCACCTTCCTTCGCTTTTTTGAGGATTCGGGTTCCGGCGGATGAGGAAACCTCGGAAGGGCCCCTCCCCGGAACGCCCCGATTCTAACAGGATGCCGGGGGCGGCCTATGCAGTTCGCCTGATCCGAATGCGCGGGGCCGCCCGTTATAATGCGGGCTTTGTCCGATCCACTTTCCCCGCCCGTACGCCATGCACGTTTTCCGAGGTCTGCCCCACGCCCTTCAGCGCCGCCCGACGGCGCTCGCCATCGGCAACTTCGACGGCGTGCACACGGGGCACCAGGCGCTCCTTCAGGGCGTGGCGGAAGCGGCCGCGGCGCGCGGGCTTCTCCCCGCCGTGGTGACCTTTGAACCGCACCCGCGCGAGCGCTTCGGGGTGCCGCCGGCCCGCATCTCGACGCTTCGGGACAAGGTGGAGGCCATGCTCGCCTGCGGGATCGAGCGCGTCCACATGTTCCCCTTCCACACGCACCTGGCCGCGATGTCGGCCGAGGACTTCGTGCGGAAGATCCTCGTTGAAGGTCTTCACGCCGAGTGGATCACGGTGGGGGAAGACTTCCGGTTCGGGAGCGACCGTAAGGGCGACGTTGCGCTTCTTGAACGCATGGGGCAGGAACTGCATTTTGAGACCGCCGTCTCGCCCACGCTCTACCACGCGGACGCCCGCGTGAGTTCGACGCGCGTGCGCCGTGCGCTGGCCGCGGGCGACTTCTACGAAGCCGAAATGATGTTGGGCCGCCGTTATGCGCTGACGGGCCGCGTCATTCACGGAAAGGCGCTGGGCCGCACGCTCGGGTTCCCCACGCTCAACATCGCGCCGCTCCCGCCCGGGAGCAAGGCGGACCCGGCCGTACGCGGCGTCTACGCCGTTGAAATCGAGGGGTTGGGGCCCGCGGTCTATCCGGGGGTTGCGAGCCTGGGGCTTCGTCCCACGGTTGCGTCGGAACGCCGGTGGCTCCTGGAGACCCACGTCTTCGACTGGCAGGGCGACGCCTACGGCCGGATTCTCAAGATCAACTTCGTCCACAAGATCCGCGACGAAAAGAAATTCAGCGGCCTCGAAGAACTTCGGGCCGCAATCGATGCCGACGCGCAGACCGCGCGACGGCTCCTGGGCGCTTCACTCGCATGAATTGAGGGAAGGCCCACCGCATCAACCACCTGAAGAGCCCGAGGGGGCCAGGAGTTCACGATGGCAGAAGAAGCCGCCAAGTATCCGCTCAATCTTCCCGACACGCCGTTCCCGATGCGCGGGAACCTGCCGCAGCGCGAGCCCGGTTGGGTCGCCGCCTGGGAAGAGAAGAAGATCTACGACCGCATCATGGACGCGCGCCGCGACGCGCAGAAGTTCATCCTTCACGACGGTCCTCCCTACGCGAACGGCAACATCCACATCGGCCACGCCACGAACAAGGTCCTCAAAGACATCATCGTCAAGCTCAAGGACCTCGAAGGCTACTGCGCCGCGTACGTCCCGGGTTGGGACTGCCACGGGATGCCGATCGAAGTGCAGATCGAGAAGATGCACGGGAAAAACCTCCCCGTCGCCGAAATGCAGTCGCTCTGCCGCGCCTACGCGATGGAGCAGTCGAAGATCCAGATGGAAGGCTTCAAGCGCCTCGGCGTCCTCGGCTACTGGGACAATCCGTACCGCACCTTGAACTTCAAGACGGAAGCGCAGGAAGTGCGCGCCTTGAAGAAAATCATGGAAAAGGGCTACGTCTACCGCGGTCTGAAGCCCGTCAACTGGTGCTTCGACTGCCAGAGCGCGTTGGCTGAAGCCGAAGTCGAATACAAGGACAAGGAAAGCCACGTGATCGACGTCGCCTTCCCCCTCATGAAGGGCGAAGAGGCGAAGGTCGAAGCCGCCTTCGGCGTGAAGTTGGAGAAACCCGTCGCGACCGTCATCTGGACGACCACGCCCTGGACGATCCCCGCGAACCAGGCTCTCAACATGCACCCCGAGCTCGAATACGTGCTCGTGGACGTGGGTGAACGCCTCTTCATCCTCGGCGCCGACTTGGCCGAAGAGTCCCTGAAGCGCTACGGTCTCGAAGGCAAAGTGCTCGCCAAGGTCATGGGCGAGAAGCTGGGCGGCCTCGTCTTCCGTCATCCGATGGCGGAACTTCACCCCTTCTACGACCGCCGCTCGCCGGTCTTCCTCGCCGACTACGTCGAGAGCGGCGCCGGTACCGGCATCGTGCACTCCGCCCCGGCCTACGGTTCGGACGACTTCGTGAGCTGCAAGAAGAACGGCTTCACGAACGAAGAGATCCTCACGCCCGTGATGGGCGACGGCAGCTACGCCGAAGACTTCCCGCTCTTCGGGGGGCTCAACATCTGGAAGGCGGCGGAAAAGATCCTCGACGCCCTTCGCGTCACCGGGAACCTGATGGCCTCGGGCAGGATGGTCCACAGCTACATGCACTGCTGGCGCCACAAGACCCCGCTCATCTACCGCGCGACCTCGCAGTGGTTCGTGCGCATGGACGAGCCGACCGAAGACACCAAGGGGGTTCTGAACACCCCCGCGCAGCCGAAGACCCTCCGTCAGGCGGCCCTGGAAGGCGTGCGCGCGACGAAGTTCACGCCGTCCTGGGGCATCAACCGTCTCTACGCGATGATCGAGAACCGCCCGGACTGGTGCATCTCGCGTCAGCGCAACTGGGGCGTGCCGCTCCCCTTCTTCCTCCACAAGGCGACCGGGGAACTCCACCCGCGCACGTTCGAAATCATGGACCAGGTGGCCGACATGATCGAAAAGGGCGGCATCGAAGCCTGGTCGCGCGCGAAGACGACGGACTTCCTGACGGAAGAAGAAGCCTCGCAGTACGACAAGTCGACCGACATCCTCGACGTCTGGTTCGACTCGGGTTCGACCCACTACACGGTGATGCGCGGCTCGCACGAAAAGGAACTCAAGTGGCCGGCGGACCTCTACCTTGAAGGCTCCGACCAGCACCGCGGTTGGTTCCACTCGTCGCTTCTCATCGGCACGATGTTGGACGGCCGTCCCCCGTACGACGGGCTCCTCACCCACGGCTTCTGCGTGGACGAAAAGGGCATGAAGATGTCGAAGTCCGTCGGGAACGTCGTCGCGCCCTCGACCGTGAACGAAAAGTTCGGTGCGGACATCCTGCGTCTGTGGGTGGCCTCCACCGACTACACCGCGGAACTCCGTCTCGGGAACACGATTCTCAAGCGTGTGGTGGAGAGCTATCGGCGCGTCCGCAACACGCTCCGCTTCCTTCTCGCCAACACCTCCGACTTCGACCCGAAGACGGATGCGGTGCCGATGGAGGAAATGCTCGAGCTCGACCGCTGGGCCGTCGCCTACGCCGCGGACTTCCAGAAGAAGGTCTTGGCCGAGTACGACGAATACCGCTTCCACAACGTGAGCGGCATGCTCCAGAGCTTCGCCGCGACGGACCTGGGCGGCTTCTACCTCGACGTTCTGAAGGACCGTCTCTACACGACGGCCCCGAAGAGCCTCGCCCGCCGCTCCGCCCAGACCGCGCTCTGGCACGTCACGTCCGGGTTCCTGCGCCTGATCGCCCCGATCCTCTCCTTCACGGCCGAAGAAGCCTTCGCGGTCTTCAGCCCGAACGCCTCCGAGACGATCTTCACGGAAACCTTCTGGACCTATCCGGAAGTGCCGGGTGCCGAAGCCCTTCTCGCCAAGTGGGAGGTGATCCGCAACGCCCGCGCCGAAATGCAGAAGGCCATTGAAGCCGAACGCGAAGCCGGCCGCGTGGGGTCGTCCCTTCAGGCCGAAGGCGTCGTCCGCGCGTCGGGCGAAGCGTACGAAGCGCTGAAGAGCTTGGGCGACGAACTCCGCTTCGTCATGATCATGTCGAAGGTGGAGCTCGAAGAAGCCGCGGAAGGCCTCTCGGTCGAGGTGAAGGCCTCTTCGGAGAAGAAGTGCGAACGCTGCTGGCACTACATGCCGGGCGTCGGCACCGACGCCGAACACCCGGGTCTCTGCCCGCGCTGCCGCACGAACCTCTTCGGTTCGGGCGAAGTGCGCCGCATGGCCTAAGCGGGACGGTTGGCGATGGCCGCACCGCGCACCTTCCTCCGCTATGCGCCCCCGAGCGCGCTCCGGTTCAGTCTCTGGATCGCGCTCGGCTTCCTCGTGCTCGTGCTCGATCAGGGGACGAAGTTCTGGGTGGAGCACGCCTTCAACCCGGACACGCGGATCGCCGTGACGTCGTTCTTCAACCTCGTGCTCGCGCACAACACCGGTGCGGCCTTCTCGTTCCTCTCGGACGCAGGCGGCTGGCAGCGGTGGCTCTTCACGGGGTTGGCCGGCGCGGTCGTCGCGACGATCGTCGTGCTCCTCTGGAAGCACAACGGGAAGAAGCTCTTCTCCTTCGCGCTGACGATGATCGCCGCAGGCGCCCTGGGGAATCTGATCGACCGGGCCGTCTACGGGTTCGTGATCGACTTCCTCGACTTCCACGCTGGCGGTTGGCACTGGCCCGCCTTCAACGTCGCGGACATCGCGATCTGCGTGGGGGCGGGGCTTTTGATCCTCGACGAGCTTTTGGGCGTCTCCAGGGAGCGCTGAGCGCTCCGGGGGCGGAGCCCCTGACGGGGCGCGTCCCCGTCTCACCCATCAGAGCGGGCTTTCCGGCGACGGGAAGCCCGTTTTCTTTCGTTCTCTTTCTCATGAAAAAGCATGGAAGGGCATGCTTCGGCCACGTGCGGGATCGGTTGCCGGAGCGCGCCCAGGGCGCGCGGCGCCCCCGTACAATGAAGCACCGCAGACGTCTGCGAACTTCACAGAAAGGACCCCGACCATGCTCCGCAACAAACGCATCATCCTCGCCCTCACGGGCGGCATCGCCCTCTACAAGTGGTGCGCCGTCGTGCGCGGGCTCGTCAAGGCCGGGGCCGTCGTGCGGATCGCGATGACGGAAAACGCGACCCGGTTCGTGACACCCGTCACCTTTGAAGCGCTCTCCGGCCACCCGGTAGCTTTGACCGAATGGGCGGCGGGACCTGAGGGCGCGATGCCTCACATTGAATTGACGCGCGACGCCGACCTTCTGGTCGTGGGTCCCGCCACCGCGAACATCCTTGCGAAGGCCGCCCACGGGATTGCGGACGACCTTGTGTCCACCCTGATCGCCGCGCGTCGGTGCCCGACGGCAGTCGTCCCCGCGATGAACGTCGAGATGTGGACGCACCCGGCGAACCAGAGGAACGTGAAGACCCTCAAGGACGACGGCTTTCTCTTCTTCGGCCCCGCGCAGGGGTCGCAGGCCTGCGGCGACGTGGGCGAAGGCCGCATGATCGAACCCGAAGAAATTCTGGAGCGCATCGCCGGAGCCTTCGTGGAGAAGACCCTCACGGGCCGCCGCGTCGTCATGACGGCGGGGCACACCTACGAAGCGATCGACGCCGTGCGCGGCATCACCAACCGCTCGAGCGGACGGCAGGGCTTTGCGCTCGCCCGCGCCTTCCGGGATGCGGGGGCGGAGGTCGTGGTGGTCGCGGGGCCCGTGACGGTGGCGCCGCCTCCCGGAGTGGAGGTCCGGAGCGTCACGTCCGCCCTGGAGATGAAGGCCGCGGTCGATGAAGCGCTCAATGAAAAGCCCGCCCACATCTTCGCCGGCGTCGCCGCGGTCGCCGACTGGCGGCCCGAAGCGGCGGTCGACGGGAAGATCAAGAAGAAGGATCTCAAGTCTGAAGAACAGGCGGACGGGAAGACCGAAGAAGTTGCCAAGAGCCCGATGGGGCCGCAGCTCCGCTGGGTCGAGAATCCCGACATCCTTCAGGGCGTCGCCGCCCGCCGGGACGTCCCCGTGACGGTGGGGTTTGCCGCCGAATGCGCGGACGTCGAAGCCTACGCGCGGGAGAAGTGCCGCCGCAAGGGCTGCGCCTTCGTGGTCGCGAACGACGCCCACACGGCCCCGCAGGCGAACGAAAACCGCGTCCTCATCGTGACGCCGTCGGAAACCGTCGCCTACGGTCCCGCGACGAAGGACGACGTCGCCCGCTTCATCGTCGCGCGCGCCGCTGCGGCGCTGCGCGCCCGGGAAGAGGACGCCGCCGAGGGTGCGTTCGAACCTGAACGGAGCTTTCAGCGGAAGGGCTGAAGAAGAGGCTCACGAACACCCAACCCATTCACTCACCATCCATACTGATCAACCGCAATGACGACTGATCTCACGATCGACCTCAAGGTCCTCGACGAGCGCATGCGCGCCCACCTTCCGGCCTACGCCACACCCGGCTCCGCGGGGCTCGACCTGCGCGCCCTTTTGGACGCCCCCATCACGATCGCGCCGGGCGAAACGGTGCTCGTGCGCACGGGGCTCGCGATTCACATCGGCGCGCCCGGCTACGCCGCCGTGATCCTGCCGCGCTCGGGGCTCGGCCACAAGAAGGGGATCGTCCTCGGGAACCTCGTGGGCCTGATCGACAGCGACTACCAGGGTGAACTCATGATCTCGACCTGGAACCGCGGGCAGGAGCCCTTCGTGCTGGAGCCCTTCGAACGTTTGGCGCAGCTGGTCGTCATGCCGGTCGTGCAGCCGCAGTTCAAGCTCGTCGACGAATTCGTCGAGAGTGAGCGCGGCACGGGCGGGTTCGGGTCGACGGGGACGAAGTAAGGTCCCGTCGGGCCTGATGCAGGCTTGCTGCACCGGCAGAGGCACCGGTCGCCGGAATCCGGACAAGGAAAAGGGGAGGCGCTCATGATCGTCTCCCCTTTTCGAATTCGACGCACCCGCAGGCCTGATCCGGGTGGCGTCCGTCATCTCCCCTGTTTTCAAAGTCCCCACCGACATGGAGGCCCGGGGCCCTAGTCGCCACCGAAATGCGCGGCCCAGACCCGAGGAGATCACGCGGCCATCATAGCGCGACCTTGCTCAGCGCGCATCGTCCTCAACCTCATCGAAGTCGCCCTCTTCCTCATCGTCCCCGAAGAGGATGGCGTCCAACTCACGGTGGGCATCCAACGTCAGCCCCGCCTTCTGGTCCTCGGCCAGACTCCCCTCCGTCACCGTCACTTCGGGGCGGCGCCCGGCGTGAAGCGTCATCACGACCTTCGCGCCAAAAGCGTCTTCGTAGCCGGGGATGTCGTTGGCGATGCGGCCTTCCACCTGAAGCCCCTCCACCGCGTCCTGTTGGAAGTGGGCGAGATACTTGTCGTGGTCTTCACGGGAGACCTCCACCCAGATCCCCCAGGTGAAGGCGCCCGCTTCCTCGTACTGAAGCGGCACTTCCGCGACGCCGAAAAGGTACGTCTTCCCGTCGCGCTGATCGGTGGCGAAGTCTTCGTTGTAGCGGCCCGCGAGATAGCGCTCGCGGTAGTCGAGCTGCCAGAGGCAGTCGGGAAGCTTCATCTGAATGTCGCGGCAGAGTTCGTCGGCGGGAATCATGGCGGGTGTCCGGGCGGGCGCAGGAAGCGCGCCCTCTTTGAAGGGATGGAATGGAGAAAAGCGGACTGGAGGGGCGAGGCCCCGGCTTCAGACCGGAGGCTCATTATAAAAACGGGGCGCCGCACATTTCGTGCGCGCCCCGCATCGACATCAGCCTGCCGGGCAAACCCGGCGGCCGGTCATGCTTTTCGCCCTTGATCAGGCGGCGAAATTCGCTTCGGCGAACGCCCAGTTGACGAGGTTCGAGAAGTAGGCTTCGATGAACTTCGGACGGGCGTTGCGGTGGTCGACGTAGTAGGCATGTTCCCACACGTCGATCGTGAGAAGGGGCTTGACGCCTTCCATCGTAAGCGGCGTCCCGGCATTGCTCGTGTTGACGATGGCGAGCGAGCCGTCGGCCTTCTTCACGAGCCAGGTCCAGCCGGAACCGAAGTTGCCGGCGGCGGCGTCGGAGAACGCCTTCTTGAAGGCGTCGAACGAACCCCACGCGGCTTCGATGGCGGCGAGGAGCGCGCCCGACGGGAGACCGCCGCCCTGCGGCTTCATCGACTGCCAGAAGAAGGCGTGGTTCCAAACCTGCGCGGCGTTGTTGAAGACGCCGCCTTCAGAGGAACGCACCACCTCTTCGAGGGACTTCTCAGCGAAGGGCGTGCCTTCCGTGAGGGCGTTCAGGTTGTTGACGTACGTCTGGTGGTGCTTGCCGTAGTGGTACTCGAGCGTCTCGCGGCTCATGAAGGGTTCGAGGGCGTCGAGCGCATAGGGAAGCGCGGGAAGTTCAAAACGGGCCATGGGATGGGTCTCCGAAGAAGAATTGTTGTTAGGGTGAGATTATCACGCCGAAGAACTTCATAGGATCCACCGAAAGATCTACTTCGCGTCCGCAAACGTATCCACCTTTTTCCGGGCGGATGCGCCGGGGTTTCAACGATCAGGCTTTCCCGCCGGAAGGACCGGCGCCAACCCCGTCGTCCTTCCCGTTCCCCTCAGGCGTGAGGCCCACCTCTTCCACGCGCACGCGCGCCCAACCGTCCGCGAAGCGGAGCGTCAGCTCGTCGTCCCGACGAAGCCCTTCGGCGCGGGTCAGGATCTCGCCCGCGCGCTCCGCGCGGGTCCAACCGTCCCGCATCGGGCGGTCAGGGTCGAGCGCTTTGAGAGTCTGCGAGAGGTCGTCCAAACGGCGCTCCCACAGGTCCAGCTGCCGGAGGATGGCGGGGAGCACCGGCGCGACGGCAGATGACCTGGCAACAGCGGTAACGGAATACTATCAAAAAATCTTACTGGAACAATTTCAAAGCAGTTCTCAGGGAAATGACTGGGAAAGTTTTATTGAAGAAATCTTTGATATTTTGCCTGCG